>FWWL01003857.1_pt1 | contig 20882 bp, 21 predicted proteins | sample 2228331 | NCBI WGS metagenome assembly FWWL01 (sample SAMEA103939775, study PRJEB20133) | metagenome | reverse complement strand
GCCCACGGTGCCGGTCCTGGGGAATTTCACCAGCTCCATGGCTCGCACATTGGCCAGGCCGCTGGCGCGCGCAATGCCGTCGCCCACCTGGAGCACCGAGCCGACATCCACGGCGCGCACGGGCGCCTCGAAGCTCAGGATCTGTCGTTTGAGTTGCGCAACAAGCTCTTCGGTTCGTGCAGCCATCTATGTTCTCCCTCGTGCTGCGTGATTTATGCTGCGCGAAGACGAGTTTCGTGTCTTCACGACCACAAATCCCGTATCACACATCATTGTGACGTTTCACGCATCACGTTTCACTCGTCACACCCAACGCCTGCTTCATCGCGGCCAGTTTGCCCGCCACACTGCCGTCAATCAGCTTGTCGCCGACGCGCAGAATCAGACCACCCAGGATCGCCGGATCTACCCGGTAGGTAAACTCCAGGCCGGCACCGTACTGGGCGACGAGCTTCTGGGTCAGTGCGTTGCGCTCTTCCTCGGTCAGCGGCACGGCACTTACCACTTCGACCGGCGTTCTGGTTTCCTGGCCGCGCGCGAGCGCCGCGGCGAGAAAGCCGATGATATCGCGCAAGAGGCCCAGGTCGCCGCGCTGCGCCAGCGTGTAGAGCAGATTGCGCACCGGCGGATCGGCATCGGCCGGCAAGAGGGCGTCGAGCAGCGCCTGGCGCGCGCTGAGATCCGTCTGATCGGCTTGCAGGCGGGCGACCAAACGGCTATCCGCGGCCAGTGCATCGGCCGCACCGCGCAACGCATGCAGCCAGCGTTCAAAGGCCGCAGCGTAGAACGCTTCGGCATAGCTCCGGGCTAACTCGCGATCTCGTGTGTTCATGGCTGCACTTTGCCCAGGCTGGCAATGAAGTTGCCGATCAGCTTGCGCTGGGTGGCCTCGTCTACGGCCTGGCCCAGGATGCGCTCGGTGGCCGCGATAGCCAGACTGGCAACTTCGCTTTGAACTTCGGCCAGGATATGTTCTTTCTCCGCAGCCGCTTCTTCCCGGGCGCGCTGCCGGATCAGCTCGGCCTCGCGTTGTGCCTCAGCCTTGATCTCGGCCCCGACCTTCTCGCCGGTCTGCGCCGCCTGGGCAATGATCTCCTGCGCCTTGCGCTGAGCTTCCGCGATCTTGCGATCATACTCCAGCTGGGCCTGAGCCGCCGCAGCACGCGCCGCTTCTACATCGGCCATGCTGCGGGCGATCCGCTCCTTGCGCTGGTTCAGCATGTTCAGGATCGGCTTGTACAGCAGCAGATAGAGCAACGCGGCCAGTAAACCGAAGTTGACCAGCTGCGAGATGAAAAACCCCAGGTTGATGCCGAGTTTTTCCAATGGCCCCCCCTTTTCAGTCAAGCAGTCTGATAGTCTGAGAGTCCAGTCGCCTGACGGTCTGGTGGCCGTCCGACCATGCCACCATCGGACGGGCGACTATCCGACAGATGACCGATCAAACGAACTTGATGATCAGCGCGACCACCAGGGCATAGATCGCGATGGCTTCGGCGAAGGCCATGCCCAGGATCATATTCGTGCGCACCTCGCCGGCCGCTTCCGGATTACGGCCGATGGCTTCCATCGCCTTGCTGCCCAGGATGCCGATACCGATGCCGGGGCCAATGGCGCCCAGGCCAATGGCGAGAGCCGTACCAAGAGCCGTCAGATCCATGTGTGTCTCCTCTCTAAAGGCATTAATGATGTTCCTCGTGCCCATGGCCGACTGTGGCCATGACGAAGAAAACAAGTGCCAGCATCATGAACACTGCCGCCTGAATGAAGCCGACGAAGACCTCCAGGCCGTAAAACGGGAGCGAAGCGATATAGGGGATCAGAAAAGCCATCACGCCCAGCAGGACTTCGCCCGCGAAGATGTTGCCGAAAAGACGAAAGCCGAAGGAGAGGACCCTGGCGATCTCGGAGATCAGCTCCAGGATGCTCACGAAGATGCCGACCGCGCCGTTGAAGGCGCCCTGCTTGAAGCCGCTGGTGTCGAAGAATTTGCGGAAATACCCCGGTCCCAAGGCCTTGACCCCGAAGTATTGGGACAACACGACCACCAGCAGGCCCAGTGCCAGGGTGAAATTCAGATCGGTCGAGGGCGGCCGAAAGAATGGCACAACGATATAGCCTTCGGCCGATTCCTCAGCGGCCGGGTGTTCCTCTTTCGTAGCCGGCTTTGTCGGCGCCTCGCCGTGGCTCTCAGCCGCTGCGGCCGGGATGCCGGTGAGGATCGGCCCACTGGCGATGAAACCGGTCTGGCCGGCCACGTGCGGATGTTCCAGAATACCGATGGAGCCGAAGCCGGGCACCAGCCCCAGCCAGTTGGAGGTGAGCACGAAGATAAAGATGGTCGCCACGATGGGGAAGAACTTGGGCGTCCAGCGGCCGCCGATGCTCTCCGTCATGTTGTAGAGGGCTTCGATCACCATCTCCATGAAATTCTGGAGGCCACTGGGGACCAGTTCTCGCTCGCTGGCCCGCGTCAGATCCTGCGGCATCCGACGCGTCGTCAGGAGTGCCAGGACAATCAGGAGGATCATGATGATCCAGGCCGTGAAAATCGAATTGGTGATGGTCAGGGGGCCGATGTGGAAGATAGGCTCTGCCGCCAGCGATACGACCGGACTCGGCACCTTCAGGCCAAGCAGGCTGGAGACCGCAAAAAGGGCGACGATGGCGAGCAAGATCACCAGGTTGCGGACGGTGAGAAGCTTCTTTAGCACTATGCTCGATCCTCCTCTCCGAAAGAGACCTCTTGTAGGCTTTCAGGTTCCATCTTTGGCTCTGCGAACGCCCGCAGGCGGCGCAACACGATGCGCACGACCGCGATCGTGCCGATCACGATGCCAGCGCTGGCACCAACGAAGAACATCACTGGTCCGCGGCCCAACAACGCGTCCAGTCCCAATCCCACCAGCAACGGTATCAGGAGCGCCATGCCCACAGTGACCATCAATTCGGCCAGCAGGTTTGCCGCCGGCCACGCTCGAATTCGGCATAGCGCGGGCGAGATTATAGCAGGGAGTCGTGAAAGGCGCAAATCTTTGCTCGGAATTATGCCAAAGATCACGATAATAAATCGGGCGCAGTCGGCATGGGCTCGGCGCGTGTCTGGGCATCATGAGAGCGAATGCGCCGGCCATGGCCGCGCGTCCCGCGATGATGCGGTGGCTTCTCCGGCTGCTCGGGCGCCGCGCGCAAGACGGAGACCGGCACCTCCGCACGATTAACCTGCCCCAGGAAGCGGATCAAGATATGGACGCGTTCGGCCGGGCCCAGCGGCCCCTGGAAGATACCGCGCAGGCCTGCCAGCGGGCCCTCCTCGATGGTCACCGGGTCGCCCGGCTTGAAGTTATGCGTCGGCAGGCCACCCTGCGCCTCGATCTGGGCGAGCTGAGAGCGAATCAGCGCAATGGCCGCCTCTGGCACGATGGCCGGCCGACCGCCGAACGCAACGATGCGGCGCAAGCCCGGTATCCAGAGCAGCCTGTCGAGGCTCACTTCCTCCAGATCGCAGTGGACGAAGAGATAGGCCGGGAAAAGCGGTTGAATCGGCTCGGTAAGCGGTGTCGGGAGAAGTGGCAGAAACACCTCAAAGCCACGGCCGATCAGCACGCGGGCCACCCGAGTCTCCGCATGCGGCTTGGTATGCAACGCGTACCACGAGAGCATTGTCCTAAGCACTTTCGCCGATGGTATGGGTGATGCATTCAGATGTTAGCATTCCCTGGCCGCTTTGTCAAAGCGACAATTCGCTTGACAGAGTGACGATTTCTTGATATGCTGATCCGCAGGTCTACTACGCGAAGGAACAAACGAAATGGAGGACACGGATGGATCATAGCCAGCTCGATCTGTTTCCAACAGGTCAGCCAGGACGCGGCACAGCGGGCAGCAAAGGTCGCCCCGTGGCCTCATTGCCCGCTGATCTGAGCGCGAACTCGTCACTGACGGCCGCGATGACGGGATTTCACGGCTACATGATCCGCCAGGGCTTCACCGACAACACCATCAAAGCGTTTCAGGCCGACCTGCGGCTGTTTGCGCGCTACATGGCCGCCAAACGCACCATTGGCGAGATCGGTCAGGCCGACCTGGAACAATTCCTGGTCTGGATGCGCGAAGACCGCGGGGTGCCGTGCAGCCCGAAGACGTATGCGCGGCGCCTGACCACCCTTAAGGTATTTTTCGGCTGGCTGGCCGAATCCGGCGTCTTGCCCCACGACCCGGCCGCGGCCATCCCCCATGAGCAGCCGACGACCCCCCTGCCCGAACTCCTGTACGACGATCAGGTGAATGCGCTGCTGCGCACGGCGCGCGATCTCCTCTGGGCGCCCAAGCCCGATTCGCGGCCCTATCTGCTGTTGACTCTGATCCTGCAGACCGGCATCAAGAAGAGCGAGTGCATGGAGATCAAGCTGGAGCACATTGATCTTTCGAATCCGCAGGCGCCCGTGCTGTATGTGCGCTATGCCGATCCGCGGCGCACGCTGAAAGAGCGCAAGCTGGCGCTGGGCCCCAATTTCACACCAGCCTACCGGCAGTATCTGCGCGAATATCAGCCGCAGGAGCGGCTTTTCGAATGCACAGCGCGCAACCTGGAGTATGTGCTGGCCGACCTGGCGGCGCTGGCGGGGGTGAACGGTGGGGTTTCATTCGAGCAGCTGCGCTGGACCTGTGCAGTGCGCGATTATCGCAACGGCATGCCACCCGACCGCTTGCGCGAAAAGCTGGGCCTGTCGCTCATCAGCTGGCGGGAGGTGCTGCCGAAGATCCAGAAACTGGCGCGACCGGCCCTGTGAGCAACGACCGGCCGACCGGGCACAGATGCCTCACTGGCCTGTGGTGAAGAGCGGGAGAAGCTGCTGGAGAAGCGCCAGGTATTCCTCGTTGCTGCTCAGGTAGCTGCCGCTCCAACCGCCGACCGCGTAGATCTTGTTGCCGAGCGCCGCGACGCCCAGGTTGCGCCAACGGCCAACAAATGGGGTTTCGATGCGCGACCATGCGTCTGCGCGCACATCATATTGTTCATTGAAAGTGAGCACCTCGGTCCAGCCGCCGCCGATGGCATAAAGCCGCGCGCCCAGCGCGGCCAGTCCCAGTCCGCCGCGCGGCTGGCCGAGCGCAGCGCGGCTTGCCCAGGGGCCCTCCGTCGTCCCCTCGCCGGCCGGATCATACACTGCCACGGTCGCCAGCTCGCGTTCGCCATCGAAGCCGCCCACCACATAGATGACGCCCTGCAATGCGCTGGCGGCGTGGAAGGCTCGCGGCTCGGCCATGGCCGTCCCGGTCGCCCAGCGGCCCTCCGCCGGATCGTAGATCAGCGTGTCGGTCCGATAGCGGGCGCCATCCCAGCCGCCGAACAGGTACAGCTTGCCGTCGAGCGCGGCCGCGCCATAGGCAGCCAGGGGAAACGGCAACCGGGCTGCCTCACTCCAGGCATCGGCCTGTGGTGCATACACCTCGACCGTGTCGGTGACTGCGCCGCTCGCCAGCGTGCCGCCTGCCACATAGAGGCGGTCGCCGAGCCAGACGGCGGCAATGTTGGCGACCGCGGTCGGCTTGGTCGCGGCAGTCTGCCAGCTATTGCTGCGCAGATCGTAAATGCTCACCTGATCGGTGATGCCCGTGGCCGTCTCACCGGCAATCACGTAAAGGCGACCGCTATCGGTGGCAACCGCCATGCGGCTGCGGCCTTCGGGCAGGGATGCCCTGGCCACCCATCGCGACACCGGGGCGCGCGGGGGCGACGCGGATTGGGGCCGGCCGAGATCGCTGAAGGGAGTCAGCCGCGCGGCCTGGCTGCGATCGCTCAGCCAGGTCGGCGCCAACGCGACGAGCGCGATCAGGATGGCGATCCCGATCATGTAGACCCGTTGCCAGCGCGCGATCGGTGCCGGCGTCGGGAACGATTCGAGTGGGAGCGCCGGCGTTTCCTCCAACCGGCCGCCGGCCCCGATCTCCGTCGGGACGGTGTCAGCCGCTGCTGTCAGCGTGCCAGGCACGTTCACCCACCCGCGGCGCACTGCCTCCATCGTCGCCTCAGTGCGCGATTGCACGCCGAGTTTCTCGAAGATATTGCGCAGATGTACCTTGACGGTGTTCGGGCTGATCACCAGCGCGCGCGCGATCTGCTGGTTGGTTTTGCCCTCGGCCACCAACCGCATGACTTCTAGCTCGCGCTCGCTCAACGGCTCAAACTCGTTGGCCATGATGCAATCGGCGCCCGTGGTCTCGTACTCAGGCCCACTTCACCAGCGGCACGATAAAAGGTATGGGCAGTTCCGGATGATGCGGTCGCACGCGCACGCCGTATGTTACGGCGCCGCGGTCAATCGGGCCGAATTCCCCTTCGTAGACGTATTCCCCGGCCTGGCTGGCCGTCAGGCGCAACGGCACGATCTGCGACTCGGTCAGTTCGCCGCTGCGCTCCGGTCCGTAGACCAGTTCCACGGCCAACATCTCTGGGGCGAGCGCGGCCGGGCGCACGACGGCGCGGACGACGGCCGGAGATGCCGCGTCGCGGTCAGAAGCCAGCGTGACCTGCGCCGTGATCGCCACCTCGGGCCAGTTTAGCCGCACCCGCTGTTCCCACTGGGCCAGGTCGTGCGCCACCGACGCAACCCTCATGCGCTGGGAATAGCGGGCGGCCGGGAAGTAATACTTGATACAGTATTCCTTCAACATGCGCGTCAGGCTGAAGACCGGCGCCACGCTCTTCATAGAGGCGCGCATTTTCGCCAGCCAGCCGTGCGGCAGGCCGTCCGGGCCGCGGTCATAGAACAGCGGCACGATCTCATGTTCGAGCGTGTCATAGAGAGAGAGCGCATCCGCGGCGTCTTGCGCGGCTTCGTCGGGGTAATCGCCGTCCTGGCCGATGACCCAGCCATTCTCGCCGTTGTAGCCCTCGCACCACCAGCCGTCCAGGACGCTGAAGTTGGGGATGCCGTTCAGCCCGGCTTTCTGGCCGCTCGTGCCGCTGGCCTCGTTGGGCCGACGCGGATTGTTCAACCACAGATCCACACCCGTGACCAGATGACGTGCGATGTTCGCGTCGTACTCCTCGACGAACAGGATGCGGCCGGCAAATCCCGGCTGGTGACTGAGCTGATAGATCTGCTGGATGAACGCCTTGCCCGGCTCGTCTGGATGAACGCCTTGCCCGGCTCGTCGGCCGGATGGGCCTTGCCGGCAAAGATGATCTGGACCGGCCGATCGGGATCATTCAGGATGCGTTTCAGGCGTTCCGGATCGCGGAAGATCAACGTGGCCCGTTTGTAAGTGGCAAAACGCCGCGCAAAGCCGATGGTGAGTGCCCGCGGATCGAGGCCGCGCGCGGCGACCGCCACTTCGGCCGGCGTGGCACCCGTGCGGGTGAGCTGTCGCGCCGTGCGGCGGCGTACCAGCTCGAGCATGGCGCGTCGCGCGGCCTGGTGCTGCGCCCACAGCTCGGCGTCCGGGATACGATCTACGGCCGCCCAGGTCGTGGGCTCGTCAAGCGCGGTCCGCCAGCCGAAATCGAAGTAACGATCGCACAAGACGGCCAGTTCGGGATGCAACCAGGTAGCCGTATGCACGCCGTTGGTGATGTGGCCGATGGGTATCTCGCCGAGCGGCACGTCGGGCCACAGGCTGCGCCACATGCGGCGCGCCACCTCGCCGTGCAACTTGCTGACACCGTTGGCGTAGGCCGCCGTGCGCAACGCCAGCACAGTCATGCTGAACTGCGGCCCCCACGGATTCTGAAAGCGGCCCAGGTCGAGGAAGCGTTCCCGGTCCAGGCCAAGCCGGGGCCAGAAATCGCCGAAGAAGCGCTCCATCAAGTCGAAGTTGAACGCATCGTTGCCGGCCGGCACCGGTGTATGGGTAGTGAAAAGCGCATTGCCACGCACCGCCCATAGAGCTACTGGGAAAGGCATGCCCTGCTCTTCAACATACTCCCGCAGCCGCTCCAGTTGCAAGAAGGCAGCATGGCCTTCGTTCATGTGCCACACCTGGGGCCGGTAGCCCAGGGCACGCAGTGCGCGCACCCCCCCGATGCCCAGGACGACCTCCTGGGAGATGCGCATCTGAACATCACCGCCATATAGCCGGGCCGAAAGCTCACGATCGGCCGGCGCATTGTCCTCCACATCGGTATCCATGAGGAAGACCGGCACGCGGCCGACCTGGATGCGCCACACTTTGGCATAGACGGTGCGGCCAGGCAACTCTACGCTGATCGTCACCTGCCGGCCGTTCGCATCCAGAGCAGGGCGCACCGGCACCTCACTGAAATCCAGCTTCTCGTAGATGGCCTCCTGACGGCCGTTGGCATCTATCTGTTGGCGGAAATAGCCCTGCGGATAGAGAAAGCCCATGCCGACGAATGGCAGGCCGAGATCGCTGGCCTCTTTGCAATGATCGCCAGCCAGGATGCCCAGGCCGCCGGAATAGATCGGCAACGACTCGTGCAGGCCGAACTCGGCGGAAAAGTAGGCGATCGTGCCCGGATCGGGCTGGCCGGCCGGCGGCTGAAACCAGACACGCATCGGTCGCATGTAGGCATCGAACGCGTCCATGACGCCGGTATAACGCGTCAAATAGCGGCGATCCTGCGCGGCCCGATCCACCCTGGCCTGGCCGACCTGGCGCAGAAACTTCACCGGATTATGATTGACTGCCTCCCATAACTCTGGATCTATATCCCGATAGAGCGCCTGTGCGGGCGGATTCCAGCTCCACCATAAATTGTATGCCAGCTCTGCCAGACGGGCGATTGACTGTGGCAGACGGGCCACAACGGACAGCTTGCCCAAAGACTTCACCATGCCTCCTCGTGGACGACGAATCTCTCAGTTCGCAGCGCGTCGTCCTATCCTGGTATTGTATAAGAAGATGCAATCGGCGTCCAAAAACGGCGTGGGGGGATTGGGAATGGACAATTCGGGCAGAAGCTGAGTTCATGATACAATGTAACCGTTGACTCGTGGGCCAGGCATCTGAAGGGTGCCTGGCACGGCCGACGACAGTCAGCATCATGTTTGCAGGTGGCATTGCGCGGGGTGAAAATATGCCGCGGCATGCATGCCGCCCGCGCAGCGGGCCGGGGCGGGATGAATCCCGCGGTACATGGCCCATTTTCACGTCAGGTGATCATGCACTACTTGATCTTCTTCAAACCCTACAATGTCTTGCCCAGCTTCACCGACCCGGAAAATCAAGGCCGGCCGACGTTGGCGCAGTATATCGCGGTGCCGGATGTGTACCCGGCCGGCCGGCTGGACTACGACAGCGAAGGCCTGATGTTGTTGACCGACGATGGTCGGTTAGCACATCAGCTGACCCACCCGCGCTATCATCTGCCCAAAACCTACTTTGTGCAGGTGGAGAATATCCCGACGGAAGACGCACTGACGGCCCTTCGCCAGGGGGTACTGGTGAAGGGTCAGAAGACCGCGCCGGCCGAGGTCGAACTGCTCGCGGCCGAACCGGACTTGCCGCCCCGCCCCATCCCGATCCGCGTGCGCGCCACGATCCCTACGGCCTGGCTCAAAATGGTCTTGCGCGAAGGCCGCAAGCGCCAGGTACGCCACATGACGGCCGCGGTCGGCCACCCCACGCTGCGCCTGGTGCGCGTGGCGATCGGCCCGCTGACGCTGCGTGGGCTGGCGCCTGGCCAGTGGCGAGAGCTGGATGCAGCCGAGCTGGCAGCCCTGCGGCGGGCCATCGGCAGAGCGGAACGCACGGCGAAGCATTCTCAGCACCATGCCGCGAGAAGCGCCGCCAAAACGGCCCCAAGGCGCGCTTCGGCTCATGATTAATTGGAGTCTGTCCCATGGAAGAATGGACAATCAACGACATTCAACAGCAGATGGCCGCCGGTCAGATCAGCGCGCGCGAGCTGGCCGCGGCGTACCTGGCGCGCATCGCCGCGCTTGACCAGGCCGGGCCGCAGCTTCGTTCGGTCATCGAGCTCAACCCGGATGCCCTGGAGCTCGCCGACGCGCTGGACGCCGAACGGCGCACTCGCGGCCCGCGCAGCCCACTCCACGGCGTTCCGATCCTGCTCAAAGACAACATTGACACCGCCGACCGCATGCAGACGACCGCCGGATCGCTGGCCCTGGCCGGCTCGATCGCCCCACGCGATGCGACGGTGGCCGCCCGTTTGCGACAGGCCGGCGCGCTCATCCTGGGCAAGGCCAATCTCAGCGAGTGGGCCAACTTCCGCTCCACCCACTCCACGAGCGGCTGGAGCAGCCGCGGCGGGCAAACGAAGAACCCCTACGCGCTCGACCGCAACCCGTGTGGTTCCAGTTCCGGCTCGGCTGTGGCGGTAGCCGCCAACCTGTGCGCCGTCGCCGTAGGCACCGAGACGGACGGCTCCATCACCTGTCCGGCCCACGTCAACGGCATCGTCGGCATCAAACCGACATTGGGCCTGGTGAGCCGAACAGGCATCATCCCCATCGCGCACAGCCAGGACACGGCCGGACCGATGGCGCGCACGGTGGCCGATGCCGCGCTCCTGCTCGCTGCGCTGGCCGGCCCGGACCCGGCCGATCCGATCACCTTGACGGCACAGATCACCTCAGAGGACATCATGGCCGCCGTGCGGCATCCGTTGACGCATGGTCTGGCGGGTGTGCGCCTGGGCGTGGCACGCAACTACTGCGGATTCAACCCGCGCGTCGACGCCATCCTGGAGGAGAGCATCCGGGTTCTGCGCGGCCTGGGCGCAGAGATCGTGGATCCGGTCAAGATCACCACGGAAAATGACCTGGAGGCGCCGGAGTTCGAGGTGCTGCTTTATGAATTCAAGGCCGACCTGAACGCCTATCTCGCGGCATTGGGGCCGACTGCGCCGGTACATTCCCTGACCGAGGTCATCGCGTTCAACGAACAACATCGCGAGCAGGTGATGCCCTATTTCGGGCAGGAGATCATGCTCATGGCCGAGGCGAAAGGCCCTCTGACCGAGCCGGCCTACACGGCGGCGTTGGCAACCTGTCAGCGCCTGGCGCGCACTGAGGGACTCGACCGGGTGCTGACCGACCATTGCCTCGATGCGCTCATCGCGCCGACCGGCAGCCCGGCCTGGCTGACCGACTACATCTGCCAGACTCGCTCGCATACCAGTTCGACTGCGGCTGCTGTGGCCGGCTATCCGCACATCACGGTGCCGGCCGGCTACATATTCGGGTTGCCGGTCGGCCTCTCGTTCATCGGCCGGGCCTGGAGCGAACCGGTGCTGATCCGGTATGCCCATGCCTTCGAACAGGCGACGCGCGTGCGTCGGCCGCCGCAATTTCTGCCCACCGTTCGCCTGGAATGAACCAGGCAAAGGAGGATGATCTCATGCCCGGCCCAATAGCTCGCGGTGATTGTGTTTTTTGTGGTCGCGAATTCTCGAAGATCGGCCTGTCTCGCCATCTGCCGACCTGTGCGCAGCGACTGACAGCCCAGGCTGAGGCCGAACGGGGCGCACAACCTCGTCAAACCCTGTATCACCTTCTGGTCCAGGATGCCTGGAGCGGCAGCTATTTCTTGCATCTCGAAATACGCGGCACGGCCACCTTGCTCGACCTGGACGACTATCTGCGTGCCATCTGGCTTGAGTGCTGCGGTCATCTGAGCGCCTTCGAGATCGAGGGCATCAGCTACGACAGCTATGACAGCGAACCTGGTTCCTTCGCCTGGCGCGAGTCTCATTTGATGAAAGACGCCAAAGTGAACGAGATCTTCCGACCTGGCCTGGAGATGCACTACCGATACGACTTCGGCACGACATCGGAGCTGAAGATCAAGGTGGTCGCACAGCGCGAGGGCCGGCCGCTCACACAACACCCGATCTTGCTGATGGCGCGCAACAAGTTCGAGCCGGTGCCGTGCATGGTGTGCGGCGCGCTGGCGACCTGGCTCTGCACCGCATGCCTGTACGATCGGGCGGACAATCGCTGCGAGTTCTGCGACGCGCATGCCGACGAGCACGAACATGAGGAGATGTTGCTGGCACTGGTGAACTCGCCGCGCGTCGGCATGTGCGGCTATAGCGGCCCGGCCGAACCGCCGTATTGAGCAGAGTAAAACGTGAAACGCGCAACGTGGAACGCATAACGTGATACGGGCAAAAGCTTCGTACTTCTTCTACTTCGCAGCCGGCTCGTGTCTGATGCCGTATCTGGCGCTGTATTACGCGCAGAACGGCCTGTCGGCCGGCCAGATCGGGCTGCTGTCCGGCCTGTTGCCGCTGGTGACGCTGGTGAGCGCGCCGCTCTGGGGCGGACTGGCCGACGCGACGGGCCGACATCACGCGCTCCTGTTGCTGGCAATCGGTGGCAGCATGGCCGCCGTGCTGGGCCTCTCGCAGACGTCTGCGCTGGTCTGGTTGCTCCTGCTCGTCGTGCTGCACGCGTTTAGCCTGGCACCGGCCATCCCGCTGATTGACAACACCGTGCTGGCCATGCTGGGCGAAAGCAGACAACTGTATGGTCGGCAACGGCTGTGGGGTGCGGTCGGTTGGGGGATTGTGGCACCGCTCGCCGGCTGGCTGATAGATCGAGCGGGGATGACGGCCGCGTTCGGCAGCTATGTGGTCTTGATGGCTGGCTGTTTGCTGGCCGCGATCGGGCTGCCGGTCGGTCACGTCAGCATTGGAGGCTCCTACTGGCGCGGGATGCGCGGCCTGCTCGGCAACGGGCCGTGGATGATCTTCTTGCTGAGCATCCTGATCGGTGGCCTGGTGATCGCCATCGAGATGAGCTTCCTGTTCCTGTATCTGGATCGTCTGGGCGCCAGCAAGACGTTAATGGGCATCGCGCTGACCATCTCGACCGTCAGCGAGCTGCCGGTGTGGTTCTTTGCCGACCGGCTGATCGAGCGGCTGGGGACACGACGGGTGCTGGTGCTGTCGTTATTGGCGTGCGCGGGACAGGGTTTCGGTTATTCGATGATGGCAAATCCGCTGGCTGCCCTGCCGATACAGCTGCTCCACGGCCTGGCCTTTTCGGCCAGCTGGGCTGCGGGTGTGGCCTATTCGGGCGAAGTGGCGCCGCCTGGTATGGGCGCCACCGCGCAGGGGGTCTTTTCGGGCGTTTCGTTCGGGCTGCGGGCTGCCCTGGGTGCATTCCTGGGAGGGTTCCTGTTCGAGATGGTCGGCCCGGCCGCCATGTTTCGCTGGGGCGGCATCGCGGCACTGGCAGGAATCGGGTTTTTGTGGGCAGCAAACCGACATCATAAGAGATCACAATCATGGGCAACATCTTGATCCTCTACGACAGCGCCACCGGCAACACAGCCCGCATGGCTGCATACGTCGCCGAAGGCGCCACCACGATCCCCGGCCACGAGGTGCGCCTGCGCTCGGTGGACGAGGCCACGCGCGCAGATGTGATCTGGTGCGACGGGCTGGCCGTGGGCACGCCGACCAACCTGGGCCTGACGTCCTGGAAGATGAAGCGTTTCTGGGATGAGCTCTCACATGACATCTGGGGCCAGGTGGATGGGAAGATCGCATGCGCGTTCTCGTCGTCGGGTGGTTGGGGCGGCGGCGCCGAGCTGGCATGCAACGCCACGCTGATCATGCTGATGAATTTCGGCTTCCTCGTCTTCGGTGTGACCGACTACGTGGGCAAGAAATTCACGCTGCATTACGGCGCAGTCACCGCGCGCGAACCGCGCGCCGACGAGGAGATCGCCGCCTGCCGACGGCTCGGCCGGCGATTGGCCGAGTGGGTCGCAGTGTTCGTGGATGGCCGAAAAGAGCTGCATCCCGGGCCACTCTCCGCGCGAGGCTGAGCGCGTCGGCGCCAGAAGGCAGCTCGCAACGGTTCAGCGGCCGTACAGCCGAGACATCTTGAGCAGGAGGCGCTATGAAGCCACGCGAACGAGTGCTGCGCGCGCTCACCCATCGGGAAGTAGACCGGGTGCCGATTGATCTGGGCGGCACACAGAATAGCACCATGTGCGCCGGCGCGTACGAGAATTTCAAGCGTTTTCTCGGTGTGGCGGCACCCACGCGCGAGCTGAGCCGCGTTTTTGCGACCGTGATCATGGACGAGGCGGTGCTGCGCCGGCTGCCGGTGGACACGCGTCCGGTTTTCGCGCGGCCCCCGGCCGTGAGCCAGACGCGCTGGCTCGATGAACACACTTTCGTGGACGAGTGGGGGGTCACCTTCCGCCGCGCCGTAGCAGGCGTGCCGTACTATGATCCCGTCGGCCATCCGCTGGCCGAAGCAACGCTGGCCGATCTCGACCGCTACACCGGGCCGGATGTGGAGGATCCCTCGCGCTACGCCGGGCTGCGCGATCTGGCTCGCGATCTCCACGAGCACAGCGATTACGCGGTCTGCGCATCCACGGCGGATACGACCATTTTCGACAAAGCATGGATGCTGCGCGGCATGGCGCAGTTCCTCTCCGACCTCCTGCTCGACCCGCAGTTTGCGCTCGCGCTGCTGGAGAAGGTGACCGATATCCAGTGCCGGCGTCAGGCCGCGTTTCTGCGCGCGGTGGGACCATACATTGACGTGCTGGTCATCTCCGACGATATGGGCACGCAGCGCGGGCCGATCATCCGGCCCGAACTGTACCGCCAGATGGTGAAGCCGTTCCACCGCCGCTATATCGCCACCATCCGGCAGCACACCGGCGCCAGGATCCACAATCATGCCTGCGGCAGCATCTTCGATCTGGTGGAGGATTACATCGAGATCGGTGTGGATGTGCTCAACCCGATGCAAGTGGCCGCCAACAAAATGTCCGCGGCCAATCTGTACGCGCATTTCCGGGGGCGGATGGCCTTCTGGGGCGGCATTGACACCCAGCGTCTCCTGCCGCGCGGCACGCCAGATGAGGTGCGCCAGGCCGTGCGCGAAACGATCGCGGCCATGCACAGCCTGGAGGGAGGCCATGTGCTCGCCGCAGTGCACAATGTCCAGGACGACGTACCACCGGAGAACGTGTGGGCGATGCTGGAGGAGGCGGAGAACGTGAGGCGTCAGACGTGAAACGTCAGGCGTCAGGCATCTGGCATCAAACGTCAAGCGTCAAGCCTGGAACGCGAGATGTGGGACGCGAGGTGGGTGAGGCATGAAGAGGGCGTCGGCATCGCTGGCATATGGGCTGGTTAATCTGGCGACGATGTTGTGGGCCAGCAATATCGCGCTCGGGCGGGCGCTGGCCGGACAGATCGGCCCGCTGACGCTGACCGCCGCGCGCGTGACGATCGCCGGGCTGCTGTTCCTGTTGCTGATCCGATATTTGCCGCCGGCCGATCGGCGGCTCGGTCGCGATTGGCCGGCCTTGCTGGGCATGGCCGTGACGGGCGTTTTCGGTTTTCCGGTGCTGCTGTATCTGGCGCTGCGCTACACGACGGCCAGCAATGCATCGCTCATCAACGGCGCCGGGCCGCTGATGACCGCCGTGCTCGCCGCGGTGCTCCTCCGCGAACGCCTGCGCAGCCATCAAGCATTCGGCGCCGTCATCTCGCTGACCGGTGTCTTTCTCATCATCCGCGGCAACGGCACGCTGACCGCACTCAATCCCGGCGACCTGCTCATGATCGGCAATGTCGCGCTGTGGGGCCTCTACTCGGTGCTAACACGGTTGACCACGCGAACGCGCCACGTGATCTCGGCAACCGCGTTCTCGACGTGGCTGGCATTGCCATTTCTCTATCCGGCCATGCTCTCCGAATGGCGCACGATGCCCCCGACACTCACCCCGCTGCTGGGGCCAACGCTGCTCTACATCGGCGTTTTTCCGGCCTTCATGGCCTTTCTGGCCTGGAATGAAGGAGTGCGCCGGGCCGGGCCCGGCGGCGCCATGGCCTTCTACAACATGTTGCCGGTATACGGCGCGCTGCTGGGCGCCCTGTTTCTGGGCGAAACGCCGGGCCTGAGCCAGCTCGTCGGCGGCGCGCTGGTGATCATCGGCGGCCTGACCGGCGCCGACCTGTGGCGCGCGGCCAGGATACGCCCGGCACAGGTCACGGCACCGACTTCTGAAACCCCGTGATGAGCTGCTGTTTCTCCTCGGCCGAGAGACGGGCTTCCGGATGCAACAGCAGATATTGCCGTGGCGGCATCGTCCCCTCGGTGATCACCTCGGCCAGTTTGCGGGCCCGTTTCGGTTGCGCGGCCCAATTCGAGAAGCTGAACTCGTCTCGGCCTTCGACAACATTCTTGTAGACCAGCCACGAGGCCGGCGCGATGTGGCTGTACCACGGCCAGACCGTCTCGTAGCTGTGGCAGTCGAAACAGGCGCGCCTGGCCAGGGCGCGCGTCTGCGGCGAGTCCCACGCCGGCTCGGAGACCACCGGCGGGTTCGTGTGATCCCGGCCATAAGGCACGAACTGAATGGCCACGAACAACACCAGGACGACACCTATCCCATACAGGACGATTTGCTTGACCATGTCTTTTCTCCGTCTTCAGCACACTTGCTACAATCCCAATTTACTGAGAAAGTAGGGCATCTGGACGCGCCACCAGGGCCAATCGTGGTTCACGTCGTGTCCCCAGAAGTCAATCCAGGCCGGCACGCCCTTGCTTTCCAGGATGCGCCCCAATTCGGCTGCATCCACGCGCATCTCATCCTCCCACGCGCCCTGGCCCACGCACACGATGATCTGGCTCTGGCGATACAGGTCCAGATAAGCGGGGTCCTCCAGATTGCGCAGATACGCCAGCGGCGTATTGAAGTAGACGTTGTCATCCATGTAGTCGCCGATGAAATAGTTCAGGCGAAACAGGCCGCTGAGCACAATGCAGCCGTCGAAGCAGTCGGGATGGCGGAAGAAGAAGTTGCCCGCATGATACGCGCCCATGCTGACGCCGGTCGTCAATGCCTTGCCGTTGCCATAACCGTAGCTGCGGATGAACGGCACCACCTCCCGCACGATGTAGCGATCGTAGTCTTCATGGCGACGGGCGCGCTCGGCCGGCGGCGCGGCGAAGTTGGCCCATGACTGCGCGTCAATGCTATCCACGGTGAAGACCCGGATCCGGCCGCTCGCGATGGAGCCAGAGATGGCGGCGATCATGCCGAAGTCCTCGTATTCGTAGAACCGCCCTCCCTGCGCCGGAAATACCAGGATCGGCCGGCCGGCATGGCCATAGACTTTCATCTCCATATCCTGCCCCAGATGGGGGCTCCACCATTTGTGATATTCCGTGTGCATCGGCTATGCCATCTCCTGGATGAAACGCGCCGCGGCCATGATTTCGTCCAGATCAGGCGAGCGCACGAAGTAGTAGTAATCCCCCATGGCCAGAGCGAAGACGGACGGCATGGCCTGATGCTGGACGATGCAATAGCCGAACGCGTCCATGATCTGCTCGTGGGTATGGCGATAGTTCTTGTTGAACTTGCGACCGACGAAACAACAATGATATTTGCGCGTATAGTTCTCGACGAATCGGTTGTTCACCACGATATTGGCCCATTCCCAGTACAGATCAATGTCGTGAGCGTAGTTGAACAGGTCAATGATCGGCCCACCGGGCGGCCGCAAGTTGAGCTCGAGTGCGATCACCTGACCGGTATGCCCGGCGCGGAAGAATTCGCAATGGAAAAAGCGCTCGCGCACACCGAATGTCCGCAGGATGCGACGGCCGGCCTCTTCCAGATCGGCCGGGATCTCGCGCAAATTGTAAAAGTAGATATGACGATCCTCGTTGACCGTTTCCATCACGCCCTGGCTGTAGATCATCGAGGTGTAAAAGACAGGATTGCCCTCCCGATCGGCCAGGCCGTCGAAGGTTACGATCTGGCCGTGGATGAACTCCTCGGCCAGATAGGGAACCGGAGGTTTGGCGTGCCAGAAACGCGTCACATCCTCAGGGCCGTGCAGCTTGAACGTGTTCGCCGCGCCGACGCCGACATCCGGCTTGGCCACCAGGGGATAGCCCACCTCATCGGCCAGCCGCCAGAGATCATCGGCCGTCTCGATCAGCCGGCCGCGCGGCGCGGCAACGCCCGCTCGGGCAAACAGCTCCTTCATGGCCGACTTACGCTTGATGATGGCCAGATCGGCCACCTTCGGGCCTTCGACGTTGAAATCGGTGCGCAGTCGTGCTTCGGTTTCCAGCCAGTACTCGGTATGCGAATCAATCCGATCAATCTTGCCGTAGCGGTGGGTGAAATAGCCGCACGCGCGCAGCAGTTGATCGTAGCTGTGCATGTCGTTCACCCGATAATACTCGGTCAGCGCCTCGCGCAGGTCCGACCGCAACCACTCGTAGGGCTCGTCCGCCAGACCCAATACATTCACCCCCAGCCGGCTCAAATGGATGCAGAAGAGGTGATAATTGGGCGGAAAGTGCGGCGACAGGTAAAGATGATTCATACCTCGCTCTCGTCATTTCAATTCCAGCAGCCTGTCGGATTGTATGCGATTTGTGCATACGTGTCAATGTCCGCACAGGCGGGTTGACAGCAAGGCCGCGTCCCGCTATCATGCCAGTCAGGAGCACATCCCACCGGTCGAAGGAGCGATGACCTGATGTCTGACCCGAACACCGATGACGCGGTGCGCGCGTGGGCCGCGGCCATCCATCAGCGGTTGCTGGCGACCTATGGCGAGCCGACCTGGCGGCCACATTACGCGGCGATGGACGAATTGGTGCTCACCTTTCTGAGCCAGAATACCAGCGACATCAACTCGGGCCGGGCGTTTGCCGCGCTCAAAGCGCGCTATCCCACCTGGCAGGCGGTCGTGGACGCACCGACGCACGAGCTGGCCGACACGATCCGATCGGGCGGCCTGGCCGAGCGCAAAGCGCCTCGCATCCAGGCAGCCCTGCGCCGCATCCTGGCCGAACGCGGGGAGTTCAACATTGATTTTCTGGCCGATCTGCCCACAGAAGAGGGCTTGCGCTGGCTGACCTCATTCGACGGCATCGGCCACAAGACGGCTGCCATTGTCCTCCTCTTTTGCTTCGGCAAGCCGGCCTTTCCCGTGGACACGCACGTCGGCCGCGTCACGCGACGCCTGGGGCTGGTCGGGCCGCGCGCGCCCGCACTGCAGATCAAACAACGGTGGGAGGCCCTGGTGCCTTCCGCCTGGTTCTATCCCCTGCACCTGAACCTGATCCGCCACGGCCGTGAGGTCTGCCGCGCCCGGCAGCCGCAATGTGGCCGCTGTGCCCTGGATTCGCTTTGCCGTTTCGAGGCGAAAAACAGAACGGAACCCGCCTTGTCTGGCGTGCCTGAATCGGCTATAATGTAGCCCGGATCACAAACGGCACGTTCATTCCCAACTTGTGGGGTGGGTGGGACGTCCATACATCATCTGAGTGGACCCAATAGAAATGGGGCGAACATGGATGACAAACGAGACTACCTGCAGGATACGGATCTGTTTCGCGATCTCTCGCCGCGCGACATCGCCGATCTGGAACGGGTGACCACCCTGACGAATGTGCCGCGTGGCCGTGTCTTCTATCGGCCCGAAGATCCGGGCGAACGGCTGTTCCTGTTGCGCCAGGGTCGGGTGCAGCTCTATCGCATCTCGCCGGAGGGCAAGAAGCTCATCATCGCCACCCTGGGACCGGGCGCCCTGTTCGGCGAAATGGCGCTGCTGGGGCAGCAGATGCACAACGCGTTTGCCGAGGCCATGGAGGATTGCTCGATCATGGTGATGAGCCGCAGCGATCTGGAACGGCTGATCCTCAACGACGTCCGCCTCGGCCGGCGCATCCTGGCGCTCACGCACAAACGGCTGAGCGACGCCGAGGCGCGGCTGGAGGACATGGCCTTCAAAAGCATCCCGGCGCGGTTGGCTTCGTTGCTGTTGCGCCTGGCCGCCGAGCAGGATGGTGTCACCATCACCGGCCTCACACATCAAGACCTCGCCGAAACGATCGGCACCTACCGCGAGACCGCGACGCAGGTGCTCAACGATCTCAAAAGCGAGGGCCTCATCGAGATCGGCCGCAAACGCATCACCATCCTCGACGCCGAGCGACTGCGCAAGGTGGCCGAAAGGTGAGCGGCCCAGCAATCGGTTTGACAAACGCCTGAACAGCTTGTAGAATGGACTTTGTCAGGCCAGCAGATTGCAGCCAACGTCCTCAAGTGGCTGGCAAAGGTACTTACCCACGTCTCGAGGAGGAGCTCCAATGACGCACATCATTACCGAAATCTGTCTGCGCGATGGCGGCTGTGCGGAAGTCTGTCCGGTCGAATGCATCGTCCCCGGCAAGCCGGAAGAGGAATGGCCTCTCTACTACATTGACCGGGACACCTGCATTGACTGTGGCGCTTGTGTGCCGGAATGCCCCTGGGAAGCCATCTTCCCGGAGGAGGATGTGCCCAGCGCCTACGTCGCCAAAGGCACCATCAATGTGCGCGGCGCCGACTTGCCGCAGCGGCTCAACAAGCCGAAGGGCACTCCGGGCTTCGATCAGGTCTACGACGGCACGAACAGCCGGGGCGAACCCGTCCATCTCGAAGGCACGCGCATCTTGAAGAAGGGCGAAGTCGTGGATTTGACGCCCGCGATTGCACTCAACGACGCCTTCTTCAAAGAGGGCCCGGGCTATTCTGCCAAAGACTGAGCGGATCGTCGCCCCGGCGCTGGCACCTACCCCGGTGGGCGTCAGCACCTGCAGCGGCATCCAAACGTATCTCTTTAGCCGGCTCTCTCCCTGCGCGAGGGCCGGCTAAAGTTTTGGCTCGCGGTCATCGGAAGGAGACCACCTCGATGACTCATGTCATCTTCGATCCCTGCATTCGCGACGGGGCTTGCGCCGACGTATGTCCGGTCGCCTGCATCGTGCCGGGGACACCGGAGGCGGTCTGGCCGTGGTACTACGTAGACCCGGACAACTGCATTGACTGCGGGGATTGCGTCGCCGTTTGCCCTGTGGATGCTATCTGCCCGGCCGCAGACCTGCCCGCTCAAT
>FWWL01005144.1_pt1 | contig 20883 bp, 13 predicted proteins | sample 2228331 | NCBI WGS metagenome assembly FWWL01 (sample SAMEA103939775, study PRJEB20133) | metagenome | reverse complement strand
TGGGCAGCTCTTGAAAGACAACCTTCTTGGGCGTTTTGAAGCCAGCAAGCCGTTCGCGGCAAAAGGCGATGAGCTCAGCCTCAGTTGCCTGGGCGCCCGGTTTGAGCTCGACAAAGGCGCAGGGCACTTCGCCCCATTTCTCATCGGGTTTGGCCACCACCGCCGCAAGCAACACCGCTGGGTGCTTCACCAGCACGCCTTCAACCTCAACCGAGCTCACGTTTTCGCCGCCCGAGATGATGATGTCCTTTTTGCGATCGGTGATCTTGATATAGCCGTCCGGATGCCAAAAGGCCAAATCCCCTGAATGGAACCAGCCGCCCGCAAAGGCCTCAGCCGTGGCCTCGGGATTCTTGTAGTAGCCCTTCATCACCCCGTTGCCCCGGTGCAGGATCTCGCCCAAGCTTTTTCCATCGCGCGGGACAGGATTGCCGTGATCGTCAGCAACGATTACCGCCTCCATAAAGGGCATGGCAACGCCCGTGCGCGCCTTGACCTCGGCGCGGGCATCGCCGGTGAGCCCCTCGAACCCTTCGTGCCAGAGGCATTCGACATCGGGGCCATAGGTTTCGGTCAGGCCATAAACTTGGGTGACGTTGAAGCCCAAGGGCTCGATTGCCGCCAAAACCGCCGCGGGCGGGGGCGCGCCGGCTGTAAACACCTCAACAACATGGTCGAACGCGCGTCGCTCGTCCGCGCGCGCGTTGATGAGCATCTGCAAGATGATTGGGGCGCCCGCAAAATGCGTGACCTTTTCCTCGGCAATCGCGCGGTAGATCTGCGCTGCGCTGATCTCGCGCAGGCAAATCGTCGTGCCGCCCACAACCGGCATCATCCAAATGTGACACCAGGCGTTGCAGTGGAACATCGGTACGATCGTGAGATAGCGCGGAAACAGCGTCATGCGCCAGCTGATCGGCTGGCTCAGGGTGGACAAATACGCCCCCCGGTGGTGATAGACGACGCCTTTTGGCCGGCCCGTCGTTCCCGAAGTATAGTTGAGGGCAAGGCTTTCCCATTCATCCTCAGGCATGATCCAGGCAAAGCTCGGATCGCCCTTTTTCAAGAGCTCCTCGTAGGTTTGGTGGCGCCCGGTTGGGCTATACCCTGCCTCACGATCGGGCACCTCGATCAGAACGGGGCCGCCGCCGATCTCTCGACAGGCTTTTTCGGCAAGCTCGACAAGGGCGGTGTCGACCAAAGCCACCTTCGCCCCACCATGATTGAAAATATAGGCGACGGTGTCGAGGTCGAGCCGGGTGTTGATGGTGTTCAACACCGCCCCTGCGGCCGGAACGCCGAAATGCGCCTCGGCATGCGCGGGAACATTGGGCAAAAGGGTGGCAACCACGTCGCCGGGCTTCACCCCCAGCTGAACCAAGCCTGAAGCAAGCCGGGTGACGCGCTCGGCATATTGGGCATAGGTATGTCGCGTCTTGCCGTAAACGAGTGCCTCGCGCCCCGCAAATAGGTCTGCCGCGCGCCGTAAATGGCTGAGCGGCGTGAGCGGGGCATAATTCGCCTTGCACTTGCCAAGACCGGTTTCATCGGCCAACCATCCCATCGAAATCCTCCCCAACGCGTTTACGACACTTATTTTGCCAACCATCCTCGCAAACGGAAGAGCCTTGCATGACCCTTGCCGAACCCAAGGTTCAAGTATCATCACCGACGCTTGCGGAAGAGCGGCCTATTGCCGCCGCGGCTGCGGTGTTGGCTTTTGCGCTCTTGATCGGATTCGTCGACAATTTTGTCCGTGCGATCGCCAAGGAGGCAAGCCTTTGGCAGTTTCACACCCTGCGCAGCGCAATGGCGCTTAGCGCGCTTTTGGTCCTTGCGCCGGTGTTTCGGCTGCGGCTAAAGCCGCAGCGGCTCGGAGGCGTAGTTGCGCGCTCGAGCGTTAATGCCGCAGCTATGCTCATCTATTTCGGCTGCCTTGGGTTTCTACCCGTGGCCCAGGTGGCGGCGGGGCTTTTTACTGCCCCCATCTTTGTGCTGCTGTTTGGGCGGTTGTTTTTTGGCCACAGGCTGTGTGCGGTGCATATCGTGGCCGTTGCCTTAGGTTTTGGCGGGGTTCTTTTGGTCCTTGGGCCTGGGGACGAAGGTCTTGGTCTTTGGAGCCTCGCTCCCGTCGCCGCGGGGGCATTTTACGCTCTCACCAATCTTGCGACGCGGGAGTGGTGCGCCGGGGAGTCGGCAGAAACGCTTGTTTTTGGTTTTTTGCTTTTGATTGGGGTTGTGGCGGGGGTTCTGCTTTTGGTCACCGCGGTTTTGCCTCAAGGTGCAGAAGAAGGGCCTGCGGCCTTTCTCACCCGCCCGCCAAGCTGGCCGAGCAAGCGGTTTTTGCTGCTGACCGCCCTGCAGGCCTTTGCCGTCATTCTTGGGCTTGGTCTTTTGGTCCGCGCCTATCAATGGGCCGAGGCAAGCCGCGTTGCCGTTCTTGAATATGCGGTGCTGCCGAGCGCCATTGTTTGGACCTGGGCTTTATGGAAAGAGCTGCCCGAGCCACGCGCCTATCTTGGAATGGCGGCGATTGTGTGTGCTGGCTTTTTGATTTTGCGCCCGCGCGCCAAGACCCTTCACGCGCGGTGATTGCGCTTCGCCGTAGGGCTTTGCGCTCGTGGCATAGATTTGGCGGTTTGACGGCAAGGTCGGGTGGCAAGCCACAAAACTTTACCAATTGATCCTGATTAGCGCCTGATCGGCATGGTAGCCAGCATTAAAGGGAATTGTCGTCCGCGAGGCCGCCATGCTTGATGCGCAAACTGAGATCTCTGCGAAAGCGTCATTTGCTGTCGCACCCACGCCAGGGGCTGACCGTGCCGAACATGCAGCCTATCGCACCAGCCCAAGTTCTGCGCCTGCCACAACCGGCTTTTCGGCTGAAACTTATCTTGCAACCGAAAACGGCTGGGTGTCGGCCGCACTCTTGCGCCCCGGCATGCGGGTTTTGACCTTTGATTCGGGGCTTGTCCCGGTCAGCGAGGTACAGGCAATTGCGCCGGCCGCGTTTCAAGACCTGCCCCGCGCAGACTGGCCGCTTTACATTCCAAAAGGGACGCTCGGCAATCGCCGGCCGTTGACGCTGGGCCCCGAGCAGCACGTGCTCATCGAATCCACTCGCGCCGAGCTTCTTCTTGGCGAGGCTTTCGTGCTGATCCCGGCCGCTGCGCTTGAGGGCTGGCGGGGGATTTGCCGCATCGCTCCAGCCGAGGTCGAGCCGTTGGTCACCGTCGCGCTCGTGAGCGCACAAATCCTTTATGCCGAGGGGATGACGCTTCTTCATGCGCCGAATCGCGATGGACGGAATGCGCTTGGGCAGGAGGGCGGAGGCGGCGTGCGCTATCCGCTTTTGCCCCTGCCCACGGCACGCGCCCTCCTGCCCGAATAGGAGACGCACGACGGCAAGAGCACCCTGTTCGCCTGGTCGCGCTTTTTGCCTTGCCGCGGCGCGTGATGCGCAAGCCGGTCCGGGCGGCGGAACACCCCAAGCCGAGCGGGCCCCGAGAGCGCAGCCATAAAGGCACGCCCGGGCAGAACGGGGCGCTTCCGGTGCGCGCGGGCTTCGGTGAATGACGTACGCGCGCTGGCCAATTGACGGCGCAAGAGAGAAAGAAAAAGCAAAAGGCGCGGGGGGATGGCCCCGCGCCATAGCCTTGTTTGGCCGTGCCGCTTTGCGCGCCTCAAGCGGCGGCGCGCGCCGGCTCGGTGCCTGCGTAAAACCGCCCTCCCTGCGCCGCAAGCTCCCGCAGGAGCTTTGGCGCCGCAAAGCGCGGGCCAAAGCGCGCCGCATAGTCATCGCAAAGCGCCACAACCTGCGCTGGGCCCTGCATGTCGATCCAAGAAAAGGGCCCGCCCGACCAGGGCGCAAAGCCCCAGCCCAAAATCGCGCCGACATCGCCTTCGCGGATATCCGTGAGCACACCGTCTTCGAGCGCCTTTACGGCCTCGATCACCTGCACCAGCATCAAGCGGTTTTTCACCTCATCTAAAGGCGGCTGCTCGGCCTTGTGCGGGAAGCGCTCGGTCAGGCCCTTCCAGTAACCCCGCCGCGTGCCGTTTGCGTCATAGTCGAAGAAGCCCGCCTTGGCCTTGCGGCCGAGCCGGCCGAGGTCGTTCATCCAGAAGACCAACGCGTCGACATCGCTGTCGGGATAGGCATCGCCGAGTGCGGCCTTGGTTGCCCGCGCGATGCGGGCGGCAAGATCAAGCGAGGTCTCATCAATGAGCTGCAGCGGACCAACCGGAAAGCCCAGAAGCCGCGCGGCATGGTCCACAAGCGGCTGTTTCACCCCCTCGGTAAGCATCCTCAAGCCCTCGTTGATATAGGGGATGATGCAGCGGTTGGCGTAGAAGAAGCGCGCGTCGTTGACCACGATCGGGGTCTTGCGGATCTGCCGCACGTAATCGAGCGCTTTGGCCACCGCCTGCTCGCCGGTCTGTTTGCCGCGGATGATCTCGACAAGGAGCATCTTCTCGACTGGGCTGAAGAAATGGATGCCGATGAACTGCTCCGGCCGGTTCGAGGCCTTAGCCAGCTCGGTGATGGGCAGGGTTGAGGTGTTGGAGGCAAAGATCGCCGTCTCCGGAATCACGGCAACGGCTTTGCGCGTCACTTCCGCCTTGATGGCCGGGTCCTCGAACACCGCCTCGATCACGAGATCACAGCCCTCGAGCTTGGCGAAATCGGTCGTGGGGGTGATGCGCGCGAGGACCGCGTCTCGCTCCTCGGCCGAGATCTTCTTTTTGGCGACATCCTGGTCAAGGATGCGCTGCGAATAGCCCTTACCGCGTTCGGCAAGCTCTTGGGTTGTGTCGATCAGCACCACCTCCATGCCAGCCTTCGCGCTGACAAAGGCGATTCCGCCGCCCATCATGCCCGCGCCAAGCACGCCGAGCTTCGTCACGCGCTGGTCAGACACTGCCGCAGGCCGCCTCAGACCCTTTTCAAGCGCCTGTTTATTGATGAACAGCGAGCGGATCATGGCGGTGGACGAGGGGTTCAGAAGCACTTGCACGAACCGGCGCGCCTCGATCCGGAGCGCCACATCGAAGGGCACGAGCATCCCTTCATAAACGGCCGAGAGCAGTGCCTTGGCCGCCGGATAGACGCCCCAGGTGTTGGCATGCACCAAAACCGAGGCACCGACAAAGGTCTGGAACCCCGCGGGATGATAGGGGGTGCCGCCTGGGATCTTATAGCCCTTTTTATCCCAAGGCTTGACAATGTCGTCGGGCTTGGCCGAAAGCACCCAGGCGCGCGCGCGGCTCAAAAGCTCTTCGGGCGGAAGCACTTCGTCGATGATTCCAGCCGCCTGCACCTTGCGTGGCTCCTCCGTGCGCCCCTCAAGAAGCCAGGGCGCTGCGGCCATGGCCCCGAGCTTCCAGGCAAGGCGTGTGGTGCCGCCCCCACCCGGAAATAAGCCAACCTTGATCTCGGGCAGGCCGATGCGGGCTTTGGGATTGTCGGCAGCAAAGATCCGATGGCAGGCAAGCGCGAGCTCGAGCCCGATGCCCATGGCGGTGCCGGGCAGGGCGGCGGCAACGGGCTTGCCGCCCTTCATCGTCTTCGGGTCGGCGCCGCCGCGCTCGATCTTGCGCAAGAGCCGGTGCGCGGACATGAGCCACTCGAACAGCCCCTGCGCCGGGTTTTCTCCGGCCTCCTCACGGATGCGGGCCAGGACATTGAGGTCCATGCCGCCCGCGAAATCGGGCTTGCCGCTCGTGATCACCACGCCCTTGACAGCCGGGTCGGAAAGCGCGCGGTCGATGCAGGCCTCAAGCTCCTGGAAGCCCTCGCGCGACATCACGTTCATCGACTTGCCGGGCACGTCCCAGGTGATGGTCGCCACACCCTCGGTATCGGTTGCGTAATGAAATTCGGTCATCCTGCCCTCCCTCAGACCCGCTCGATGATGGTGGCCGCGCCCATGCCGGAACCGATGCAGAGGGTGGCCAGGCCCACTTCCTTGTTCGACCGTTCAAGCTCATCGAGCAGCGTGCCGAGGATCATGGCGCCCGTCGCCCCAAGCGGGTGGCCCATGGCGATGGCGCCGCCGTTCACGTTGACCTTCCCGTGATCAAGCTCGAAATGCTGCATGTAGCGCAGAACAACCGAGGCAAAGGCTTCGTTGACCTCAAAAAGGTCGATGTCGGCGATCGTCATGCCGGCGTCTTTCAGGATTTTTTCGGTCACCGGGATTGGGCCGGTGAGCATGATCGTGGGGTCCGAGCCGATCTTGGCCGTGGCGCGGATGCGGGCGCGGGGTTTGAGCCCGTGCTTTTCGCCAAATTCCTTGCTGCCGATCAGGACCGCGGCGGCGCCATCAACAATGCCCGAGGAGTTGCCAGCGGTGTGCACATGCTCGATTTTTTCAAGCCAGGGATATTTCATGAGCGCGATCTTGTCGAAACCAGGCATGGTTTCGCCGATATCCTGGAAGCTTGGCTTGAGGGCAGCGAGCGACTGCATGGTGGTGTCGGGGCGCATGTGCTCGTCGTGGTCCAAAAGTGTGAGACCGTTCACATCCTTGATCGGGATCACCGCGTTCTTAAACCGCCCCTCAGCCCAAGCGCGCGCGGCCCGCTTTTGGCTTTCAACCGCATAGGCATCGACATCATCGCGTGAAAAGCCATACATCGTGGCAATGACATCGGCCCCGATGCCCTGCGGGATGAAATAATGCGGGATGGCAATGGCCGGGTCCACCGCGATGGCGCCGCCATCGCTGCCCATGGGCGTGCGGCTCATGCATTCGACCCCGCCGGCGACATAGGCCTGGCCAGCCCCGCCGCGCACTTGGTTGGCCGCCATGTTTACCGCCTCAAGCCCCGAGGCGCAGAAGCGGTTGATGCTCACCCCGGGAACCGTTTCGGCGAAATCCGAAAGCAGCACGGCCGTGCGGGCAAGGCAGGCGCCCTGTTCGCCCACCTGTGTGACATTGCCCCAAATCACGTCTTCGATCGCGTCAGGGGGAAGGTGGTTGCGTTCTTTGATTGCGTTCAGCACCTGCGCAGAAAGTTGCGCGGCTGCAATCTCGTGCAGGCTGCCGTCAGGTTTGCCGCGCCCGCGCACGCTGCGGCAGGCGTCATAGATATAGGCGTCGGTCATAGGCTCCTCCTCAGGGGTTCGTGGCAGGGGCGGGCCCCCGCGGCATCAGATCATAAGGCGCACGCCAGCCCGGCAGGGCGGCAATGCGCGAAAGCCAGGCATCGATTGCAGGCCATTCCTTGCGGTCGAAGCCGAAGGGTTCGGGATAATAGAGATAGCCGCAGAGGCTCAAATCGGCGATGGTGGGGCTTTCACCCACCACCCAGATGCGGCCTTTCAAATGCCCCTCGAGCACCTTCAGCGCCGTGCGTTGGCGGGCGGCGTGAAAACCGATGACGCCCGCGTCGCGCTTTTCGGGCGGCTGAAAATTGTTAAGGAAACGATGAACCATGATGGCGCCCGTGAACTTGTGGTTATCCCACAAAAGCCAGCGCAGGATCTCGAGCTCTTCCTGCGGGGTTTTGGGGGCAAAGCGGCCGGTCTTGCGGGCAAGATGCCACAAGATTGCGCCCGATTGGCTGAGCACCAGATCGCCATCGACCAGAACCGGCACCTCGCCCATCGGATTGAGCTTCAAATATTCAGGGGTGCGGTGGGCGCCGTTGAAGAAATCGACCCAGATCGGCCTCCACGCGAGCCCCGAGAGCGCAAGCATCAACGCTGCCTTATATGCGTTGCCCGATTCGCCGAAGCAGTAAAGCTGCACCGTCATGATCGCGTCCCTTCTCCTGTTCGGGATTGAACGAAATGCGAGCCTGGCCTTGGCAAGCCGTCTTGGGGCGGCGAAGTTTTTCCCCGGATCGGGCGTTGTCCTAACAGAGTTGGAGACAAGCCCCCCAACCGCGGCAAAGGGTGCGGCCATCGATTCAGCATTTGTTAACCAGAATCGGACACGGTGGCCGCTGTGGGGGCACTTGGCGCATCCACCGGGCCAAGCAAAGCCTGGCAAAACAAAGTCTGGCAAAAGAATGCCTGGGAACGAAGAGGACGCTGAAAGCCCCGCGCAAGCCGCGTGCAGAATGCACAGGGCGCGCGGGGCCTCAGCAACGCCGCCCAGATCCACGGTACGAAAGCCACCGCAACGCTCGCGCGCCGGCTGTGCATGACGCGGCTTTCTGCGGGATGACGGCTGGGAAGACCTAAAACCACATCGCGTGCCCCGGGTCGGGGCAACCATGACGGGAGTGTAGCCTGAAAGCCCCGGCCCCGGAAAATGCGCCCAGCCGCGCGCCCAACGCGGGCCCGGCCCAACGCCCGCCGCCAGCGGAGCCATGCTCTCTACCGCGGCGGGGGGCGAGAGCAGCCGCGAGCCGTTTTCGCCGCTCCTCGGCCTGTCCGATGCGCCCCGTATGAGCGCACCGCGCGCGCGAGGCCCCCGCGGGCGAAGCCACGGCGCCGCAACATCCCGAAAACAGGCCTCGAGAGCCGCGCTCACAGGAACCTCCCGATCAGCTCCTTCATGATTTCGTTGGTGCCGCCATAGATCTTCTGCACCCGCGCATCCGTCCACATCTCGGCCACCGTCACCTCCTGCATGAAGCCGTAACCGCCATGAAGTTGCAGGCAGTCATCAAGCACTGCGCATTGCAGATCGGTAAGCCACCATTTGTTCATCGCCGCAAGCTCGACCGTAAGCTTGCCGGCGAGATGGGCGGCGATGCAATGGTCAAGGAAGGCGCGCGCCACCACCGCCTTGGTCTTGGCCTCGGCAAGCGTGAAGCGGGTGTTCTGAAAAGCGATGATCGGCTGGCCGAAGGCATGCCGCTCTTTGCAATAGGCAATCGTGCGGGCAACCGCACCCTCAATCGCCCCCACCGCCGCACAGCCAATGATCAGCCGCTCCTGCGGCAACTGTTCCATCATCTGGATAAAGCCGCGCCCCGGCTCGAGCCCCAAAACCGCATCCTCGGGCACCACCACCCCGTCGAAAAACAGCTCCGACGTATCCGCGGCCTTGAGCCCAATTTTCTCAAGCTTGCGCCCGCGGCGAAAACCCTCGGCCCCTTCGGTCTCGACCACCAAGAGCGAGACACCCTTGGCGCGCGCTGCGGGATCGGTCTTGGCCGCAACCAAGATTAGGTTCGCATGCTGGCCATTGGTGATAAAGGTCTTCTGCCCACTGATCCGCCAGCCGCCCGGCACGCGCTCGGCCCGGGTGGACATGGCCTGCAGGTCAGAGCCGCCGCCCGGCTCTGTCATGGCAATGGCCGCGACCATCTCGCCTGTTGCCATTTTGGGCAACCAGCGGCGCTTTTGCTCTTCGGTGCCGTAGGCGAGGATGTAATGGGCCACGATCCCCGAATGCACGCCATTGCCCCATGAGGCGAGGTTCGCGCGCGCGCTTTCGATGGCAAGCACCGCCTCGTGCCCGAAATCGCCTACGGCCCCGCCGTATTCTTCCGGGATCGAGGCGCAAAGAAGCCCAAGCTTGCCCGCCGCACGCCAACAGTCGCGGTCCATTTCGCCCTGAGCGCGCCAGCGCGGGATCTGCGGCACCCACTCGCGCTCAAGAAAATTCCTGATCGTCTCGGCAAAGGCGATGTGTTCGTCGCGCATCCAGGGCGAGGGCAGAAGTGGCAGATCCGTCATCCCTGATCCTCCCTTGTGAACAACAGCGCTGCTTGGCTCAAAAAGCTGCCGCCTCAAGTGCCATCACCGGCGCTGCGCCAGAGCGGATGCGCGCGAGATGCAGCGCTGTGGCCGGCAGCTGCCGGGCCATGTAATAGCGCGCGGTGGCAAGCTTGGCGCGGTGGAAGCGTTCGTCCCCGCGCCCCTCGGCCAGAGCCCGCACGGCCGCCTGCGCCATCCGGGCCCACATCAGCCCAAGCGCGACATGGCCAAAAAGATGCAGGAAATCGGTCGAGCCAGCCAGGGCCTCGTTCGGGTCTTTGAGCCCACGCTCCATGAAAAAGCCCAGTGCGGCCTCGAGATCCTTGGATCCCGCCTTGAGCGGGGCAAGGATCTCGCGCTGAAATGCGTCGTCCGCCTCTGTCTTCAGCGTGGCCCGTACTTCTTCGAGAAACGCCATGGCATAGCGCCCACCATCCGCCGGCAGTTTGCGCGCCACCAGGTCAAGCGCCTGAATCCCGTTTGCGCCCTCGTAGATCATTGCAATCCGCGCATCGCGGACAAACTGCGACATCCCCCACTCTTCGATATAGCCGTGTCCGCCAAACACCTGCTGGGCGCTGACACAAGCCGCAAAACCCTGGTCGGTGCAAAAGCCCTTGATGACGGGGGTGAGAAGCGAGACAAGCCCGTGTGCCGCCTTGTCGCCCAACCGATGCCCGCGGTCGATCAGCGTTGCCGCCCAAAGCGTCAGCGCACGCGCGCCTTCAACAAAACTCTTGATGTCCATCAACATCCGCCGCACATCCGGGTGCACGATGATGGGGTCAGCTGGCGCGTTTGGATCTGCTGGTTGGGGAACCGCGCGTCCTTGCCGGCGCTCGCGCGCATAGGCGCGTGCGGCCTGATAGGCGGCCTCGGCCAAAGCATAACCCTGCAGGCCCACCCCAAGGCGGGCTTCGTTCATCATCACGAACATTGCCTTGAGGCCCTCATGCAGCGCGCCCACAAGCCAGCCCCTGGCGCCGTCGTAGTTCATCAGGCAGGTCGGGCTGCCATGAATGCCCATCTTCTCTTCGATCTTGCCGACGGAGACAGCATTCAGCGCCCCGAGCGAACCGTCTGGGTTCACGAGGATCTTCGGCACCAGGAAGAGGCTGATGCCTTTCGTCCCTGCCCCTCCGCCAGGGGCTTTGGCCAGCACGAGATGGATCACATTCTCGGCGAGATCGTGATCACCGGCCGAGATGAAAATTTTCTGCCCCGTGATCCGAAAACTGCCATCAGCTTCGGGTTCGGCCCGGGTGCGGATGAGTCCTAGATCCGTGCCGCAGTGCGGCTCGGTCAGGTTCATGGTGCCGGTCCAGTCCATTGTCACCATTTTGGGCAAATAAAGCGCCTTCTGCTCGGCACTGCCGCTGGCCAAAAGGGCGTTGATCGCACCATGCGTCAGCCCCTGGAAGATGGTCAATGCCAGATTGGCCGCGCAGAAAATTTCGCCCGTTGCTGTTGCAACGAGCACGGGCAAGCCTTGCCCGCCATATTCCTGAGGTAAATCGATGCCGTTCCATCCACCGGCCTTTAGCGCCTCGAACGCGGCTTTGAAGCCCGCAGGGGTGCGAACGACCCCATTTTCAAGCCGGCACCCTTCACGATCTCCAACTGCATTGAGCGGCGCCAGAACCTCGACCGCAAGCTTGCCCGCCTCGTTGAAAATCGCTTCGGTAAAGTCGCGTTCAAGCTCGCTATACCCCGGGATCTCATGCGCTGAGACAGCCAAAACATCGTGCAGCAGAAACTGCAAGTCGACGACCGGAGCAGAATAGTGTTGCATGGTTTACTTCCTCAGCGACCCCAGACTGACACTTTCTTGGCTTGCCCTTTCAACCCCCTGCCAGACGCTCGCGAAGGGCTGATCACAGAGCTGACCCGGGCCTTGAAACGGCGGCTTGACGCCGCACCCAACCGCTCCGGCCGTGCATAAGACGCGCCGGACAGCGCATGCGGCCGAGGCTTCTTGCGCGCAACGAAGGGCGCGGTTGAACACGCGGCTTCGTTCGTCATCGCGCCCGCAGCTGCGCCCAACGATGCGGCCTTGCATTCGCCCCACAAGCAACCCGGCTTTGCGTTCTTCCTTTGCACAAAAGCGCCTTGCCGTAAACGGCGACGCTGCGTCAAAGCCCCTGAGGCCCACGTGTGCCGCCGCTCTTTCCGGCTTCGATCGTGCTGGCTGGGAGCCGCTTGGCTTTTGGCCGCATGTGCCCCTTTCGGCTGCCCTGTCCCTCTCGCAGCCGCGTCCAGAGGGCGTTGCACACCTCGGCCATGACGCTGATTGAGGCGCGATCCCGCGGGGTCGAATCGGAACGGGTTGTCTCTTGGGTGCGCCACTTTGCCGGCGGTCAGCACGTGAGCCCTTGGGCCTTGGCTAAGAGCGCCGCATCCCATGAAGCGCAACCGGCGCACGCGCATCGCGGCGGAACGCTCGCCCTTTTTCTGCGGCCACTCGGCGGCTTTGGCTTTCGGTCCGCAAAAGCCCCTGCGCGCCCGGACTGGCGCGCTTTTCCTCCATCTTTGCTTGCATTGACCAAGGATTTGCGGCTAACGAAGAACCTGCCGGAGCCGCGGAGCCCGTTCATGCCCCAAGACGACCCCCGCACCCTCGTCTCAACTGAATGGCTTGCCGCCCATCTCGACGATCCCGACCTGCGGATCATCGATGCCTCGTGGTATTTACCCGATGCGGGTCGCAACCCGCGGGCCGAATATGATGAAGCCCATATTCCCGGGGCGCGCTTTGTTGATCTCGATGAACTTTCGGACCACCGCTCCGAGCTGCCGCATATGGCGCCGCCCCCGGAAAAATTCATCAGCCGGATGCGCGCGCTTGGCATCGGCGATGGACACCAAGTGGTGATCTATGACGGGGCGGGGATTTATTCCGCCGCGCGGATGTGGTGGACCTTCCGGCTGATGGGCAAACAAGACGTTGCGGTTCTCGACGGGGGCTTTCCAAAATGGCTTGCCGAGGGCCGACCGATTGAAGACCTTCCCCCCGTGGTGCGCGACCGCCACATCACCGTTCAACGTCAGGCGCATCTTGTCAAAGACGTGAGCCAAGTGGCTGCGGCGGTCAAGCTTGGCGATTGGCAGATCGTCGACGCCCGCTCGCCGGAGCGTTTTCGCGGTGAAGCGCCAGAGCCCCGCCCAGGATTGCGTTCGGGCCATATCCCTGGGTCGATCAACCTTCCCTGGCAAAAGCTCGTGAACCCCGATGGCACCATGAAAGACGTCGAGGGCTTGCGCGCGGCTTTTGCGGAAGCGGGCGTCGACCTCTCTCGCCCAGTGATCACAAGCTGTGGCTCCGGAGTTACGGCCGCGATCATCAACTTGGCGCTCGAGCGGCTCGGGCATCGACAGCATGCGCTTTACGATGGCTCTTGGGCCGAATGGGGGAAATATCCGGATTTGCCGGTCGAACGGGGTTGAGGACATGGCACTCTACCGTGCGGGCGAAATCGTGCGCTACCGCATCACCTGGCTTGAAATGACCGAACGGCCGTCCTTCGGCTGGCCAAAGCTCCCGCTTGGCGCCGATGCAATGCTGTTGCGCGCCGATGAGCCGCCAGCGTGGTATTTTCGCGCGCTTTACGATGCGGTGGGCGCTGATCACGGCTGGACAGACCGGCATGCCGACAGCGAAGAAGCGCTCAGCGCCTGGCTTTCTGATCCGCGGGTCTCGCTTCATTCGTTGGTCATTGCGGGCTGGCCGCAGGGGTTTTTCGTGCTCGACGCGCGCGCTCGGCAAGACGACGAAGAGGTCTGCGAGATTGCCTATCTCGGGCTTGTGCCCGAGGCGCGCGGCCGCGGCCTTGGCTCGTGGCTTGTACAAGCCGCTGTTTTGACGGGCTGGAACCAGCCCGGCGTGCGCAAACTCACGGTCAACACCTGCACCCTCGACAACCCCCGTGCGCTTGTCCACTACCAACGCGCAGGCTTTGTACCGGTGCGCAGCGAAGAACGCAGCCGCAGGCTGACAACCGATCTCGTGCTTGACCATCCGTTGCTCTAAAATCGCGCGCGCCGTGTGCCCCGCGGGCGGCATGGCAGAGGAACCTGAAGCCGCAACTGAGGCTGCTTTTCCCAGACACCGCGCGCCCTATTCACCGCAGAGTAACAAAAAAATTTACCGAGAGTAAAGGCATCTGCATCATGTTCACTCGTCTTTCCAAAGCCGAACCAGACCCGATCCTTGCCGTTGCCGCAGCCTATCGGGCCGATCCGCGCCCTGATAAGGTCGACCTAGGGGTTGGTGTCTATAAAGACGAACAGGGCCGAACGCCCATTATGCGCGCGGTCAAAGCGGCGGAAACGCGCCTTCTGGCCGAGCAAGACACAAAAACCTACACCCAGCTTCTCGGCGAACCGGATTTTCGCAGAGCGCTCGCTCAGCTCGTGTTTGGCGGCTCACTTTCCCCTCAGGCTTTGGCCTCGGCTGCAACCTGCGGCGGGACGGGTGCTGTGCGCATGGCTCTTGAGGTCAGTAAAGCGGCAAACCCCAACGCGCGGCTATGGATCAGCGAGCCCACCTGGCCCAATCATCTGACAATCGCCGCGGCCGTTTCGCTTGAGGTCAAGCGCTATCGTTGGGTCGATCGCGAGACAGGCGGGCTAGACCGGGAAGGACTTTTTGCCGATCTGAGCGCAAGCCAGGCCGGCGATCTTTTGCTTCTCCATGGCTGCTGCCACAATCCAACCGGAATCGACCCCACCCCGCAGGATTGGGAAGCGCTTGCGCAGCTTTGCGTTGAGCGGGGGCTGATTCCGCTTGTCGATCTTGCCTATCAGGGCTTCGGCGATGGCTTGGAGGGCGATGCCTTGGGCATCAGGCTTTTGATTGGCAAGCTTCCGCGGGTGCTCGTGGCCGTTTCCGGGGCAAAGAATTTTGGGCTTTACCGCGAGCGCGTGGGGGCCTGTTTCGTGCACGCGCCTGAAGAAGAGCGCGCGGCCATCGAAGGCACGCTGGCCGCGATCAACCGGGTGACCATTAGCTTTCCCCCCGACCATGGCGCGCGGGTGGTTACCCTGGTCTTGACCGATCCCGACCTGCGCCGCGCTTGGGAGGAAGAGCTTTCGGCCATGCGAACGCGACTCAACGGGCTCCGCACTGGCTTGGCCGAGGCCCTTAGGGCCGAGACAGGATCCGATCGTTTCGCCGCACTTGCCACCCAAAAGGGGATGTTTTCCGTTCTGCCCCTTTCGCCTGCGGCCGTTGCGACGTTGGCACGCGAGCATGCGATCTATGCGGTGCCCGGGGGGCGGATCAATGTTGCCGGCCTGACTGAGGCCGCAATTCCGCGCGTGGCGCGTGCCTTTGCCACTGTGCTGAGGAGCTAAGGCGCCAGTGTGGTGCCTCAGCGTTGTGCCTCGGCGAAATTCAAGCGACCACAGGGCCAGGCCGGTTAGGTTTCGCCCGTGCCCATGCAGGCTTGCGCCTTCGCAAGCCTGCGGTTGCGTTGGGAAATCAGCCGCAGCCGAAGCGCATGGAGTCGAATGAAGCCCTCGGCGTCTTTCTGATCATAGGCCCCCGCATCGTCTTCAAAGGTCACGTGCTGCTCGCTGTAAAGCGAATGCTCCGACCAGCGTGCCACAACCCGTGCTGAACCCTTGTAAAGCTTGACCCGCACCGTTCCGGTCACATGCGTTTGGGTGTGATCGATCAGCGCCTGAAGCGCCTCCCGCTCGGGTGAAAACCAAAAACCGTTATAAATGAGCTCCGCATAGCGCGGCATCAGCGAATCTTTGAGATGGCCCGCGCCTGCATCAAGCGTGATTTGTTCGATCCCGCGGTGGGCCTCCAAAAGGATCGTCCCCCCCGGCGTTTCGTAAACGCCGCGGCTTTTCATACCCACGAAACGGTTTTCAACGAGATCAAGGATCCCAACCCCATGTCGGCTGCCAAGCACATTGAGCCGCTCAAGCAAGGCCGCCGGCGAGAGCCGCTGCCCGTCCACGGCCACAGGATCGCCCTTCTCAAAGCTGATCTCAACAAATTCGGGCTCATCGGGCGCCTTCTCGGGCGGCGTGATCCGCTGCAAAACATCCGCGGGGAAGGGCTCGGCCGGATTTTCCAAAACACGCCCTTCGCTTGAGGTGTGCAGCAAATTAGCATCGATTGAAAACGGCGGCTCGCCGCGCTTGTCCCGCGCGATTGGAATTTGGTGCGCCTCGGCAAATTCCAAAAGCTTCGTCCGGCTTGTCAGTGTCCATTCGCGCCAGGGCGCAATAACCCGCAAGCTTGGGTCGAGTGCGGCGACCGAGAGCTCAAAGCGGACCTGATCGTCGCCCTTTCCGGTTGCGCCATGGGCCACGGCATCAGCCCCGGTTTCGTGCGCAATCCGCACCAGATGTTTGGCGATCAAAGGCCGCGCAATGGCCGTGCCGAGAAGATAGGCGCCTTCATAAAGTGCATTGGCCCGAAACATCGGGAAGACGAAATCGCGAACGAATTCCTCGCGCAGGTCAACGATATGGATGTTCTCAGGCTTGACCCCCAAAAGCAAAGCCTTGTCGCGCGCGGGGCCGAGCTCTTCGCCTTGGCCCAAATCGGCTGTGAAGGTCACAACCTCGCAAGCGTATTCGGTTTGCAGCCACTTGAGGATGATCGATGTGTCAAGGCCCCCGGAATAGGCAAGGACAACCTTTTTGGGTTTGGGCTTCGCAGGCATTCTCTGGCTCCACGACAGGCGCGTGATGGGCTCTTCTCGTGCGTGCGCTCGGCACAGGGGTTTGAGCGATGGTGAACCAGCGTGGCCCTAACGCCTTTGTGCGCGCCGCGCAATGACCCCTCAAGATCGACTCCCACGAAGCCACGGGCTTGCAGGCTGTTTTCCCGCACGCTCTGGGCGCGCTGCGCCTTAAACCGGCGCTGTAGCGGGCGTAAGGCCGTCCGCACGAGGGGCGGAAGCGTAAAAATACGACGTGCGGATCAAAAATCAGGCCCCAAAACGCCGCTTGCCTTGCAGCAAAGGCGCGCCTGCAGCACAAAGAACGGACAAGAGTAGAAAAGGCCCGCAAGAGCCTCATGGCGCGTCCCTTGGGCCTTGCGCTCGCCTTTTCGCCAGCCGAGGACCGTGCCTGCGGCGTTATACCCCGGTTGTTTCGGCTTTCTGTGGTTGCTTCGCGGCGTGCCTTAGGCCGCACGCATCGCCGCCGCGCTGTCGAGCGCTTGCGCGCGCAAATCCGCTGGAACAGGCATCAGGCACGGCACGGCCGACCAGAGGATGGCCGTTTCAATCTGCTGTCCAGGATGGAGAAGCTCGAGCAGATGGGCGTACGCGCCAAGCTGAACCAGAATTGGGGCCGGAATGTCTTCTGCCCGCGCAGGCACATTACGGTGAGTCTTGATGTCGAAGGCCAAAATGCGACCGGGCTCGATCAGGAGCCAATCGATGATGCCGTTCAGGATCGATCCCTGCCAGGGGCCTGCCAAGGGAACCTCGGCAAGGCTGTTTGGCCCGAAGAGTGCGGCAAGCGCTGGGGTTTCCAGGATGGCCTCAACCTCGGCAACAGCGCGGCGCGAAGCTTCGGGAGGAAGGGGGAGGTCAAGCATTCGGGCCAGAGCTTCGGCGCGTTTTCTGCGCTCTTTGGGGTGCATTTGCGGAAGCTTCTCGAGCAAGCGGTGGACCAGCGTTCCATAGGCCGCGCTGTCCCAACTGATGGCCTGCTTAAACGGATCTGGCCGCGTGGCCGGGGGGGTGGCCGCTTTTGCCGCGGCCATTTGTTCCGCAAGCGTTGTGACCGACAAAAGGCGGATGGGGGCCACCCGCGGAAAAGACAAAAGCGGGGCGGGCAGCGCAGGAGCCTGAGCTTCGGGCGCTCGCAGAGGCTGAGGCCAATCACCCAACGCAAAGCGCAAGCCTTCGCCGACGGGCGTTGCAAGCGGCACACCGCCAAGCCGCCGCATGCCGCGTTCGATGCGCGCATACCATGATGTGGGCTGCTTCACCTCCCCGGCCCCGGCGACGATCAGCCAGCGTGCGGCGCGGGTCAGAGCAACATAGAGGAGCCGGTCGTACTCTTCGGCCCGCTGGGCTTCGGCCTCGGCCTCGAGCGCGCTGATTGCTTCGGGTTGTTCAGCTTTAGCAAACCGCGGCAGTGGAAGCTTCCCGTGCATGACCACGGGCGGCGCCGACGGTTCGGAAAAATCCGCGGTATCGGGTAAGATCACAAGCGGCGCTTCCAGCCCCTTTGCCCCGTGCACGGTCATGATCCGCAACTTGGGGGTGCTCACCTCGGCCGCGCGGCGCAGCTCTGCCCCCGACGCGGAAAGCCAAGCCAAAAACCCGTCGAGCGAGGGGATCTCGTCGCCCTCATAGGCAAGCGCAAGATCGGCGAGCGCATCAAGCGGCTCTTCAGCCTCAAGCCCATAGCGGGCAAGAAGCCGCCTGCGTCCGTCATGGCGGGTCAAAATCCGCTCAATGAGCTCAAAGGGGCGCAGATATTCAACCACATCCCGTAAATCCGAAAAGATGGCCCAAGCCTCTGCCGCCGGCGTTCCGGGCACAAGCGCCTGCTCGCGCAGCGCCGCAACGAGCGGCAGACCGCCACGCTCGGCCGCAAGGGCAAACAAATCCTGCTCAGACCAGCCAAACAGGGCCGAACGAAGCGCGGTTGCAAGCGAGAGATCATCCTCAGGAAGGGCAAGCGCTTTAAGGAGGGCAAGCACATCGCCCACCGCCGGCTCGTCAAGGAGCACGAGTCGGTCCGCGCCTGCGATCTCAAGCCCCTGCGCTTTGCAGGCTTGCAGCAAAGCGTCAAAAAGCAAACCTTTCCGACGCCGGACAAGGATGAGGATATGCGCTTCTGAAAGGCGCTCGACACCGTTTTTTGTGGGGATCGCCGTGCCAGCGTCAAGAAGCGTTCGAATCTCTTGCGCGATCGCGCGGGCAAGCGTGACTGCAGGCGCCGTTTCAGCCGGACGATCAAGTGGCTCGTCCCAAAGGGGATCCTCCAGCTTCTCTGGTTGCGCCACGAGCGGCCACAGATCAACCCGGCCTGGGACATCATAAAACGCAAGGTGCGTGGGTGCCTCGCCAAGCCCGCCTGGGTCGTCCTCGAAACAGGCGTCGACAAAATTCAAAAGCGCCTGCGCGGCCCGGAACGAATGGATAAGCGCGTGCCTTTCAAGCGTCCGCCCCTGCTGCTTGAGGGCTGCGGCAAGACGCTCACGAGCGGCCTCGAAGCCCTTCAGGTCCGCCCCTTGAAACGAATAGATCGACTGCTTGCGATCCCCAACCACAAAAAGCGTGCGCCCGGCGTTTTCGGCGGCAAGCTCGGCCACGAGCCGCTCAATCACCCGCCATTGTTCGGGCGCGGTGTCTTGCGCCTCGTCGACAAGAATGTGTTCGATCCGCCCATCAAGCTTCCAGAGCACCCAGGGCGCAAGGCTTGGATTTTCCAAAAGCTCTGCCGCGCGGCGGATCAAGGTGCCGAATGTCACAACCCCACGGGCGGCTTTAGCGTCCTCGAGCCGCTGAGCATAAGCGCGGGCAAACCCCCAAAGCGCGCGGGTGCTTTCGGCCGCCCGCAAGCGCAGGCGCAACGCGCGTGCGTCGGCCACGCGATGGCAAAGCGCATCAAGCGCGGCAACGGCCTCGGGGGCTTGGTTCAAAAGCTTCTGGCGCAAGTCCTTCGTTGGAAGCGTGCCTGCCCTGGTCGCATATGCGCCGGCCTTCGCACTCGGGCCGAAGAGAAGCACTTTTTCGAGCGAAAGTAGGCTCGCGATGCTTTTGTTACGCAGAGCCTCAAGGGCCTGAGCAAGCTTGCGATCGCTGTCTTTGCCCGCCCTAAGCCCGGGCATCAGCTCCCAAATCCGCTCTTCCTCGCCTGTAAAAACCCGGGCAAGAAGCGCTTGTTCATCAAAGCCGGTGGGAAGCGCGAACAAGGTAAAAGGATCGCCCGCGGTGGCCAGATCGGAAGGGTCAAGTTCAGAGAGCGCCGCCAAAACCTGATCAAGCCGCCCATCGATCTCGGTTGCGACAAGGCCCTTGAGCAGCGCGGCATCGGCGCTTTCGGCAAGAGCCGTGAGCGCCAAGCGCGCAAGGGTGGCCAGCGTGCGCGGTTCAACTTCAGAAAAATCGGGCGGAAGACCAGCCTCAAGAGGAAATCGCCGGAGAAGCGCGGCACAAAAGGAATGAATGGTCTGGATCTTGAGTCCGCCCGGCGTATCAAGCGCGCGCGCAAAAAGCCGCCGTGCCGCAGCAAGCGCCTTTGCGCCATCGAGGGCAATGCCAAGCTTGGCAAGATCGTCGGCAAGCGCTTGATCGGTGGCCATCGCCCAGCCGCCAAGCCGCGCAAAGATGCGATTTTGCATCTCTGCTGCCGCAGCGCGCGTGAAGGTGAGGCAAAGGATGCGCGCGGGGTCGACCTCGGCAAGCAAAAGCCGTACAACGCGATTGGTCAAAACCGTTGTCTTGCCTGACCCGGCATTGGCCGCAAGCCAAACCGAGCGCGCGGGATCAACGGCTTTTTTTTGCGCGTCTTCGGCCGAGGTGTCCGCCGTTGCCCGGGCCTTGGTAACCCCTGCTGGCAGCGCCTGAGGCGCCGCTTGAACACCTTCCGCCTCAGGCAAAGGCGTTTGCTCACCGTGCATCGTCGCCCTCTCGGTCGAGGCATGCCTCCGCCCCGGGCGGCAAAGGCCGGGCCTCTGGCGGCTCGCCTCTTATGCGGAGAAAACGCGCCCGTGCCAATGGAAGCGTCACGGCAGGATCGGTCACAAGCCATTCGCCAAGCCGCGACAGGCCGTCATAATCGCTTCGGTCCGTGTCTTTTTGCATCGCGCGCCGGGCGACATAGCCCTGATTTGGGTTGTTGTAGCTCTTAAGAAGCGCCACAAGCCGGCGTTCGTGTTCGGCGAGGGTTTCAGGGTCAACCGGAGCGGGCGACAGGTCAAAGCGCGCACCGACGCGGACAAAGCAAGCGCGGGCGACAGCGGCCCTGTTACCCGCCGTGAAACATCCCTTCTCAGCCATGAGGGAAAGCAGGATCAGCTGTTTGTCAAAGGCCCTTTGTTCTTTCTGCGAGGGAAGCTGCCCCGTTTTGAAATCCCATAGTTCAAGGCGCCCATCAGCGAGCCGGTCGATCCTGTCAGGGCGCCCGGTTAGGGTGAAGCCAGCAAGCGTGAGCATTCCCCCCTCTTCCACCACGATGGGCACACCGGTCAAGCTTTCCTGCCAGGCCACAAAGGCATCAGCAATGCGCTCGAT
>FWWL01005143.1_pt1 | contig 20888 bp, 14 predicted proteins | sample 2228331 | NCBI WGS metagenome assembly FWWL01 (sample SAMEA103939775, study PRJEB20133) | metagenome | reverse complement strand
CCATTGGGAGCAGTTCCCATCCCCCTTCGGGCTGCAAGTAAAACACTGCCCATCGAGGTAGCGATTCGTAATAAGCGCCTCGCTTTCCTTCGCGCCAAAGGATGGGAACGGATTGATTTGCCACCGTTGGTTCTCTCCGCCACCCTTGCACTTCCACTTCCCAGGGAACCATGCCGCCCGAGATGCCCCAAGTGCGCCAACTGCGCCATGTGTGGCGGACGAACAACGCTTGCACTGCCTGAAAGGACGGCAGTTCTATCAACTCCCGTGCTCCATGCCAACTGCTGTAGCGCTGACCGCTTTGGAAGGAACGAACGAGGCGCGCCCGGTAAGCAGTCGTTTCCATCCCATATGCGTCCGCTCCAAGGTAAATCGCGCAAAACTCCGTCGCCAAAGGTTCGGTGAAGATGGCTTCGCCAAAACCGTTGCGCCCGCGCAAGAAAGTGGCGTGGAAAGGCGTTCCGAACTCAATTGCCATGAAAGGCAAATCGCCGTCTTTCGCCCACGCACTCAACCACTCTTCTCGCTCCTGCAGCGGGATAAGGTTGAGATACATGTTGACCGTGTGCAAATCGCCAACATCGGCACCGTGATGGGTGAACACGGGACGAGTAGGGTCGTAGCGTTTGATGAGGGCAACCCCTTCACGCCCCGCTTCCGCTAATTTGTCCTTCCGCAACCCCTTTCTGCCGATGAGCAGCGGGTTTTGATCTTGTGGCATCCCGAAGACATTGGCGGTCGTTGACCACAAAACGATGGAGGGATGATTGCGCAAGCGTTTGAGTTCAGCCAACATCTGCTGCTCCCACTCCGTTTTGCGCTTCTCGTCCCAAGTGAACCGCCAATCGGGGGTAAACAGGAATGGAAACATGGATGGCAGAGCGCCCATCAGCAGGAAACCTTTGCGGTCAGCCGCTTCTGCCCACAAGTGGCGAAAGTTAATGCGCCCCCGTTCGCGGTCATCCCACGGCCACTGCTCGCCGATGTTGAAGCCCGCTTTCATCAACCCGTCTATCACGCCATTGATGTATTCCCATGCGCCAGCGTAATCGGTCCATTCGTCGGGCAGGCAAGCAGGTCGCAAGCGAATTTCTCTGCCATTGAGGAAAAAGCGTTTGCCATCAATCCAAAACTCGCGGAAGCCAAAGACGAGGGTGAACTCATCGTCAACGCCAGCCCCTTGTGCGCGAAGGAACAAAGTGTAAAGGTTTGGCTGCGCCACATCCCACAGGCGCGGGTTTGTCCACCGCCATGTCAGCAAAACGGTCTGCGTTTGGGCGGGACGGACAGGAGCAGTGGCGCGGAACACCCGTTCTGTTTGCCCGCGTTCGTTCACAAGGCGAGCCGTGAACCCAACCGTTCCCACTTGGGTGACATTCGCCAGTTCCACCCTGAGCGCCAATTCCTTCCGTCGCACTGAAGGTTGGACGAACACATCGGCGATGCGAGCACCTTTAGGGCGGCTGTGCAGGAACACTTCTCCCGTAATGCCGCACGCCCAGTGCCAACCCCGAAAGTCGTGTGTGGTCACGCGCCCGGCAAACAAATCGGGCACTCGTGCTTCATCTGGCGAGGCAACGACCAACAGACGCAATTGAACATCGGTGCCAGGGCGCACGAACTCCGTGATGTCCACTTCGCCACCTGTCCACCGAACTTCGCCACAGCGGTGTCCGTTGACAAACACGATGGCGTCGGTGCCAATGCGTTGAAACTCCAAAATGATTTGCCGCCCTCGCCAGTGACTGGGGATGGGCACGGTTCGCTCATACCAACCACGCGCAGTGCGGTCGGAGAAAGCGTCCCAATGCTGACCGTGTCCACGCTGAACGATGCCGGGAAGGCGATAACCTGCCCACTTGCCCGGCACGCGAATGAGCCCCCACGCTTCCTTATTGGTCAGCGGTGCATCCAGAGCAGGACCGATGGCGGGCATAAACTTCCACACACCGTTGAGGCATAACGACTCGCGAGCGCTCGTTGGTGGCGTTTGAGCACCTGTCGCGGTGAGAAGCGCAAGCGTCCACAGAGTAATGGCTTTAACTCTTGACAACATACTCCCTTCCCCTTTCACGCACCGTTTAGCGAACGAAACCCCAATCGGTGATAATGCGACCGCCGTATTCGCGTCGCCCACCACCCCAATGGGGTGAGAAGCCGTAACTCCCTGGCTGGACATCGCCTGCTTCCTGTTGCCAGAAAGTGCGCCCCAAGCCACCTGCGTCGTTGACCGCCCAGGCGAAATGGGTGACGAGCCATTGCCCTTTCTGTAAGCGGCGGACTTGTTCCCCCAACTCCTTAATGCAGTGCCACGGGACGGCGATTTCGTAGCGGAACAGTTTTGCTTCGTAGTCGTAAACGATGACCACTTGTCCCTCGGGTCCGCCTTGTGAGGATGCTTGCATCTTCGGAATAGGTGGGTCCAACGGAGCGTTGGTTGGGTAGAAGGTTTGGAAGTTAGTGCCCGGCGCTTTGAGCCGATACAGTTCGGGCACATGAGGGCACTGCCGCCGATCGCCTTGAAAAGGCGGTTTGTCAAAGTAACTCGGTCCTTCGCCAGTGTAGCGGGCAAGGGTGGCACAAAACTCATAGTCCACATCGGCTGCCATCGCTTTCTCGTAAAGCGGGTGCCCGAACAGCAAATCGTCCGGGTTGTGAGCGAGGCAGTCAAAGGCAAACTGCAAGCAGTCCGCATAGAAGGGGAAGGCGTAAGGGTCGTCTTCAAAAGTCGTGTTGGACACGAACTCAGCGTCGGGGATTTCAGCAGCAAGGTAAAAGTAGCGCTCGTCCCACTTCGTCCACAGCCGATACACGGTGACGCCGGTTTCCTGTGGCTTGGCTATGGCTTCCATGACCATGCCGGGGTTGAGGACCGCTCGCAGGTAATCTCGGCTGCCCCGCGCTACCATCGTGACGGGGAAAGCGTCCTGCCAATCAGACAAATCACCGTCAATGGTGGGTGTTCCGTAGGTGGCGCAAGCGACCTGAACCACTTGAACGCCTTCAAAGGTCTTGCCCTCCGCAATTGCACGGAACTTGACAGGGTAGCGGTTGACAGGATTGCATTGAGCGCTCCTGAGTGGCAGGGAGACAAAACGCACTTCTCCCGGCTGCAACCGCACAGTTGTTTTCGTCCGTGCGAGTCGCAACTCGGGTGGTGGCTGCACTTCTACAGTCACTTCAATGGAACGCGGGAGTCGGTTCTCCACTTTGAGCCGCAAAGGGGGGTTGAGTTCTAAGGGTGCAGGAAAACTGCGAGGGTTGACGAAGACCAACGGCACACCGTCAAACTGTGCTGCAAGGAACGCTTTCCGCACGGTCTCCTCAGACGCTTTGGTAACGATGTATCGCACCTCCCAAGTGCGCACGGGGATGTGCCATCCCGCCTTCCTTTTCTCGCCGATGGGGCGCCCCATGTAATCGTAAACGGCAGCGTTAGGGAGGGGCAGGAACATCGTCCCGCTGATGTGCTCCCCTTGTGGGTCTGTGTCCAACCAGAAAGCGACAACGCTGGTTTTGTCGGGCTTGACAAAATGTAGCGCCCAACCGATTTTCGCTTGCTGGTAAATGTCGCCCCGCAGTTGGGCATCTTCCAAAAAGTGGGTCATGGCGCTGTAGGCTGCGACCGCAGGCTTAGGGTCCGTGCCATCCCAAATGTTGAACTCTGCCCCCGCAAATGAGCGATTGTATTGGCTGGCGAACCAGAAGACCTTAACGGGCGTATCGCCAGCCCCCAATCGCAGCAGCAGGTAGATGGGAGCGAGGGTGCGAGCAACCATAAACTTGCGCTCTGGCTCGGACAGGTCTTGGAAGAAGAATTCGGCAGTGCCCACCTCTGTTGCCCAGATGCCTCCTTTCCCCTTCCCCTTTGACCAGCGGCGGTTCATTTCTGCCTCCAACGCTGTCACTGCCGCCAAGGAAGGATCGGGGGTGCCGTATGGATGTGTTGCGGAACCGTCAACATAGCCTGCGTTCTCGCTCCCTTTAGCGTAGACGATGTCCCGCATGTAAGGCGTGGAGCCACCACCGATAAGCATCACATCAGGCATCTCAGGCTTAATGCGCTCCCAAATCAAGCGAGTCATATCGCGGTAGTCTTGCGCCTCTCCCGTTCGCCAAGTCCAACCGTGAATCCAAGGTTCGTTCCATAGTTCCCAGTGCTTGACCAAATCTGCTAACGGCTTGATGAGGTGGTAGACGACATCAGCGTGGGCAACCAAATCTTTGGGGCGATTTTGGTGCGTTCCGATAGGACGCCCTAAAGGGTCGGGCATGACATTCCAGTGTGTGTTGTAGTCAACATAGCCTAAGCAGAGGACGCCGTGCTGCGCCCACTTGCGGATTTCCTCACGGGCGCGAGCAATTTCTTGCTCACCCCAGCGCCGATCGGGCGCGGGAGCAACAATGTTTGGGTGCGTGTGGGGAATTCCCCGTCGCCACTTAACCCCGATGCGTTCCGCTATGACCGCATCTTCGTCGCTCTCGCCAACATCTAAGCCGAAGAAACTGTTCGGGCGAACCCCTCTCGCTGGTGGGTGCAAAACGCAAAAAGCGCTCTTGTGCTGGTAGCGCTTATCGCGCGCTTGCACATAAAAGGTCACCTCAAACCAACCGAAACCTGGTGCGGGAAACGAGTAATCCACTGCCGTGATGCTGCAAGGGGGAAGGGAGAAGGAGCGTTCAGGAAAGCGCTTGCCAAATCCCCGATCATTGCGAACTTCCGCAACAAGGGTCCCTTTCGCTGATTCGCGCAACAAGTTGTTGCGCAGATGAAGAGTGAAGCGAATAGGTTCAGGGTTACGCCCAAACACTTCCGGTGCCAGATACAAGTTCCCCACTTTCGCCCCTTGCACCTTGACAATTTCCACGATGGGGCGGAGGGAGCCAGTGCCGACGAGTTTGCCATCCACCACTTGATTGGGTGGCTCCCACAACCCGCCGTGAGCATCATCCACGATGCCCACCACATCCAAGTCGCCTGCTCCCCGTTCCGTAGGGCAAACGAGAAACAAGCGGTAGCGTCCCGCAGGGAGCGATCCCGCAGGGATGGAAACCCAACGGTAACGGTCCCAATCGTTCGTGGAAAACAAAAGGACGCGACCAAGGAACCGCACCCCTGGATCGCTCGGTTGGCGGGCTGTTTCTAAACCGAGGTAAAAGTCAAGGGGTCCGCTATCGGGATGACCGCGTGAGTAGCGAAGGTAAATCACGGCTTGACGGAAAGGGGTCGGAAGGAGAAGCACGACCGAGACGGTGCGCCCTGGCGCATCAAACCAACCTACGCGCTTGCCCCCAGAAGCGTTGGGGGAGGAAACGGCAGCGGTGTGTCCCTCACCGTCTTCCACTTCTACCCAAACGCCTGGCAATTGTGCCGCTGCTAAGCCGCAAGTCAGCGCTGTCAGCAACATTCCCACCACCATCCGCTTCGTCCCATTCATCCCAACACGCACCTCCGCACAACATTGTTGCGAGATTTGTGCGAAGGCAACAGGCTAATCCTCGTCACCTTCGCCGCTGACAGCAGCGGTGAGTCCGAAGGCTTCTGCCAACTCGGCGGCACGGGTTTTGGAAAGTTGGTGGGAAAGGAAGCGCCCGTTGAAAAAGCCGCAACCCACCACAACGCCGTTGAGGGTCAGGGCAACATAGCCGGGCGTCAAGCCATCCGTAGGGATGCCCTCCCGCACGCAATCTATCCCTTGACCGCTAAGCAGTTGTCGCCAATGCTCCTCACTGAGTTCAACGCGATGGCGGGTGATGTAGCGGTCAAAGAACTGCAGCGCCGGCGTGGTGGGCTTCCAACCGTTGGGGACTTTCCGCAAAATCCGCAACCCTATCCGCTGAACGGCGCGATGCGGAACCCACAACTCTGGTGGCACGCTCGTCATCCAAATCGCCGCACCGCTCCACAGGTAATGAAACGGCTCCAACACCTCAATGGGAATGCCGAAACGCTGCGGTAAGTAGCGCAGCACTTCCCGCTTACATTGCTCGGGCGTCAGTTTCGTTGCCATGATGCATTCGCTCACCCAAGTTCACTTTGTCTTGCTTCCCGCTTTCAGCAATTGCTCTATTGTCAACCCAACTTTTGCGCCTTTCGCCCCGAAGACGGAGCCAACGATGCGCTTGCGGAACCGCTCCAACACCAAGTCGTAAACTTGCTTCGGGAGTGGGATGTAGCCCACTTCGCGCGCCAAAGCACCTGCGTTGCGCAAGTAGAACTCAACGAACGCTCGCACTTCGGGTCGGTCCGCCGACTTGCGGTTGACATAAATGAACAGCGGGCGGGCTAAGTGGTAGCGGTTCTCCCGCACCGTTTTTTCGTTGGGCACCGACGGCTTTCCTCCGTTGTGGCATGGGCACTGGACAGCCACTAACTTGAGTTGGTGACGGTTTTCCTCGTAGTAAACCAACGGGATGAAGCCCAAAGCATTGAGGTCGCCCGCGATGCCTTGCACCAGTTGATTGTCGTCTTCGCTGCTCATGTAATCGCCGCGGCTGGCGCGCTCTTTGCCCACGATGGCAACAGTGAAGAAGTCGTAAGTGCCACTGTCCGCACCTGCGCCGAACAGTTTCAAAGGTCGGTTCGGAAAACCTTTGCGGATTTGCGACCAGTTGTTGATTTTGCCTTGCGCCGCTGGCTCCCACATCCGCTTGAGTTCGTCAACGGTCAAGGTTCGGCACCAATTGTTGCGGGCGTTGACAACGAGGGCGATCGCATCGTAAGCAACGGGCAACTCAATGTAGGCGATTTTGTTTTTGCGGCACGCGGCATCCTCTGTCGGGCTGATAGGACGAGAGGCTGCATTGATGTCCGTTTCGCCCCGCGAGAACTTTTTGAACCCGCCACCTGTCCCTGACACACCTGCTGTCACTCGGGCGTGTGGGTTCTGTTTTCGGAACTCTTCGGCAACGGCTTCTGTGAGCGGGTGAACGCTGGAAGAGCCGTCAATCTTGATGATGCCCGAAAGTTGGCGCTGTCCGCTTGCCATCAGCGTCAGCATCAAAAGGCAGAACAGGCTTAAAAAGCCCACGCACCACGCAGTTTTCAAAGTTGGTTTCATTGTGCGACACCTCCTGACCGCTCTGTCGTAACCGTCGGCGAACATTTTTCCGTTCCCATATTTTGCGCCGAGTTTTCCCCTGACGGATAGCGTGGGGCTTCAAAGGGGCAGTGCTGAAGCCGCTCGCTAAAGTTTGCGCAGATTGCTGCCACAATTTGCCCTGCCGTTGGTAGTTAGCCACGCAACGCTGAAGGCGCAAGCGTCATGTTTTCTTTCGTTGGGCATCGTTTCACAGCGCTTGCTCGCTAATATTCACCGCATCCTTGCTCCGAATGAATGAGCAGTTCACGAGCGTCCTTTCGGGCAGCAAGATGGCAGCGCTGAAGCCTATCGTCATAATTTGTGCTGGCAAATTGGTGCGGAGGTGAGTTTGCTGTGCGGTTGGCAGTGCTCTGGGGCATCACCTGCACCTTAGCAGTCGCGCTGCTTTGGGCGCAGAAGGTGGAGACGCTGAAAGTTGGTGCTGCGACGGTGCGAATTGTTCGCGACCGCTACGGCGTCCCCCACATTTACGCCCCCAGCCTTTACGGCGTTTTCTACGGCTGCGGTTACGCCCAAGCCCAAGACCGCTTGGCGCAGATGGAGTTTTACCGCCGCACCGCAAAAGGCGAGTTAGCCGAGTTGGTGGGCGAAGAAGCGTTGGAGCAAGATAAGCAACGACGCTTGCTGGGCTACTCGGAAGCGGAACGATGGGAACAATTTGCTGCCCTTAGCCCTGAAGAACAACTGGTGCTCAAAGCCTTTGCCGATGGCGTCAACGCTGTGATCGCTCAAGTGAATGCGGGCAAGCGCCCTATGCCGGAACGGCTGAAAGCCTTAGGCGTCACGCGCTTGCGTCTATGGAAAGTCACGGACACCATCGCCATTACTCACATGATGGCAGAACGCTTTGGCAGTTCGGGTGGGGAAGAGTTGCGGATGTTACAACTGCGCCTTTACCTGCATTTGCGCTTCGGCGCTCAAGCGATGAGCGTGCTGAACGATTTGGTCTGGCAAAATGACCCCACTTCTCCCACGACGGTGCACGCTGGTGGGCAAAGGGTAGAGAGCAAAGGGCAAAGGGTAGAAACGCAAATTCCGTCCACCAGTCCCCGATCCCCAGTCCCCTCCCAACTCCAATGGCTGTTGAACCGCCCCATTTCGTTGGCAGCGATTCAAGAAGCGTTGCGCATTGCTGAAGAGCAGGACAGTCTCGCTTGGTGTCAACGGTTGGGCTTGTTCACTCGCTTCGGCAGTTACGCGATGGTGGTGGCGCCGAAGAAGTCGGCAACCGGAAAGCCCTTTTTAGTTGGCGGACCGCAAATGGCAACGGGAACGCCCTCCATCGCTTACGAAATCGCCCTCTACTGCCCCCGCTTTGAGGCGCGGGGCATGACCTTCCCTGGCATCCCCATCGTGCTCATCGGGATGAACCGTTTCTTGGCGTGGACGACCACCAGCGGCGCCGGCGACAATGTGGACATCTTCGCCGAGCACCTGAGCAAGGAGAGCAAATACCGCTACCTGCACAACGGCGAATGGAAGCGGATGGAGCGACGCGTGGAGTTGATTTTTGTCAAGGGAAAAGACGAGCCAGTGCAAGTGGAGGTTTGCCGAACGGTGCACGGTGCCGTGATGAGTTGGGACGAAAAAGCGGGCGTCGCCTACGCGCGGGCGAAAGCCTATTGGGGCAAAGAGTTGGGAGCGCTGCGGGCGATTTACGCTTTCCACAAAGCGCGCACCTTGACGGAGTTTGCCAATGCTTGCCGACACATCGCCACCAGCCACAACTTTTTCGTGGCGACGAAGGATGGCGATATTGGCTTTTGGTTCTGCGGTCACTATCCTGTCCGATCGGGAGGGATTGACCCGCGCTTCCCGACGCCGGGAACGGGCGAGTTTGACTGGGGAGGCATCCTTAACTTTGAAGAGTTGCCCCAGCAAGTGAACCCGCCGCAAGGCTTCTTCGCCAACTGGAACAACAAGCCCGCCCCCGATTGGAACAACGGCGACTTGCCCCGATGGGGTGCTATCCACCATGTCAAGCGCATCATAGACCTGCTGCAGAGCAAGCCCAAGTTGACGCTGGAAGACCTGCGTCGCTTCGTTGTGGACATTGAAGGTTACGATGTGCGGGCAGACTTCTTCAAGCCGCTCTTGCTGCGGGCAATCGCAAAAATGGCGCCTAACGATTCAGAGTTGCGGTTGATTTCCGACCTGCTGAAGCGTTGGGACAACCAACGCAGCGAGGGGAGCGTGGCAGCGACAGTCTTTGATGCGTGGTTTGAAGCCTTGCAAGATGTGGTATTCGCAGACGATTTGGGCGACTTTGGTGACAAGAGACTGTTCCGCCAAGCCCTCCAACCCAGCCTGCTGTGGTATGCGTTGGCGGACAACCCACCTTTGCGGCTCTCGCGCGACTACTTGAATGGGGAACCGAAAGAGGCGGTGATGGTCAAAGCGTTGCAGGTGGCACTGGAGCGGCTGCGCAAGGACCGAGGCGACATCCCCAACTGGGGCTTCCGAAAGCCACTGTGGCGGTTTGACCCGTTGCCACCCATCCCTGGACCGAACCGAGGCGCTTACATCCAGATTGTAGAAGTGTCAACCCCGCCGCGCGGGATGAATGTGTTGCCACCGGGGCAAAGCGAAGACCCCAAATCGCCCCACTACGCCGACCAACACCCCTTAGCGCTGCGCTGGCAGTTCAAGCCAATGGAGTTGCTGGCTCAGCAAGGGGCTAAGTGAACGCCCTCGGGGGCGTATTAACGGGCTTTCAGGAGGGAGACAGCGATGAGCGAAAAATGTGGCAAAGGCAAAAGCCGACGCGTTTGGTTGTGTTCCCTCGTGCAAGCGGGAGCCGCTGCCTTCGTCGGTGCGCAACGGAGAAATGCCGCAGCAGGACAAGGGGTGAGAAGGGTGATTGTGACCCCGAAAGAGACCGACGAATTGTTGGCGAACCCGGGCATGGGCTGGCAAACCTTCCACCGTTTTGCTGACGAGGACAAATCGTTGGAAGGGCTGCCTAGCGGGGTTGCTTACTTCCGCTTCATGTGGGCGGAACTGGAACCCGAACCAGGGCGCATCAATTTTGAGCGTTTGGAGCAATTGCTGACGCGCGCCCGCAAAGCAGGGCAACGCCTTGCCTTTCGGATTATGTGTGCGGGCACCGATCCCCGCAACCCTTCCTACTCGCCCCTCTGGCTGCGAGACAAAGGGGTGATGTTTTACGAGTATCGCTATAGTGGCGGCGGTCCCTTTTTCGTCCCCGACATGAACTCGCCCGTGTTCCTTGAGCACCACTTCCGCTTCCTGCGAGCATTGGGGGAACGCTACGATGGGCACCCCGATGTGGACTTGATTGACATTGGCACCGTTGGGTTGTGGGGCGAGTGGCACATGTCGGGCACAAAGGTGCCCATGCCCAAACCCGAAGTTTGCCAACAAGTCATTGACACTTACTTGCAAGCCTTCCCCAAGTCGCCGAAAGTGATGCTGATTGGCGGTGATCGGGTGATCCTACCCAACGGTGAGAACGCGCTCCAGTATGCTGTCCGCAACGGTTGCGGTTGGCGCGCTGATTGTTTGGGCGATATGGGTGGCTTCTCCCCCAACTGGTGTCACATGCGCGATTACTACCCGCAAGCAGTGGAAAGGGGCAGGGCGCAGGATGCATGGAAAACTGCTCCCGTCGCTTTTGAGAGTTGCTGGGATATGCGCAAATGGGTTGCGGAAGGGTGGGATGTTCGCTACATCTTTGACTACGCCCTTGCCTACCACGCCAGTTATGTCAACAACAAGTCCGCACCTATCCCTGAAGGCTACCGCTCGGAAGTAGAGCGGTTGCTGCGCAAGTTGGGCTATCGGTTGGTGCTGCGACAAGCGGAGTTTCCCGCCACCGTCTCCCCGCAAGGGACGCTCACCGTGCTCACTAAGTGGGAGAATGGGGGCGTGGCACCACCTTATTGGGACTACCTGCTGGCAATTCAGTTGAGAAGCGACCGTTGGCAGCAAACTTTCGTTACCGACATTTCCGTCAAGGGATGGCTGCCGGGGCAAAAAGAAGTGAGCCTGCAAGTTCCCCTGCCGCCGCTCCCTGCGGGCGCTTACCAACTTTTGCTGGCGGTCGTCTCGCCCCACACAAAGCAACCAACCCTTCGGTTAGCAATTGCTGGGCGCCAACCCGATGGCTGGTATCCACTGGGCACAGTGCGGGTAACAGGTCGGTAAAGCGAAAGTGGGAAACAAGCCCGTGCCTCATGGTGACTTCTTGGGAGTTGATGGTTGCTTCTTCGCAGCGGTGCTTGACGGTTTCCGGTGCTTGGGCTTCTCCACCAGCAACTGGCACAAGCGGCGTTCAAAGGCGTCCTTCTCCTCGCCAAACAGGATGCCCAAAAAGACCTCGCGGACAACGCCGTTGCGGTCAATCACGACCGTTGTGGGCGTGGCGACGATGGGGCGAAAGAGAGCGGGCAGTTTTTCTGGCTCCCACAGAAAGAGCGGGTAAGCAATTTTGCGCTGCCGGGCAAACTCGCGCTGCGACTCTGGCGGTGCGGTTGACAAACCTATCACAACCAACCCTTGCTGGCGGAAGCGTTGATACCAACCGTTCAGGTGTGGAACCTCCACACCGCAGCCCGTTCAGTAGGGCGACCAGAAGTTCAGCAGCACAACCTTTCCATGAAACTGGGCGAATGAGTGCGTTCTGCCATCCAAGTCTCGTAGGGTGAAGTTAGGCACGCTCTTGCCCTTCATGGCTTCCAACCGCTTCGCCACTTGCCCATGAGCACAGAAAGCGAACGGGAGCAGAGCCAGAAAAACAGCAAGGTAGCGGTGCATCGCATCACTCCCCTTTGCAGGTGCGTGTGAGTGTCTGTTTCCTTAAACGCTCAAAAGTTGTGGCGGGTTCGCTGCGTGGGTGAGGAGAGCGGGACCTTCTTCAGTCACCACCACCATCTCTTCCAAGCGGACGCCACCCTTGTTGGGGATGTAAACGCCTGGTTCCACCGTGACCACCATGTTGGGTTTGAGCACATCTTTGGAGCGGCGCCCCAACGCGGGGGCTTCGTGGACTTCTAACCCAACGCCGTGTCCTGTCCCGTGCACGAACAGTTTCTCCAACCCGTGTTGGCGGAGCGTTTCTCGCACCACTTTGTCCACGCGGGAGCCTTTCTCGTTTACCCGCATGCTCTCAATCCCGCGTTGAAGTGCTTCCCAAACGGCGCGGTGCCATCGCTTTTGCTCGCTGTTAGGGCGACCGAACACGAAGGTGCGGGTCAGATCAGAGCAGTAGCCGTTGACCATCGCGCCCAAATCCAGCGTGACCAAATCGCCTTTGCGCAAAGGGCGGTCGGAGGGTTGTCCGTGCGGCAACGCGGTGCGTTCGCCAAACACCACAATGGGCGGGAAAGCGATTGCGTCAGCCCCGTGCGAGCGCAAAAAGGCTTCTATCTCCCACGCCAGTTCCTTCTCCGTCATGCCTTCTCGCACGACCTTTAAGGCGTGCTCAAAAGCAGCATCAGCCAATTGGGCTGCTTGACGGATGAGTTGGAGTTCCCCTTCGTCCTTGACGGCTCGCAATTCTTCCACGACGCCTGTCACGCTCTCCAACCGCACGCGGGAGCCTTTTAGTTGCTCCTGCAAACTCTCCCAAAAAGTAACTGAGCAGTGGCGCCCTTCAAAAGCGACATGGCGGAAGCGGTGGCGCTTTATGGCGTTTGCTAATGCTTTAGCAGTCTCACGAGTGATGGTGATGCGCGTGCCGGTCCCTTGTGTTTGCTCACGGGCTTGCAGTTTGTAGCGCCCGTCAGTAACCAGCAGCAAGTAGCCATCGCGCGCTGCCAAAAGGGTGCCTGCGCTTCCTGTAAAGCCCGTCAAGTAGCGGACATTGGCGCGGCTGAACACGATGAGCGCAGGCAATTTGCGCTCCGCAAGGGTTTCCCGCAGTTGCTCCAACCGTTGTCGGTGCGGCAGAGTCATCGCGCTTTCTCTCCTTTCTCACACTGCAAAAGTGAACGCTCGCTATCTCACGCCACAGTGCCTGGAGCGACCACTTCGTCAATGGCTTTCAGTTCCTCCACACTCAGCGCTCCATCACCCGCAGCAGCGTTGGCAGCGGCTTGCTCTGGCGATTTGGCGCCGGGGATGACGCAATGGACGGCAGGGTGAGCGAGGACGAACTGAATGGCTGCTTGCGCCATCGTTCGTCCGTCCCTCTCCAGAAACCGCAACCGCTCCACAACTCCCAACTGCCGCAGGAAGCGTTCGCGGGCTTGCCCTTCATTCCAAGATGCCCGCACACTATCGGTGAACTTAGTCTCAGGCGTGAACTTGCCCGACAAAATCCCTTTCGCCAGCGGTCCCCGAACAATGACGCCAATGTTGTGCTCTTGACAGTAAGGCAGCAAATCCCTTTCAGGGGCGCGGTTGATGATGCTGTAGTCCAACTGGCAAGTGGCACAAGTGCCGTGGCGATTGAACCGCTGCAGCGCATCCAGCGAGTTCGTGGAGATGCCGTAAGCGCGGATTTTGCCTTGCGCTTTCAACTGCTCAAACGCTTCCAGAAACACTTCCACTTCTGCATCGGTAGGGTTCCCGATGTGGCACTGGTAAAGGTCAATGTAGTCCGTTTGCAGCCGATACAAACTGGCGTGGCAGCAAGCGATGATGTGCAGGGGCGAGGTGTAAGGGAACGGGTGACCGTGTCGGCGCGCCCAGTTGCCCACTTTCGTGGCGATGAAGACTTCGTGGCGGACGCCTTTCAAGGCTTTGCCCAACAACTCTTCGCTTCGCCCCGGTGGCTCCCCGTAAGCATCGGCGGTGTCAAAGAAGTTGACGCCGCAGTCAAAGGCTCGCCAGATCGTTGCCAAAGCGGTGCGGTCATCCACTTCGCCCCATTGACCACCAATGTTCCAAGTGCCGAGCCCAATGGCTGAAACTTGCCAACCCGTTTTCCCCAGCACCCGATACTGCATCGGACACACCCCCGCTTTTGTTGGCTATTAACAAGTGCCACTTTGCAGCCTTTTTTACGCTTACACGCGGCACACTGCCCCTTGGGCAGCGGAAGAGACCAGTTTGGCGTATTTGGCGAAAACGCCGTGCTGATACTTTGGCGGTGGTGGCGTCCACGCCTGGCGGCGCCGCTCCAGTTCTGCCTCGTCCACTTCCAGCGTGATAGTGCGTTTGTCCACATCAATGGTGATGATGTCGCCATCCTTGACAAGAGCGATGGGACCACCGACAGCGGCTTCAGGGGCGATGTGCCCAATCATCAACCCGTGCGTAGCGCCAGAGAAGCGACCATCCGTTAGCAACGCCACATGGTCTTTCAATCCCTGCCCCACCAGTGCAGCGGTAATGACCAACATCTCTCGCATTCCCGGACCGCCTTTCGGACCCTCGTAGCGGATGACAACCACATCGCCAGCCTGAATGCGTCCTTCACTCACCGCTTTGAACGCCTCTTCTTCGCAGTCAAACACCTTCGCAGGACCGCGATGGAAGCGCTTAGTAGCGCCCGTGATCTTCAGCACACCGCCTTCAGGTGCCAAGTTACCTCGCATGATAACGAAGCCACCCGTCGGATAAATGGGGTTGTCAATGGGGCGGACGACATCTTGGTCGGTGGGGAACTGGACATTCTTCAGTCGCTCCGCAACGGTTTCGCCTGTGACCGTCACGCAGTCGCCGTGCAGCAGACCCGCATCCAACAACGCCTTCATGATGACGGGCACGCCGCCGATGCGGTCCACATCCGCCATGACATAGCGCCCTGACGGTTTCAAATCCGCCAAGTAAGGGGTGCGTTCGCTGACGCGCTCAAAATCGTCCAGGGTCAGTTCCACACCCGCTTCGTTGGCAATAGCAATCAAGTGCAGCACCGCATTGGTGGAGCCACCCATCGCTGCCACAACAGCGATGGCGTTTTCAAAGGCTTCTTTCGTCAGGATGTCGCGCGGTCGCACCCCTCTTGCCAAAATGTCCACGACAGCCCGTCCCGTTTCGTAAGCGATTTGGGCACGGCGCGGGTCAGGGGCGAGGGGCGCAGCGCAGTTGAATACGGTCAAACCCAACGCTTCCAACGCTGACGCCATCGTGTTAGCGGTATACATCCCGCCGCAAGCGCCGTAGGTGGGGCACGCCACGCACTCCAGTTCCCGCAATTCTTCAGGCGTCATTAACCCCTTAGACACTGCCCCTACGGCTTCAAAAACATCCTGAATGGTCACGCTCTTGCCGCGCCAATTGCCAGGCGGAATGCTGCCGCCGTAAAGGTAGATGCTGGGAATGTTCAACCGCGCCATCGCCATCGCGCAAGCGGGTTGGCTCTTGTCGCAGCCGCCGATGGTGACCAATGCGTCAAACTGATACGCCACCGCCATCAATTCAATGGAGTCGGCGATGACCTCGCGGCTGATGAGGGATGCCTTCATCCCTTCGTGCCCCATGCCCATCGCATCGTTGACCACAACGGTGTTGAACTCAACGGGGGTGCCACCCGCATCGCGGATGCCTCGCTTGACATGCTCCGCCAGTTCTCTGAGGTGGTGGTTGCAGGTGTTGACTTCCGCCCAAGTGTTAGCGATGCCAATGAGCGGGCGCTGCAAATCCTCATCGGTGAACCCGATAGCGCGCAACATCGCCCGATGAGGTGCGCGCTCTATTCCTTCCGTCATTTTTCGGCTGCGATGCTTCAATTCCGTCGCCACAACTCTCTCCCCCTCTTCGGCTAAAGTTTGTGCAGCCCACTGCAAGTCTTTCTGCTCCTTGAAGGCTTTGCCCTGCATTGAAGGCAGAAGCAAGAGCGCAAAGCATCCATCCATAGCGCTGACAGGGAATTGTAACGCCTTAGCATGCGCACAAGCAACCTTCACCATTGTAGCGCTGTCAAAAACGACCGTCGTCCACAAGAGACGACGCTACGGACTTTTTCGTCCCTCGTTCCACGCCCCACTTAAAAAGCGGTTGTTGATGCCGTCATGAGTGCCTACTTAGCAAGCGAAGAATGCCCCTTTTTGTGGTAGCGTCAGGGCTTGTCCCCGAGGGGCGTCAAGCGACTGTCGCTCGCAAAGGGCAGTGCGACTAACCCCTTGCTCCGTGCTCCCTGCTCCGTGCTCCATGCCTACGGTTTATAGCGCAAGACGGTTAATCGGTCCAAACCGATGCGGTAGAGGGTGCCCGGTTCGCCCACCATCAGCCACGCGGAGGGCAAGTTGCCCAGTTTCGCTCGCAGCCGCAGCGAGGGAGTGACGGTGCCGTTCACTTCCATCATCGCTACCCATCGGTGGTAAACGCCGACGAACAAGTGCTTCCCGTCTGACCAGACATGGGTGTAAGTGATGGCTTCATTGAACCCCAAGTCGTTGGCGGTTTCCCACTTCCCCACGATGCGCGGGTTTGGGGGATCTGAAATGTCCACCGCTACCAAAAGCCCGCTGGGGCGGCGTCCCCCTGCTCGGTGCGCCCATCCGAGAAACAGCCACTTGCCCACAAACGCCATCGTGATAACGCGATGTCCCAAGGGCAACAGCACCTTGCTCACCAATTTCGGCGCTTCCCGTTGGCGAATATCCACGACATACAGTGCCCCTTGCTGCGCCTCGCCCTGTCCTTCCCCCGCAAAATTGGCAACAAACAGGTAAGGGTCACGATGCGCAATCTGGTAACCCGAGCACGGCAACTTGACAGATAAGCGGCGCGGCGAAGAAGGTTCGTTCAGGTCAAAGATGTCACCACCACTCGTGTAAAGGTAGCGGTCCACGACAACCATCCCGTAGGCGCGGTTAACGCCCGGCACAATGCTGGTTAATCGCGGGTTACGGGGATCTTGAAGGTCAACAGCGAAAAGGGCACTGAACCCAGGGCGCGGGCGGGAGAAGTCGCCTTGAGCGTAAAGGAACCGCTCGCGGTAAGTCGCCATCGTGCCCCAAAAGCGACAGGGGGCTAAATGCAGGGAACTGAGCAACCGAGGTGCTTGCGGATTTGTCACATCCACGAAGACCAATCCACCCGTGATGTTTTGCCCCAAGCACAAGATGCGTTGGCGCGGCAGCAACGCAGCAGCGGACAACTCACCCCCTTGCCGATCGGCAGCGACTTGACGGATATTACGCGGGTCGCTCACATCAAAAACCCTCAGACCAAAAGCAGCGTCGCTGACGAACAAATGCCCCTTGTGGTAGGCGAAGTTGGTGAAATCGGTCACAAGGTTCGGTAAGGCGAACCATCCCAACAAGCGCGGCGTTGTCCACTGAGTGACATCAAAAACGGCGATGCCACTTTGTGCGCTCTCAACAGTACCGGGAGCAACGCCTAAGAAGTCCCGCAAGTCGCGGCGCAAGCCGACGAACAAGCGCCCATCAGTGTAAGCCACAGCGGAACTGCGCAACTGAAGCCCTTGTTCCCGCAATTCTGCAAACTGCGCTCCCATGATGGCTCCCAATCGTTTTGGCTGGGCGGGATTGCGGACATCGTAAACGCTCACTTGGTTGGCGCTGGCAATGAAAAGCAGGTGACCGTCCAAAGCCGCTGGCGTTCCTTCCGCAATCGTCGCCATCAACTTGGGCTGTTTCGGTTGGCGGATGTCGTAAATCTCTGTCATCCCGTCAAGGTTGCCGTAAAAGAGCGTGTTTTCGGTGGCGCAAGTGGTGTAGGTGAAACAGGGGTGAACGAGAAACTTTTGTCCCCGAAACTCGGGTCGCCATTCCTCGCGCGTCATCACCCGCTCCAACCGCCGTAGGTTCGGTCCTTCAGTGGGCAATACAGAAAAGCGTGGCGAAGAGGGATCGGCTAAATGAAAGAAGCCTTCGCCGTTGCCGTGCACAGTCCACAGCCAATCGCCGATCACTCGGCAACGCATTGGCCAACCCGGTGCGGGCAGGTAACGCACCAACTTGGGTTGCTTGGGATTGTGGATGTCGTAAACCAGCAACGGGTGGGTGCTCTCGTTGAGGACCATGTAGAGCCAGTCGTTGTATTTGGCGAGCCCTGACGCGTTGCCGTTAAGGATTACCAACTCGCCTGCGGCGGTTATGGTGCCCTCTCCCGAAGGTAACTGCCACATGACCGCGCCCGAAAGGCACAGTCCAACTCCCCATAGCAACCATCGTTGCCCCATGGTAGCGTTGCACCTCGGTCACCTTCGCATTTCACGCACGAACCGCAAATGCTGCAAAACTATGCTTTCCCAAAGTGTGCCATGTCCCGCATCATCGCGGTAGCGTCGTGGATCGTCCATGAAAAGCAAGGAGCGAGAGCGTAAAGCGTAGGTAAGAGGTTTCGCGTTCCCCGCGTCTATTGCGCCAAAGTCTTTGCGCTTCACAGGTGATAGAAGGCTTACGCTGATGAGTTGCTTCTTTCTGCTTTCGCCAACGCTGAGGCTATCCCTGCCAGCGCCTCTCATTTGGTCTCTTTTTGTTCGCGCGACGGTTGGCACCTCAGCGCAACGAGCAGCACAACGACGGAGAGGAGCACCAGAGGCAGTTCGCCCAAGAGCAGGTAAGGGGTTGACACTTCCAGCAATGGCACTGTGGCGAGCAAGGTGCGGCGCTCGTCCCAGTTTGCGACTTGTAGAACCCTGCCTGTGGGAGCGATGATAAGGCTGATGCCTGTGCCTGCGCCTCGGGCAATAGCGCGGCGCGTTTCCACCGCGCGCAAAACAGCGATGCGGGCATGGTGAAACGGTGCAAGGGTTGGTCCAAACCAACTGTCGTTGGTGATGATGACCAACAAGTTGGCAGCGATGGTGTTCACCAGTTGTCGCAGGTGAAACGGGAACAAGGACTCAAAGCAAACCACAACCGCTGGCTTGACCGCTTTCCCGTTAAGGCGCAAGAGGATGGAAGCAACCTTGTCGCCCGGCGTTGTTTCTATTGGAGCGTGCGGGATGAAGCGGGTCAGCCAAGGGAAAAGGTTGCGCCCTGGCACATACTCGCCGAAGGGAACCAGCCGCCTTTTGTGAGCCACATCCGCTCCTTGCCGAACGCCTTTGGGCGCAAAAACGAAGCAGGCATTGTAACTTTTGCCATCTTGCCACTCGCCCGCACCAACGAACAAAGCGACTTGGAAGCGCTCAGCAAAGGCTTGCAATTCGTCGGCTTTGTAGCCCCAGTGCCCGTTTTCCCGCAGCGACCAAGGCAGAGCGGTTTCCGACCAAACGATGAGTTTTGCGCCCTGCTGAGCGGCTTGTTGACTCATTTGCAAGTGCGTGCGAACTATCGCTTCCAGTTCGCTGAAAGTAACATCCCGACGCCAACGCTCTTTCCCAAAGTTGCCTTGCACGACCGCAACGGTCAATTGCGGCGCTGCTCTTGCCAGTTGCTCTATGCGCTTCATGTCCAGCCAACCAGTGACCGAAAAAACGGTGAGGGCGACCACAGCCGCAATAGCAAATCGCGCCCGTCGCAATCGCCACGACAGGAAAAACAGGGCATTGACGAAAGCGAGGAGAGCGCTTAACCCAAAACTCCCGAACCACGCAGCGGGTTGAACGAGCGGCAAGAAGGCGACTTGCGTTGCCGCCAAGAGTCCCCACGGGTAGCCGAAAGGTCCCAAACTGCGGAGCCATTCCGTCAAGAGCCAACAGGCAGCGATGCCCACAGCACTCCAAACCGTTAACGGTCGCTGAAAGATTGACCACGCCAACGCAGCGAAGAGGAGAACGAATAACTCTTGCCAAAGCAAAAGCGCAACGAAGGCGACAACTGCCCATCCTTTCATAGCAGCGGGGGAGGCATTGGCGAAAGGAGCAAGGTCAGCGACGGTGGGAACCAGCCAGTAGTTAAGCGCCCCATGCCAAAAGCAACCCCAAACAAAAGCAGCAAGCAATGCAATTCGGCGAGAAGGTCCGCAAAAGGCGGGCAACAGAGGAACCAACGCAAACCAAGCGAGGGGGAAAGCGAGGGGAAAGAAAAACGGGAGAGAAAGCAGGAGTGCTGAAAGGGCTACTGTGGGGATCTGGTGCCTCGCAGGTGTTGCCAGTGGCGTGACAGGCGCGTGAGCCAACGGTTCCGCCAAGAGGCGGGGCGCTGTCCGTCGTCGTGCCATTCTTCCAAGCCTCCCGGCAGCAAGTCTATGATGCTGATCGGAGGCAGCCCGTTCTCTATCACGAACAACCGCTCGTTGTCCGCCCCAACATATTGCGCTCGCTGCACGAAGCGAACCCCTTCGGGTGTGTAAAGGAACCGCAGTTTGTTCTCCAGCACGGTGATTTCCTTTTGGAGGCAGCGCAGTTCTTTTTGCAGTTGCAGCCGTTGGGTGCGGTAGACGCTCCACACGCGGACGGCATCGCCTATCCGCACTGTCATCCCTATCACGACAGCGAACCAGAGCCAGACCGCCAACCCGTGCCACCAAGGCTTTCGCTTCATCCCCGCCACATCCTTTCGGGCAATTTAAGTTCCTTACAATCGTGCCACATCACCACTGCAGGTGCAAGGTGCCGACCCAGCCTTCACAGCAACCACCTTCGCAAGAGGGCGAAACTGATGGGGTCAAGGGCGGTGATGTCGGGGATGTGGTAGCGGTTGCCATCCAAATCGGTGAGCACTACCTGCTGCGGCTGCGGTTGTTCCACTCCCTCCGCTCCCGACCTTGTGAGGAAACGGCGATAGCCTCGGTCCGTTTCCACTTCCCATTGCAGCAGCCCTATCCGTTCCCGCACGGAGAGAACGCGGCGGATGACAGGGACAAGGTAACGGCGGTGCAACGCTTCCCGCACAACTCGTTGGCTCTCAGGGTCAAGGACGGCAAGGTCTCGGATGAGCCCTATCTCGTTGTTGGAAGCGTCCCGAACGCTAATGTAGCGCTCAGGGTCAGTCAGGGGGAAGCAGCGGTAAACCTGAACCT
>FWWL01005142.1_pt1 | contig 20889 bp, 16 predicted proteins | sample 2228331 | NCBI WGS metagenome assembly FWWL01 (sample SAMEA103939775, study PRJEB20133) | metagenome | reverse complement strand
CGACGAATTATGGGTTGCAGTGCAGAATAAAGGGGTTTACATTATTAAAAATAACCATATTGAACCTAATCCTATTCTATTACCTAATGTTCAGACTTATTGCTTTTTGAAGTTAAAGTCTTTATTACTTATAGGCACATCTGATGGAGTTTATCTTCATTATAATAATCAGACGAATTTTTTATCATATCTGCCCGAAACAAAAATTGAGTGTATAAAATACAACGAGATCACAAAAACGATATTTATAGGAACAGAAGATCAGGGAATGGTAGAGGTTTCTGTTAAAAATAACGGTTTCAGTGTAAAGAACCGATATGCTTTTATTAATAATATTAAGGATATAGTGTTTGATAACGAGGGAAATTTATGGATAGCCACCATGAGTGAAGGTGTTTTTTTTTACAGAAGAAATCCATTGACAAATATTTTTTCGATCGAGAAACAATTTAATTCTGAAAATGGATTACCCAGCCTTCAAATAAAAAAGTTATTTATTGATAAGGAAAATAATCTTTGGATTGGTAGCTATGGAGGTGGTTTGTTTCAGTATTTTGAAAGTGCTTTTAGTATTTTGTTTTCAAAGAATTTAGAAAGAGATAACTCTTTCACGGCAATTTCAGCATTTGATGAGTTTGTTTATGCAGGAACCGATAACGGAGAATTGTATAAAATAAACATTAGTAATACACAGCATTTTCAGATAATAGATATAACAGAATTAAAAAATCATAAAATTACTGCGTTATACATAGATAATGAGCAATTGTTGTGGATTGGCACCGAAGATATGGGAATTTTTGTTTTCGATCTATTGAAAAATAAGGTAGTCAGGAAGATTTCCTTTGACGATAAGCTTGTCAACAATATTAGCTCAATAGATGGGTTTGGACAAATTCGAACCATAGGTACAAAAAACGGTTTGGTGGTTATTCATGCTGAAGGCGATTCGTTCAAATCAGAACTCATTACTACTTTGCAGGGTTTGCCTCATAATTATATTAATCAGGTGATTTGTGATTTAAGTGGCAATGTATGGGTTGCAACACCTACTAACTTTATTGCACGTTATAATTGGGAAACAAAAACAGTGAATCTTGAAAAGATAAATATTGCCGATATTCTGAAAATAAATGCCATTGGAGTTGATCATATGAACAAATTATGGTTGGCTACCTATGGTAATGGTGTGTTTAAAGTAGATACAGTATTAACAAATTACACTACGACCAATGGCTTGTTTTCTGATTATTCTTATTCAATTATTTCGGACGAAACAGGAACTATATGGGTAGGGCATCGTCAAGGAATTTCTTCTATTAGAGGGAACTCTATTCGTACTTTCTCCAAAAACATTGGTTTGTTTTCAGATTGCAATCCATCGGCAGTTACTATAGATAAAAATGGTTCAATTTGGTTTGGAACAACAAAGGGATTGATCCGATATAATTATAAGAAAAATGTTATCAACAAAGTACCTCCGACTGTTTTGGTTAATAGTCTTAAAATTAACGATGTGGAAAACGTTATCAGTCCTTTTATTGAATTAGAATCTGGCAGATATAAAATTCAACTATCTTTTACCGGAATTTCGCTTAGAGAATCAGAAGGGGTTACTTTTCAATATATTTTAGAAGGCTATGATGCTAATTGGTCAGAAAAAACAACCAACAGAACAGTTTTATATCCCCGATTAGAAGAAGGAACTTATACGTTTAAAGTAATTGCGTATAATTCTGACGGTATTCCTTCTGTAAAACCCTATACCATAAAGTTTAAAATATTACCTCCTTTTTATAAAAGGTGGTGGTTTATTGTACTTTCCATAGTTGTGGTTCTATATGGTTTTTATATGATTGTAAAAATTAGAGAACGCAACCTGAAACGAATGGAAAAAATTCTTAAAGAAAAACTCGATCAGCGAACCAAAGAGGTAGTAAGACAAAAAGAATTAATAGAACAGAAAAATAAAGACATTACTGACAGCATTCAATATGCTAAACGAATACAGGAGGCAATATTACCCTCTGTTAAGTTGCTTCATGATTTTTTTCCAAAATCATTTGTTTTTTATTTACCACGTGATATAGTAAGTGGCGATTTTTACATGTTTCAACCTATAGGAAATTCTTTTATTTTTATATGTGCTGATGCAACAGGTCATGGAGTCCCGGGTGCTTTTATGTCGTTAATATCCAGTACCATATTAAAAGATATTTTACATGCCAATACTTCTATTAAACCTAGCGAATTACTGTACAAATTGGATAAAGAAATCAGTCAAATATTCAATCAGGGAAATGCCGAAACACAAGACGGGCTCGATCTTTCTGTATGTTTATATAATGTAGAAAGCCAAACATTAACTTATAGTGCAGCCATGCGACCTTTGCTATTATTTAGAAATAATCAATGGACTTATTATAAAGGAAATCGATATTCAATAGGTATATCGAAATATTATATTCAGAAAGAGTTTACTGATTTAGTAATTCCTTTACATAAGGGCGATCGTTTTTACATATTCACCGATGGTTTGCCCGACCAATTCAGTTTCGATGACAGAAAACTAAAAGTAAGCGGTCTAATTCATTGGCTTGAAGAACTGCAGACGTATTCTATGATTAATCAACAGGTTGAGTTACACAAAAAGCTTATGATCTGGAAAGGTGAGCAGCACCAAATAGATGATATTCTTTTAATTGGAGTTGAGATTTAAAAGCATGGTTTAAATTTTGTTAAAATTTTATTGAATTTATTGGAAAAAATGAATGCATGAAGTACTTTTGGTAAAAAATTTGATTTCTTAATTCAAAAAAAAATTTTAGGTATGAAAACGATTAGTATAATGTTGTTTAGTGTGCTGTTTTCAGTAGCTTGTACATATTCGCAAACTCAAACAGCAAAAATTACTTTTGCGGAAGAATCGTACGATTTTGGCAAAATTAACGAAGAAAAAGGGCCTGTTACCCATGAATTTGTTTTTACGAACACAGGAGCTCAACCTTTAATCATTCAAAACGTTAAGGCATCTTGTGGATGTACTTCTCCCGACTGGTCAAAGGAGCCTATTCTGCCAGGCAAGAAAGGTTTTGTAAAAGCTACTTATAATCCTCAGGGGCGTCCTGGACCATTTAATAAATCAATAACAGTTACCAGCAATGCTGAAAATTCGACGGTAATTCTGACTATTAAAGGTGAGGTAATTCCCAAACCGCGTACAGTAGAAGATGATTATCCGATGCAAGTAGGAAATGTTCGACTTAAAACAAATCACCTTGCATTTATCAAAGTATTTAATAATCAGGTAAAAACAGATAGCATTCCAATAATTAATACATCTGATGAAAATGTAAAACTAACTTTTACCAATATTCCTCCACATTTGTCAGTAAAAGCTGTTCCTGCTGAATTGAAACCTAAACAAAAAGGACGCATCGAAGTTACTTACGATGGTAATAAGCAAAAAGAATGGGGATTTGTAATGGATAGAGTAGATATGCTTATCAATGGTAAGGCTGATCCAAATAATCGTATTTCCATTAGCGCTACCATCGAGGAAGATTTCTCAAAATTAACTCCTGAACAAAGAGCCAATGCTCCTAAGGCTAATTTTAATACCAACGAATTTAACTTCGGAACTATAACCGAAGGCGAAAAGAAAGAATTTGACTTTATTTTAACAAACAATGGAAAAACAGATTTAATTATTCGTAAAATAAAAGCTTCGTGTGGATGTACTGCTGTAACTCCAGCCGAAACAGTAATAAAACCTGGAAAATCAACAAACATTAAAACTATTTTCGACTCAACAGGTAAGCCAGGTAAACAAAATAAAACCATTACTGTTATTACCAACGACCCAAATAATCCCACTATTACGCTTCGCGTTACAGGCGACGTTACTAAGAAATCTGAATAGGTTTTAATAAAATATAAAAAAACGCCATGTAGAAAAACAACATGGCGTTTTGTTTTATTACTGATTTATTGTAGTTTTGTGCGATGATTGTCGCAGAAAATATTAATAAGTACTACGGACAACTTCATGTTCTGAAAAATGTTTCGCTTAGTATTGAAAAAGGTGAAATTGTTTCAATAGTTGGAGCAAGTGGTGCTGGGAAAACTACTTTACTACAAATTCTTGGGTCTTTGCAACAGCCTTCGAGTGGAACTGTTCTGGTAGATGGTGTAAATATACATAAGTTAAAAGAAGTACCACTGGCAAAGTTCAGAAATAGGAAAATTGGCTTTGTATTCCAATTTCATCATTTGTTACCCGAATTTACTGCATTTGAAAATATATGTATTCCGGGCTATATATCAGGAAAACCAAAAAAGGAAGTTGAAAAAAGAGCTGAAGAATTATGTGAATTTATGAACATTGCTCATCGTATGCAACATAAACCTCATGAGCTTTCGGGCGGCGAGAATCAACGCGTTGCTATTGCACGTGCTCTTATCAATAATCCTGATGTTGTTTTTGCAGATGAGCCATCGGGAAATCTAGATTCAACAAACACCGAAGAATTGTTTTCGTTAATTTTATCCTTACGTGAACATTACGGACAAACATTTGTTATAGTTACCCATAATAATGACCTTGCCAACATTTCAGATAGAATTTTACACATGGTAGATGGTAGAATTGATAAAGAAATTGTACTGTCTAATAGAATTATGGCAAAGTAAGAAAAAAAATACTGATTAGTGCAAAAATTCCAAATCCGGTAATAACAGCTCCCATTATTTTATTCATCCACCAGAGACGACGAAGTCTGAATTTTTTTCTAAAAAAATTGATGGTTGAAACCAAGATAATCCACCAGGTAGAAGCACCGATAAAAATTCCGGTAACTAATTCGAGCATTTCGTACCATCTGCTATCGGCAGGGATAATTCCAAAACCGGCAAAAACAGCACCAAAAACAAAAACCGTAAGTGGGTTGGAAATAGTAAGTAAAAAAACTGAAACAAAATCGGCCCAAACCGAACTACTTTTTTTTCGCTGAGAACGAATTTGAATAGCAGGGTTGGTTAAAAAAAATTTTAAACCAAGGCCAATAAGAATAAGTCCTCCAAAAATGCGAAGATAAAACTGCTGGCTTTCTATGAAATTATGTACTGCACTGATCCCGAAAGCTGCTACAATTGCGAAGAAAGTATCGGCACTGGCTGCACCTAAGCCCGAAATGATTCCATTTTTAAGTCTGCTGTTTAACGTTTTTTGAATACAAATAAGCCCAACAGGCCCTAGTGGGATAGAGGCAGTTAGGCCTATGATGAAGCCATTTATAACAAACATGAAATTCACGAAACAAAATAACTAAAAAAACAGGAGCAAATCAAATAATTATGACTTCATTTCTTCAAAACGCTTCATAATCTCTTTATCGTCAAACTCTTTCGAAAGAGATAATACAACATCCTGAGGAACGTTATAGAGATCTAGTAAGATTAGCCCATCTAATGCGTCGTTGAAATTAGGGTCAAGATTAAATCCAAGAATTCGAGCATTGAGTTTTAGATATTTTTTCAGCAATACAGGAATCTTAAAATTATTTACTTCAATTTCTTCAATAATTTTATCCAGACTATTCAGGTCGCCGTTGGTTGATTCAAGTAACACAGAAGTGTCTATTTCTGGTAAATGGAGGTTAAATTCTGTTCGTGGTTTGATATAGTCTCGAAAGTCGTTTTCGAAATAATATTTTTTTATAAAATCGATAATGACTGCTTTTGAGGCAGAACTGTAACTGCTGCTAATACTTACCGGTCCGATTAAATATCGATATTCTTCATTTTTGAGCAAAAAGTACAAAATGCCTTTCCAGAGTAGAAAGAGCGAAATAGGTTTTTGCTGATATTCTTTAACAATAAATGAACGACCCAGTTCGAGCGATTTTTTTAGAATTGGGAAAAGAGCTTCTTCAATGTAAAATAAGGTTTGAATATAAAAACCTTTAATACCATACTGAGCCATAATTTCTTTTCCTTTTCCGATTCTGTAAGCACCAACAACGCATTTGGCTTCGTCGTCCCAAATAAACAGGTGGTGGTAATACAGATCGAACTCATCTATATCAATGCTTTTATTGGTTCCTTCTTTTACTTGACGGAAAGTGATTTCGCGAAGGCGACCTATTTCATTTAATAGATAAGGTATAGAAACAGAAGGGGCACAATATACTTTGTACTGGTTAACCTTAAATAGAAAATGATCTTTGCTAAGGTTAGCAATTTCCTGTTCCAGCAATTTGCGATCAACAGATGGTACAATAGGTTCAGCATTTTTAGATAAAGCAGGATAAAACATATTAACGTTTAATGGAGAACCCAAAGCGTAGGTTTTTACACGCAAAAAGCGACCCAATTGAGAAACGCTGGTAAATGAGTTTATTGTATCGGGTTTTATTTCTTTTCCAATTCGGCAATTAATGTTAAGATTATTTCTGAAAAATAATTCCTGAGGAAGCTTATTGTTTTCACTTATTGAAGAGAATTGTTTGATAAAAGAACTGTACCATGGCTTTTTTATTTCAGCGATAAAAGCAGGATAAACAGGAACATTGGCTTTTTGTATGAATTTTATGATAGGTTGTTGCCATTGAGAGTCGGTTATCATTTTTAATTGCTTTTTGAATGAAGCAATTTCTCCTGCAGGAAAAATAATTAAGCAGCCGCCATCTTGCAAATGTTGAAAGGCCGTTTTGGTCCCTTTTAACCGGTATTCTTTAGGAAAATTATCATCAAGTGAGTCTATGGGAAGAATAATATCCTTTAGTGGTTGGATGTTTCGTAATGTATGACTTGCCATTATTTTGATGTCATTTCGCTGAGTGTTTAAAATTTTGTAAAGGATTAATCCATCAATACCACCAAATGGGTGATTGCTAATCACTATACATGCTCCTTTCTTGGGAAATCGTTGCAATTCATTTGTGTTAAAAGTGAACTGTAAATTGCTTTTTAAAATAACGGCATTGATAAATGTTTCTGTATCGTCGTATTGATGTTGCTGATAAAATTGGTTAATGCGTTTAACTCTGGTAGATTGAACGAGTAATTTGAAAAAACCTTTTCTGCCAATGTTTAGTATAATTGCCTTAAAAACTTCTTTTTTCGAAATAAGCGACATAGAGAAATGTTTAACTACAAAGATGTAAAATAATTCCTTTATAGAAAAATTCTACCATGTTAAGAATGTATTATTTTTGCACATGGACTGGTTAGAAAAATTGAATTTATTAGAAGAAATTTATGCAACACTTAATGCAGAGGCGTTTATTGCTCAAGACCCGATTCAAATTCCAAAATTTTTTCAACGGAAAGAAGATATTGAAATAAGTGCTTTTTTAACTTCAACCATTGCTTGGGGTAATCGCAAACAAATCGTACAAAATGCTCAAACTTTAATGAATCTAATGAACCATCAACCTTTTGATTGCATTATGTCTTTGTCGCCTAAAGATTTGAATGTATTTAGCTCTTTTAAACATAGAACATTCAATGGAAACGATGTCTTTACTTTATGTCTGGCGTTAAAACAAGCTTATAAGTCAGATGGCGGATTGTTTGCTTTGTTTTACGAACCGTATGCCCGAACAAGAAATTTGAAAGATTCGCTTGCTAACTTATTTAAAGTTTTATCGCTTTATACAAATAATTATCATACAATGAAGCATATAGGAAACGTAAGTAAAAATTCAGCCGCCAAACGCTTAAATTTGTTTTTGCGATGGATGGTACGAAAAGACGAAAAAAATATAGACATAGGTATCTGGAACGATATTTCAACAGCAGATTTGTATATTCCGCTTGACGTTCATGTTTCATGTTCTGCCAGAAAACTTAAATTATTGCAACGAAAGCAAAACGACTGGAAAGCGGTTGAAGAGCTAACTCAATCGTTGAAAAGAATGCATCCAGAAGATCCAATAAAATATGATTTTTCACTTTTTTTGTATAACACAATATGTTCTTGTGATAAAAGATAAAACAGGTAACACAAACTTTTCTCAGATTTTCAATACATTTGCAATAAAATAAAGACTTGTGGAAAAGAAGATAAAGATTCTTAACGATCCTGTGCATGGTTTTATTCAAATGCCTTCGGGTGTGGGTTTTGAAATAGTTAATCATCCCTGGTTTCAACGATTACGCAATATAAAACAATTAGGTTTGGCTCATTATGTTTATCCTGGTGCTATGCATACACGCTTTCAACATTCGTTAGGAGCCTATTTCCTTACACAACAGGCACTTGACATTCTTTCGTCTAAAGGTATTGAGATAAGCGAAGAAGAAAAAGAAGCAACACTATTGGCTATTTTATTGCACGATATTGGACATGGTCCGTTTTCGCATACGCTCGAAAAAGTTCTTTTCAGAAATATTCATCATGAAAAGATAACACTGGCTTTTATGCAACATTTTAATAAATTATACATGGGACAGCTAACCAATGCAATTCATATTATTAACGATACTTACGAGAAAAACTTTCTTCATCAATTAATTTCAAGCCAGCTTGATATGGATAGGCTGGATTATCTTAAAAGAGATAGTTTTTATACTGGTGTTTCTGAGGGTGTTATAGGAACAGAAAGAATTATTAAAATGCTAATCGTTTGCAATGATAGCCTTGCTATAGAAGAGAAAGGAATATATTCAATAGAAAAATTTTTAATCGCCCGTCGCCTTATGTATTGGCAAGTGTATTTACACAAAACGGTTCTTGCCTGCGAATTAATGCTTTTAGCAATTTTTAAACGTGTTTATTCATTATTTTTGGAAGGTAACATTGTTTTGCCAGACAAATTGAAAATATTATGGGAAAAGGCTTGGACGGAGGAAGATTTGTTTTCATCAAGGGAGCTTGTTGAAATTTTTGCACAGATAGATGATGCCGATGTAATGGTTTGGATAAAACAATGGGCTTCGCATGACGATAAAGTGTTGTCAATTTTATCTGAAAGGTTTATAAACAGAAGGTTGTTTAAAGTGCAAATGCTTCGTGAGCCTGTAAATACTGATTTGCTTGAAGAATATAAACAAAAAGTCATTAAGCATTGGAAACTCTCAGAACAGGAAGCTGATTATCTTGTTTTTTCTGACTTTGCCGAAAATCATGCTTATTCAATATCTGATAATCGCATCAACATATTATTCAAAAATGGGAGCCTGATGGATATTTCAGAAGCTTCTGATATATTGAACATAGAAGTGCTTTCAAAAAACGTGGTAAAATACTTTTTTTGCTACGTTCCTGAATGTTTGACTGATTAATGGAGCATTTTTGAAAAAAATAATTTAATTTTGCAAAAAAATGAAGCATGAAATTTACTGCTAAAAGTTTAGCTCAGCTATTAGGTGGTGAAGTTGTTGGAGATGAAAATGTTGAAGTGTCGGAAGTCGCTAAAATAGAAGAAGGAAGACCAGGATGCTTGTCTTTTCTGGCTAATCTTCAATATGAAAAATATCTTTACCAAACTCAATCGAGTATAGTGTTAGTAAACAAAGATTTCAATCCTTCAAAACCCATTTCTGCTACATTAATAAAAGTAGAGAATGCCTACAAGAGTTTTGCACAATTGCTTGAAATATGTTCAAAGGAGTCGGAAAAACATCCTGTTGGTATAGAATATCCTTCTTTTATTCATGCCAATGTAAAAATTGGAAAGAATGCTTATGTAGGAGCTTTTTCTTACCTTTCGAGTGGTGTGGTTTTAGGTTCTAACGTAAAAATATATCCGAATGTATTTATTGGCGAAAATGTAAAAATAGGTGATAATACCATCTTATATTCAGGTGTTAGAGTGTACAAGGACTGTGTAATAGGTAATCATTGTATAATTCATTCTAATTCAGTGATTGGTGCCGATGGATTTGGTTTTGCTTCAGCAGATCACACCAACAAAAAGATACCTCAGATAGGTAATGTGGTTATTGAAGATTTTGTTGAAATTGGAGCAAACACAACCATTGACAGAGCTACAATGGGAAGTACCATTGTTCGCAAATATGTTAAATTGGATAACTTAATTCAAATTGCCCATAATGTAGAAGTTGGAGAATATACCGTAATTGCTTCTCAAACAGGTATTTCTGGGTCAACTAAAATTGGAAAAAATTGTATGATAGGTGGTCAGGTTGGAATCGCAGGTCATTTAACTATTGCCGATGACGTAAAGATAGCTGCTCAATCGGGTATTGGCTCAAGTATTACTACCAAAGGTGAAGTTATTCAAGGTTCGCCCGCATTTAACATTAAGAAATATCAAAAATCTTATGTTCATTTTAAACATTTACCCGAAATTTTCGACCATCTTGAACAATTATCTAAAGAAGTAGAAGAACTTAAAAAGCAATGGGCCTCCGAAAAAAAAGCTTAAATCATTCAACATAGAATTGTTAATAAATAATAAAGTACATACATATTCCGTTTTTACTTCATAGCTAACTTAGCTTAAACTTAAAATTGAAAGATTATGATATTACTTCAAGCAGTTGGTACTGGTAGTCAAGCTGTACAAGGCGAATTGACCTTATCATTATGGGATTTGGCAGTAAAGGGTGGTTGGATAATGATTGTGCTGGGATTGTTAAGCGTCATTACTATTTATGTTTTTGTTGACCGTTTTATTGCCATCAAAAATGCCAGTAAAATAGATAATAAGTTCATGGATAATATTCGTCAGTATATTTTGGATGGCAAACTCGATAATGCACAAGCGTTGTGTAAGGCTCAGAATAATCCATTGGCTAGAATGATTGAAAAGGGTATAAGTCGCATAGGTCGCCCACTCAATGATATCAATGCAGCTGTTGAAAATGTTGGTAAGCTTGAGGTTTCTAATCTTGAAAAAAGTATTGCTATTCTTGCTACAGTGGCAGGTGCTGCTCCTATGTTAGGTTTCTTAGGTACTGTATCTGGTATGGTTCGTGCTTTTTACAACATGGCTAACGCAGGGAATAATATTGATATTACTCTGCTTTCAAGTGGAATTTATGAAGCCATGGTAACTACCGTTGGAGGTTTGATTGTGGGTATTATTGCTTACATTGCCTACAATTATTTAGTGGTTCGAATTGAAAACCTGGTTTATACACTCGAGCGAAATACAACAGAATTTATGGATTTACTTAATGAACCTGTAAAATAAAAAATATGGCTATCCGTTCAAGAAATAAAGTTAGCACCACTTTTAGTTCGTCAACGATGTCGGACCTTGTGTTCCTTTTGCTCATATTTTTTATGATAACTTCTACACTTATTTCACCCAATGCGTTAAAACTTATTTTGCCCAGAAGTAACAATCAGGTGCAGGCTACAAAACCTATTACTACTATATCTATTACAGCCGATTTGCAATATTATGTAGAAACAGAGAATGTTGGTTTTGAAAATTTGGAACAAGTTTTGCAACAAAAGCTTGGACCAGTTACTGACCCTGAAAATGCTCCGACTATTTCGTTGCATGCAGACAGGACAGTGCCAATAGAAAATGTTGTAAAAGTCATGAATATAGCCAAAAACAACAAATATAAACTGATATTAGCAACACAACCAGAAAAATGAATATATCATCGTTAAATAGAAACAGCTTGCTGGCAACCATAATATTTCATGTTATTCTGGTTTTATTACTTCTTTTTCTTGCTTTACGTACTCCTCTGCCACTTCCGGGAGAAAAGGGAATTTTAGTAAATTTTGGCACAACCGAAGATGGAAGTGGTTTAACTGAACCCAACCAGCAACAACAAATTGCTGCTCCTACCAGCGAAAAATCGGAAGAGACTCAATTGACCCAGGATTTTGAAGACGCTCCAATAATAAAACAAAAGGAAAAAGAAAAGCCCAATACACAAGAACAAACTGTTACCAATCAAACTCAAAAAACAGAAGAACAACGAACAGTAAATCAGAATGCATTATTTCCAGGAAATCAAAATTCTAATAGCCAAAGCGAAGGTGATGGCCCAGGAATGGGCAACCAAGGTAACCCGGAAGGTGACCCCAATGCATTGAGTCATCATGGAAGCCCTGATGGTGGAGGAAATTCGTATAGCCTTGGTGGAAGAGGGTTGAAAGGAGCATTGCCTCGTCCGGTTTACCCTGGAAATGAGCAAGGCAAAGTTGTTGTTGAAATATTCGTTGATAGAAACGGTACAGTAGTAAAAGCCAATCCTGGGATTAAGGGTTCTACTTTATTATCTAAATCGTATTTAGATGCAGCCTTAAATGCAGCATTAAGGGCAAAATTTGACCCAAAGCCCGATGCTCCTGAATTGCAACGAGGAACTATTACTTATCGTTTTAGTTTGCAATAAAAACTATTTAATAAGCTTTTTACGATTTCTTTTTCTTAATACTTTTAGATTTCGACGAGGTTGATTTCCGTGTTGATGTTTTTTTCGTTTTGCTTGCTGATGTCTTAGTTGTTTTAGTCTTTACAGATTTTGTTCTTCTTTTTGGTTTTTCTGGGATAAATTCTTCCGGGTAATGCAATTCTGTTCCAGGTTGGACAATAATAGATGGTTTGAATTTTGAAGGTGTGGGTTCTTTTGTCTGAATAGTAATAGTATCAATACCTGTTAGTTGATTTAAACGGATTTCAAAATCGCTCAACACATTCATATAATTGATGTAAGCCTCGTAAGGCGAGTCGTAATGATTGAAATATTTGTGTACATCGCCATCGCTAAACCATTTGGTACACATGTAATAGAAATGGTCGCTGGTTTGCAGATACAGCCAATCTTTTTGTATTTGTGTGTCGTTTGATAATTTCACTTTTGGGTACAGTTTATACAAATGATTGAAAGCATCGTCTTGCAGGTCGTTTCCTAACCAGGCAGTGAGGTCTCTTTCTTCGTCTGCCCATGAAATAGGATAAGGAACATGAACGGGAGCAATGGGGTCAAGTATATCAACAGCTTCAGAAGGAGTAATGAATTGATAATTCGAATGAGCGAAAACTGCTTTTGGTAAATGTCGCATAAATTCGAAAATACCTGTCTCTGCCCATTGGTGTTCGCCAAATGTTTCGTAATCCATAAACAGATTTACAATCTCTTGTCGGGGGTCAATGGCATTTAGCCAGCTAACATATTTTTCTGTGGTTAGTGGCCATTCAGGCCAACCGCGATTTGAAAAGCGAAAGGCTATATCGTCGCTTAACTGATAATTTTTTAGCAAGAGCTTTAACTTTGGTTCAATGGCATTACAATATAAGAAATTTGGAGATTTCCATCCTAAAATATGCTTTGCCCCTTCTGTAAGCATTCCTTCAAAACCAAGTTCATACACCATCTGGCCAATATGGTCGCTGTATATAAGTTCAGTATTTCTGAATATTCGTGGCTTTACTCCAAATAAACGTTCTACTTTTTCGGAATGTAAGCGAACCTGATGGAAAAACTCATCTTTTTCTCGAAGAGCTGATAAGCTATGCGAATAGGTCTCGCCAAGTATTTCAACACATCCGGTGCTAACCAGTCGTTTAAAGCTTTCGAGCACATCGGGAGCATAGAGTTCAAACTGGTCTAAAGCTGTTCCGCTAATAGAAAAGGCTATTTTGAACCGTGTACCATATTCCTGAATAAGTTCATACATTAATTGATTGGTAGGTAAGTAGCATTTTTCGGCAACTTTTCGCATTATGCTCTGGTTGGCAAAATCGTCGAAGTAATAATGATTGTTGCCGATATCAAAAAAACGATACCTTCTTAAGCGAAACGGCTGATGTACTTGAAAATAAAAACAAATTGCTCTCATGGCATTAGTTTTAAGAGTGAATTAATGATTGATATATTGAAATTAATATTTTGGCGCTGTTGTCCCATTTTAAATTGTCAACTTCTTCACGTCCGTATTTTTTAAACATTTTAGAAATACCGTTGTAATGAGTAAGTGCGTATATAGCATCGGCAAGTGCATCAACGTCCCAAAAATCTACTTTAATAGCATAGTTTAATATTTCCGAAACGCCACTTTGTTTGGAAATGATAACCGGAACATTTGATCTCATAGCTTCAAGCGGTGAAATGCCAAAAGGCTCGGAAACGGAAGGCATAACGTACACATCGCTGATGCTAAATAAGCGGTAAACTTCTTCACCTTTAAGAAATCCGGCAAATTGAAATTTATGTCCCATGCGATAATGAGCAACGCGGCGTATCATACGTGGCAGCATATCGCCACTGCCAGCCATTACAAATCGTATGTTTGGGTCTTTTTTGAAAACTTTATAGGCAGCTTCGACAAAATAGTCGGGACCTTTCTGAAAAGTTATTCGTCCAAGAAAGGTTACAAGCTTTTCGGGGAAGCCTTTGTTTTGATATATATGTTCTACATCAACAGGTTCTACGGCATTGTGAACGGTAACCACTTTGTCGGGATTGATGCCATAACGTTCGATAACATATTTTCTTGTCAGATGGCTAACTGCTACAACTTTGTCGGCAGCTTCCATTCCTTTACGTTCAATATCATAAACGTACTGGTTAATATTTTCGCCACTACGGTCAAATTCTGTTGCATGTACATGAACTACCAGTGGTTTTCCTGAGGTCTTTTTAGCGGTCATGCCTGCAGGATAAGTCAGCCAATCGTGGGCGTGAATAACATCGTGTGGATGTTCTTTGGCTAATGCTGAAGCAATGAGTGCATAACGGCTAACTTCGGCATACAGATTTTCGCCATATTTTCCCGAAAACTGATAACGTGCACGGAAAACTTTTTCGTCGAAAAAAGTCTGAACAGAGGTTTGTTCGCTGATAAGCTTTATAAAATCCTCAGGACCTACATAAGGTATAAGGCTACTGCCTATTTCATAATATTTTACATTATTCCAGTATTCTTCGTAGTTGAAATTGCGTTCATTGATTTCAACATCACTGGCATTGATTAAATAAGCTGTTTTATGGTCTTCTCCGCCAAATAAGCGTGGAACAACAAAAATAACATTGACGTTTTGTTTAGCTAATGCTTTAACAATACCATAACAGGCTGTTCCCAGTCCTCCGGTAATATGTGGCGGAAATTCCCATCCAAACATTAATACTCTCATATCGTGCTAGTGTATTTGGGTTATTATTCTTTAAATTGATCTATCATCATTTTAATTCTCAATAATTCGGCGACACTCCATGCTTGCGATACTGCACCGTTAGGATAGTGTGGTGGGTCTCCATCGTATATTTCGCTTATGGTGCCTATGCCATGAACTATCATATCTTCTTCAAATCCTTGATAAAGCCTTTCGATTAGCGACAATGCTGATTTTCCATGTATTCTAAACATTCCTTCGGCAAACGCACCGAGTAGCCATGGCCAAACCGTTCCCTGGTGATATGCAGAATCGCGTTCTGCCTGATTGCCACCATAGTGAGGTTTATAATCAGGGTGATTTGGAGATAAGGTTCGTAGTCCTTTTGGAGTAAGTAATTCGCGTTGAACTATTTCGAGTATGTTTCGCTTAATTAATTCGTCTTTTATCGGACTATAAGGAAGTGAGGTAGCAAATACCTGATTGGGTCTGATGCTCCAGTCTTTACTGTCGTAAGTAACAACATCGGCAAGATAGCCTTTTGAAGGGTCGTAGAAAGTTTCAACAAAGTGTTTTTCAATAAGTTCGGGAACATCAATCCATTCCAGAATGAATTTTCTGTCTTGAGAAATTTTAGCCAATGAAAGGCTGAATTTGATTGCGTTGTACCATAAAGCATTGATTTCGACGGCAAAACCTATTCTTGGAGTAACGGGTTTTCCTTCTACAATAGCATCCATCCAGGTAAGTGCCATACCCGGTACACCTTGCCATAGTAATCCGTTGTCGTGCATTTTGATGTTAAAATCAGTTCCATAGCGATAAGCCGAGAGAATCTTTTTAATGGTTTTTCCAAATTCTTTCCATGCGGTTTTATAGCAGCGGGCAAATTCACAGTATTGTTGTAAAGCCCAGAAAAACCAGAGTGGTGCATCCACACTGTTGTAAACAGCAAAATCTCCAGATCCAGCGTTTGGGAAGAAAGGACCTTTCATTTTGCTAATCATCGTGTGAATAACATTTTTAAAGTCTTCTAGTTTGCCTTGGGATAACGTTAAGCCTGGTAAGGCGATAAAGGTATCTCTGCCCCAACTGCCAAACCAGGGAAAACCGGCTATGATTTCTACCTGTTTTTTGTCTTTATAAACAAAAAATTGCTGAGCTGCATTAATTAAACAGCTTTCAAAATTATTTCGCTGGATACGGCTTTTGAGTTCTTTATCGAACAATTTATTTAGTGATCGAGTATTGGCTGGTGTGGTTCCTGCAGAGAAAACTACCACATCGCCTTTTCTGATGGGCATTTCAAAATATCCAGGTACAAAGAGGTCTTCGTGATAATCGTATCCACGGTCTCTTTCTTCAATATACTCAATGTTGTAATACCAGTCGGGAGCATGAACGTATTCTACTTTTTTGGAAAACTGTAAGTGCAAATAGGGATATCCGTTGTATAATCTGATTTTAATGCCGTTGTCAATATCAATATGTTTTCTGTTTGCATCGAGGTTGGCTTTGCTCAGACTGTGAATATTCCGAAATGCAAGAAAGGGTTTGAATCTGATTTTTGTAGGGGAATGAGCATCAAGTAAGGTATAGCGGATAAGTAAACGTTCTTCGGTTGTAACTAAAATGAGCTCTTTTTTCAACACAACACCGCCAACACGGTAGATGAAACTAAGATTGGGTTCAATATCAAAATCGCGAATATATTTATGTCCTTTGGGTTCGTATATGCCAGGATATTTGTGAATGCCAAGATTAAAGGATGCATTATGCTGGATAATGGTTTCATCAAGAGATGAAAGTAACATATGAACACCGCCATCAAGATGTTCGATAGGACAGGCTAGTAAACCATGGTATTTTCTGGTGTTGCAACCAACAAGGGTTGTATAGGCATAAGAGCCAGCTCGGTTTGAGCGAAGTATTTCACGTTTAAGTGAATATTCAAGGTTAACCAATTGAGTTTTGTCGAATTTAATGTATCCCATAGCAGTGTCAAAATAAATTTTGCAAATATAATATTTTTTCTGAAATAGTGAGTTAAAATATAGGAAATTATTAATGGTGTAAACCGAATAGATAAATTAGAGAACATGAACTGAAAAATTATGAATTATTATAGTAACTTTACCGCAAATTTAAGGTAATAGTTTTATTATGAAAATGTTTGAAGGAACAGGAGTTGCTCTAATTACTCCATTTGATTCGTCCAAAAAAATAGATTTTACTTCTTTGACAAAATTGGTAGAACATGTAATACAGGGTGGTGTGGAATATCTGGTAGTGATGGGAACAACTGCCGAAAGTCCTGTAATTAGTGCAGATGAGAAAAAAGAAATTTTAAGGCATGTGGCTGAAGTAACTAAACGTAGAGTGCCTATAGTATTTGGTTTGGGTGGAAACGACACTTCTAAATTATTAAAAGAACTTGATGAGGTAAATAAGCTCGATATTGTTGACGCTATTTTGTCTGTTACTCCTTATTACAATAAGCCTAATCAACGAGCTTTGCTGGCACATTTTTCTGCGCTGGCAGAAAAGTCTGAAAAACCAATTATTTTATATAATGTTCCTGGAAGGACAGGAATAAATATGTTGGCAGAAACAACCCTGGAATTAGCCAGAAAATATTCCAATATTATTGCTATTAAAGAAGCTTCGGGCAATCTGGATCAAATCATGGCCATTATAGAGCATAAGCCGTCGCATTTTGAAGTTATTTCTGGTGATGACGGGTTAACTCTGCCATTGATTTCTGTGGGAGTTAAGGGTGTTATTTCAGTTGTAGCCAACGCCATACCATTTGAGTTTTCAGAAATGGTTCGCTTGGCATTAGCAGGAAAGATAGAAGAAGCACGACGTCTGCATTACAATACATTGGAACTATCCAGATTAGCTTTTGCAGAAGGAAGTCCTGCCGGCATAAAGTGTGTATTGTCTGAAATGGGTATCTGTCAGAATGAATTAAGACTTCCATTGGTTACTGTTAGCGAATCGTTACATAATAAAATAGCAATGTGGATATCAAAATTTAAAAAATTAACAACAGAATGAAAGAGATAAGAGTACGATTTGCACCAAGTCCGACAGGTCCGTTGCATATAGGTGGTGTCAGAACAGCATTATATAATTATTTGTTTGCTAAAAAGCACGGTGGAAAATTCATTTTAAGAATAGAAGATACCGACCAGACTCGTTTTGTACCTGGAGCTGAAGAATATATTATTGAATCCCTTACCTGGTGTGGTATTACCTTCGATGAAGGTGTACATGTTGGTGGTTCTTATGGTCCGTACAGACAATCGGATAGAAAGTCTATATACAGGGCTTATGCCGAAGAATTAGTTAGCAAGGGTTTTGCTTATTACGCTTTCGACACACCAGAAGAGTTGGATGCTATTCGTAAGCAATACGAAAGTGAGAAAAAAGTATTTCAATATGATCATTCTACTCGTTTGGGTTTATCAAACAGCCTTTCGTTGAGTCCTGAAGAAGTGAATAAAAGATTAGATCAGGGTGTGCCGTATGTAATTCGCTTTAAAATACCTGAACATAGGGAATTAATATTGCATGACCTCATAAGAGGTGAAATCCATGTGCATTCAAATACGCTTGATGATAAAGTGTTGTTTAAGTCGGATGGATTGCCTACTTATCATCTGGCAAATATTGTAGATGACCATTTGATGGAGATTAGCCATGTGATTCGAGGTGAAGAATGGTTGCCTTCGCTACCATTGCATTATTTGTTGTATGAGGCTTTTGGATGGATAGATACAATGCCTGAGTTTGCACATTTGCCTTTGATATTAAAGCCAGATGGTAAAGGTAAGTTGAGTAAGCGTGATGGCGATAAAGGCGGGTTTCCTGTTTTTCCTTGTAACTGGAAAAATCCGGATGGTGAAGTTTTTTTAGGCTATCGTGAGTGGGGTTTTCTGCCCGATGCTTTTATCAACATGCTGGCACTTTTGGGATGGAATCCTGGAACAAATCAGGAAATATTAAGCAAGGAAGAGTTGATTCGGTTGTTCGATATGGAAAAGGTCAATAAGTCTGGTGCCCGATTTGACCCAGAAAAGGCTAAGTGGTTCAATCAGCAGTATTTGCGAAAACTTACCGATGATGAATTAGCTGATTTATTGAAACCCATTCTAAAACAAAAAAATATTGAAATAGAACAACGTAAACTTTTGGCTATTGTATCGGTATTGAAAGAACGCATAACTTTTGTTGATGATATTTTGCGTGAGGGTGACTTTTTCTTTATGGCTCCATCTGATTACGACCCAAAAGCACTAAAAAAGATTGATGTTTCGTTGTTGGCTAAAATTAAGGAGAAGATCTTTGCCGTAGTAGAATCATTGCCATACGACAATGAACAGCAAATAGAAGAGGTATTGCATCGTTTTGTTGAGCAACATCAGTTGCAGATGGGAGACGTAATGATTCCTTTACGAGTGGCTTTAGTTGGTGCAACCCGAGGACCGTCGTTGGCAAAAATTATCGAAATACTCGGAAAAGAAGAAACTCTATTGCGACTGGAATCTTTTTTTCAAAAAGTTGTTAGTGTTTAATGGCTGGCTTATACATTCATATTCCATTTTGTAAAAGCCGTTGTATTTATTGTGATTTTTATAGTTCAACTGACCAATCGTTGCAAAAAACATTTGTTCAGGCGGTTATTTCTGAAGCAAAAAAGAGAAAGGCAGAGTTTATTTATTCTTTAGATACACTGTATATTGGCGGTGGTACTCCTTCTTTTCTTGATAATGAATTATTTATAGATCTGGTAGAAGGGCTAAATGAAATTTTTTCGTTTTGTTCAGTTATTGAATTTACTGTGGAAGTTAATCCTGATGATGTGTCGTTTGAAAAGCTGTTGTTGTATAAGCATTTGGGAGTTAACAGGATAAGCATAGGAGTCCAGTCGCTGGATGATGGTTTGCTGCGTTTTTTATCGCGCAGACACAATGCCACACAGGCTATGCTGGCTGTTGAATATTGCAGAAAGGCAGGTATTGATAATATTAGTGTTGATTTACTATATGGAATTAATGGATTAACAAGTGAACGATGGAAGCAAACAATAGAAGAAATACTTAGCTGGAATGTTCCACATATTTCAGCATATCATTTAACAGTTGAAGAAGGGACACTGCTTTATAAGTATACTGATTCGGGCAACTATAGTGTGATTGTTGAGGAAGAAAGTGTCCGACAGTATGATGTGTTATGTCGTTTGCTAAAAGAAGCAGGATACGATCATTATGAAATATCAAATTTTGCCAGGAAGGGATATTTTTCGAGGCACAATAGTTCGTATTGGACAGGGGAATATTATCTTGGTTTAGGACCTTCGGCTCATTCGTATTACAACAACCGTCGGACATGGAATGTGTCGTCTATAGCTCAATACATAGATTGCTTATATAATAGTGAACCATGGTATGATTGGGAAGAATTGGCAGAAAAGGAACAGTTCAACGATTATATTCTTACTCGTTTAAGAACAAATAAAGGCATCGTATTGAATGAATTAGAATCCATAAGTTCTGAAATGTTCAAAACATGGTTTCCATTTACAGAAAGTTTAATCAATCAGGATTTGTTGGAAAGGGAAAACAACCGATTGTTTATTCCGGAAGAGAAGTGGCTAATTAGCGACTACATTATTAAAGAGTTGATGGTGGTGTGAAATTTGAATTTATAACGTTCTGCGGCTATGCGCTGTTTTAATGTCGTATAGCCGCTATTATGCGATGTGGTTATTTCTTTCTTAAAAAAATTATATTTTCTTTTAACATAGTATTTGATGTCTGTCCTTTAATGT
>FWWL01005141.1_pt1 | contig 20892 bp, 21 predicted proteins | sample 2228331 | NCBI WGS metagenome assembly FWWL01 (sample SAMEA103939775, study PRJEB20133) | metagenome | reverse complement strand
CCAACCTGAGTAGGCGTCGTTGCCTGCGGAATCGCTGGTGCGTCCTTTGAGGGTGATTTGGATGGGGTCGGCGCCGCTTTTATGGAAGACGAGGATGAAGCGTCGGTAGGGAGTGGCGTTCGTGAAGGTGGGCACTTCGGCACCGGTGTTGCCGAGCAGGTCTCTGGCTGTGCCATCGACAGAGACTTCGCCAATAAGGAGGGTGTCAAGAGCCGTGGGGTTCGTAGGGAGGGTCGGAACAGGCACGAGCTGAGTGGGCAGAGGGGTGGTGGGCGAAATCGGCACCTCTGCGCCCCGTTCGTTCTGGTAAGCGACTTTAATAACCGCCATCTCACTTCTTTATACGGCATGGGATGGCAAAGGCGTGTGTATAAAGAAGTGAGATGAACATTTGGGCGCGATGGCGGCGGATCTGGTTGCGGATGCGCGGGCCGCGCTGGCGTTATGTGGTCTGGCACACTGCTGCGCACGGCAACGCGCAGACGGGCGAGGTGTACGACACCACAGCCGAGCAGATTCGGGCATGGCATCGGGCGCGGGGATGGCGAGATATTGGCTACCACTTTGTTGTCAGGCTTACGGGACAGATAGAGGAAGGGCGTCCACTAAATGAGAGGGGCGCTCATGTCGAAGGGCTCAATCGAGTGGCGATTGGGATCTGCTTCAGTGGACACGGGGATCTTGCGCCCCTTACAGAGGCGCAGGAGCGTGCAGGCGTGAATCTGACCGTCGCTCTGTGTAAGGCTTACAACATCCCCTATTGGCGAGTGATTGGACACCGAGAGGTCAATGAGCTGATAGCCCAGAGATTATTAGCCCCGCGGTATCAGGTCTTTAAAACATGCCCTGGGCGATTGGTCGACATGCGAGCCATAAGAATCAAGGTGAAGGAGGTGCTCGATGCCCTTCAAGAGTAAGGCACAACTGAGGAAGTTTGGCGCAATGGTTCGGCGAGGAGAAATTAGTAAGCGCACCTTCCAGCGCTGGCTAGACCACACTCCCAATCTCCGTCGACTGCCTGAGCGGGTGGAAGAGCGACGAAAGGGAAGGAGAAGACGCCGATGAGAACCCCCCATTCGCCACAAGAAGGAGGAAATTGGCTGCTGGGAGCGGTGCGATTCGCCATGGCGCACAAGACCCGGCAGGACATCGAGCGCGCCTTGGCCCTGTATGTGAACTACCATCTGTACAAGGGATATGATGCCGACTCGATACGGCGGGCATTGGCGCGTTCGATAGATTGGCAAAAGCTTGGAATGGCGGCGTCGGAGGGAATCGCACGGGCGTTTCAGGCGGCGCGCGATCGGCGGTATGCAGCGGACCTCGTGGCGATGTTGCATACCGTCGATCGGGTGCCGTGGGCGCAGATCGAGAAAGAGTTGGCGAATTGGGGATTTCGAAAAGATGAGATACAGCGTATGCGCGCCGCCGTGCTTGAACTGCCTAACGCCCCTCTGGAAGCATGGCAAGAGGTGTATCGACATGGGGCTTGGAGGCTGGATCCCAGTCCGAGTCGTCGAGCTTTGGCGCAGAGGTTGATGGCGGAGGGGTTGATCCTTTCACCCGCTGAAGTGTATGACTACATCGAAGCGCGTCGGCGTTTAGGGACACGAGTGGATGAGGAGTTAGCGCGGGCGCGGAATTTGGCACGATTTCGGGCGCAGATGGAAGCCGATTGGGAGGCGATGCGGAAGTGGCGGGAGGATCCGCTACGCGCATTGAGCGCGTTCTGGCGAGGCGGATGGGAATCGTGGCGACAACTGATCGGCAGTTGGCTTACAGGTCAAGAGTACGGCACTTTGCCGCCCGGCAGCCTACCAGAAAAGGTGTCACCTATCGCACGAGAAATTGCCCAGATGCGCGGGTTTAGCGCGGGGGTAGCCAAGACGCTGTTAGGAATCCTGGATCCCGAGTCGTTAGCGCTTGGGGTGACAGGGATGGGTGTCGCGCGGGCGGGGGGACGATTGTTGGCGCGGGCAGGGGCTTCTCCTGCCGTGCTGCGCGGATATGCGGCGGGAGTACCGCTCGGATTCGTTTTGCCATCAGCGTATGAGCAATATCGTCAGGGAGATACAGGCGGAGCATTAGGAGCTTTGACCGTAGGGGGGCTCTTGGGACTCCTGCCGTTGGTGAGCAGCTTGCCACCCCCGCGGGGGCGGGCAGGGGCTTCCCCAGCATCGGACGTGCCCGCATTGCCACCCACCATTCGGGCGCTACCGCCCCCCCGAGGTGGAGCGCTCCCTTCCACGCCTCCCGGAGTCCCCCCGTATGTCCCGTCAGACACTCCCCCGTTGGCGCCACGGGGCTTGCCTGCGCCTGCGCCACCCGAACCGCCACCCTCCACCCCGGTCGCGCCCGCCGCGCCACCCGAACCGCCACCCTCCACCCCGGTCGCGCCCGCTGCGCCAGTCGCCTCTACCCCTGCCGAAACATTCGCGACGCGGTTTGTTTCGGCGCTGGAGCGTCGCGGTTTACCAGAGCGGCTGGAGTCGCGGGGAGAGAGGTATGGCGACTTCGAACGCCGCTTCATCCAAGAACGGGCACGCGCTTGGTGGGAACAAGCACAGACAAGGGAGCAGGTGGAGCGCGGCTTGATGCAAGAGTTCGGAGGAGTGATGGGCACGGAAGCAGTGCGGGAGGCGGTCCGCTCCGCTTTCCAAGAAGCCTTCCAAGAGAAGGCGGCACCTCTCTCAACCCCCAAAGAACCCGAGCCGAGCCCCTCTACACCCCATGTCGAAGCGGCGCCGACAGGAAAGGCCACCTCAGGGCGCCCTCTGGATCGGGTTGTATGGACAGAGAAAGTAGAGCGGGTCCACACGGCACAGGGAGAGCCTATCGAGGTAGTGTACGGCTTTGTGGAGTTGAATGATCTTGTGCCCTCGCATCTACCAGAAGCGGGGGCAGAACAAATGCGCCCGAGTCCCGAATCTCCGCTGCAAGGATTGCAAGGGCAAGAGTTGACACGCCCCGCTGAAACCTTGGGATTTAGCACCGAAACAAATGTCGGAGCGCCCCTTCTCGGTGAGGATGGAGTCGTAGAAAGCGGGAACGAACGGGTCATTGGATTATGGGTGGCGCGGGCGCGAGGCGATAAGCGTTGGCAGGAGTATCAGCAGAAAGTCCGCGAGTGGGCCGAGGAACTGGGGGTGCCCAAGCAAGTGGAGGCGATGCAGGCGCCTGTGTTGGTGCGGGTGCGGGTACAAGCCGTGGAAGACCGCGCCCCGCAGGCGCGGGAGAAGGGGTTACCAACCAGAGAGGAGGCAACACGCAGAGATGCCGAGGGAGCCGTTGCCACAGGAGGGGAAGCGGCGTCGGAGGTGGGGACGCTCGTGACAATGTTGAAGCGTGGGGATGTGCCAAGCGAAGCCCGCGCAGACGCCGCACGACGCTTGGGAACATTGGGCGATCGAACCGCCGTGCCCGCGTTGGTGGAGGCGCTGTGGGATGTATCGGAGCAAGTGCGTCTGGCCGCAATCGAGTCGCTGCGTCAGCTGGGGGGACAAGAAGCCTTACGAGGACTGCTGGAACTCCGCCGATGGCTCTGGGAGAATTCCGCCTATCGCGAATCGGAACTGTTAAGGTCGGTGGATGCAGCCGTGCGGGAGATGGTAAATCGCTTGCGGGGAGCTCCCAAAGGAGAGGATGTCATCTTGGGAATCGGCTTGGGAGGATTGCAATCCGCGCTGGAACGATTGGCCGGTTCGATGGGAGCCTGGCGGGCGCGTCGCGAGGCAGGGCGAGAAGCCGTAGCGGAAGGACGGCTCGAGGTCATCTCCGCACCCAGGGATTACACCGCGTTGGGGTGGCTCCGTTCCCCCGTGGGCATACGAGATGTCCAGGGACGCCAATTAACTTTACAAGGTTATTATGAGGGGACAGAGGAGGGTCGTCGCATCGCGGAGGCGATTCGAACCGCTCAAGAAGACCTGATGATCGAAGCGAATGCCTACTTGCAGGAGATTGCGCAGGTGTTGGGATGGCTGGAGCAGGCGGCGCGAGAGCGTCAGATGAGCCGAGAGCAGATAATCGATGAGTTTATCCGCCTCGTCGAAATGCCCTTCAATGCGCCCGAGCGCCGAGCGGTTGAAGGAGCCCTGCGCCAGGCGCTGGACGCGCATGATCGATTGACCGAGCGATGGCGACAACGAATTATTGAGCTGCGACGCGCCTATGGGGTCGAAACGCCAGACGATTGGGGCATTACCGCCAGTGGCTATTTCCGACACCTCTTTACGGGGAATGTGGTGGTTCGGCGGAGGGTGATGGAGCAGGAAGAAGGGGGGCGTGAGAGGGAGCGTTGGGAGTTCGTGGGGCGGGCAGAGCATTATGTCGGTGCACTGCGTATTGCGCAGGATTATCTGCGGGAGCATCCCGAAGCGCATGTGCGGGTGGAAATGGAGGTGGATCCAGCTTTGACCGACCCGACCGTGCGCCTAAGCACCGCAAAATATTTCGGGCTAGTGGGACGGTTGAGCGAACGGTTGGGCATTGAGCGACAGGAAGTGATGGCGGATCTGCGGGGCATAATAGGACGAGAGGCGCGACGACGACTGCACCTGTCGATGGAGCGCCATCGCCAAGGCTACGAAGGCTGGAGCCGAGATTATGCCCATGTAATGAGCCTCACAGGCGTGCAGATTGCCCGCGCCCGTGCCTTATCCACGCTCAAACGCCAAATCCAACCTGAAATCGAACGATTGCGACAACGGGGACTGCTGGGCATGGCGGAAGCCATCGAACAACATATCGATGTATTGTGGGGGCACGTGTCCCCGCAGGAGCGAGTGCTCAGTGAAACCATTCGACGATTGCCTATCGTAGGTCAGTATGTGCCCATCAACGCCTATGCGTTCCGCGTGTTGGCACGCCGCCTCACCGAGTTGCAGACTTGGCTCAAGCTGGAAGCGCAGATCGGCAAAGTGCCGTTAGTGATCCGTCCCGCACTGGTCAATCTGCTGGATCCGCTGCGCACTTTGTATCCTTATGTGAGCCTTCGGGAATTCGCCTGGGTATATGTGCAGCTGATGCGTCCAGAGGTGCGACACTGGCTACAGGTCGCAGGCGTATGGAGCGAATTAGGCGCTATCAAAATCGATGAAGGCACGATCCTGGAATGGCGCAAGACGGAGCATCCCAGCTGGTTTCGATGGGCCAGCCTCGTGAATCGCGCTGTCGGCTACCTCGTGGGGTACCGACGCTATCTGCAGGAGCATTACGGCACGAACTGGGAACGACTCTATGCCGAGCGGTTGGAGCCCTATCGTCGCGCGCGAGGACGCTTGACCCGCGAACTGGTGGCGTTGGCACGAGAGATGGGAGGCGATGACGCCCACCGAAATGGCTTGCGCTGGGCACGAAGAGTGGAATACGATAACAGTGCATGGAATTGTGCCCCCCTGCTACGGTCACCCATAGGACGAATCTTGTTTCAGTTCAAGGGTTATGTGCAGAAAGCAATTGAGGACTTCTTCTTTGCCTTCAGCGCCCTCGAACAGGAGGCATTGGGGCGCCAAGGCGGCAGGCGGGGTGGCGGACGAGACGGAGACGGCACGGCACGCCCAGCCGGTTCAGAACGGGAACCCTTTGTCTGGTGGTTAGCACGCATAATCAAGTACATTGCTGGGCAGACGCTGGTCGGCGGCATCAAAAGCCTGCTCGGCGTATGGGGGACGCTGCTCGGGGCTTACCTGCTCTATCAGAAGCTCAAAGCGGAACTCGAGAAGGCGGGGATGAAAAAAGAGGATGCCGAAGTGGTCGCCGATGCCGTGTGGTGGGGCGCTCCTGCGCTGCTGGGCATCGACCTCACCTACAGCGTGACAGTTTGGGAAGCGCCATACGGGTTCAGCCCAGAGGAAAGGCTCGTCAATCTTTACTTTGGCCCCACGCTGGGCAGCGCCCTCAGCGTGTATAAGGAGGCGGACGAGCCGGTGCAGGCATTGAAGCGCCTTACGCCTGCCGGACGGTGGGTCGAAATATTTCCCCAGCTGGTGGAAGGACGCGAAAAGATACAAATCGGCAAAAGCAAGCGGCTCGGGCGTTTGACCCAAACCGAAGCCATCCTCTATGCGCTGGGGTTCCAACCCCTCACACGAAGCAAACAGTTCGAAAAAAGACACTCACAAAAAGGGAGCCGATGAAACGCCTTTGGGTGATAATTCCCTTTGTACGCCTATCCTGTTTCGCGTGCGGAAGCGTTATCTCGCCTCCTGTCCTTTCTCTATTCCCAACCGCCGACGCAACTCTTTAAACCCTTCTGCGACCAACTTCCGCGCCTGCTTGGGCCCCACACCCAATTCCCGCGCCACTGCACGATACGACATCCGCTCCGCATAGACCCACACCGCCCTCCGCAACCGCTGATCCAACCCTTTCAGCGCATCCCGCACATCCAGCCATCGCTCATCCATCCGGATCACCACCCCATCCACTTCCCAAAGCCAATCCCCCAACTTCACTCCGTCCACACCTCCAGCCGAAACACCTCCGTCGGCACCACGGCTTGACCAGACCAATCGTAGGCAAACAGATGCGCATTCCCCTCCCTATCATAACGCACTCCAATCCGAAACGACTCAGTGTGCTCCGCATCGATATGCAGCACCGCCGTCTCTGACAGCGTCGAACGCGGATCAAACACCGCCACCGGGCTCGTCATCCGCCCATGCACCAGGTACAACCGTCGTCCGCCTCCCGCATACACCAATTGTGCCGAGACCACCTCAAAGCCCGAGCCGCTGGCGACTTGGAAATCACCCGATTTTCCCGCCACCTCAAAATCGCTTTGATTCGCCACCTCCACTTCCATGCGCGCTCGCCCCACCTCCAACGCCACTCGCCCCACCTGATGGAACACCAACCGCCACCCCCACAGAAAGGCGGCCCACTCGGGGCAGCCATACCATCCCCGAGGACACCACCCTCCCACCAACACCACTCGATCCGGCGCCTCTACCAATCGCGGCACCAGCTCCAGCGTACCTCCTGCGAAGGCGGTATATGCTTCTGAATCTTGCAAGCTCACCTCCTCAGGCTCCCTCTGTAAATAAAGAAGGAGGTAGGCGTCCACGCCGACCTTTGGGCGCTCGGTTGGACGAAGCTGATCCGTCACCATCTCATACAGCGCCAACATGCCCACTCATCTCTCTATACGAGTGCCCATCGTCCGCAACCGCTCATTATCATCCGCCGGCGCCACCTCTGCATCGCGACGCACCCCTGAACTGTGCTCTGTCAACGCGCCCGCCCCTGTATGCCACGCCATATATCGATTCAGCACATACGCATCGCGATGCATTGGCTCCGCCAGCTCCAGTCGATCCAACACATCCTCATGCACCAGCACCTCTCCCTGTACCACTGGCACTCCCCGCGCCACCCATCCCAAAACCCCCTCCGGCACACGCACCGTGTACGATCCGGTCGCCGTAATCCAGCGACAACGCCACACCAACGTCCGCTCGGGCGGATAGGTCCCCCCTCCATCCCCCCCACATTGGGTCGGATCGTCACAATTCGGCGGATCCCCACACGCCATCCGACCTGCGCAGACGCCATCCGTGCAAAACGCGCAGGGAACGGCCATCCCAAAATCGGAGCTGAGAAACCGGACCCGCATCACTCCCATTCGCTCAGGCAATCGATACTCTTGCTGAATCAACCCCTCCAAATTCAACACTCCGCCAGCCCGCGCTATCTGCACCACCGCCTCATTGGCAGGCAACTGCACCGTTTGCAACACGCCGTTCGCATAGGCGAACCGAATCCGCACATATCGCGCGATCGGTCCCTCCCAAAACCGCGCATAGCCGATCCCTATTGCAAAACAACAGCCGTAGAACAGCACCAACCCATCCACCGCGTAATCCGCTGGCAACCCCACCGAGTCCCATTCCAACAGGTTTTCCATCTCCAGCTGCGCCCGCACCGTAAAATCGCCCCCTGTCGGATAGCAGGGATAGCTTGTGCGGACCGTTGCAGGAAAGCTCTCATAGCGCCATCCCGCATCCACCACGACTGTCCCCACCACCTCCCACCGATTCGGCTCACTCAAATCATCCCGATCCGTCGCCACCTCCACCAACCGTGTTCCATCGGTGGCTGGCGTCGCCGGGCGCACCCAATCATCATCCTCATAGCGTCCCAACACCACATAATCCCCCCCCAAACGCCCCAACTCACTTCCGAACAACCGATCGCCACTCGCGATCACACGACCGAACCGAATCATTATCGCCCTCCACTGAAGAGGGGGCTCCCACGCCGGCCAGACCGCCTTTGTGGTGTCGGCAAACTTCTCAACGCCTGGGCCAAACCTGCTATTCGCGGATCCACCGATGACTGCCTTTGCCCCGAACCTTGCCGATTCGGCGGCGGTGGCTGCGGAGCCGTCCCTGTCTGCCCTGTCTGCATCGATAATGGAACCTGTGGCCAGTGCGTCAAGCGCACTCCCCGCTGTCGCTGCTCCTCCTCCAACGCGCGTATATACCGCTCCAACTCCCCCTTGTAATACTCATACTCCGCCCGAAACCGCTCCCGATCCACCTCATCCGTCGCCTGCTCCCAATTGATCAATGCCCGATTGGCTAATTTTCCCAAAGTGTCAATCATGTTTCGCAAATTGATGAATGTTTGCACCTCTTCTTGACTGATTGGGCGATTCCCTCGCACCCTCTGTAAATAGCCCCGCTGACCGATCTCCTGCGCCCGCGCCAGCGTCGCCAGCGCCTGCGCCCGAATCAACGGCACGCGCGCCCGCGCCATCGCCGCCTGCGCCTCGCGCAACCCCACTCCCGCTTCTGTATAACGCGCCTGCGCTTCCATCAACCGCTCCCGCGATGGCAACAACCGCTCCGACAGCGACGGCTCCAACCGCGGCAGCGTCATCGGCAACTCTCCCACCTGTGCCACATACTGCGCCATCGCCAGATAATTCTGACGATCTTCCGCCGACAACCGCGGATCCGACGCCCCCGCCATCAACAACCGAATCATCGTGTTCTGAATCTGGCTCGCATCGCGACCCGCCTGCATCTCCGCGCGCGCTGCGTGGGACAGCTCCGCTAACCTCAAGCGAAACGCATGCTGATCCTGAGCCAACGCGCGACGCGCTTCCGACTCCTTTGCCTGCAGCCAGCCCCGCATCTGCTGACGATACTGCTCCAACGCCGCCTGCTGAGCCAGCTGATACTGCCGCAGCGCCGCTTGCTGCTGAGTCTCCCACTGCTCACTGGCTGTCCGCCACACATCCAACGCCTGGCGCACCGCCTGCAAATAGCGATCCCGCGCTTCCGACTCTGCCTGTGACCGTGCCAAAAAGGGCGCACTTAATAATGCCGGTGCCAACCGACTCCCGCCCGCGCTCAACATAAATCCGACCAGCCCCCAAATCCACGGCGGTATCCCACCTACTCGCGGTTCTGCCGGCAACTCCAACCGAGGCGGCGGGGCCAACGCCGGCATCGCCGGCGCACGATACGATGGCATTGGCAACGGCACCACCTCAGGCGCCCTAACAAAGAGCGGCTCCGCAGAGGAAGACTCGGCAGGCGTTGTGCCAGCAGGCAACGATCCACTTGGAAACGGGGGCGCGCTCCACGGAAACGGTTCCCATAAATCCGCCTCCCGCGGCTTCCTCCACTCTATCCCTGCCAAAAACGATGCTACGGGATCCATCCCTCGGCGCGCCTGCACCGTTCGCCGCAATATCTCTTCGATTCGCGTCATTCCCGCCTCCGCAACGATTCCAGCGTCAATCCCGCCAAGAGTTGCGGCAACATCCCCACCCAACTATTCCCCATCTGACCCCACAACTGCGCCAAATACCCGTAGCTCTGCGCTAAATCACGCGACTGACCCCCCACCGCCTGCAACATCTGAATCTGACGCAGCGCCCGCTCTATCGGATCCTGCGCCTCCCCACGCAAGATATCATCCAGCGTCCGACTGAGATTCGCATACACCGCACTCTCCACGCGCTCCCGCAAACCTGGCAACGATACTCCCACTGGCAGCGACCGAGCAGACGACTCGCCCGCCCGCTTCGATTCCGCGCGCGCCCGCTGCTGCGCCCGCCAATAGATTGACGGCGCAGGCGGCACCCGACCCAACGCCAACAGCGCCAGCTGATTCACCCGACCCGCCCGCTGCAACTCATCCAGCGCCCGCTCAAGGACATATTGACGCCATCCCGAGCCCGGCTCCGCAAACGCATTGGGGAACGCCAGACCTGCCAACCATCCCAATCCCGCCGCTATCAACGATTGACCCAACGGCGACCGCAACCACGCCCAAGAACTACCTCTTTCCGGCGCTGGCACAGGCGATTGCGCCCACCCAAATACAGGATTCCAATACGGTGTCAACGCCATCTCAACTCTCTATACTCGTATCTATCTCGTATAGAGAATCGGAATATGCCACGCCTGACCAACGGCATCGTCATCGATAAAAACGAAATCGTCCGCCAATTCCGAGAAGGCGGACGACTCGATGTCCTCGCGCAACAGTTCCAGCTTCCCATCCCTATCCTCCTTGACATTCTCCGCGAAGACTACCAATGCTACACACGGCAGCTTCGCCAGCTAGGCGAACGCTGCCAAAACGATGACACCCTCATCACCCTCGCCAAACTTCGCGTCGCCGAAGTGCTCGAACATGCCACCGACGCTAAAAGCATCCTCCAAGCCGCTGCCCTCGTTCTCCGCCTTATTGCCCCCGCGGCTCCACCCGAAGACACCTCAAAAGAGGAGCCGAAAGGCATCGAGCAACTCCGCAAACTGCTGCGGGGTGATCCAGAATGAACCTTGCCCACCTGGAAAAACCGCCCTGGGAGGGCATCGAGTATAACTGGTCGGGGCGACTCCTCACAGGCGACATCATCGACTGGACAAAAGCGACCATTCCCTCCGAGCGGTGGATCCGATTCCTCGCCACCTTGGGACTCCACCTTCACCCCGCTCAACAAGAAGCTTTCAGCATTCGCAACCGCGTCAAATATTATCTTTGCGGGCGGCGATGGGGCAAAACCGTCGCTGGAATCGCCGAAATTCTCCGCCATGCCATCGAGATTCCAAAGGCACGGATCCTCTACCTCGCCGCCCACCACGATCAACTGGACGAGGGGCTTTCCTACCTTCGCATGCTTACCGAGACTCTCCACGAACTCTATCACATTCCCATTCTTGACCGTGCCAGCTCCACACGCGCCCCCAAATTCCAGATCGCTGACAGCACCATCTATCCATCCGTTTTCCTCCGTGAAGGCAAACTGCGGGGGCGGGGCTATACAATGGTGCTCATCGACGAAGCCGAACTCCTCGAACAACACATCTTCGAATACGCGATTGCCCCAGCCCTCGGCGAGCGTCAAGGCGAGCTCATCTTCCTCTCTACCCCACGCGGAAATTCTTGGCTCCTCGACTTCGTCAAAACCCAAAGCGGTGCCCTGCTCAACTATCCCACCTGGACCAATCCCATGTTCCCGCGCACCGAACTCGAAAAAGCATGGCGCACTTGGAACCGCACCGCCTTCCGCCAAGAATACGGCGCGGAAGTGCTCACCCTCGTCGGGCGGTTCTTCGAAACCGAGCCCGTCATCGTGCCCTGCCTACCCCATACCCGGCTCATTCACGCCGTCGGACTCGACTGGGGCTACGATGCCCCCTTCGCCGCCCTTTGGGTCGCCAAAGACCCTCAAGGCAACTACTACGCCTACAACGAAATCTATCAACGCGGTCTCACCGAAATCGCCCAAGCAAGGATGGTGCTCGCCGCGGGCATCCAACATGTCAGCCAAATCGTGGCGGATCCCACTGCCTTCCGCATGTCACCCACCTCCATCGCACAAGCCTGGTTCGAACATGGACTCCCCTACATCCAAGAAGGCACTCGTGACCGTATCAGCACCCTCGCGCTTCTGCGCGCCCTCCTTGCGGAAGGCAAACTCAAAATCGTCCACAATACCTGTCCCAACCTCCTACGCGAACTCCAAGAAGCCCAAATCCACCCGACCAGGGCGGAAGAACTCATCGGCGACGACCACGCCATCGACGCCCTACGCTACGCCATCAGTGCCCTCCACCCACTCTCTGTCCACACCCCCTCCCACCCCCCCGAAAACACCTGGGCATGGTACGAATGGAACGCCAACCAGCTCAAACGCATGCGCGAACTGGAGACTCTCAAATGGTAGCCAAAGAGGATCAAGATAGGGACTGGAAAAACTCAGACTGGTATTGGGACCAACCCGCCATCCAAGAAATCACCCGCGGCGAAATCCTCCGACTTCTCAAATCGCCCCACGCCTATTATCTCCTTCACGACCGCGCCTACGAATTTCAAGACATCATCCACGAACTCTACCTCAAAGCCTACCAAGCCTTCTCTAAATTCGATCCGCAACGCCATCCCGACCCACTCCCCGCTTACCGCAACTACATCCGCCGAACCCTCACCAACAAACTCATCGACCTCGTCAAAAAAGCCCGTCCCGCACTCCCCCTCTATGACCCCACCTCTATGGAACAGGACGAAAACGAAGTATAAAGAGATGATGGCTCTCTATCCCTATAAATGCCAAACCTGTGGGCTGACCGCGGAGCTCAACGCATCAATGGGCAGCGCACCCCTCTCCATGCCCTGCCCACACTGCGGCGACACCCTCAAACAAGACTACCACGCCAAATCGGTTCAATTCATGCAGCAAGAAAAAGAAAAAGAGGAGAACAAACTCACCGAAGCCGACAGACCCACCCCGCAAGCCCTCCGCGCCCTCTACGAGTATATTGCCCCAACTGGCGAACATCGCACCACCACCATTCCAAGCACCTTCCAATTCGGTAAGGAGAGCAACTTATGAAACCCACGCCCGACACTCTCGGTCACCTCGTCGAGGAGCTCACCCAGCGGCGAACCCATCTGCAAAACCTGATGAAACGCGCCCACCACGGCGTCATGGCAGATGTCATCGAAACCCTCCTCAGCCAAACTGTCGGCGCCATCCGATTCACGCTCAAACCCTATCACCCGACCGCCAAAACTCTGATGACCAAACTCTACCGCGCCGAACTTCAGCGCAAAATTGAACGCGCCTTCTGGAACTATTTCGCTGTGGGAATCGGCGGCATCGCCATCACCCCCCTCGGAATCCGTCCCATCAACCCCCTCTATTACAACTGGCTCGGCGACCTTGACGACCCCGAACTCACGCTCCGAGTCTTCTCCCTCCACCCCACCCAAATCCCCCGACTCCAAGCCCTGCTCCAACTCTCCGAAACGGACGCCGAACCTCTCCTCACCCACGACACTCACGAGTCCCTCCAAATCTGGGAGGTCTACGACCATGACACACGCCATTGGCACTACTTTCGTAGCGATGGGAAGATGATTCTCCGCACGCCCGCCGAATGGTTTGAGGGACATCTGGTCATCTATGGACGACACCGACCCCCCATTGCCCGACTTGCCCATCCAAAAGAAAAGCTCCCCATCGGCATCACCGAGCATGTCCAGCACCACGCGGACTACTACGATGACCTCTACGAAGCCACCATCCGCGAAGCCATGCAAGGCTCCCTCATGCAAGTCTACACTGCGGGGATCGAAGACGACTCGCGGGAACGCCTGCTACGCAACTTCAAAATTATCCAACTTCGCCAACCCCAGCCTGCCGCCTTCCCCCTCAAAAGTGTCGATCTCGGCACCCTCTCCGCAGTTCGTCAACAGGTGAACTATGAACTGGGCATGTCCTCAGGCGCCATCGGCTACGCCCGAGGCGTTCCCATGAATGTCGAATATGCCACCGAAGCCGCCATGATTGGGCAAAATGCCTCCATCCGCATGTCCCGACTCCAGGACTACCTCCTCCAATTTGTCGAAACCTGCCTCGAAAACGCCCGCGGCCACTACGCCCACCTTCCCCTCGAACAGCACCGTCACCTGTGGCGTATTGACCACTATTGGTTTGGCGTGCAACACACCTACGGCTCCGTCCTGATGGGCACCCAAGTTCAAATGCTCGAAGGCGTCCAAGACGCCATCGAACAGCGACAACTTACCCTTGTCTTGCTCAAAGTGCTCGGCGACATCCTCCCTCCCCTCGCCCAGCTGGGCGTCAAAATCGACACCCAAGCTCTCGCCACCGAACTTCTCAAACGACTCCTCATCGCCCACGGACTCGATGCCGATGATTACCTACAGTATAGAGATACGGTGACCAACGATGCGGAACTGGCAGGAATACTTCGAGCGATTGCAGGACAATTCGTCGGAGAACCCATCTCCGAACCCACCTTCACCAACAACGGAACCCGCAACGGAACCGCCCGCGAACCCTTCTCAGGATAACCCTCCCCAAAGCCACCTCCCACCCTCCTGGTGGAACCCCTTCTCTGATCAACCCACCCAGGGTCAACCCATCCAAGATCAACCCACCCAATCCGAACCCAACCCCCTCGACTACCTTGACGAAACCACCCGACAAGCCGTCGAGATGCTCATCAACCAGCGGATGGAACAAATCGGAACCGTCCTGACAGCCTTGATCTACGATCGCTACGCTTCCTACGCGCGCGACGAGATCCAACGACTCGAACGCGAGTACCGAAACCTCCTCCCCAACGACCTCAACCCAGAGGATTACCAAAAAATCACCGAAACCGCCTTCCTGACAGGGACCGACATTGAAAACGCTTTCCTCGACTACCTCAAACCCAGATTCAAAGCCATCGCCAAAACCATGCCCCCCGTCCGCGAAACCGAACCCATCCTCCCCAACAGCAAACTCACTCCCGGCGACCGACTCCGCGCCTACGAGGAAGAAACCTAATCCCCCCCCTGTATAGAGAATCGAGGAGGACACAACCATGCCAATACACGGGAGCTACACCTACCCAGGGCAGATGTACCGAACTTACGATGGGAAGCTAAATCGCCTCATCCCAGACTTGTTGGAGGAGGTCGGAGACGCCGTCGCAGCCGCTTCCCAGACCATCCGCGCCTTCAAAGCCGTCAAAGCCTACGAACTCACCAACCAAGGGTGGTACGAAATGATCTATCGCGTCCGCTACCGTTCGGGGGCATCCTCCGTCGGCGGACAACCCCCGGGCATGGCATCCATCCGATTCGGCGGCGATCCCTACAACACCCAAGTCTCTCTTTCCGACGGCAACACCGAAACGGCTGCGGGCTACCCCGCCTGCCGAATCTTCTCCGTTTTCTCACTCCCCAAACCCGACATCGATATCCGCAAGTACAACCCAGACTATCTGGGCAACTATGTTGAGGACGAACTCCGCGGGTGGGCAGAAGATCTCGGACGACGCATCAACGATGCCCTCTGGCGCACCCAAACAGGGGAGGGTATCACCGTCACCGCGCCAGGATTCGGCAACCCCGGCACCATGGACACTATCGGCAGCATTCCCTACTACATTTCCGACTGCCAAAACCACAGCCTCGAAAACCCACCCAGTTGGGACGCCACCTCCACCGCTCAATTAGGTGGCATCGACGCTACCAACCAAACCTGGTGGCGCTCCTACTACCAAAACGGCGGATCCGGCTCTGGCGGCGCCCTCACCTTCAAAGACCTCTCCAAAGCCTATATCACCCTCGAAGCCACCTGGGGCGAGGCTCCCAACCTCATCTTTTGCTCTCCCGATCTCTACTCGAAAATTGAAGACCTCTTTATCACCCAAGCCCGCATCATGTTCGGCAAAGAAGCCGCTCCCGAAGTCACAGGCGGTTTCCACGCAATCGCCTGGCGGAACGCGCTGGTCGTTCCGGAAATCCGCGTTCCACCTGGCACCCAAAATGGACGCCACCGACTCTACATGATCAACGCCAAACACATGCTCCTGCGCGTGTTTTTGGACAAATCCGCCGAAGAAGTCGGCGTGCTCCAAGATGCACGGGCTTGGAAACTGACGGGCTTCGCGCAACTCGGCATGCGATTGCGCAACCGCCACTTCGTCTTCGATAACCTCGCCGTCTAAGGAGGAGCGGGAAGCGGATGGATCAGCACATCTTCCAACTGGTCGCTCAATACGGAGCCCTCGGCATCCTGATCTGGCTCGTGCACCATATCTTCGCTAAGCTTTTGCCAGATACCCTTGCCAAACTCCAATCGGAGCTCCAGACCCAACGTAGCCTCTTCATCAGCGAGCTCCGCACTCAGCGCCAAGAGATTATCGACGCACTCACCAAACTTACCCAGGCCATCGAACAACTCACTCCCTCCCAAAACGCCAATCCTCTCCCATCCAAACGGAGGTGACCCATGCCCATCCGCTACCGCCTCGGCATCCAACCATCCCGGCGCAGAGCTAGTCCCCGCATCCCGCTGCGGAGGGCGCGCTTCGAACGCCGTCCCTCACGCCTACCACGCAAGCCACGCCGATCCTCGCGCGTCCAGCCATGACACTCGCGGAGCTGCGCGACGAACTCATCCGACTCATCAAATACGCGAGCGATTACGATCCTAACACTCCCCTCTCGCTCTACACCGCCCTTCTCAACCGCGCCTACATCAAAATCTGCGGCGAAGCCGACCACCCTCACGAACGCACCACCCTCCCTGTCCCAGCCAACACCGAAACCGTCCGCGTTTCCCGACTCCGCAAAACGCTTCGTGTGTGGTGGATAGAAAACAACACGCAACGCCCCCTCCTCCCTTTGCGCATCCGACACCGACCCGAAGACACCTTCGCCGAATACATCCTTACCAATGACGCCTTTTTTACGCCCGGCATCCCTCACTCCTACGAAGCGCGCGGCAACCGCATCCGACTCATCCCCATCCCCAACACTTCAGCCCAACTCCATGTTGAGGGTATCTTTGTGCCCTCTTTGCTCACCCTCGACACCGACGAACCCGATCTCCCAGACAACTACCACGACCTCATTTACAAACTTGCTTATCGCTACTATCTCGACCCCTACCCCGAACGCGCCCAAGAGCGACTTCTGCTCGAGCGGGAAATCAAAGCAGGCATCGCCGATCTTCGTCGCGACCTCCGCACCAGTCTCTACAGCGACACCCTCAACCTTCCAAGCGCTATTCAGGAGGTGTGGCGGCTAAGATGAAACTTCCCCTTGTCCTAATGGACGGCTCCAAAAACCCCTACGAAACCGCCTGTCAATTCGCCCGCCACCTTCTCAACGAGGGCGGGATTCTTCAACCCGCCCGCGCTCATACCCAATTCGACCCGACCTCTTCTCAAACCCTCGCTCTCGCCGATCAACTCTACTTCGACGACCACCCTAACTCCCAGACCAGCGTCGGATTCGGCAACATCGCCCTCTTCCTCCCTTCCTGGCGCGTCAAATCGGGAGCCAGCACCTATACCGTCACCCTCCCCGCTCCGCCTACCCTCACCACCGCACGCCCCTTCTACCCGCTTCATCCCATCGACCGCTGGTACCTCTCCGGCATCACTGGCACCACCGACGCCGTTCCCAACCCCTATCTTGGGCAATCGCTCAACGGTTGGGAAATCCTCACTGGCACCTGGCACGGCCCCTACGCCCACGCCCTGTGGACAGGCGGAGCAGGCGCCGACGCCCCACCCTACCCCCGCTATGCCGCCATCCAATCCACGCGCTTCCCTATCGACAACACCAAATCCTACTTCCTCTCCTACAAGCACCGCTGCCAACCCCACGACCGTTACACTTACGACAACGCCACCCCAAGGCTGATCGTCGAAGTGTGGCAATTCGACTCCGCCGGCAACCCCGTTGGCACCAACCCTGTCCTCGCGGACCAAATCAACCAAGACCGCATGCATGTCGCCCGCATCCGCAACTGGCACACCCATGACGAATTTGCGGGTACCGTCAACCATAAAGATTCCACTCTCTCCAACCGTTGGCATCCCAGCGCCACCCAAGCCCAAATCCGAATCTACTGCAATTACAACAAGCACGGCATCTCCGAAGTGCACTTTCGGCAAGGCGCTGAGCCTACCATCACCCAAGAGAACCATCGGCTCGTCTATGAATGGAACTTTCCCGCCCACCCCGATGGCACCACCGCTGAACTGCTCGCTTTCACCAACCTTCCCCTGACAACCGTCGGCAGCATCCGAATCGGCATGCTGAAAATCGTCGGACTTCCCACTCCCGCCGACGATGCTCTCACCGCCTTCGCGCAAACTGCCGAAAACGGCGAAGAATTCCCTCTCCGACTCGTCGCCTACCGCGCCAAAGAGGTCGGCACCAACCCCAAGATCTACGCTCAGTGGGAAGACCTTGAATTCGACACCTCCCTTGTCGAAGGAACCATCCTCCGCTCCCTTAGCATCCGGTTTGCCCTTCAACCCGACAGTGCCGGCTACTACCAAGTCCGACTGGGTAGCGCCGGCGTCGATGAAGAAGACACTCCAAACAATAACCCCGCCCAATTCCTTATCCGAAGCCATCCCCGCGTGCCCCAAGGCACCCAAACCTACCTCCTCACTCAGGTCCAATCGCTCGGCTCCTACACCCTCGAATCCCAGCCGACCTCCTTCGATATCGACCTCCGAATCTACGCCCATCATGGCGTCGAAGTCATTGCTCAAGCGACCACCACTACCCGTCTCTACCGACTCATCGATGGGCTTTACTATCAAGTCGCCGAAGCCGATCCTGTCAATAGCGTGGTTACGCTTGCCGATACGGGCGAAGTCGGAGGTCTCTATCTTCAGTCAGGGCTTCTGCCCAACGCAGACCTTGCCACCACTTACGAAAACCGCGTCCTGCTTGCCCAGCGAAACAGCCGCATCCTCTATATCAGCGCCGAAAACGACCCACTCCGCTATGCGGAAACCGCCCTTACCGAACTGGATGGATTCACACTCATTCTCCCCGAACCCATCCAAGCCCTCAGCCGCCATCGCGACGGCGCCCTTATCTACGGTACCGCCCGCACTTGGCTTCTTGCGCGCTACCATCCGCCCCAACTGTACGAAATCAACTCCCTTCTGCCTGCCAGTCCCAAATGCGTCCATGAAGGCTACATAGCCACTCCAAACGCCCTCTACTCTCCACGCGCCCAACTTCTTCGCTACCTTCCCGACGATCTCCACCCCCCAACCCTCCTCCGCACCGCTCCAGACGGCACTCTTCTCATCGCCAAAGATAATCTTTGCGAACTTCTCACCCCCGCCGGTTGGACACGCTTCGAACTGCCTGCCTCCATCCACGACGCCCTCTACTACCAGCACACCTGGACCCTCGCCACCTCGCAAGGCATTCTTCAACTCAATAACCATCCCTCTCAGAGACTAATCGCCACATGGCGATCCACTCGATTCACCACCGAGGGTCCTTCCCGTCCCACTTACCTTTGGCTCATCGGTTCCGCCACCGTCACCTACCGCGACAACGAGGGCACGATTCACTCCCAACGCCTTGCCAATCACCGCTGGCAGGTCCCCGTTTCCCATATCGCCCGCTGGTGGGAAATCGAGCTGACCCTCGACCCCAGCGACATCGTCTACACACTCCACCTCGACATCCAAAAAGGAGGACTCGCTTAATGGAACCCATCCTCGAAGCCATTCTCAACCTTCTTAGACGCCAAGAGGGCACCCTTGCCGACATCCTCCACACCCTCAAGCGTCTCTCTCTCACCCCAGCCGAAACCACCCCCCAAAGACCGAGTGACCTCCAACTCGGCGCCGTCCGCGTCCTCAATACTCCCCTCGAAACCACCCTCACCAATACCCCGCTCCCGACCACCCTCACCAACACCCCCCTTGAAGTGCTCATCACCAATCCCCAACCCACCCCCAAATACGCACCGATTAGCACGACCGGCAACTCCACCACGACAATTGTGCCCGCCGTCGCGGGCAAACGCATCCGCGTGCTCAGCATCGTGCTCGCCGCCGAAACGGCTGGCACCATCCAATGGCGCAGTAGTCCATCCAGCACCAACTTGAGTGGAGTCATTGCCCTCGCGGCGAACGGCATCTACAGCGCCGCCTGCGAATCAGGACTGATAGAAACAGAAAGCGGAGAATCGCTTGTCTTAGTTCACACGATGAGCGTAGGAGGGCACCTTTCCTATTTGGAGGTGTAAAACGATAGGGCAGGTGCGTGGGGATAGGCGGAATACCCTACAGAGCCACCGGCACAGCCTGTGAGGCTGGCTTGGGCGTACACGCTATAAGCGAGCCATGACCCCACAACCCACGTATTACCCATTAGAGCCACTCAGGGGACATGCCCCGTCGGGCGGAGTATGATTTTAAGTGGGTCCCCATCGGGCGCAGTCATGCTAACGAGTGGGCGCTCGCTGTCCCGCTGGTGAATGCGAGTGGCGAGACAATGCACCTGCCGTCCCCGGTGGGCGTTTTCACACCTGCCCGTCAACCTATTATACCCCAAGATTCCAGAAAATCAAGTGCCCCCCTTGACATTTGTGCATGCGATGTGGTATAATGGAGAGCAGAGGTGATGATGATGGAGGTAAGATTTTCAGAGAGAGCTAAGGAACTCAAGGCTATGCGCAAGCGCAGAGGAATGTCGATGGAAGAATTGTCCGCGCTATCGGGTGTAGCGATGGCTACTATCAGAAAGATAGAGCGTCTTGGCTATCATCCGAGAGAAGATGTGATTGACCGTTTAGCCCAAGTATTGGGCGATGAGATACGCGACCTGTTTCGAGAGCGAGGTTTATAGCATGACCCTACCAGACGATTTTCCAAATTTGGAGAATGATTTTCCAGAAGAGGCGGAGGGTAGACGGTTGGGTAGAGTGATGGCTTAGGTTTAGGAGGTTGGCTATGTATCAAGGGACTGATTTGGGCAAGATGTATCACGGGATTGATTTGGGCAAGCGGTTTTCGTACATTGTGAGTCGTGATTCGACAGGTGAGGTTGTGCGAGCGCAAGCAGTGAGGGATG
>FWWL01005140.1_pt1 | contig 20895 bp, 15 predicted proteins | sample 2228331 | NCBI WGS metagenome assembly FWWL01 (sample SAMEA103939775, study PRJEB20133) | metagenome | reverse complement strand
CAGGTCATGCAGGTCATGCAGGTCATGCAGGTCATGCAGGTCATGCAGGTCATGCAGGTCATGCAGGTCATGCAGGTCATGCAGGTCATGCAGGTCATGCTATGGCAGCAGCCGTGCAAGACCATGCTGCGCACGCCGGCCATTCCGCTCACGCTGGACAATGCAAGGCCATGGGCCCCGGAGGGCAGTGCAAACACATGAGCCACGGCGAGCAATGCAAGCACATGGGCAAGGATGGGCAATGCAAGCACATGGGCAAGGATGGTCAATGCAAGCACATGGATCACGCGGCACCCGTCGACCCGCACGCCCACCACAAGCAGCCGGCCGTACCCGCCGCCGATCCGCACGCACACCATAAACAGCCCGCCGCGGCCGCCGATCCGCACGCCGGGCACAACATGAAGGGACACCACTGATGCGCGCCTCCGCCCTCCCCCGAATGCCGCTGCTGGCGGCGGCCCTGCTGCTGGCGGGCTGCACCACGGTCGCTCCCGATGGCGGCTTTGGCGCCGTCGGCGAAATGACGCGCGAGCGCATCGGCCACGAGCCGCGCATGGTGCGCAACGATGCGGACGCGCGCGCTCTCTCCGACAGCATCACCGCCCTGCTCAGGCAGCCGCTCGGCCCCAACGAGGCGGTGCGCATCGCCCTGCTGAACAACCCGGGGCTGCAGGCGACCTACTGGGATGTGGGAATCGCCCAGGCCGACCTGGCCCAGGCCGGGCGCTTGCCCAACCCCTCGTTCGGCTTCGGCCGCCTGCATGGCGGCGGCGAGGTCGAGATCGAGCGCTCGGTCACCGTCGGCCTGATCGGCGCCCTGACCATGCCGCTCGCGCGGCGCCTGGAAGCGCGGCGCTTCGAGCAGGTCAAGCTGCTGGTGGCAAGCGAGATCGAGCGCCACGCGGCGCAGACGCGCAGCGCCTGGTATGAGGCGGTGGCGGCGCGCCAGGCGGTCGAATACGCCCGCCAGGTCAATGCCGCGGCCGCAGCCGCGGCCGAACTGACCGAACGGATGGTCCAGGCGGGGAACAGCAGCCGCCTGGACCTGGCGCGCGAGCAGGCCTTCCACGCCGAAGCCAGCGCCGCGGTCCTGCGCGCCGAACGCGAGGCGCTGGCCGCACGCGAGGCGCTGACCCGGCTGATGGGGCTGTGGGGCGAGCACGCCGGCTACAAGCTGCCCGAACGTCTGCCCGAGTTACCTGCCACGCCTGAGCAACTGGAGGAGATCGAACGGATCGCCCTGCGACAGCGGCTGGACGTGCAGGCGGCGCGCCAGGACGCCCGCGCCACCGCCGCCGCGCTCGGCCTGACCCGCACCACGCGCTTCATCAACGTGCTTGAACTGGGCTACCAGCGCAAGAACGAGACAGACAGCGAGCCGATGCGAGGCTACGAGTTGTCGCTGGAACTGCCCCTGTTCGACTGGGGCGACGCGCGGGTGGCCCGCGCCGAAGCGCTCTACATGCAGGCGCTGTCGCGGGTGGCGCAAGTCGCCACCGATGCCCGTAGCGAGGCGCGCGAAAGCTATATCGCGTACCGCGCGAACTACGACCTGGCGCGCCACTACCGCGATAACGTGATTCCCCTGCGCAAGAAGATCTCCGACGAGACCCTGCTGCGCTACAACGGCATGCTGGCGAGCACCTTCGAACTGCTCGAAGACTCGCGCGAGCAGGCCGGCGCCGTCAACGAATACATCGCCGCGCTCAAGGACTTCTGGCTCGCCCACGCCAGGCTCGAGGCGGCCCTGGGCGGGCAGGTCAAGTCCGCCGCCCCACAAGCAACCAAGGAACAAGCAAAATGACATCCCGCAGATCATTCCTGAGCGGCGCCGGCGTGGCCATGGTTGGCGCCTCGCTCGTAAGCAAGGCCGGCGCGGCCACCCTGCCCGAAGCACCGGTACAGTCCTCGGCCGGCACCATGCCGCCACTGGCCCCGCCCAACGGCCGCCCCTACAACCCCGTCGTCACGCTGAATGGCTGGACCCTGCCGTGGCGCATGAAGGACGGCGTCAAGGAATTCCACCTCGTGGCCGAACCGGTCGTGCGCGAACTGGCGCCCGGCATGAAGGCCAACCTGTGGGGCTACAACGGGCAGAGCCCGGGGCCGACCATCGAAGTGGTGGAAGGCGACCGGGTGCGTATCTTCGTCACCAACAAGCTGCCGGAGCACACCAGCGTGCACTGGCACGGCCAGTTGGTGCCATGCGGGATGGACGGTGTGACCGGCCTGACCCAGCCGGGCATCCAGCCGGGCAAGACCTTCGTCTATGAGTTCGTCGCGCGCCATGCCGGCACCTTCATGTACCACCCCCACGCGGACGAGATGAACCAGATGGCGATGGGCATGATGGGCTTCTGGGTCACGCACCCGAGGGACCCGCGCCAGCACCGGGTGGACCGCGACTACGTGATGCTGCTGTCGGCCTACGATATCGAGCCGGGCAGCTACACGCCGCGCACCAACACCATGCTCGATTTCAACCTGTGGACGATGAACAGCCGCGCCTTCCCTGGCATCGACCCGATGGTCGCGCGCTTGGGCGACCGGGTCCGCATCCGGGTCGGCAACCTGACCATGACCAACCACCCGATCCACCTGCACGGCCACCGCTTCGAGGTCAGCGGCACCGACGGGGGCTGGGTGCCGCCGTCGGCGCGCTGGCCGGAGGTAACGACCGACGTCGCCGTGGGCCAGATGCGCGCGATCGAGTTCGTCGCCGACGCGCCGGGCGACTGGGCCTTCCACTGCCACAAGTCGCACCACACGATGAACGCGATGGGCCACGACGTGCCGAACCTGATCGGGGTGGACCACCGCGGCGTGGCGAAGAAGATCAACGACCTCGTGCCCGGCTACATGGTCATGGGCGACAAGGGCGGCTCAATGGGCGACATGAAGATGCCCCTGCCCGAGAACACCTTGCCGATGATGACCGGCGAAGGGCCGTTCGGCGGCGTGGAGATGGGCGGCATGTTCACCACGCTCAAGATCCGCGAAGGCCTGGCGCGCAACAGCTACCAGGACCCGGGCTGGTACCGCCACCCCAAGGGAACGGTGGCCTATGAATGGACCGGCGAGGCCCCGCCGGCACCGGCCGCTCCCCGTGGCCCGCACGCCGCCGCGCCGGGCGAACCGGTGATGCAGGTGAAGAAGCCCGGCGCGCACCGGCACTGAGCGCGGCTGGTCACCGCCGGGGCCACTGCTGTCCGGAACATCTTTGCAGCTTGAAGATGTTTCATGGTCTCGTCGTTCCCGCGAAAGCCTCGGCGGCCCTGCGGGAACCGATACATACACTACCAAGTCCGTCCTCGTTGCGCCACGACTATGGCGAACGAAGCAAAGTGAGTGCCTCAGCACAGGTTCCCGCCTTCGCGCTAGCGTCCGGAATATTTATCCGCTAAAGCCAGCATGTCATTCCCGCGAAAGCGGGAATCCATGCCGAATAAAGAGAACTTGCACTCTTTATCGCAGTCTCGTTGTCAGGATACGCGGCTTCGGAGCTTTTGTATGGGTTCCCGCGGGGCCGCCGATGCTTTCGCGGGAACGACGTGATAGCCACCGGGCCGGTCACAGGCCGCGCAGCAGTTCAAGCAGTTCCTGCGGCGCGATCGGCTTGGTCAGGTGCGCGTCGAAACCGGCATCCAGCGATGCGGCGCGGTCCTCCTTGCGGCCGCGCCCCGTAAGCGCGATCAGGTAGGGCCGGGGCGTGGCCTCCGACAACTGGCGCGCTACCTCCAGGCCGTTCATCTCGGGCATCCCCAGATCGAGCACCACGATGTCGGCCGGGCGCTTGCGGAACATGCGCAGCGCCTGCATGCCGTCGCGCGCCACCTCCACGGATGCACCCTCGGAGCTGAGCAGAAGCGCGAGCGAATCGGCGGCGTCCGTGTTGTCATCCGCGATCAGCACCGTCTTGCGCAGCGCCGTCGGCACCGGCGCGTCGTGCTTGGCCTGCGCGCAGGCGGCCGGCAGCGCCAGCGGCAAGGTGACCGTGAAGGCCGCGCCGCGCCCGGCCCCACGGCTCGCGGCCGTGATGGTGCCCCCGTGCAGCTCCACCAGGCCCTTGACCAGGGCCAGGCCGATACCCAGGCCGCCCTGTGCCAACTGGCGCGCGCCGCCGGCCTGGACGAAGGGATCGAACACCCGTTCGAGCATCTCGGCCTCGATACCGATGCCGTTGTCGCGCACCGATATCACCGCCTCGTTCCCCACCCGCGAGAGCGCGATTTCGATGCGGCCGTGGGCGGGCGTGTACTTGGCGGCGTTGTTGATAAGGTTCGACAGCACCTGGATCAGCCGCGCCGGGTCGGCATCGACCCACAGGGGATCGTCGGGCAGAGCCAGCACGACCTCATGCCGGCCACCGTCGATCAGCGGCGCGCTGGTCTGCAGCGCGTCGCGCAGCAGCGGCGCCAGTTCGACGGTCACGCGGCGCAGTTCGATCTTGCCGCGCCCGATGCGCGAAACGTCGAGCAGGTCGTCCAGCAGGCGCGCCATCTGCGACGCCTGGCGGCCCAGCATGCCGGCGATCCATTCGATCCGTTCGGGGCTCAGCTCGCGGCTGCGCAACAGGGTGGCGGCACTCATGATGGGCGCCAGCGGGTTGCGCAGTTCGTGCGCCAGGGTGGCGATGTAGTCGTCCTTGCGGCGGTCGGCCTCGCGCAACTGCTGCATCGCGCTCTCGCGCTCGGTCACGTCCTGCACCAGCGAGAAACCGGTCACGATGTCGCCATGCTCGTCGTGCAGCACCGAGTTGTACCACTCGGCGTGGATGGTCCTGCCGTCGCGGGTGCGGTTGCGGTTGTACGAGGTCAGGTAGTGTGTCGCCGGATCGGCCATCCGCCCCATCACCTCGGCCACCCTGCCCCTGTCGTCCTCGTGGATGATGGGATACGAGTCCACCCGCTGTCCGATCACCTCGTCGGCGCGCCAACCGAACAGTTCCTCCGCGCGCCGGTTCCATAGGGTGATGACGAAGTCCCGGTCCCACTCGATGACCGCCAGCGGCGTGTTCTCGATCAGGTAGCGGGTCTGGTCCAGTGCGCGTCCGAGCGCCGCGCTGGCCTGGGTCCGTTCGGTGACATCGTCGAGCACCACGACGGCGGCCGCCAGTTCGGCGGCGCCGTCGCGCAGTGGCGCTCCGCTGACCGAAAAGCTGTGCTGGCTGCCGTTGACCGAGGTTTCGAGCAGTCCTCCCTTGAACGACTCGCCGGCCGCCGCCCGGCGGACCGGTTCGCGCAGCAGCGCCAGCAGCGACTCGGCGCCGTCCGGACCGTCCGGTTCGTGCGAGTCGAACAGGCGCGCGGTCCGATTGGCCTGCTCGTTGGCCATCAGGCAGGTACCGTCCGCATCCACGAGCAGCACCGAATCCGGCAACTGGCGCAGAACGGAACCGAGCAGGCTTTCCCACTGTTCGCGCGCGCGCGCCCGCGCCATTTCCTCGATGGTGGCGGCGAAGCGGGTGTGCAGGGAAATGTTATCGACCGCGAGTGCGCCCAACAGGTACAGCGAACCGGCGAGGCAGAAAATGTAGCCGGCATAGATGCCAAGGTCGTACCGGGTGCCGCTGAACAGGCCCGACAGCAGCAACTGGCACATGCACGCGACCAGTGCCACCAGCACCCAGAGGTCGAGCACGCCGCGCGGACGTTTGCGCAGCACCGAGACGATCGCCGCCAGGGACAGGAGCGCGGCGCCGGTCGCGACCGCCGAGTAGGTAGGCAGGTGACGTATCCCATCCACCAGGGGTGGTAGCACGCTCGCCCCGTGCCTGATCAGCAGGGCCAGCAGCGCGACGAACAGTACCGTGAGCAAGGCCCCCGTACGCATGAAGTGCCCGGGCAGGCGGACGTCGCGCGAATGGGCGTAGTCGATCACCAGCAAGGGAAAGATGGCATGCCACGTCAGGTAGAGCCATGCGTCCATATGGGCGCGCGCCTGCGCATCGGACTGCGTGGTGCAGAACAGGTGGACGGCGGCGATCACGGACGAGAACAGATAGGCGAGCGCGAGGATAGCCAACGGCCGCTTGCGGCTGGCGCGTACGTGGCCGAGCAGCAGCATGGCGGCCATCAGGTTGACGACGACCAGTGCCGATTCGGAAATCGTCAGGAACTGTAACCAGCCGGCCAGGGGGATGCGCGCGAACGGCGCCAGGGCCGCGCACAGCACGAGCAAACCACCAGTCGCCATGACTGCGGCCCATTTTTGCGCTCCAGTCGGGCCTTGTGTTGCCAAATCCGTCGGTTCTGCTGAAGCACCATCTCGCATCGTTCATCCCTGGGGCAATTACTTGCTCGATTAGCCGCCGCGAAAGGCAGCTGCTGGGCCGGTCCCTCTTGTACTAACGTCATGCGTTGCGTTAGCAATATAGCCGAAAACGATGACGATAGCGCGACAGTTTCTGAGTTTTGGTAAAAGAATTTAGTTGAGTATGCGTGAAGAAATTTGGATTGAAATTCATCACTTAAAATTACAACGCCCGGCAAGGAGCGCTTGCCGGGCGTTGGCTTAGAGGCGGGAACGGGTGCTCAGGCCGCCGATTTCGCGCTCACCGGATAGCCGGCGTCATCAATCGCGGCGGCGATCTCGTCCAATCCGGCCTGGCTGTCCACCCGCACCTTCTTGGTTGGCAGGTCCACCTCGACTTTCGCCGCCTGGTCCACGTCCTTCACCGACTTGGTGACACGGCCCACGCAGTGGCCGCAGCTCATACCTTCAACGGTCAACTCATACATCGTGCTTTCTCCTTTGCTTGGGGACGCCTCGTCCCCGTTGGTTGAAATGTTATCCATCGAGGAAGGGGTCGCCTTCCAGTTGCGCAGCAGCAGCGCATTGCCGACCACGCTCACCGAACTGAGCGCCATCGCCGCGCCGGCCATCATCGGGTTGAGCAGGCCAAATGCCGCCAGCGGAATGCCCACCACGTTGTAGACGAAGGCCCAGCCCAGGTTCTGGCGGATCTTGGCATAGGTGCGGTTCGAGATGTCGATGGCGTCGGCCACGAGGCGCGGGTCGCCACGCATCAGGGTGATGCCGGCGGTGTGCATCGCGACGTCGGTGCCGGTCGCCATCGCGATGCCGACGTCGGCGGCCGCCAGCGCCGGCGCATCGTTGATGCCGTCGCCCACCATCGCCACCTTCTTGCCAGATTCCATCAGCTCCCCGACCACCCGCGCCTTGTCCGCCGGCAGCACCTCGGCCACGAAATCGTCCAGGCCCAGCGACTCGGCGACGGCGCGCGCCGCCCCCTTGTTGTCCCCGGTCAGCATCATCGTCTTCACGCCCACGGCATTCAGACGCGCCACCGCGTCCCGCGCCGACGCCTTGATGCGGTCGCCGAAGGCGAGCACGCCCTCGACCCGGACGCCCTGCGCGTCGCGCACGGCGAGCCAGGACACGGTGCGGCCGTCCTGCTCGTGGCGATCCGCCAAGGACCTCAGGACACCGGTCTGCGCGCCCAGTTCCTGCATCAGGCGCAGGTTACCCAGATACACGGTCGCACCCTCGACGTCGCCGTGCACGCCCCGGCCCGGCAGTGCGCCCGCGTTCGCCGCCGCGAGCAGGTCGTGCGAGCGCTCCCGGCCGGCTTCCGCCACGGCCTTGGCCAGCGGGTGGTCGCTGTACTGCTGCACGGCCCAGGCAAGGGTCAGCACGCGGGCGGGGTCGGCGCCTTCCACCGCCACCACTTTCGGCTTGCCTTCGGTCAGGGTTCCGGTCTTGTCGAACACGACCACGTTGACCCGGTGCGCCGTCTCCAGCGCCTCCGCGTCCTTGATCAGGATGCCGTAGCGCGCGGCGGCGCCGGTGCCCACCATGATCGAGGTCGGAGTCGCCAGCCCGAGTGCGCAGGGGCAGGCGATCACCTGGACCGCCACCGCGTACAGCAGGGCGCGCTCCCAGTCGCCCATCACGAGGGTGCCGACGACCAGGGTGACGAGCGAGATGACCAGCACCACCGGCACGAACACGGCGCTGACGCGGTCCACCAGGCGCTGGATCGGCGCCTTGACGGCCTGGGCGTCCTCGACCAGCTTGATGATCTGCGACAGCATCGTGGCCGAACCAACGGCGGTAGCTTCCACCACCAGCAGGCCGTCCGCATTGACCGCGCCGCCCGTCACCTGGTCGCCCGGCTTCTTGGCTACAGGCAGGCTCTCGCCGGTCAGCAGGGATTCGTCCAGGTGGCTGTTGCCTTCGACCACCGTGCCATCGGCCGGTACCCGGTCGCCCGGACGCACGACCAGCAGGTCGCCCCGGCGCACCTCGTCCACCGGCACCACGATGTCCTGTCCGCCACGACGCACGATGGCTTCGGTCGTCCGCAGGGATTCGAGCGCGGTGATCGCCTCGACCGTCTGGCGCTTGGCGCGGCCTTCCAGCCATTTGCCGAGCAGCACCAGCGTGATCACGACCGCGGAGGTTTCGAAGTAGAGGTGGGCCATGCCGTCGCCGCCGTGGGTGAGCAGCAGGTAGACCGACATGCCGTAGGCGGCGCTGGTGCCGATGGCGACCAGCAGGTCCATGTTGCCGCTGAGGTTGCGCAGGGCCTTCCAGCCGGCGCGGTAGAAGCGCGCGCCGAGCCAGAACTGGACCGGCGTGGCCAGCAGCCATTGCACCCAGCCCGGCAGCATCCAGTCCGCGCCGAACAACTGCCCGATCATCGGCAGCACCAGCGGCGTGGTCAGCAGCGCGGCCACGGCGACCGGCCACCACGAGGGCAGGCTTTCCTGCCGGGCAGGCGCGCTCTTGCGCTCGGCGGCATCGATGCGGCTTGCTTCGTATCCAGCCTTTTCCACGGCCGCCAGCAGTTCGCCGGTGCCGGCCGTGCCACGCACGGTCGCGCGCTCGGTGGCGAGGTTGACGCTTGCCTCCTCGACGCCCGGCACGGCGCGCAATGCCTTCTCCACCCTGCCCACGCAGGATGCGCAGGTCATGCCCTTGATGGCCAGGATGGTCTCGGTCGCCGCACCGACACGCTTTGCCTCGTAGCCCGCCTTGTCCACGGCCGCCAGCAGCGCCGCCGGATCAGCACTGCCATGCACGGTGGCCTGCTCGGTGGCGAGATTGACGCTTGCCTCTTCCACGCCGGGGACGGCGCGCAGCGCCTTCTCCACCCGCCCCACGCAGGAAGCGCAGGTCATGCCCTGGATCGCGAGCTTCGTTTCTTGTTTTGCGGCACCGGTTTTGACGATGGTATCCATATCGACTCCTCTCTAGATACACGAAGCATATTCCTTCCCATAATGGGAAGGTCAAGGGCTTTTTTGTATGTCGACAGGAGCCTTCGGAGACTAGCGCGCGGGGGCGATCCTCCAGACCACACCTGCCGCGTCATCGACCACCAGCAGCGCGCCATCGGCGGCGACCTCTACCCCGGACGGCCTGCCCCAGACGTCGCGGTCGGACAGCACCATGCCGGTCATGAAGTCCTGGTACTGCCCGGTCGGCTTGCCATTCTTCATGATCACGCGTACCACCTTGTAGCCAGTGCGGATGCCGCGGTTCCACGAGCCGTGCAGGGCGACGAAGATATCGCCCTCGTACTCCTTGGGAAACGCGTTGGTCGCGCCCGGCGGCGCCTGGTACACGGCCATGCCCAGCGGCGCGGAGTGTCCCTGGAACAGCACGTCGGGCACGATGACCTTGTCCGCCAGGTCGGGGCGCAAGCCTTGCAGGCGCGGATCCTCGTGCTTGCCGATGTAGTACCAGGGCCAGCCGTAGAAGCCGCCCTGGCGAACGCTGGTCAGGTAGTCCGGCGGCAGGTTGTCGCCCAATGCGTCGCGCTCGTTCACGGTGCAGTAGGGTTCGCCAGTGCCCGGATGCACCAGCAGGCCGACGCAGTTGCGCAGGCCCGTGGCGAAGGTGCGGCGATTGCCGCCGTCGGGGTCGAAGGCCATCACGGTCGCGCGGTCGGTCTCCACGCCCCAGGACGCACCCACCCCATGCTTCGCCTCCCACTGGGCCAGCGGCTGCGGTGGCTGCGGCCCGATCTCCTTCGCGATGTTGGTCGCAGAGCCGATCGAGACCAGCATGGTCTTGCCATTGGCGGAGAAGGCGATGCTGCGTGTCGTGTGCCCTCCGCTGGTGTCGCTCAGGTGCGCGACAACGGTCTCCGGCTTGCCGCGGGCCTTCAGGTCGCCTTTCCTGTACGGGATGCGCACCACCGAGTTGAGGTTGGCGACATACAGGTACTGGGGATTGTCGCCGGATGGATAGAAGGCCATCCCATACGGGCGCGACAGCCCGCTGATGAATACGCTGGACGTGTCCGTGGTCTTGCCGTCGGACGAGCGCAGGACGCTGATCTGCCCCTTCGCCGTCTGGGCCAGGAAGATGTCGCCGTTCGGCGCGCGCAGCGGCAGGCGCGCCTTGTCGGGGTCCTGCGCGAACAGGTTGACCTCGAACCCGGCGGGCACCAGCGGCAGCGCGCCTTCCGGACGCGGCGCCAGCTTGGGTCCGTTGCCCGCACTCGGCGTGGCGAACGGCGCCGGCATGTCCGAGGGCTTGAAGTGGTAGAACTTGCCGGGCGCATGCTCGACCCAGGCCCCTGCCCGGTCCGCCGCTGCGGCCGGGGCTGTCGGGGCAGCCGGCGCGGCACCAGTGCCTCGCAGGCCTGCCAGGTAGTCGATCACCGCCGCCCGCTGCGGCTTGTCGAGGACGCCGATCGGCATCGTCGTTCCCGGCACCACCTTGGCCGGGTCGGTGAGGAAGGCGTCGAGTTCCTCACGCGTCCAGACCCGTCCCTTGGCCCCGTGGCCCGCCATCGCCTCGCTGTAGGGATAACCCGGCACCGAGCCAGCCTTGCGGCCGAGCACCTGGAACAGGCCGGGGCCGGCGCGCGAGGCGAGTGCGCTGTCGGCGGTATGACAGCTGGCGCAGTTCTGCTCGAACAGCCGCTCGCCCACGCTTTGCGCGGCGGCGGCACCTGCACTGGCGAGCAAGGCGAGCGTGATGACGGATGCCGGAATCGTCTTGTATTGCAAAGTTCTCTCCCAAATAGCTTTTACATTTTCGCTATCATAGGGCAAGACCAATGCCGACGAGAAAAATTACTCAAGGTGCGCGCGCCAGCGTGCCATATCGGTCGAGCGTGTAACGCTCCAGGTCCCGGGCGAGGAACAGCGTGCCGTCGTATTCCGCCCGCGCCTCCGCTTCGATGTCAGTGATCCTGAGCGGCCCCTTCTCCATCTGGTAGCGGGGACTGAAGTGGGTGAGGACGAGGTTGCGCAGGCCGGCTTCGGCCGCGAAGCGGGCCACCTGTTGCGCCGAACTGTGCTGCGGCGCTGGCCCTATCTTCAAGCGCACCTCCTCGGTGTAGGTGGCCTCGTGGACCAGCACATCCGCGCGGCACGCCTGCTCGCGCAACAGTGCCGGCGAGTCGTTGTCGCCGGCGACGATGACGGTACGTGGTGCGCGGGTCGGCAACAGGTACTCCTCGGGACGCAGGCTGCGCCCGCTCGCGTCCACCGTCGTCAGGCCTTTCTGGATCAGCCCCCACAAGGGTCCGGCCGGCACGCCGTCCTGCCGCAGCTTGTCCGTATCCAGCCGGCACTCGACCTGTTTCTCCGTGAAGCTGTAGGCATACGATGGCAAGCGGTGCGACAGCGCCGTGGCCTGCACGGCCAGGTCCGGCAGCACCTCGGTTTGCGCCAGGCGTTCCACGTCCACGAACTCGAGCGGGTAAGGCAGGCTCAGTTGGGTCGCCTCCATCACGCCGCGCACGTACTGCTCCAGCGGTTGAGGCCCGACGACGGGAAGCGGTTCCGTGCGGTTGAGCATGCCCGCGCTCGCCAGCAGGCCCGGCAGGCCGTAACAGTGGTCCCCGTGCAGGTGGGTGATGAAGATCGCCTGCAGGCTGTGCAGGGTGAGGCGGGTGCGCAGAATCTGGTGCTGCGTACCCTCCCCGCAGTCCACCAGCACCCACGGACTCCCCTGGCGCGCGCGCAGCGCGAGCGCACTCACGTTGCGCGACCTTGTCGGCGTGCCCGACGATGTTCCCAGGAACTGGATTTCCATGCTGCCCCGTGTCCTCAGATGCAAGAATGGCATTATGGACGAGTCGCGGCACATATGCATTCGCGAGGCGTGCGGCCCTGCGCGCGTATGGGAAACGTTGCGTCGATGCGCAAACGGGCCGTGTACGGATGAGCAGGACCGGGCAAAACGGCCCCAGCCGTGATAGTCTTGTTGCAATGCAGTATAGCGCCGTTCATCCTCTCAGCTACCAGACCTGGACCACCGCATGAACACCTCCGATCCGCTTGCCACGACCCAGAAACAGTACATCCTGACCGCCAGCTGCAGGGCCGATATCGGCATCGTCGCGGCCGTCGCCGGCTTCCTCGCCGAGCGCGACTGCTACATCTGCGCGCTGGAGCAGTTCGATGACGATTCGACCCAATGCTTCTTCCTGCGCGCCGTGTTTCGTCCTACTTCCGAGCACCTGGGTGTGGACCGCATCCGCGAGCAGTTCGGCGAGGAGGTCGGCAAACGGCTGGAGATGAAATGGGCGATCTACGACCCGCTGGAACCGGTCAAGACCATCATCATGGTGTCGCACTACGACCATTGCCTGGACGACCTGCTCTACCGCCGGCGCAACGGCGAGCTCAACATGGAAGTGACGGCGGTGGTCTCGAACCACCAGGACCTGCGGCCGATGGTCGAGCGCGAAGGCATCCGGTTCGTCCACCTGCCGGTGACCAGGGAGACCAAGCCGCGCCAGGAGGCGCGGCTGCTGGAACTGCTCGAAGAGACCGGTTCGGAACTCGTGATCCTGGCGCGCTACATGCAGATCCTGTCGGACGAACTGGCCACAAAGCTGGCCGGGCGCTGCATCAACATCCACCATTCCTTCCTGCCCGGGTTCAAGGGAGCAAAACCCTACCACCAAGCCTATGACCGCGGCGTGAAGCTGATCGGCGCCACCGCCCACTACGCGACGCCGGACCTGGACGAGGGGCCGATCATCGAACAGGTCGTCACGCGTGTCGACCACAACTACAAGCCGGAGCAACTGGTGCGCGTGGGGCGCGACAACGAGTGCATGGCGCTTGCCGCCGCCGTCAAGTTCCACATCGAACGCAGGGTGTTTGTGGACGGGAACAAGACCATTGTGTTCAGGGGTAGCTGAGGCTCACGTCGTCGAAAATCGAAAGAGAACTTGTGGACGCGTTTCAATTGGGGCCGTTTGTGATTCCAGTCCAGGTTGGGCTGCCCTTGCTCGGTCTGGTGGCGGCAAATCTGGTGGCGGCGTGGTTCCAGCGTAGGCGTGGCCGCGACCCCGGACCCATCCTGTGGAAGATGACGCTCGCCGGCTTCCTCTCCGCCCGCCTCGTCTTCGTGCTGCGCCACTTCGACCTGTACCAGGCGGCGCCACTGTCCCTGCTGGACATTCGCGATGGCGGCTTCGACGGCACAGCCGGCCTGGTCGTCGCGTGCATCGTGGGTGCCGAACTGACCCGGCGCCAGGCACCGCTACGGCGGCCGCTGCTGGCCGCCACCCTGGCCGGATGCGCGGTCTGGATCGGCGGCACGCTGCTGAACCAGACGCTGACGCCGCCGGGCGCGCCGCTGCCGGCCGTCGAGGTGCGGCGTCTTGACGGTACCGTCCTCGCGCTGGACAGCCTGCGCGGCAAGCCGGTCCTGGTCAATCTCTGGGCCACCTGGTGCCCGCCCTGCCGGCGCGAGATGCCCGCGTTGAAGGCCGCCCAGCAGGCACACCCGGAGGTGGAGTTCGTGTTCGTGAATCAGGGCGAATCCACGGCGACAGTCGAACGCTTCCTGGCGGCGGAAGGATTGAGGATGCAGAACATTACGCTCGACCCCGCGCGCCATGTCAGCGCGAGCACCGGGTCGCCCGGCTATCCCACTACCCTGTTCTACGATGCTTCCGGGCGGCTCAGGTGGCGGCATGTGGGGGAGTTGTCGCAGGCCAGCCTGCGGGAGAAGCTTGGCGGGGAGCGGTAATGAACGGCGGGCGGGCTATGGGAATTTCAGCATACGAAGCGCCGAAACATTCCTTCTATCTTTAGTGGTTTCCTTTGCTGCGTCCCCATGTAGAACGATGTCCTCCCGGAGCTGCGCTCAAGGTCGAATGCCGCGTCTGAGCACAATGGGCGGTCCTGCACGTCGTTTCGCTTGAGCCACTTCGCAGCGGTCGCTCGCCGAATTCCGAGGCCCTTTGCAGCCCGACGATCAGACAAGCCCGAATCCTTGATCTCCGCCGGATTTTCGGCATCGTACGGCCTTGTGAGTGAATGCGTGACTCATGTTACCAACATCCTGACGCGACTGAATGCCAGGACTGCTGAACCCAGCAATCGACTCAGCTAGCATAGCCCTTGCACGGAAAAAGGGCCTGCACGAAACCAAAACTAAACAACTAAACGGTCATCGCCGCCAATCAAATCACCTGCTTTTTTACCTCTGCGATTTTATGTGCAAGCACCTTAAACTCAGGCGGCTGTGTTGAAAAACAATCAGACACCTGCCGCGAGAAACTAAGCACACCCAGCTTAACTTTCGAGGTATCTTCGACGCGCATCGCAGTTATTAGCCTTTCCGAAATTGCAACAAGCCTTGAATAATCCTCCCTTGATTGCGCATCGCTCGTTTGTGCAATCGCCTGCCGATACGCGTCCAACGCACGCTCTACTTCATTGATCAACATTTCCCGGTCACGCACAATCAGAAAGATCTCCCCCAATCAAAAGGCACAAAAAAACCAACCCCGAACCCGGCATCCCACAATCCACCGAACTTAAGCGGAAGTCCAATCTTTGCACCAGCGCACGTCAATTAACCCTTGACAGGAGTGCCACTTGGCGCGGGCACCGACTCAACCTCGAACACGTTTGACGGTCACCCCATCCATAAGTCCAAGTTCGTGCGCGACTTCGTCGCCTCCCTGGAAGGCCAACTGAAACTATTCCACCTGCCGCCTTATTCGCCGCACCTGAACCCCGTCGAGCAAGTATGTGCGCACGTCAAACGTCAGGTCAGCCGCAAACTCGTCCAGACCAGCGACGACATGAAGAAACTCGCCCTTGGCGCGCTGCGCCGCATCCAGAAGCTTCCTGAACTCGTCAAGTCATTCTTCCGGCAACCCAAGTGTCAATGTGCCTCAATCTGAAGATACTTTCTGAAATGCTAGTAAGTAGATAATTCTACTTCTGATCGCGCTCTTTTTGCGGGGGGATTACCCTTACAAGCAGTTGAGCGGTCAGGCTGTCCCGGCCTGACTCACACTAACCGGCCTCCACAAAAGCCGGGGCGATTCAATACGAAAACGCCTATCCTTGCGCTCAAGGAATGGCAGAAGAAACGGCCAGAACTATTCGTCAAACGCGTTTATGATCAGGCGGGACTTGACACTTAAGCCATAAACGCTCACATGCTTCTTTAACGAGCGTATCGATCAAGCTTTGAGGATCAGTGGCAAGCAACTCTACTATCGGCACCGCCCACTCGCACCCAGACATCTGAAAATGCCACTTCCATCTCGGCCACATTAATAGGGATTGAATGGATAACTCTCTCCCCTCCTCTCTACCAGCGAAACCGCCTCCAATGTTTTCGTCGACCCTAAAAGCCGTGTCGCTAAACGGGGCCAGATAAACGGCGTATTCATGATACTGCGGATGCTCCAGGGTAGGCGCCCGGTTTTCAGCACCCAGAAGAAGAATTTGACGCTCAAGGCCTCCGCGATCGATTGGGTTTGAGTGCTGGTACAGATAGTCGACATCAAGCGTACCTTGGTCGGGCCAGCAGATGGACTCTGGAGTGACCGTGTACCTCTTCAAGTACCGTGGGTAGGAAATTTCTTCCCATCCCTTTTGCTTATATAGTATGGACGTGTCGAAGATACGATATTCACCTCCATCGAACTCCAATACCATCTGCCATTTCTCGTTTGGCACAGCGCGCCTCAACCGATGTTTTTCCATACTGTTCCTTTCTAATTCTGATGTGGCACTATACCTTAAAGCTATTAGCGCCGCTGCTCTTCATCGCGCTCACGATCTAATAGCATGGTCGCCCCCAAAATTTCGAGTTTCGTATTTTCATGCACTCGAGTATAGACTTCTCGAGTCGTATAGGATCCAACTGTTAACGGATCGACCACGGCTTCGGGTATTCCCCCAGCAGTAAAGCCCCCCGGGATCCATTGCTCATTAGCCCCTCCTTCGTTTCCAGACGGTATCCGAAGTCCGGTAAAGTCAGTCGAGTCAACACGGATCGGGTTAGAACCGAACGTTCCTCCGGGGACAGCCAGTAACGTCTCAAGTTTTCGAGGATCACCCTGAGATAGCTCGATGACTTTGTCGGCCACCGATGTCGGCATAACAAATGTCGAGTCTCTTCCAAGCTGACCGTTTGGCTCACTACCCATGATCTTAGTAACCCCGTCCTTAAACGGCGCCAGATGTTGTTCGCTGTAGGTGGGATTTAGATATTCGCTCGGATGAGGTCGCTCAGCTTTAGGCGTATTTACTATCTTCGCTATTGTATCAAGGTCGAGTCCCGATGGTACGGACGGTTTGCCGAACATTTCACCATTGCGGATCTTCGTAACCGCCGCTAGAAGGCCTCGATGCGCGAACGGCAAAGCGAGCTCGGTTGCAAGGACGATTTTGTCGGCAGTCGACAAATTCGAAATATGATTGACAATTGCCGCCGCCGAGGTAAGCGGATTTGCAGCAGCGTCAATCAGCCCAGGGATCGCTTTAGAATCGGTCACTAGTCGTATGGTTGAAAGCACTCCATTGATCAGGTTTGATGTCACAGCCCTGGGTAGATATGTCACTGCAGCGGCGACCTGAACGCCCGTAGTGGCGTCTGCATTACTGGCAGCGTTGTTTGGAGCTCCCATGAAGAAGTTGTTCACAGAGTGCTGCAAATTCTCGACATACTCGTCGACGCCCCTTGTATGGATGTGCGTAACCTGCGGCGTGCCGTTAGCGGCTGTCCCCCACTCCCAACGATCTGTGGATTGCCCATTGTTTCTCGCAGGGACATTGACCGTATGCGGAACTACAACTTCAGCACCAGTGCTGACGGGATTGCCACTAGAATTATTTTGCCCACCCGACGGTTCCGGTAGTGTGGGAGCGTCACTAGACCCCACGTTCTGCTCCATACCGAGATCGGGCAAGCCCAGATTTGGAACCGGGAGCGGACCAATCTCGTCAGCGCTAACAGTTATCGGAGGGCGATCGCTGTACAACGAACTCGAATCCGGCGTTGAGTCAAACCCGAAGAACCCCAGGACAGTATCAACTATCGAAGTGGAGCCTGAGCTTCCAGAGGCCCCGTACCAGTCACTTTGCTCGACACTATTGCGGAAAGCGTTGAAGTCACCCACCGGCATGCTAAACAACGAACTCATATCGAAATGATCGTTGTAGATTCCGCGGGAAGGCCAGGAAGGACCCACCGATGGCGTCGCGATCATGCTCACCGGCTTGTTACTTAGCATGGTCGACCGCAATGATTCTTGGCCGTCCATCGACGTGAGCGGGGTAGTCCGGCGTATGCCGCCATCAGGCGCCACCATTGGAACCTGTTGACTTGCAAATTCTTCAACACGCGGTGGCTCAAGTAGGCTCACCATCGATACGTATTGTTCATTCCAGGTCCTCCCGGTCCGCTCATTTGTATAGATCATGGTCGTACCAGTGTCGACCTGACTGATATAGTCTGGAATGACAACAGCATCGAGCTCGTCGAGCTCGGCATTCGACGTCACGCCGTTCGCGTTAGCGATCAAGAACGCACTACGCGAACTGCCATAGACTTTTTGGGCCAAACTCTCCAAGGTATCTCCCGGCAGCCGTCGCACGGTGATGTAATCCTTATCGTCGAAATGGCCCAGTTCCGGATGCGTGCTCTGACGATTCTTGTACTCCGGGCTCGATCGGATCTGTGCGGCAACCTCCGAGATCGAGATCCCGCTGGCGAGCGCCGCCTTCCAGTAGGCAAGGTCCGTTCCGTTGGGCTCGCGGTCGAGCAGCGCGCCGAATAAATCGTAACAATCTCTCCCCGCACGAGTCAGGATCTGGCTCAGGCTCTGGCTCCGGTTCCGGGTCGGGCGGAGGTTGCTCTTGCAGCTTCTTGTATTCCTCGGTCGACATGATTGCCTCGCGGATATCGTCAAGCGTCGCCCCTCTTTCCATTGCCCCGATCCAAAACTCCAGCCCTGCCTGATCGGGTGGGCGCTTCAGCAATTCCTGGTACAACGCCGTTATTCCTGCTATATCCGCGCCTGACATCGTGGTCAGCGACGAGGCCCAAACAGCCGCAGTAGCACTACCCTGCCAGGAGGCATACGTTCTTCCGTCGATGACAAGGCGGTTCGTTATGACGTCACCATCCTTCGTTTGCAGGACGTTCCCGTTAAGATCGTTATGCATTTGCCGAGAACGTACCGCTCCCAACGCGGACGTGGTGTTCACACCGGCGAGCTGGCCGTTCCTGTCATATGCGTAGGTGCTGCTGGTAACGGCTGCGACACCATTCGGCGCTACCTTGGTGGTGGTTGTCGCAGTCCTCCTGTAATCGTCGAGCAAGACGCGGGAAACAGTCGTCGTCGCGACCCCATTCTCATCGGTTATCACGTAGGACAGCACATTGCCTGCCGCGTCGTAACCGCCCACATAGCTGGTGTCACGGAGCAGCACTCCGGACAGGTGGGTGATGCGCTCGCTCAGCAGACGACCGTTGGTGTCATACGTGTTCGCCGTCCGGGTGGTACCGTACGCCGCATCCGGGTTCGCCAATGCCGCCGCCGCATAGCCGGACGGTAGATTGCTGCCTGGACCGCTCTGGATCAGTCGTCCCGCCCCGTCGTAGTAGTTCTGGGAGACGACTGTCGCGTAGGCAGCACCTAGCGCATTGCCCTGCGCATCGATTGCGCCAACGGCCGTTTCAGTAAGCCGACCCGCTGCGTCATACCGGTAGTGCATCGTGACCAGGCCTTCGTGCACCACATATTGGGTACTGCCATCGACGCCGATCTGCGCCACCAATTGCGTGCCCTGGTATGTATCGCTGGTGCGATTGCCATTCTTGTCGTACGTAGCGAGATGGCCCTGGGTTTCGGTGGCCTGCTGCGCCAGTACATGCCCAAGGTGTCCGACTTGTCGATCTAATCGCAGGATGAGCTCGACGCCATTGCCCTCTCGCTCAACACCCGGCCGCGTGAAACGCTTGGCTGGGAAACGCACTGGCTGTCTACACCGAGCATATGGCGCGATTACAATTACAGCCCGACGCGATCCATTAACCCTCGTGTTGCAGTTGGTTCTTGAGACCGCCCACTATACAATCTTGAGCGCAGCCGAGGAAGCCATCGTCCTGGCACTGCGCCAGTCGCTCTATCTGCCGCTCGACGACCTGTTGTTCGTGACGCGGCAACACATCAATCGAGACGTCTCCCGGTCAGGCATCGCGCGCCTACTCAAGCGCGAGGGCATGTCGCGTCTTGAAGACGTGATCCCAAAGGCCGAGGGCGAAGCCATCACGCCCAAGAAGACCTTCAAGGACTACGAGCCAGGCTTCATCTATATATACATCCAGTACCTGCCTCAGATGTCGGACGAGACCTCGCGGCGCTATCTATTCGTGGCCATCGGCCGCGCCACGCGCTGGGTCTTCATGAACATCTACGGCGACATGACCGACAAGAGCAGCGTCGATTTCCTGCGCCGCCCGAAGCTGGCTTCGCCCATCAAGATCAACAAGATCCTGACCGGCGACGGCTCGCAGTTTACCGACCGTTTCGCCACCAAAGACAAAAAGCCAAGCGGCCAGCACGCCTTCGACGTGCTTGCGCCGCAGTACCTGCCGAGCATCGCCTGGTGCCGCCGCGGCCCCCGCAAACGAACGGCATGGTCGAGCGCTTCAACGGTCGCATCAATGAATTGCTGCAGCAGACCCGCTTCGATAGCAGGGCCGATCTGCAGGCCACATTGATGAACTATTTGAAGCTGTACAACCACCAAATTCCGCAGCGTGCACTCGATACGAAAACGCCTATCCTTGCGCTCAAGGAATGGCAGAAGAAACGGCCAGAACTATTCGTCAAACGCGCTTACGATCAGGCGGAACTTGACAGCTACTCGACTAAGTTTCTGCGCGCGGGTCAGATCGGAGTACCATCATCAATTCATCCCAAGAACTCTTTCGCGCCGAACGTTCTTGTTCGCTGAGTTCACGCTCATACGAAAGCGACGCTGCCCGGAAGAATGCATTGAATGCATCAGTGCTTTGCTCTTTCAGCGAAATGAATGACATTCCTCCGTCATCAATGGGACTATATATTTCATCCCTAATGAGTTCCTCCCCCGCCCTAAAGCTCGATCGAATTTTTTCAATGATGTAGCCGAAATCCAATGAATTCAAAGACATGCTGCCGTTTTCAGAAACTATAATTGCACCAGCCATTTTTGTTACCTAAAGAGAATAATTTTTGACTGCAATTGCGCGGGTTGGTCATTGATGATGTCCATCAATAACTTCTGATTAGGTCTGGACAGGAATCGAGTATCCATTGGGACAAAATCCGCCTTATTCAGATGCGCCCCAAGTTGATCAGAAAAGCCAGCAGTGTTCTTGCCAAAGTAATTATTGATTTTCCCGGCCTGCAAAACACTGTCGGGTGTCAGCATGAAGTCGACAGTTTTCCCAGCATTCGGTCCGGACGAAAAGACAAAGTCTCCAGGGGTACCTGGCGCTGCCCGTTCTAGGTTGCCTTTCATATAATTTTGAAGCTCGGCTGCCGCGCTAGCCTCGCCTGGCCTCATGGGCGCACGTCAAACGTCAGGTCAGCCGCAAACTCGTCCAGACCAGCGACGACATGAAGAAACTCGCCCTTGGCGCGCTGCG
>FWWL01005138.1_pt1 | contig 20899 bp, 14 predicted proteins | sample 2228331 | NCBI WGS metagenome assembly FWWL01 (sample SAMEA103939775, study PRJEB20133) | metagenome | reverse complement strand
CCGCGCCGCTTGAGCGTCAAGACGGCCGATTTCTATGCCGATCTCATGCCCGATCTGGTGGCGCAGGCCCCGAGCACGCCCGGCGGTGGCAACGGCGAATTCGGAGCGCGCCGCTACCTGTCGCCCGTCGCCGCGGAACGCATCCGCCCGGTCGTGCTTTGGAGCGGGGTCAAGCGCACCGACGAGCACGGGCGTGTGGAAGCGCGATTCGAGGTTCCGCAGTACGCCGGCCGCCTACGCGTGATGGCGGCAGCTGCTGCGGGAGCTCGTTTCGGTGCCGGCGAGGCGGCTTCAATCGTGCGGGGACCCATCACCGTGCGCGAGCATTTCCCGCGCTTCCTTGCCCCGCGCGACGAAGCGCGTGTGCCGATCGTGCTTTACAATAATACGGCGACGACGACAGAAGTTCGCGTTGCCGTGTGGGCGCGAGGGGCTGTGCGCCTCCGCAAGGCGGAGCGTGGCGAACTGGTGGAGAGTGCGGGTGGCAGCGAGACAACATTGAGTGTCACGCTCGATGTGCCGCCGCTTGGGTCGCATCCGATCGATGTGGTACTTGAGGCTGGAAGCGAGCCCGGAGCCGCGACGTTGGGAGTTTGCGCCAGCGTCGCTGGTTGGTCCACTGAGGAGACGGTTCAGCTTCCAGTGCGCCCCGCGGCCGTCGTCGAGCGCGTGGCGGGCCGCGGCGTCCTGCGAGCGGGTGAGGCGGTGGAAGTGCCTCTTCCTCGAAACTTCATGGCGGGGACGACCACCGGCTCGCTGGCCCTTGGCGGCAGTCGCCAAAGCGAGCTCCTGCCCGCTTTGCGCTACAACCTGCGCTACCCCTACGGATGCCTGGAACAGATCATTTCAGCGGGCTTCCCGCTGCTGGCCATGCGCGACTTCATCACCGCATTTGGCGAGGACGAGCTGACGAGTGAGGGAGTGGCGCTGGGTGTGGCCGAAACGTGTGAGCGGCTGGCGGCATATCAAAAACTCGATGGTGGGCTCGCCATGTGGCCAGGGGGGCGCGAGTCGTGGCTGTGGGGGTCGCTCTACGCGGCGCACTTCATGCTCGAAGCGCGACGGGCTGGGGTGCTCGTGCCCGAGGACTCGCTCGAGGCACTCCTGAAATTCATCCGGCGTGAAGCGACCTTTGATCCCTCTGCTCGCCCCTTTGACGTCGAGAGAGCCCGCGAGTGCGCCTACGCAGCGTACGTCCTCGCTCTGGCGCAAAGGCCGTCGCGCGACCTCATGGAAGTGCTCTACGATCGCCGTGCGGAGTTGCCTGTGAGCGCGGCGGCGCTGCTGGCGGCAGCGTACTGGCAGCTCGGCATGCCCAAGCCTGCCCGCGTCTTGCTTGATCTAGCGCCCGATGAAATTACCGAGCGTGAGCAGGGACGGACGCTGGCATCGCCCGCGCGCGAAGGAGCTGTCCTGCTTTCAACGTTCGTTGACGTGGATCCGCAGGGGGCGCGCACGCGCGCCCTGGCGGAGCGGCTTTATGATCGGCTTGCCCAAAGAGGGCATTGGGGGACGACGCAGGACAATGCCTTTGCCCTGTGGGCCTTGGCGCGTTACGAGCGGGCGCAAAAGGGCCAGCCAACCGGTCAGCTCGCAGTGCTCGTCAACGGTCGTTCTTACACTGTTTCCCCGGAGCGGGGCGTCGTCATTCCTATCACGAATCTTGATGAGCCGCTCAAGCTTCGAGCTGTGGCGCCTGCAACAGGTCCTTCGGCGCAGGCTCCTCCGATCTACTATTCGTGGGTTGTAGAAGGGGTGCCCCTGACCACTGTGAGTGCCGTCGCCAACCGCGGGCTCAAGGTCAGCCGGAGCTTCAGCGCGCCAGGAAAGAAGCCGCTCGGCCTAGAGCTTCGGCAGGGCGAGCCCGTTCTCGTCACGCTCGACATTGAAGCAGAGCGGGCGTTGCAGAATGTCGTCGTCGTGGATCTCCTGCCCGCCGGGCTTGAGGTGGAGAACCCAAAGTTGGCCACATCCGAGCAGTTTGCTGAGATGGGGAATGATGAGGAAAACGGCCATCATGAGTCGCTTCCCAATGTGCGCGTGGATCTGCGCGATGACCGGGTCATCTTCTTCCTCCCCGATCTTCCCGCGGGAGGGCAGCAGTTGCGCTATGCGGCGCGGGCGGTGAGCGCAGGCCGATTCGTGCTTGGGCCGGTCAGCGCTGAATGCATGTACGACCCGGATGTGTTCGGGCGCAGCGAAGTTGGCGTGATTCGGGTCACCCCGCGCTCGAAACCCTGAGCCGGAATTTTTGTGTTGACGCAGAGAACGATTTGCGAACGTTCTGAATGTCTTTTTTGCGAGAGAAAAGTTAGCCAATTTAGCCTAAGGCGTGAAAAATTCAGGATGGAGTGAGTGACATGGACCAACGGGCCATCTATGCGGCGGCGGAACGCGATCGCGAAGCCGTTGCCTGCTTTCTTCAAGATCTCATCCGCATCAAAAGCTTGAGCACCGAAGAGAAGAATGTTGTGGAGCGCATCGCGGCCGAGATGCGCAAAGTCGGCTTTGATGAAGTGCGTATTGACGGTCTCGGCAATGTGATTGGGCGCATTGGTTCAGGACCTCGCGTGGTGGCGATGGATGCTCACATCGACACCGTGGACGTGGGAAATCCCGAGCTTTGGGAGATCGATCCCTTTGCAGCGATCCGCAAGGACGATATCATTTGGGGGCGTGGGGCATGCGATATGAAAGGCGCCATGGCCTCGCTTGTTTATGGTGGTAAAATTGTTAAAGACTTAGGACTAGCCAAAAACCTCACCCTCTATGTGACGGGAACCGTCATGGAAGAGGATTGCGATGGCCTGTGCTGGCAGTATATTCTGCGCGAAAAGGTCATCGATCCTTGGCCGGAGTGCGTCGTTATTGCCGAGCCCACGAACATGAACATTTACCGTGGGCACCGCGGCCGCATGGAGATTGAAATTCGCGTTAGCGGCCTTTCGGCTCACGGCAGTGCCCCCGAGCGCGGCATCAATGCCGTCTACAAGATGGCCCCTATCATTCTCGACATTGAAAAGCTCAACGAACGGTTGCGCCACGACGACTTTCTTGGCAAGGGGACAGTCACCATTTCCGAGATTCGCTCGACGAGCCCCTCGCTCTGCGCAGTTGCCGATTCGTGCACGATCCACCTCGACCGGCGTCTCACGAAGGGCGAAACCCTCGAAAGCGCCGTCGCCGAGCTGGAAGAGCTGCCCAGTGTGAAAGCCGCGAACGCAAAAGTCGTTGTGCTCGATTACTCCCGCCCGGCCTACACGGGACTCGTCTACCCGACAAAGAAGTATTATCCGACGTGGGTGCTTGAAGAGAATCACCCCGCCCTGCAGACGGCTGTTGCGGCGTATGAAGCGGTGCTTGGCACGAGGCCCAAAGTTGACAAGTGGACGTTCTCAACCAACGGCGTTGCCACCATGGGCATGTTCGGCATCCCGAGCTTTGGCCTTGGGCCGGGCAATGAGGAGTTTGCGCATTCACCCAAGGAGCATATTCCTGTGGATCATCTCTGGAAGGCGGCAGCATTTTATGCCGCATTTGCCGAGATGTACTCGACGCGGTGAGCCAGTTCGGCGGCTTAGGGGGCGCGTGGTTGAGCGCCCTGCTAGTAAACCGTTACAAAGATGAAGTGATGATAAATAAACAATTTACGAAGGAGGCAAGCCATGTTCTTTGATGAAAAGGTCGTCGCAGGATTGCGTGGCCGTGACTACATTGAGACCAATGACTGGACCGATGAGGAATTGGAGGTGGCGCTCGAGCTCGCCGCCGATCTGAAGTACAAGTTCCGCAACGGTATTCCCCACCGGTATCTGCCGGATAAGACCATTTTCCTGCTCTTCTTCGACAAGTCCACGCGCACGCGTAACTCCTTCGAAGCCGGCGCGACTCAGCTTGGGGCGCATGCGCACTTCATCGATGCGGAGACTTCACAGTTGGCCCATGGCGAATCACCCAAGGATATGGGCATCATTCTCTCCAGCTATGGCCATGCCATTGCCATTCGCCACGATCTCGTGCCGGGTGAGGGCAACAAGCTGATGCGCGAAGTGGCCAAATACGCCGACGTGCCCGTGCTCAACATGCAGTGCGACGTCGATCACCCGTTCCAGACGCTGGCTGATCTCATGACCATTCGCGAGCGGTTCGGACGCAATCTTCGCGGATTGAAAATCGCCGTCAGCTGGGCCTACGCCCCTAGCTACGCCAAGCCGATGAGCGTGCCGCAAGGCCTCATCATGCTCATGACGCGCTTCGGCCTCGACGTGACTCTTGCTCATCCGCCCGAATGGAAACTCATGCCCCACACGATCGAGATCGCGAAGAAGAATGCCGAGCGCAACGGCACAAAGTTCGAGATCGTCGACGACATGGATGCGGCATTCGAACAGGCCGACATCGTCTATCCCAAGAGCTGGGGCATCGAGGAACTCTTCCACAAACCTGAGGAAGCGCTCAAGCTCGCGGCCAACTACAAGCACTGGATCTGCGACGAGCGGCGCATGAAGCTCGCCAAGCCGCATGCCGTCTACATGCACTGCCTGCCGGCCGATCGTGGTAATGAGGTGACCGATGAGGTCATCGACGGGCCGCAATCGATCGTCTATCAGGAGGCTGAGAACCGCCTCCATACGTGCAAGTCGGTCATGACGCTCACCATGAGCTGAGGCAGGCGCCCACGAAAAGATTCTTGCCTCGCGAGCGCGACGTCCGTACGACAGCGGACGTCGCGCCTGACTTTGATGCGTAGGCAAATGAGATGACAATTTTTGAGCAAGAAAAGGCTGGCGGCATGACTCATTCATCTCATCACACCCTCGAGCGTGGCCATGCCCTTTACCCGGGAACGTTCGATGTTCTGACGTTGGGCCATCTCGATATCATCCGACGCGCCTCCACGATTTTTCGGCGCCTGACGGTGGCGGTGGCGCAAAACCCGGGCAAGGCGGCGCCGCTTTTTACAGTGGACGAACGCGTGGCCATGCTGCGCGAGGCGGTGCATGATCTTGCCAACGTGGATGTGGCGAGCTTCGAGGGGCTGACGGTGGAATTTGCGCGCAAAATTGGCGCCAAGGTCATCGTGCGCGGCCTGCGGGCCGTCAGCGACTTCGAATTCGAGCTCCAGATGGCCATGATGAATGAAAGCCTCAATCCCGAGATTTGCACGGTCTTCATGGCGCCAGCTCCTGCCTACTCTTTCCTGAGTTCCTCACTCGTGAAGGAGATTGCGCGCTTTGGCGGAGATGTGGCGGATTATGTTCCCGCGCATGTGGCCGAAAAACTTGTCAAACGACTCAAGGAGAACGATGTGCGATGAACATTGTCGAGCGTTGGGCAGAGCAAGCCCGGGCATTGAACAAAACGATTGTTCTGCCGGAGGGCGATGAGCCTCGCATGATTGTGGCAGCGCGCAAGGTCACCGATGAAAAAATCGCGCGCGTGATCCTGCTCGGCGAGACGGACAAAATTGCCGCGATCGCGCGCGACCACAACGTCGGCCTCGAAGGCATCGAAATTCTCGATCCACTCAAGCATCCTGATTTTGATCGCTTCTGCGAGCGCTATGCAGAGAATCGGTCGCGCGAATCGGGCAAGGAGCTCAGTCCGGCCGCCGCGCGTCGTATGCTAACAAATCCACTATTTTTCGGAGCGATGATGGTGCGCGAGGGGGTAGCGGATGGCGTTGTCGCAGGAGCGGTCAATACAACTGCCAACGTCGTCCGCGCGGCTCTGGGCGCCATCGGTATGCGTGAAGGGGCACGCTTCGTGTCATCCGCATTTGTGATGGTGTGTCCGGATCCGCGCTTTGGCGAGAACGGAGCTCTCGTGTTTGCTGATGCCGCTGTCATTCCCAACCCCACACCCGAGCAACTGGCGTCGATCGCCGTGGAAAGCGCCGCCACGTTCCGCACGCTCGTCGGGGGCGAGCCGCGCGTTGCCATGCTGAGCTTCTCCACCTACGGAAGTGCGCAGCATCCGCGCGTCGATAAAGTGCGTGAAGCTCTTGCGCTGGTTCGCCAGCAGGCTCCGGACCTCGAGGTTGATGGCGAGCTCCAAGCGGACGCAGCCTTGGTCGAGGAGATTGGCAAACGCAAAGCGCCCGCGAGCCGCATTGCCGGGCGTGCCAATGTACTCATTTTCCCCGATCTCAACGCAGGAAATATCAGCTATAAACTTGTTGAAAGATTAGCGCGTGCCCAGGCGCTGGGGCCATTTCTTCAGGGCTTGCGCATGCCCATGAACGATCTCTCGCGCGGCTGCTCGGCGGAGGATATTGTGCGCGTTGTGAGCGTGACTTGCCTCCAGAGTGCGGCTGGCGCGCGGGGGTGAAAAAAAATTTGAATGGTGTTGAATAGGGACTTTGGCACTTGGGTAATATCGCAACGCCTGGCCGACGAGCCGAGTGACATTTCGCGAAAAAATGCGGATTGTGAAAATAAGGTGAAAGGCCGGGTGTAAGAAAAAGGCGCGGCACGAAATAGAAACCGCGCAAGCCCCAAAAACCGAATGGGGTGCGCAGCTTGCCTGAAAGCAGACGAAAAAAGAGCTGAAGGGCAGGGCAGGCAAGCGGGAGCAAAAGGTTTCGGACGGCAGGTGGTAAAATGCGCCTGCGGTTCGAGAGGTGTTCTTTGAAAACTAAATAGAGAGCAAGGATTCGACAATCACTTGTCGATTCCGATGAGTTGGAAGCCAAACGGCCGCCCTCGCAAGAGGGAAGGGACTGGTAACTCACGGGAAGCTCGGCGCAAGCGCCGAGCGGAACGGAAACCCAGTCCGCTCCCAGTAAGCCCAAGCTTATTTGGAGCGACCGAGGTATTCCGAACAACTCGAAAGTTAGGTTCAAACCTCTGGGGTTTGAACTCCAAGAGTTTAAACTTACGGAGAGTTTGATCCTGGCTCAGAACGAACGCTGGCGGCGTGGATTAGGCATGCAAGTCGTGCGCGAAAGTGGTAGCAATACCATGAGTAGAGCGGCGAACTGGTGAGTACAAGGTGACTAACGTGCCCCTGAGTGGGGGATAACCCATCGAAAGGTGGGCTAATACCGCATGGTCTTCTTAGGACTTCGGTCCTAGGAAGTAAAGCAGCAATGCGCTCAGGGATCGGGTCACCTCCCATTAGCTAGTTGGTAGGGTAACGGCCTACCAAGGCGACGATGGGTAGCTGGTCTGAGAGGATGGTCAGCCACACCGGGACTGAGATACGGCCCGGACTCCTACGGGGGGCAGCAGTCTAGAGGCTTCGGCAATGCCCGAAAGGGTGACCGAGCGACGCCGCGTGCGGGATGAAGGCCTTCGGGTTGTAAACCGCTTTTCTCTGGGAAGAAAGCCTGGGTCGTGAACCTGGGTCTGACGGTACCAGAGGAATAAGCCCCGGCTAACTCCGTGCCAGCAGCCGCGGTAAGACGGAGGGGGCAAGCGTTGTTCGGAATTATTGGGCGTAAAGGGCGCGTAGGCGGATCGGCGGGTCCGGCGTGAAATCTCCACCACTCAACGGGGAGGCGTCGCTGGAAACTACCGATCTGGAGTTCGGTAGAGGAGCATGGAATTCCGGGTGTAGCGGTGGAATGCGTAGATATCCGGAAGAACACCGGTGGCGAAGGCGGTGCTCTGGGCCGAAACTGACGCTGAGGCGCGAAAGCTAGGGGAGCAAACGGGATTAGATACCCCGGTAGTCCTAGCTGTAAACGGTGGATACTAGGTGTGGGAGGTATCGACCCCTCCCGTGCCGTAGTTAACACATTAAGTATCCCGCCTGGGGAGTACGGCCGCAAGGTTGAAACTCAAAGGAATTGACGGGGGCCCGCACAAGCGGTGGAGCATGTGGTTTAATTCGACGCAACGCGAAGAACCTTACCCGGGCTTGAACTGCAGGGGACAGGCGTGGAAACACGCCCTCCACCTTCGGGTGGCCGCTGCAGAGGTGCTGCATGGCTGTCGTCAGCTCGTGTCGTGAGATGTTGGGTTAAGTCCCGCAACGAGCGCAACCCTTGCCGTTAGTTGCCAGCGGGTCATGCCGGGCACTCTAACGGGACTGCCTGCGACAAGCAGGAGGAAGGTGGGGATGACGTCAAGTCATCATGGCCCTTACGTCCGGGGCTACACACGTGCTACAATGGCCGGTAACAGAGAGACGCAATGCCGCGAGGCGGAGCAAATCTCTAAACCCGGTCCCAGTTCGGATCGGAGTCTGCAATTCGACTCCGTGAAGTCGGAATCGCTAGTAATCGCGGATCAGCCATGCCGCGGTGAATACGTTCCCGGGCCTTGTACACACCGCCCGTCACACCACGAAAGTCGGCTGTACCAGAAGTCGGTGTACCAACCCCGCAAGGGGAGGAAGCCGCCGAAGGTATGGTCGGCGATTGGGGTGAAGTCGTAACAAGGTAGCCGTACCGGAAGGTGCGGCTGGATCACCTCCTTTCTAGGGAGACCCGAAGCGGGCTGCATAATGCTGGCGCGCGTCGACGCGCCGCCGCAGCAACGCTTCGATTCCCAAGGTCGATCCAGTCCCTTGGTCGATATGCTTCCAGCTCAGCTCTCTATTTAGCTTTGAACGGACACCGAAACCCAAGCGGGGAGAATCCCAGGATTCTCCCCGCTCTTCGTTTTGGCTCGCCTTTGTTTTTCGCCCCTCTCTTTTCATGCTTTCGCTTGAGGCCACCTTTCCTGGCGGCACCTATCTCGCTTTCTCGTGGGCTTGAATCGTCACGCAGAAACCGTCCCGCTTCGGTGGGGTGGCGCGGCAGAGTTCTTGGACGCAGGATGAGGAGTGGCGATACGCGCATGAGACGGTCCGCAAAGTCGGGCTGGCGGCCGTGAGCCCCGCGACGTGCTGAGGCTGGGCTTGATTGTCAGGGCATGTCCCAGAGCGCCTTAGGGCGCCTTGGAAGGCTCTCAAGGCGAATACTTGTGAAAAAGTGCCCTCGCGATCAGCAGAGGCTTCAGAGCGCCAGGAAAATGAGGCGCCAAACGCTGCGCTTCCGGCTGGATGAACCCACGCGAGAGAAAGAAATGAGAGCGAGAGGATGCGCCTAGCAGCGCTCGAACTTTTTCCGCCCGGCCCGAAGCCACCATCCCACAAGCCATCCCAGGAGGCCAAGGCTCGTCATCGCGCTCACGGCGAGGCAGCCGCGCAGCCCCACGGGGCGGTAACGCCAGCGTACTTCGTGTTCGCCGGCATCGATCGGGGCCGCGAGCATCCAACGGTTAGCGCACCACGCCCGGCCCCATCGCCGCCCGTCGATCCACACCTCCCAGCCGGGTAGCCACGTGGTACGGAATATCGCCAGCGCTGGCGAGGCACACGTCACGCGGTAGGCGTACTCGTTTGGGGAGTTCGTTTCTATGACTGCAACCCGGTCCGGTGCACGCGCAGGCGTCACCTGGCCCTGCGCCTTGACCTTTTGAACAAAGCCCGTGACCGCGGCCGCCGGCGGACGAGCCTCGTAACCCGCCGGAGGCGCCACGTCGACGTAGTGTTCGCCTGTATCGAGATTCGGTCCGAAATCGGCTACGCCCGCGTAGCCAGCCACAAGCTGCCTCTCCAACGAAAAGAGCGATGCGTGCGGCGCCACCTCAAAGCGGTTGAGGTCGCCGAGGGGCTCGCCCTGTCCCACCGCCCACTGGGTCAGGTCGTAGCGTCGCCCGACGGCCAGCGCGATCGTTGTTCTCCGCTCCTCAACGGGTAGCTCACGACGCTTTGTCACCAGCGTCACGCGGTTGTTGGCGTCGCGCGGCATGAGCGGATCATATCCCCCCGTCTCCCACAATCCCTCGAGAAGATGGCCGCGGTTGGCGAGCGCCGGCGGGAGTGTCACGCGCCACGGCAGTCGCCCCTCGCGCCGTGTGCGCTCGAGCTCCGCGCGCATGGCTTTTTCCAGCTCCGGGTGGAGCCCCAGCCTCTCAAAGGGGTGACGCGCTACAAAGACGTGGATGTGGCTTGCAAAGGGATCGAGCGCAGCGGCCACAAAGAGGAGCGGAGCAGCCATTCTTGCCACGTTCCCACCGACGTGGGCTATCGCCAGCAGAAACGCCCCGAGCGCGGCCCATCCGGCCACCTTCCAGCACGCGGCCGCTATGGCTGGCAGGACTCGTGCCGGCGCCTCCCAGACCCTGAGCCAGTCCGCTTGACGCAGACTGTCGATGGGAGGGCCACCTTGCAGGAACCATGCGCCGACATCATCGCCCAGACGAGGCAGGGCCAGGGCGGCGGAGGCCGCAGCGACGGAGAAAGCCAAGGCGACGCCTACACTCGGCCAGGCGCCCGCCCCTTTTCTCGTGCGCCCCAGGCGCGCTGAGGCCGCGAGACGTTGGCCTCCCACCGCGCCGACAAGCGCCATCCCCAACCCCACCACGGCGCGCGCTTTCATCGGTTCGCGGAAGCTCCCGAACCCGGGGAGCCATCCGCCGCCGCAAAGGTAAAGGCCCAGCAGCACGATTGCCCACGCCATGCGCAAGGGCAGGGGCCACCGCCGTCGCCATCCGCCTAGCCCAGCCAGAAGTGTCCCGAGCGCAAGAACCGTCGTGAGCGTCCCGGGATAGGTAGCGGTTTCCCAGACATTCTTGAGATGTAAGTGCCCGCTGGAAAGCTCGTCGCCGAGCGGAAAGGGCAGAAAGAACTCGACCCAGAAATTCCATCGATCAGCCGCCCGCGGCGCGAGCATCCAACTGCCGCTACTGCGCCCTGTGAAGGGCAGGTAGAAAAGGGTGGGAAACCACTGGGGCGCGCTGAGAGCTGCTCCTCCCCCCCAAAGCACGGCCAAGCTCAACAGAGCCGCCAGGCGGCGACCCTCGGAGCTGGCAACAAGCACAGCCACGAGCTGGGCGTAGAAAATGTAGACGACGTATTGGGGCGAACCCGCCAGCACAATGAGGGCGTTGGCAAGCATGCCTGCTCCCACGACGCTGGGCATTTTGGCCAGTCGCCGCAGACCGCACCGGCTCACCTCCCCACCCAAGATCCAGGCGGCCACAAGGGCGGGAATCCACAGCGCGGTGGCGCCCACCACGGCGAAGTGGCCGGCTTCCACGCGTGTGGCGTAAGCCGCTCCGAAGAAAAAGGCCATGGTTCCGAGAAAAGCCGCGCCAGCCCGACAAGCCAGTCCGCGCCGAAGTGCGACGTAGCTGGCCACCCCGCCCAGGATAAAGTTCATCGCCATCCAAAGCTTGAGCCCGAAGGCAGGCTCAAAAAAGAGAGCGGTGAGAAGGGCAACAGGATGGAACAGAGCCAGCTGCTGCATCTCAATGACCGGATAGCCGCCAAAGGCATGCATATCCCAAAAGGGGTACACGCCTTGATGGAGCCAGCGGCAGGCAAAGACTCGCCAGAGGTAGAACTGCTCGCCGAGGTCAGAGACGACGGGGCCGAAGTACAGGAGCCCTCCACCACGCAGAAGCGCCGCGCCGGCTGCGCCAAAACACACAAGCAGTAGGCCGGCGAAAAAAAGACGGCTCCTGACGCATCGCATGACCATGGTCCTCAATGAAAGGGGGGGTCACCAGATTTGAGCAAGCGGTTTTCCTCCTTTGCCCTGGCCAGAGGGCGCGAGGGAAGAGGCTGGACTGCCGAAGATCCCGCCCGCGAGCGCTCCAGCAAAGCCACGGCGAGTCCCCACCTGAGAGTGGGGTTTTTTCCCAAGATAATCGTGCTTAGCCAGAGATTGAGCGAGCCGGTCAGGCTGTCTACACGCCAGCACTCCACACAGCGGCGAGGGGAGAGGGGAGGACGCGCTCGCGTGATGAGCTTTTGGAGCCTCTACACTACCTCGGCTCTCACTCATGGAGCGCTCTTGGGGCGGACTCGATGGGAACACACACAGAGATCCCCGGCATTCGCCCTACAGGCAAACCGGTCTTCCCGATGCGAGTTCTTTCCTTCGCGCGAATAGTGAGAGCGGGATCAGCCCCAACGATGACGAGCCAGGTGCGTCGGGGGCGCCCTAAGAAAGCGCATTGTACAGTGGGCGCGTTCATGGGACGAGCCAGGTGCGTTGGATATCGCCCCCGGAGTGTTCTTGAGGAAGCATCCCCGCCGTGGACCGCAGTCTCTAGCGCGCGCCCCTTCGTCACCGCCGGCCGAGTAGCAAAAAAGAAAGCGCCCCTTGCGTTGCAGGCAAGGGGGGATGACTCGTTTATTTGCGTTTTACGTGAGACGTATCTCGGTCTGATCAGCGTTGAGCCGAAGAACTTGGCGCTGTGGCCAACGCTGGCTGAAGTTGCGGCACGTATTCCAGCATGATGCGCCGGAAGGTTTCGGCAGCCGCCTGCAAATCGTTCGTGTAAGCCATGGCAAGCTGGACGCACTGTTCGGCCAAAACCTTGGCCTGCTCATTGATGTTGAGTCGGATCACAGGAGGCGCCTCGGCGTCGATTTCCAAGGGCTCGATCTTCGTGGAACTGCCACAATCCATAGGCACGACGACAAAATCGACCTGATCACGTTGCAGGAGCCCTTTGTCGACAAGATAGTCGGTGATCTTTTGGCGCAGGCCAGCCAGGCGGCCCTGACTGGAAGCGAGAAGTTCGCCCAGGCCAGCGCGCGAGTGCTCGACTTTAACGCCCAACTCGCCGAAGAAGCGGTCCAACACCTCGCGCAGCGCGAGGCTCGCTTCCGTGTGGGCCATGACGATCCGGCGCTGAACCTTGCGCAGTTTTGCGGCGAGCTCCTCTTTCGGCTCTTCAAGCTGGCGGCGCAGCGTTTCCAGCCACTGGCGGTTTTCGGGTGTCTTGTACCACTTCTTGATAAGGGAATGGCCCTCAAGCCGCATAATGAATTCCACGACGTCCCCGCGCAGGAGGCGGGAAAAAGCTCTTGGCAACGAGTAGAACTTGCGCATCGTTTCCAGCGCCAACCAGTTGGCCTCGTAGGCGGTCATGAGCTTGGGCACTTGCACCATGTGGTGGCCGTCGAATTTTGTCCAGTCACGCGTGAGGAGGGGTCGGCGCCCATCGCCAAAGCCGTCGTCATGCCAATCGCGCGTGCCGGGCAGAGGCGTCAGCAGCATGAGCTGGAAGGAATCCAGGTCATACTTTTTGACGAATTCCAGCGTATCGTAGAACGTCTGCGGGGTGTCCGTATCAAAGCCCAGCACGAACATGCCATGGACTTTGATGCCATAGCGGTGGAATTCCTGAATGGCGTATTTGATTTGTTCGACGGTTTCGCGTTTTCCGCAGAGATCGAGGCTTGCCTGATTGATGGACTCGAAGCCCACCATCGCGCGGTCGAAACCGGCGTCGCGCATGAGCTCGAGGAATTCTTTGTCGTGAACGACTTCGTGGCGCATCTGTGCGCCGAATCCAATTGTGGGGCGAATTTTGCGTTCGATGAGTCCGCGCATAATCTCTTTGGCGCGCGTCTTCATCTGGTTGAAGATATCCTCGGCGAAGAAGATGTAGCGGGGGTGATAACGGCGCCAGTGCTCCTCGATCATGTCGAGGGTGCGCTGGGCGCTGACGGTGCGCACTGCGGCTCCGTTGAATTTGGTCACTGAGCAGAATGAGCAATTGTAAGGGCAGCCGCGTGCCACCGCAAAGCTAGCCACGTTGCCGTAGAGGTTCGCTTCCCAAATCAGATCGAAGTTGGGGAAGGGGTTGGCTTCGAGAACCTTCGACGACGGAAGTGGTGCGTCGGGGTTGTGGCGGATGGTGTCGCCATCGCGCCACGTCAGTCCGGGCACTTTTGAGAAGTCGCCGTCCGCCTCCAAGACTTCCATGAAGAGCGGGAACGTTTCGTCGGCTTCGCCGCGCATCACCCAATCGGCGTGCTCCATGGCTTCCTCGGGGAAATACGTGACGTGGGTGCCGCCGATGATCACGGGGATGCCGGCGGCGCGTGCACGATCCGCCCACATGTAGCAGCGGTTGGCTGTGGATGTGATGGAGGAGACGCACAAGAGGTCGGCCTCGCGGATTTTCTGCCAGACCATCTCCTCGGTGATGCGTTTGCGCAGCATATCTTCAACGATCACTGTGACGTCGTAGCCGCGCTCCTGCAAGATGGTACCAAGCAGAATACTGCCCATGCGGGGAATGTGAACCGTGCTGTAGACGTGAATGTGCGTCGATTTCGGTTCGATAAAGACGATGCGCTGATAGCGCCGTGACGATTTCATCTGAGAAACTCCAAATCCTCGGAAAGGGTGTGTTGCAGTGTGTGCGTTTCAGTATTCAAGAGATGTGCGTATGTAGATGTCACTCCGATCACTTTCTATTCTCATTTATTTCGCTAAACTCGCGATTTGTTGCAAGTCACATTTCACTCTCATGCGCTTTTGAGCCTGTTCGCAAAGAACCTTTCCCACGCTGCCCCAAATTGCTGCAAACGCGCAACGAAAAAGTGTACGTAAATCGTCTTATTTTCTCGTGCGTCTGGACTCGACATTTTCCCCCTGTCCGGCCAAGTGATGTGGGAGGAATGGCGGATGCGCGGCTATTTATTCACATCGGCAAATTGTGCGAGAGGGTTGAATCGTGAGCCAATTCTACCGAGCAGCTGTCCTGAAAGCGCCTGGCGAGATTGAGATGCAAGAGCGGGCGCTCCCGTCGTTTTTAGATCCCTATGAAGTTCTGGTTGAGGTCGCTTACGCGGGCGTGTGTGGGACGGATTTGGCCATTTTCAGTGGCGCTTACCGGGTGCCGCTTCCGCTCGTTCTTGGGCATGAATTCAGCGGGCGAGTTGTGGCGGCAGGCAAAAGTGCGCAAGCCCGCAGGCTCGTGGGCAAGCGGGTGACGGGTGAGATCAATGCCACGTGCCGAGCGTGGCGCCGGCGCGCCCGTTGTGCAGCGTGCCGCCAGGGACTCACGAATCACTGCCAACAGCGCACGGTTGTGGGTATTGTTCGCCACGACGGCGCGTTCGCTGAGTATCTTCTTCTGCCCGTGGGATGCGTGCATCGCCTTCCCCGCTCGATTCCCCTGAAAGCCGCCATTTTCATCGAGCCACTCGCTGCGGCAATTCGCACCTTTGAGCTCGCTCCCCTTCCAGCGAAGAGCACCATTGTCGTGCTGGGGTGCGGACGGCTGGGCAAACTCGTCACGCTTGTCGCTGCGAAAATGGGCCTTCGCGTGGTCGCTGTGGCTCGGCGTCCGCTTTCCCTGCTGCCGGTTCAGCCATTCATCGAGAAAGGTTTCTGCCTCCACACGCCGGCGGAATTTTATGAAACTCGTAAAAAGATAACTTGTTTGCAAAATGAAGGCGAGCTCGTCATGGCGGTGATGGATCTCACGCATGGCCTCGGGGCCGACATGGTGGTGGAGGCAACAGGAGACCCCGCGCAGCTTGTTCTGGCCACCAAGCTGGTGCGCCCGCAGGGCATCATTTCTCTCAAGTCCACGCCCGGTGTTCTCACGCCACCGCTCGACGCCACTCTCTTGGCGGTGGATGAGATTCGCCTGCAGGGGTCGCGCTGTGGCCCCTTTGATCAGGCGATCGAGTTCATGGAGACGCACGGCTTGCCCGACGCCTCCTGGATCACGGCGGAGTTCCCTTTGGATCGCCTCGGCGAAGCGTTCGCTGCTGCCCGATCCCGCCCGAAGGTGGTTGTACGGGTGGCAGGGGAGCCTGAGGCTGAATGACGGCTACGGTAGCGTCTCGATGCTGATGTTCTGGTTCGTGTAGATGCAAAGCTCGGCTGCGATGCGCATGGCTTCGCGCGCAATTTCTTCAGCGCTCAGGGATGTGTGGGCCATGAGCGCCCGCGCCGCAGCCAGGGCATAGGCTCCGCCCGAACCAATCGCCACGACGTCGTCGTCGGGCTCGATGATTTCTCCGGTTCCGCTAAGAAGGAGGAGGTGCTCGCTATCGGCCGCGATGAGCATGGCTTCCAAGCGGCGCAGGTATTTGTCGAGTCGCCAGTCCTTGGCGACTTCCACGGCGGCTCGCATGAGGTTGCCGCGGTATTCCTGGACGCGCGCCTCAAGCCGCTCGAAGAGGGCGAAGGCATCGGCCGCGGCACCGGCAAACCCGCAGATGACTTTGCCATCATAGATGCGCCGCACCTTGCGCGCACCAGCTTTCATGACCGTGTTGCCAAGCGTGACCTGACCATCACCGGCCACGGCGGTTTGACCATTGCGACGAATCGCGATGATGGTGGTTGCGTGAAAACTTGGTGTGGTTTCGTTCATGATCATGCTTTTGCCCTGGCGTACTCGTTTGAGACGATTGCTGACGCAATCAGGCTTCCGTAAAGAAAAGACACGACGCAACAGGGAAAGCCCCTGATGCGTCGTGCACAGACTTCAGAGAAGACTCTTGGGGCGCGCGATCTTAGCTCTTGGGGCGCTTCGTGCCGTACTTCGAGCGGCTCTTTTTGCGGTTGGCCACGCCCTGGCAATCGAGGACGCCACGCACGATGTGGTAGCGGATACCGGGCAAGTCCTTCACACGTCCGCCGCGGATGAGCACGATCGAGTGCTCCTGGAGATTGTGACCTTCCCCGGGGATGTACGCAGTGACTTCCATGCCGTTGGTCAGGCGCACGCGGGCCACCTTGCGCAGAGCCGAGTTCGGCTTCTTCGGCGTGGTCGTGTAGACACGGGTGCAGACGCCCCGCTTGAAAGGGCACCCCTGCAAAGCAGGCGAGCTCGTCTTTTTCTTGATGCGCTTGCGGCCTTTGCGAACCAACTGATTAATCGTCGGCATTCTTGTTCCTCTATTCCCGAACTCTTCTCACGAACTTTCGTTCTGGGCTCTCTTCTTACAAACGCAAAGAGTGAGCATTTCCCAAGAAAAAAGATTCCGGGGGCTGAAAACCATGGTCCCTGGCTTTTATTCAGTCCCCAGCGGCAAGTTTGACAGAAGTCGCGCTACCTTTTTCATTGATCCAGGCACGCGATTTCAGGCAGGCGCAAGGGAGAAACAGCGGACGTCCGGCTTTCGGCATGCCAAAACGATTTTCATGAGCGACGGACGCGCAGGATCACCTTTTTGGGTAAGGGGAAGCAGCCCATGAGTACGGCGCAGTCACTAGTCATCCGCCCCTTCGCGGGAAGCGACACGGCGAGTCTCCTAGCGTGTTGGGAGGTGGCCTTGCCCCTTGATGGGGTCACGCGCGAAATTTTCGAGCGCAAAGTTCTCCTCGACCAAAATTACGAGCGCGAGAGCCTTCTCGTGGCTGAAGTGGAGAGGAAAATCGTTGGATTCATCACATGCTTCGTTCTCAACAAGCCCATCGAGAAGGTCGGCTTCCGTGAAGATACCGGCTTCATCACTGTTTTCGGTGTTCACCCAGATTATCGGCGCCTTGGGGTGGGGTCGGCCTTGCTGGCTGCTGCCGAGGATTTCTTCCGCAAGCGCAATCGCCGCATTGTGACGATTGCCCCCTACACGCCGAACTATTTCGTGCCCGGCGTGGATAAGGACCGCTACGCCGAGGGCGTGGTTTTTCTCCAAAAGCGCGGCTTCGTGGAGTACGCCGAAGGCATCGCTGCCGACGCCTTGATCTCCAAATTCGAAATTCCGCCGGAGGTGCTTAGGAAGGAGCGTGAACTCGCCGAGCAGGGCATCATGGTGCGCCACTATGAGCCCGATGATCTTGTCGATTACATCGAGTTTCAGCGCCAGCACATGCCAGGGCCATGGGTCGAGGATGCGCGGCGCAACCTCATCGAGATGACTTACGGTCGCTTCCCCGCGGATGCCATCTGGTTGGCCATCGATCGGGGCAAAATTATCGGCTTCTGCCAAAACGAGCGCGAGCACTTTGGTCCCTTTGGTGTGGCGGATGCCTACCAAGGGCGAGGTATCGGCTCCGTCTTGCTGGCCCGCACCCTCTACCAGATGCGTCTCAACGGCTACCACTCGGCGTGGGTCCTGTGGACAGGCGAGCGAGCCCTCAAGGGTGTGTATGGCCGCCTGGGCTTTACCCTGACGCGCCGGTTCGCCATCATGAAAAAGGAACTCGGCCCAGCGGGATAACGGGGCGCGTTAGGGCGTGGCCCCGAAGGGCGTCTCCAAACCAATTTCTTCGTCCGTCAGATAGCAGGCGGGATCTTCGGCCCAATAGTCGCCGAAAACGGCTTCGGCGCGGGCTCGAAAATTGCCGTTGCAGAGGTTGAGCCACCGGCACGCGCCGCAGCGTCCCTTGAGAAGCTCCTTACGGCGGCGCAGATCGGCCAGCAGCGGATGCTCGCCACGCCCCCAAATTTCACTGAAGGGCCGCTGGCGTATGTTGCCCAACGTGTGATTGAGCGAAAACTGGTCGGGGTGGACATTGCCTTCGTGGTCGACGGCGGCAATGGCGATCCCGCTACGGTTGCCGCCATTGGCTTCCAGAAGCTGCTGGACGGCTTCGGCACGCGGAGAGCCCCGCCGAAGAAGCGTCAGGTAGATGTAAACCCCGTCAGCGTGGTTGTCGACGGTGAGAATTTCTCGCGCTTGGCCACGGCGCGCGAGATCCTCCGTGCGGGCGATGATTGTGTCCATCGCCTGGCGCGTCTCCTCGTGCGTGAGGTCCTGCTCGCGGAGTTGAGCTCCGCGGCCGCTGTAAACAAGATGATAAAAACACGCGCGCGGGATCCGCTCCGCTTCGAGAAAATCAAAAATGCGGGGAATCTCGTCGCGATTGTAGCGGTTCATCGTAAAACGGACTCCCACCTTGAGCCCTTCCTCCATGCAAAGGCGCACGGCTGCCAGCGATGCGGCGAAGGCGCCGTCCCGGGCGCGGAAGTAATCGTGGACGGATCCCACGCCGTCGAAGCTGATGCCGACGTAGCCGATGCCAATTTCGCGCAGGCGCCGCGCAATGTCGCGGGTGATGAGCGTGCCGTTGGTGGAAAAAGTGACGCGAATCCCCTTGTCGCTGGCGTAGGCGGCGAGATCGAGAATGTCGCGCCGGGTGAGGGGCTCGCCGCCCGAGATCAATAGGACAGGGACGCGAAACGCGGCCAGATCATCGATGAAGCGGCGCGCCTCATCCGTGCTGAGCTCCTGCGGCGAGGGGGTAGGATCTGCCGCATAATAGCAATGAAGGCAGCGCAAGTTGCAGGTGCGCGTGCAGTTCCAAACCACGACGGGCCCCCGGTCAGCAGTCGTGCCTGCTCGGGCGTGGGCGCTTCCGTGCGCATAGCGCAAGGAGTCGCCGAAAGAACCTGTGTCACACAGGAGCTTCGAAACGCTGATCATGCTCTATCCTACAGCGCAGGGGACAAAGATATCGCACAGGCGCTGTGCTCTTTTTGCTTTCGGTCAAGGAACGAGGGCGATAACCTTCACAGCGCTGCGCGTACGACTGAAGGGACCTTCCCCGAAAAGCCCCTCCTCACAGTTAAGGGCCAGTCACACCGAACGTCCGTATGGAGAAAGGACTCGCACGCCTTTGACCTGCAGGGGCTGCGTCCAGAAAAGTGGTCGGAAAGTGATAGAAATCTCCCCACTCCCTCATTTCGCGCCAGCCATCTTTATTGGCTGGCTTGCTGGACGACCGACCGCCTAGCGGCGGTTTTCTAGAACATCATGTGTTCCTTGAAGCACGGTCTCCCGCGGCGGCAGTGCTCGGGATCGGCGGGGCGGCAGTCGGGGCCGCTGGTGCGCCCTGTCAGCCCGCAAATGTAGTCGCCGCCCTCCTTCATGTAGCCCTCTTCGTAGGCTGAGAGGTCCACCTCCGGTTCCTCGAAAGAGGTCTTTTTGCACTCGAGCAGCATGCACGCTCCGGGAATCGTGTGCTTATCCACGAAGCCCATACTCCTCACCTCCTTTTGCCTGTGGTGGAGGAGAGGAAGGTGGTCGAGGCTTCTTGCGTCCCGGCCGCTTTCTCTCATGAATAATTATGCATGGCGAGGAGAGGAATTCGCGGCTTTGGGGCGAAGCTGCAAGCCTCGGCGCAAAGGGGAATTTTATAAGGTTGCACTCCCGCGGTTCTTGTTGCGGCTGATCGCTTCCAACACCAGGGCCACAAGATCATCGGCTCCTTCGACTTCCACGCCCTGATGGGCCACCACGAGGGGCATTGCCGCGGCACAAGCCGATTCATGGAGTTTCACCGCATCCTTGGCTGTCGTGACAAGCGCCTCGGCGCCCGCCGCACGTGCCTCGCGCTGCAGCTCCTCGAATAGCTCAGCTGAGTACGTGACGTGATCCGGGAGGGCGCGAGCGATGACCTCTGTGCCCAACGCACGCAGCGCGTCGAAGAAGCGCTCGGGCCGCGCAATCCCCGCAAACGCGAGCACCTTTTTCGCGCGCAAAAACTCCACGGGTGCCGTGCGTTGCCCGTTCAGCAATTCGAGCGCTACGAGAGAGGAGCGAAACCCGTAGAGAGGCGCGTTCGGAAGAATTCGCGCAAGCGCGTCTTTCAATTCTTGACGTGCCGTCTCATGGGCAGGCGCGAGCAGGGCATGCGCGCGGCGCAGAGCTGTGAGCGGTTCGCGCAGAGCCCCAGCGGGGAAAAGACGTTCAGTCAGGATCCGCCCATCGACAAGCACCAGATCCACGTCGCGATGCAAGGCCAGATGCTGGAAGCCATCGTCGAGAATGACGACGTCGGCCCATTGCTCATGGGCGAGCGTTTCGCACGCTTGCCAACGCTCGCTGCACACCACCACCGGCACGCCAGGCAGTGCCCGGGCCAGCATGACGGGCTCGTCGCCACCTTCATCGGCCGAGGCGCGCTGGCGTTGGCCATCGCTCACGATGACGAGCTGCTGGGGGGGCGTTTGGCGCCCGTAACCGCGCGACACAATCGCAGGGCGAAACCCTTCGCGCTGAAGGGCACGCGCGAGCCACGCGACAATTGGCGTTTTCCCGCTCCCCCCCAGGACGAGATTCCCCACGCTCACGACGGGCAGTGGCGAACGGCGCCGGGGAAGAAAATTCCGGGCGTAGGAGGCAGCGCGTATCTTCATGGCGGCTCCATAGACCGTACCCAGCGGAGCGAGCAAGAACCCCCATCGTCGCCAGG
>FWWL01005137.1_pt1 | contig 20904 bp, 23 predicted proteins | sample 2228331 | NCBI WGS metagenome assembly FWWL01 (sample SAMEA103939775, study PRJEB20133) | metagenome | reverse complement strand
TATGAGCATTTACTTATAACAGTACTTTTGCAGGATCTTATACTAACATTGATCTGTGAGCATTTACTTATAACAGTACTTTTGCAGGATCTTATACTAACATTGACCTGTGAGCATTTACTTATAACAGTATTTTTGCAGGATCTTATGCCAACATTGATCTGTGAGCATTTACTACTTAACTTTATTACTATACAAAACTTTAATATTCTGAAAAAATATATAGAAATTATTTGAGTAGAAAGGAGGTGGTATAAGGTGGCAAGTATTTGGCTACCGGTTAAATGATTAAATGATTAGAAGATATTCTAAAGAGGGGAGGACGTGACCATCCTCTCCTCTTTATATATATATTATAAACAATAATTGCTAAATTTTTTTTCAACTTTTGTACAGAAATATTTTTTCCGGAAATTAAAAATTTTTATTTTTAGTTTGACTCTAATAGGAGGATTGATGAAACTTAGAGAGCTCAGACCTGGAAACGAGTCAGCCTGGATTACACCAACCAAGCAGTATTGGCAAAATGAAATACATAACAAATGTGTTGAAGAAGAATGGACAAATGAAGAACAAATGCAACAAGATGCTGAAACTTACATAAATAATTTACAAAATACATATATTACATACAAAGAAGGAACATCAAAAGAAAGTTTAGAGAAAGTTTTACTACCAATATATGTATATCTCTCAATAAAATATGGTATGACTGTATCTGGAGATCCACCTTCAATTCCAGAAATTATAGAAAATGAAGATATAAGAAACTGCTATATTAATTGGACCTTAGATATACCGAATGGACAGGATTTGTTTACTCTAGAAGAAGGAGAAGAACCGTTTACAGGAAAAGTTGTTCTTACTGAAATTTATAATAATTTTAAATCGGCAATAGAAGGTGGAAACGATACTGACTCTACTAAGTTAGAAGCAGTTGAGTGTACCACTGCTAACAGCATAAGACCACTTATGCTGTATCAGTTGTATGGTAAACCAAATACTACACCAGCTAACATCAATCATAAGGAGTATGTGCTCAATGATATGCATTTACAAGAAATTTTGGATGAATTTGGTTTCGAAATTAAAGGAATTAATAGTTGAAATTAGCCTATTGCTTCAAGAAACAATTTTATTGTTTTTCTATGGCAAAAGTTTAATTTTTGTTGACCTACCTTCAAAAAGGAGATATAATATGCCAAATAATGCAAGATTAACTGACATCTGGGCTGGTATCTGTGTATGTCATATTCCTCCTGTTGGAATGGCTGGACCAATAGTTACGGCTAGTGATAATGTAATAATAAACAACCTTGGAGCGGCGAGATTACATGACGTAGTTATTGGATTTTGTGGACATCCTGGTATTATTGTTGCAGCAAGTAATGATGTAATAATAAATAATAGAGGAGCAGCTAGAATAGGTGATCCTGTTGTTGGATGTACGATCGGAGCCATTGTTACAGGTTCCGAAAACACAAAATCTGATGGGTGAAGGAAGAAATGATGACTTTAGGACAATTTACCAGATTCCCAGCAAAGTTTAGAGACAGAGAAGAAAGTATCAACTATGTTGTGCTAACCAATATAAACTATAGTGTTGAAGAAGATAAAATAGTTGTCACTAGCCAAACTGAATCTGGTTATCAGCAAGAAATCGAGATATTAGATAATAAAATTAGTCTTCGTTCTCCATGTAAAGTTTATTGTGATTGTGAAAGCTTCAAGTATGAATTCTCACATGCAGTATTTAAGCAAAATAGTTTACTACATCCATTCAAGTTGCTAAGGTCTGTTATTTCAAGGCCGAAAATAAAGAATCCATATAATATTCCTTCCCCGTGTAAGCATATTGCAAGACTAGCACGGGAAGCTTTAAAAATTAAATTAAAATGAGAGGTGAAAGAAAATGACAGATGTTTACATAGATGATAAAAGTTACTACAACTACCATAATATCGAATCTGAACCACATATTATTCCAGTTGTATTAGATATAGCTGAGCCAATTACTCAAATAGGATATCTACTTAGTGCTACAGGTGAGACCAGTAAAACTACGGTCACTAATGGAAAATTACATATGATGCAAGGAAGAATATATTATATACCAGTTACAACTAACGCTGATTCTGATAATTATCAAATTAAAATAATGAGTGATATTGCAGATAAAATAGATGTTAGATTTGTAAAAGATGGATTTGTGTGTATTGTTCCATTGCAGCATAATGTTATTTTAAGAAATGGCCAAAGAGTCTGTCTGCTCACTAAATAAAGCGAGAGGAATCGGAATGTTCAAGTTACCAGCGGATGTGGAGAAAGAGCTTCAAAAGAAATTTCCGGATATTCCAATTGAGAAAGTCGCAGACGCTATGTTTAGATCTATACTAGAGAAATCCTTAAGAGATGGATCATGTTTTATAAAAGGATTTGGCCATTTCTCCGCATTTGGAAAGTGGTCAAGTAAGATGAATAGAAATGTTATAAGATTTAAATTTACAATTGCGTTATCATTAGAGAAAAAGATTAAAACTGATCCATACTATTTAAGTAGTATCCCTATCAAATCAACCAGATTCTTCAGTGAAATAGATGAACAAAAAAAAGAAATCAGAAAGGCGAACGCAGAAGCAGAAAAACTAGCTAAACAAACAGGACGAAAAAAGTCCGAAGAACGGGCAGCAATTGAAGAAGTTTCTAGTATTATAAACGAGTTTGATCTTTAAGCGAAATATAGGAGGAGGCGAAAGCAATGCCTGAATTTGGCGGAGAAGTTACAAATCCAAAGGTATTTATTCGAAACAAAATTATCACACCGGATGGATTATTGAGTGAACAAATCTTCGGACCTATTAAGAGTTATACATGTAGATGTGGTAAATTTACTGAATCAACTAGATCAATGTTTGAAGGTCAAACATGTGAAAGATGTGGAATTAAATGCATTAGTAATGAATCAAGATGGACCACATTTGGTAAAATTACTCTACCATTCTATGTGATCAAACCAACGAGAATAAAATATTTAAAGCCAATTCTCGGAGAACAAAATATGTATTTAATTGATCCGAAGAGGGCTGATGCTTCTGCCGCTCTTTCTAGATTTCTAGCTATTGATGGACAAAAATTGAGAATTATAGATACTCTAGATAATTCAAATTTTTGTATAATACCATTGCGAATAACTGGAATATATAGCTTAACTCTAGCATTAAGATATGCTGCTAATTATTTACATTTGCCAGCTGCAGAAAGTTTGTTTAATGATAAACATATTACAAATGTAATAAAAGTGCTACCACCTAATATTCGACCAATTATAAAAGATCCTAAAAATCCACAATCTATAATTGTGACAGATATCAATAAACCGTATGAAAGTTTGTTGTTGTTAAATGTATCAAATAATGTTGTAAAGCAGATTTTACCTAATCAAGAGTATAATTGGTTTGAATTGATAAATTATAATTTGAAAAATAATTTAAAAGAGGAAATAGTTGATTATCAGATTATTGATTATGATAAATCGGCAGCGAGATATCAGTATTACACCAATTTGCTATATGAAATGGTTTTTAAGTCAATATCGGGTAAATATGGTTATATTAGATATGCTTTGCTTGGTAGAACAATTGAATTTTCGGCAAGATCTGTTATAGTAGTCGATCCAAGCATACCTCCTTACAAGGTAAGAGTGAGCAAAAAGATTCTATATAAATTATGGTTTCCATACTTTCTTTATTATCTGAAAAAGAATCATAAAGATCTGAATTATATTGATCTTTATAATAAATATGTTAATGTTGATTATGAAGATATTAAAGATCTATTTAATGAATTTTTAAATTATTTTGTGAAAGATGGTGAGAAAGAGGAACAATTAAAACAATCGACGACAATGAAAATTGTACGTAAAAATATTTCTGCGCAGTAGTAAGGAGGTCAAAGTGAGTGATAAACTGAAGAGATTAATGTTTATTAATAGACAACCGTCTTTATGGAGACATTCTTGCCCCGCTGTCGAAGTTGAGCCATGTGATGATGATAGTGATGTAATCAAAGTTAGTCCATTAATGATTGAGCCATTAAATGCTGATTTTGATGGCGATACAATGGCATTATACGAAATACATGATGTTGAAGCTTTAAAAGAAGTAGAAGAAAAAGCTTATTTGTTAAATAATGTATTTTATGATCAAGATGGTAAATTTCTATCAACTATAAGACATGAAGCATTATACGCCGCATTCATTTTAACTAAGGAAGAATTCGATAAAGAAGATATCATTCTAAGTATTAAAAATCTATATGAACTTCCTGAAACAATTGAATTATGGAATGATTATCTCTACTCAGCTGTTGATTTAAATGGTGAAATTTATTCATATGGAGTATGTTTATTCAACAAATGGTGCGAATTCGATAAAATTATTATCAATAAAAGTATAACAAAAAAGAATTCTAATGAAGTAAGTGCAGCAATTTATAATTATTTTAATCAAGATAAAGTCAAATTTTATAATGTGCTAACTTTATTAGAGAAAAAATTATTCATATTTATAACAATATCTAAACATTGCCCAAGTTTAGATATTGTAGAAATGATTAATATAAAAGATGAATTAAGCGCCAATTTGCTGAAAAAATTACCGAAAAACAATATTATGCTAGGTTATCATATTAATGAAGCAATCACAAAAAGATGCATATTAGGGATGAATAAAGAATCGACATTGTATAAATTATTTAAATCAGGTTCAAGATTTAGTGAATCTCAATTGGCGCGAACATGTATATCAATTGGATATTCTGCAGATGCTAACAACATGATTATATCAGAACCGATTTCATCATCGTTACTTGAAGGCTTATCAGAAAGAGAATATTTCATGTGTTCTCCAGGAACAAGAAAAAGTATAAAGGATAAAGCTAAATTTACACCAGTATCGGGTTATCTGGAAAGAACATTGGTTATGGCATTAAGCATTGTTGAGCTTGACTTAGAAGATTGTGGAACAAATACTTATCTAGAAATAATCATTAGTTCCTCTAAGCAAGCACAAATGTTAGTTGGAAAATATTACAGACTAAATGATAATGAGGAATGGAAAGAATTAGATGCAAATGTAGCAGAAGAACTTGTCGGTACAAAAGTACAAATTAGATCTGCAATGCATTGTATAAATCCGAATTTCAAGATTTGTTATAAATGTTTCGGCACCAGAAAGTTTCCAACAAAATATGTTGGAATTACTGCTGGTCAAAATTTAACAGAAAGAATTACACAATTAATATTGAGAACTTTTCATGAAAGTGGTCGAGCAAATCTAGAAACTAATCAGACTATTCGAAATTTCTTTATTAAAAATTTAATCGATATCAGAAACGAAAGTAATAGAACTGTTCTAAAATTCAGTACAAATGAATTTCCAGATATTTTACTATATACTGGAGATGATGCACCAATTCGTGGATTAGTAGATGTAAGATATGAAACCAATGAACTTGTATTTGAATCAGATAACAGAACTATACCTAATGAAGATATTATTAGTATTATGCAAGAAATTAGATCAGTTTTGAAACCGGTAAAAATAAAAAATGAAACTCCAAACATGTACTACGAAAGACTTTCTAGTTTATTGTTAAGTGTGGGTACAGTGTATAGTTCGTTTATTGAAATACTATTTGCAAATATGTTTCTAGTTGAAGAAAGAAAATTCTGGAGATATCATCAAGACGAAACTCCAATATTTAAACTCGGATACAAAAATCTTGCAGCTTATATTAATCCAGTGTTAGGATTACTATATCAGCCAAATAAAAAGACAATTAGTATTGTAGATTTAGATTCAAAAATTTTAGATTCAAGTAATCTATCCATATATGAAAAAATATGGTTTAATAAATTATAAAGTTTTTATTGTGTATTAACACTGGATCGAAGAATTTGCTAGTAGAAAAGTTGATGGATTCTCCTAAACACCGAAATCAGGAGATGTTATGTTACCAGACATACAAAAAACTGAACCAACGATTCCTATAAAGATAAATCGGGTTGGAATCAGTAAATTGATTCTACCAATTTTTATATCACAAAAAATTGGTGGTTATCAGAATACAACAGCAAAAATTGATTGTTATGTTGACCTGAAAGCTGATCTTAAAGGTATTAATATGAGCAGAATACCTAGAATTATTCACACCTACGTAGATAGACCACTCAATATGAATATTTTAAAGGAAATTGCTGAAGATATAAGAATTGCATCTGAATCTGAGATATGTGATATAACATATCATTTTCCGTATTTTGTGAAGAAATATGCACCATCTTCAGGAGAAGGTGGATACGTTCATTACTCTGTTATTTTTAATGGTGTTAAATCTAGCGATTACTATAGATTCAGACTTGGAGTTGAAGTAACAACAACAAATCTATGTCCATGCTCTAAAGAGATAAGTAGTTATGGTGCACATAATCAAAGAGCGAAAATAAAAATTACAGTAACTCAAGAAGAAGGGAAATGGATATGGTTAGAAGATCTTATAGAAATTGCTGAATCATCATCTTCATGCTCTATATATAGTATATTAAAGAGAGAAGACGAAAAATGGGTAACAGAACATGCATATATTAATCCAATGTTTGTTGAAGATATAGCCAGATCCTGTTATGATAAGTTATCTAAACTAAAGGATATTAGTTATTTTAAAGTGGACGTAGAAGCAGAAGAATCTATTCATTTACATAATGCAAGAGCAATTATTGAATCAGAAAATCATAATAATATGAAATTTTATTAAATAGAAATCGGCGAGATCTTGTGTGATCTCGCCGTTCTATCAAAGTAAGAGTTATAAAAGAAAGGAGGAGGTATGAATTGGGAGAAAAGGATAATTTCAGCAGAAAAGATTAATGAAAACATCATTAAACTAGCAAGTTTAATTCCATCGAATAGGTATAAACACATTTATGCTATACCAAGAGGTGGACTAATTGTAGGTGTTTACTTAAGTCATCATCTAGGAATTCCACTGCTTAACGAAATTATCTTCAACTCGTTAAAACATGTAGACGATGTCAACAGAGAAATTCTTGTAGTTGACGATTTAGCGGATACGGGTAAAACTCTTAGTTATTATGCAGATAAGTATGATACAGCTACAATATACTTTAAACCAAGATCAACCGTTAGACCAACATATTATGTCGAAGAATGCCCAAATAATATTTGGATTGTTTTTCCGTGGGAAAAGTTAGATGAAACACCAAATAGAACCGCAGGATAGAAGGAGAAGATGATGTTAGTAAGTCTAAACTTAAACAGTATTCCGTTCTTATCGTCAACGGATGCGACTAGGGCTAGTATGGCAGCAAAACAAATACAACAAACATTAACTAGCCCAAACACCGAAATTCCTTACGTGATAGGTTCCGAATATCACTATCTAACATCAGAATCCTCAATGGGTATAATTATTGCGCAAGATGATGGAAAAGTTCAATTTTGCAAAGACGATTTGTTAATTCTATTTTATTATAAATTGAATAAATTGGAAGAGATATATCTGCCAAAAATTAAAAAAATCTATAGTAATTATGGCTCAACGTTAAGATATTGTATGAAGCAAAATGAAACATTTAAGAAGGGTGATATTATTGCATATTATGACTCGTTTTTAGATAATGTTCCAACTTATGGTTATAATACATTTACAGCATTTCTTCCATTCTTTGGATTTAATCATGAAGATTCAATAGTTATATCGGAATCATTTGCAGATAGAGCGCAAGTAGTGTATGCAGATAAGATTTATGTTCCGATATATGAGTATACAATGATGATACCATTGTATAATTCTGTAAAAGATTCATATGTTTATTTTCCAGCAATCGGCCAGAAACTCAAAGATGATGTCTTATGTTGTATGCTATTACCAAAAGATTCTGAAGATTTAGCATTAAGTTCAGATACTGTCAAGAACAGTATTCAAAATATGCTAAAGAACATGACTTTATCTGGTATTCTAAACATAAACAGCATAGATAATCTAAAATTTGTAACAAGCAATATAAAAACAAAAATAGAAAGAGATGCATATGTTTCCGATATGAAAATCCACAGATTAAAGAAGTCTAAAGATATTAATATGATTGATAAGAATCTTCAAGACATTCTAGAGAAATTGTATACTAAAGTATATGCTAATAGAATCGTAGATATCGTAGGTTCGTTAAGAGAAGTATTTGATGAAAAATATGTCAAAACCATTATTGCTAAGTACTATCTATGTACAAGTAGAAGTAGAAGAAATGAATTATCACTACAAGATATGTGTTATCTGTTAGAATTTGACTTGTGTAAAATAGATAAAACATATGTTGGAGATAAATTATGTAATAGATATGCCAATAAAGGCGTCATATCATTGATAATACCTGATGAATTGCGGCCAATTGCAATTCAGAGTAATAAACCAATCGATCTAATCTTTAATCCATTTGGTGTATTTTCTAGAATGAATCCAGGTCAAATTCTGGAAACACTTGTTAGCAAACCAGTGATGTATTGCGATGAAAAAATCAAGAATAATCCAGAATCAGTAATTGATGTTATATCATGGTTAAACGAAAATGTGTTAAAATTTATAGACATTGATTATTACAACAGAGTATCAATTCATATAATTGAGAATTTAAAGAAATCTAGTGAATTTAGAGACAAATTTATTAATTCGATCATGAAATCTAATTTATTCGTAGAAGCACCTTGCTTCGCAGAATCAATAAAATTAAAAGATCTTATTAGAAATGAAATTAAGTATAACGAAGATATTTTAATTAAAAAAGAGTTAATCGATTTTATGAAATCTAAAATAGATATAAACCTCGATTTACCCTTAACAGACATAACTATACCCAATATCTTTTGCGGACCAATGTATATTCAGAAGTTATCTAAGATAGCTTCTAAAATAATTAACGCAAGAGATTTTGGAGTCGTAAAGTCTATCACAAGACAGCCAACAAAAGGAAGAGCTAGAGGTGGTGGATCTAGATTGGGGCAGATGGAGATAGAAGCATTAATAGCAAATGGAACAGAAAGAGCGTTAAAAGAACTTATATCGACAAAAAGTGACTGGGAAGAAGGTAAAGCAGATCTGTTGAAGCAATTAATTACGACAAATGAGTACCGTCTTCCTGAAAATAGAGATGTGCATAGTAGAACAAAAGATGTTGTTAATATTCAAATACAATTTTTGAAGAGCTAGGAGGAGTCATGAATTTATTGCAGAGTCGCAATGAATGTACAAATGAAGGATTTTCGGTTAACGATTTTCGTCAAACACAGTATGATCATTTACGTGACTATATAGAATTGTGTGTTAATTATTTATCTAGTCAATGTAACAATTATTTGCGAATTGATGAAATCTCTATTACAAAGATTCATGATTATACTAGCGTTTATCCAAATTATCTGACACAAATTGATGTTCGTGTAATAAATGAAAATCAGACGAAAGAGTCTAAACGCCTATTTAAAATATTAATACCAACATTAGTCGATAAAACGTTCTTTATTTTGAATGGCAATTGTTATGTTCCAACTCTCTATATTGTAGATCGTCCGATAAACATAAAAAAGAAATCAATTAAAATTTCAAGTTTATTTAATTCGATTTCAATATATGATAAATTCGTTACTTTTATGGGAACAAATTTCCCAGCAAGTCATTTTCTAAATTTCTTCCTTAATGACAATAACTATGAAATTGAATTAAAACGCGCATTCAGCAATGATCTCAAGATTAAACTAATGGAAACACCGAAATCGGATTTAGTTAGATATTTTAGTGAAAAATTTAATTGCGATGAAACTGAAGAGGATATTGTTAGATGTTTTGAACAATTGTTCTTCGATGACTATACAAAATACTTATATAAATATTGCTATGAATTATCGAATGATCAGATAAATATAAAGAATATCATAATAAAAGCATTAGAACAATGGTTTAAATCTGGTAGTAAAGATTTTATAGATTTAGATTGTAAAAGAGTTGTGTTTATGGAAATCTTATTGTTGCCGCTATTTAAAAGAATTGGCACATATGCTGTACAAACAATTAGAGGACAATTAATTGATCAAATTAAAATTGATCAATTAGAGATTATTAAATTTTTCCATAATAAACTACATAATAAATTTATATACGATAGTGTAAATTCGTATTCTGGAATGTTATCATATAAAGCAAGTATGTTAAATCCAGGAAGTGATAATGCACCAAGTATAGTCGCAGATCTTCATGATACTCATTTTCAAATCATTTGTCCTATAAGTATATCAAATCAAAACCCAGGAGAAACAGTTTATATTACACCTTCAGCCAGATTTGATTTTATAGGCAGATTTATCAGGAGAGATAACTATGGAAGATGATGTACAAATAACTACAGTGGAAGAATTGGAGTATTATCTTGAAAGGTGGCTAAAGGCTTATGAACAAGGTAATCCATTAGTTTCCGATGATTGTTATGATCATTGGAAAAGACAACTTGAACTTCATAAGCCTGATAGTCCATTTTTACAAAAAATTGGTAATAGACCAAAAAGAAATAAGCAATTACTTCCTTACATTTTAGGAAGTCTCAAGAATAAAACAATTGATAATATTGATCAATGGTTGGATAAATTTAATGAAAACAGTAAATTTGTGTTATCTCATAAAATGGATGGAGTGGCTATTTTATGTGAATACATCGATGGAAAATTTACTAACGCATGGCTGAGAGGTGATCATGTTGTCGGAGAGAATATAACGCATAAAGCTAAACGTTTTGTTAAATTAACTCTAAATAAAAATGTAACTTGTGAAAAAGTATATCTTAAAGGTGAAATATTACTCAAATACGATCCAGCTAAGCTCGGATATAAAAACAAAAGAAATGCTGTAGCTGGTATCTTAAATCGAGATGATAATCTTAATTTAGATAAACTATGTGTGATATTTCATACATGGGCAAATTCTGATCTATCAAAAGAATCGCATAGATTAGATTTTTTAAAGATTATACTAGGTGAAGAAAATGTCGTAAGATATTCCATAACAGATAAGAATAATATTATTAAAGAAGCAGAAAAACTCATTGAAGAAGTAACTGACTACGATAAAGACGGAATTGTTATTACAGTTGATGAGTCAGAAGTTGAAAATGTGAAAGTACCAGAATACAAAATTGCTTTTAAATTTAATAAACAAATCGCAGAAACTGAAGTTGAATATGTAGAGTGGAACACGTCTAGAACAGGCAGAATAGTTCCATTAATACGTATCAAACCAATTGACATTGGTGGCATTACTATATCAAAATGCTCAGGATTTAATGCTAGATTCATATTAGAAAATAGCATTGGAAAAGGTGCAAAAATTAAAGTAGTGAGATCTGGTGATGTAATTCCTTATGTAGAACAAGTAATTACTAAATCAAGTAATATTGATCTCATAGAATCATGTCCAACATGCTCTCAAACTGTTAGTTGGGATGAAAATAGTGTTAATCTGATTTGCAAAAACTCACTATGTTTAGCTCAAATACAAAAAAGAATCGCACACTTTTTTGAGCAAATTGGACTTGAAGGATTTAGTGAAAAAATGATTATGTCACTGAATTGTAATAGTATAAAAGAAATATATAATTTAACACCAGATCAAATCATATCAAAAGAAGGCTGGGGCAAAAAATCGGCGTATGATTTCTTAAGAAAAATAAATGATTTAAAAAATTGTAGTTCAGAAAAAATTTTAGCGGCGCTTGGTATTGATGGACTTGGAACTGAGATTGCTAAGTTGCTGTTAAGAAATTTTACATTTAAGGAATTAATTGAAAATACACATCCTACAATTAACGAAGATTTTGTTAGAAAATTAATAAACATTAAAGGAATTGGACCTAAGAAAATTAAAAATATTGTACTAGGTTTGTATTACTCAACTGATCTAATCAAAGATCTAATAGATGTTGGTTTTAGATTAGAAAGTAGTAATATTAGTAGTGGTAAATTGAAAGGTAAGAGCTTTTGTATCACAGGAACTCTAAGTAAACCTAGAAAAGTAATTGAAAAATTGATTGAAGATAATGGTGGAGTTAATACAAGTATAAATAACTGTGATTATCTAATTTGTAATAATCCCAGTGATTCAAATAAATATCAAAAAGCTATTCAGAGAAAAATTCCGATTATAACAGAAAATGATTTATATCAAATGTTATTGTAGTATATAAATCGGCGAGATCAACATTGATCTCGCTGATCCATTTTTTTTGAGGTGGAGAGAATGCCAGAAAATAGCGCTCAAAAAATTAAATTTCAAATTGAATTAGAAGATTCAGATGGAGAAATTTATAACGAGATACAATATATATCGTTTGTTAGAACTCCTATTATTAAACAAGGGTCATTTTGTATAGTAAGACTTTCACTTCCACTTATTAAGGTAAAACAGTTACAATATCTGCTGGCTAGTAATATACAAGATATATGGAAAATGACTATCTATACAGCAGATGACAATAAGGAAGATGTAAAATACGATAAGATTTTCGAGAAAAATTATCAAATTATATCAATGCAAGAATTAGAACAAATCACTCTTACAAAAAATGAAATAATGGTTAAAATGGTGTTAGTTAATCCAATTCTATATACACTATCAACAACAACTATGTTCAACGAAATACTAACGGAAACAACTGCGTATGATGCAATTAAAAAATATGAAGATTTTTTGAATCAAAAATTTGGAAAATTTAGTTTTCTGCATTATGGTGCGGGTAATGAAAAAAATTCATTTAGATATGAACAAATTTTTATTCCTCATTCAATAAATACAATTAATGTTCCTAAATATATTATCAATACCTATAAACCATTTCATTCATATAGTATATATTTCTTTGATGATTTCTATTTTTCGGACAAATCTGAGAAAGAAATAGTGTGTCACTTTTTAAATCTGGCCGATATTCGTAACCAATATCCAAATGCAGATATTCAAGAATATATCGATTATGTACAGTTTACAAGAAGATTAACAACAAGAGAGTTTAACGATCCGCTTAGATTACTTGATAAAGAAACTTTTGCATCTATTATATTTAGAACAAAAGATGTTGTCGGAGAACTTCTCAAGCAGATGAAATCTCTAGTTCCGCAAGTCAACACTAATGAAGTCATAAACAAAAATATTCTTGAACGTGATATTAAAGTTACAAGATCACAATTAGAATTAGCACCACAAGGTCAATCAGCAAGAGCAACAATTGTATATGTTCCTGATAACGAAAAGAACGCAAAAGAAAGATTCAAAATTGCAAGAGACCTGATATTCAATAAATTTGAAAAATTAGTTATATTCGAAACAGATTTTTGTCTGCCCTACTGGTTGCAATTTGGATATTTATACAATTTAGAACCAAGTAATCGAGAAGAATACAAATATACACCTATAAGTATAGTAAATACATTTAGGAGAGAAAAAGAAAAAGGAATAAAACTTATTCATTCGTGTCGTTACGTTATGTTAAAAATTATTTTAGATGAAAACAAATATATATCTAGAAATATATCATAAGGTTGCTTTTAATTTTTTTCTATTTTCGCATAGAAATAATAGTAATAAAATTTTTATTTTTAGAAACCGGAGGATAGTATGTGAATTACTATATTAAATATGCTATACAATATAATCTTATTTTTGAAATACTTCAAAAACTCAATAAGAAACGTATCAATTTTTTCATTGATATTCAAAGCATTACAAAAGGTTTTTATAATAAAAATACTGTTATTGTTGAAATTGGAAGATATGCTACAGATGGAAAACCTAGTGATCTTCTAATTCATGAAATGTCAGAATTTCTAAATAACTTATATCTTAGATTTAAAGCATATGATCCATTTTTTGTTTTATTTTATGATGATGGATATTGCCAACAACAAAAAATTGTAGACTCTACATATAAATCAGGAAGATCTGTTTCAGATCTGATTGTTGAAGATCAAGAAATTGAATTGTTTAGACAAATTAAGAAATACTACTATCAGAAAATGCAAAGTTTATTTACTAAGAAAGATATATCAAAAGTATACTATCTTAAAGAATATGAAGCTGATTTTATTCCTTATTATTGTATTGTAAATGATTTATATGATAGTAGTCAACCTGATATACTAAATGTAATCTTATCTGTTGACAAAGATCTATTACAAGTTTGCAAATTTAATAATACAATACAATGTATTACATCATTTAAGCCAACTAATAAAGGATCATTTCAAATCCAGTTCGAAACATTTGATAGGGAAAATGCTGTATGTTATCTAAATAGAAGTCTTAAAAGAGGTATTTTAACGGCTGAATTCATTCCAATGATTCTCGCGATATCTGGTGATAAAGCAGATAATATCAAAGGAATTAGTGGAATTGGTCCAGTAAAAGCTAGTAATTTAATAATAGCTTACTCTATTCCTAATAATCCGCAAGATCTTAAAAAGATGTTACCGAATTTGCCGGATATAATAAAAGATAATTATGATTTAATTGTAAGAAACTATAAGCTAATATCGTTTGAAGAACAGTTAAAACGAATTCCAAAAAAAATACTTTAAAGGAGGAGATATGAAAGTAGAAACTTTGAATAATTTTCTAAGAACATTATTCAAAAATCTAATTAACGATGGTTATAAAAAGAGACATATATGCTCACTGATTTTAAGTTCACAGGCTGAACCTCAATTGGAAGGTTTTCTTCAAGGAAGGGATTTTGGGATAAAACCGTTGACAAAAATTATAGATGCGTTCGGTTACGATTTATATTTAGTCGTAGTACCTAAAGAAGATCAGGAAATAAGAAATAATATAAATGAAGCTAATAATCAAGTACTACAAGATTGTAAGTCAAAGCTAATCAACGCACTTAATCAGAATTTTGCGAATAATGGTCGTAGGAAAAAATCAAGTGAATTGAATATCATAAGTGATATTATAGATCAAATATTGAATAAAGAGGAGTAGAGATTATGGAAGGGCAAAATTGGAATAATGTTCTTGAATACATTAAACTCTTTCTGGGTGTACCAGTAAATCTGCTAGAAATATCTGATGATGATCTAATTGGTTATCTTAAAAGACAAGTACTTCCTTACTTCTCACAATATGCACCTGCAAAGAAATATACATTTATTACTGATGCTAATAGAATAACTCCGACGACTGCTGGCGCACCAACTTATATGTATAAAATTCCAGTACCACCGGGTGAATATATAGTTGATATATTAGAAGCTTTACCTTTAAGAGATACAACTGTTCTTGATGCATATACTAGATCATTAATTAATGCTAATTCAGCAATGGATTTAGTAATGTTGAACACTTTTGTTGATGCTATTAAATCTGTTCAGGTGAGAAATACATGGGAATTTATTCCACCAGATATAATAGTATTTGATCAAGAAATAAAAGCGTGTGTAATTACCTATAATACACCACATGCAACATTGGATACTATCAGACCAGATCTATATCATAAAGCATTTAAACCATTATGTTTGGGATATACTAAATTATGGATAGCATCCATGAGATCTAAATTCGAAAGTCTAGCTACACCATTTGGACAGATAAATCTAAACTACGATAGACTATTGTCAGAAGGACAACAACATGTCGAGGCAGCTACTAATATTCTTGAAACAATTCCACCAGATATTTTAATTGAAATTTCTTAGCAGGAGGCAGGTGAGAAATATGAGTAAGTCAATTGAAGAAACAGCAACACACGTTGTTTACGAAGTTGATGAAAATGAATTACAAGGAATGTTTATTGATTTAATACTAACAGCAGCATCTTTTCTAAATCAAAAAATTGATCAACTTATTGAATCAAAACAAATCACACCTGATGAAGAGATTTGCAGTATTAAACAATTAGTATCAACTATGCAAGAAGAATTTATGGTTATAAAATCTAGTTTCGAAAAAGCAAAAACAAAATACTTAAACTAAAAACAACAGGAGATATCATGCAACAACAACAAAATTTACAGGTTTTATTCACTTATAATAAACCAGGTGTTAACTTATTGCAAATTTCTATTGTTAGACAATTAAACGCCGAACTACAATTTCAAAGAAAAATATTCTGTTTCCTCTGCGCTATTCAAGGAGTTGCAACACAAGGAGGTAACAGAACATTTGATTATCACAATAGAATCAATATGAAAGTTGAATATGATAAAATTCTAGCATTGGGAAAAGCTATTCGTGCATACGCTTTAGGCGCTGAAAATTCATTTGGTCCATTTTCTATATATGTTGATTCTAGTAAATCGCAGTTTGGCAGTGGTAGTGGTGCTAAATCTATGCGACTACAAAGAGGTATAGATAATAAGACAAATGCACCAATAGTTGCTTTATTCTTCAAAACACAAACATCACCAAATGCTATTGTGATGCCTTTGACTATACCTGAAGCGCTCGCCCTCAGTGATATATGTCAGTGGATTGCAATGAAATGCGTTGATTTAGACTTTGAATTAACATCAACTGATAATTTTCAGACAAGAGTTGTGAAACCTAAAACTGTAGATCAGCCACAACCAGCGTGGCAACAACAACCAACTACATCATTTTCTACTAATAATGTTAGCAATTTTTCATCTCAACCTGACTCTGCACGACCAGTTGAAAAGGTAGTTAACAACTTCTCTAAAATGTTTGAAGAAAACTTTCCATTCTAAAAAGAAAGGAGAAGAAATGACTACAGAAGCTACTGTCACAGTAGATATTACAAAAATTAAAGATTTTAAAAATTTAGATCTATTTATTACTGAAACGTTAGATAAATTAATCGATCCTGACATTCGAAAAGCTCTTTCAACTCGAGCTAAGAGAAAAGAACTATTGAGTAAATATGGTAGAGATGCGTTTATATATCCTTATAAACTTAAATTTCCAGTTATCAATCCAGAAACTGGAGATTATGATCCTATGCTAATTTACTCGGCAAGAGCTAGGTTGAGACAATATTCAAAAATTAAAAAGCAGTATAAAGATCTCATAGATCTTGCTGACGAATTATACAGAAAAATTGACGGAAAATTTAGGATTTTAGTTCAAATCAATTCTGACAATGAAACTATAATAATTGATTTTCTAGATCTAATTGAAATCTTAATATAACAATAAATAAAGAGGGAGACAGAGTCGTGAAATTTCAGTATGTACATACAAGTGGAGGAACAATCGAAACAGATCAATTAAAATTAATTGGTAAATATGTTAATAATTATTTATTCAGTTTAATCCAAGGTCTAAGACAGCAAAATTTTGGATTTAATACTCTATATAGAGTAATTCAAGAAATTAAAGAATATCGGCAAGTTTTAGGAGAAGAACGTAATTTTTTCATTGATAGCGGTGGATATTCAATTATTGTTGGTGATGTTGAACCACGGAATATTGCCAAATTTATTGAATGTTATAACTTGTTTTTAGAAAAAGAAGCAAATAAATGTTGTGACTTTATCTTTAGTTTAGACATACCAATATTCTTAAAATATCCGAGTTACAACAGAGTTTCGTATATCTATGATATGAATTCCAGATCTATATCTGGAAGTAAAAGAATATTACAGAGAAATCCAGAGTTGTATGAAAAGTTTATATTTGTCTGGCAGTTTAAATTATTAAATCAATATAAAGTCTGGACAAGAATCTATAAAGAGAATTTCGCAGATGATCCAAATTTAACTCATTTCGGAATAGGTGGATTAGTTGGACTTAGAGGAATAACAGGAATTAAGTTCTCGCCATTTATCGGAATGAGCTATAAATGTTTAGATTTAATTAAACAAAGAAATTTAAATAAAACATGTATATTACATATTCTTGGTGTATATGGCTTACATGATAAAATTATAATGTCGTTTCTTAATAAACTTTACAATAGTTATTATTTGAAAAATAAAAATTGTAAGATTCAAATAACCTATGATACCATTAATTATACATTGTCTGGCTTATATAAACTAAGAGAATTGCAGATATTTATTCCTAATGAAAACAACGAATCTTACTATTTCGACTATATATATAACCTAATTGATAAAATACACTTAATTATAGACAACCAAGAAATTCTAGATAAAATTATAAAAGATTTAAATAACATTAACAATAATAAAAAAATGGAAGATCTCAATATTACAGGTTTATTAAATGTAATAAATCAATCTATAATTGATAAAATTATAGATGAAGAAATCGAAAAACATGGAATTGTTGATCTATTTTTGAGTTGTGATAACTTTAATAAATTCAAAAATAGATTTGTACCCATACTAAAATTGTGGGAGAAGAAGTATCCACATATATATTCTAATAGGACAGAAAAGAACTTATTAAATTTTCAGCAAGTTTATGTTCTTCATAACCAATTTGAAAACGGCAAAGATCTTGACCCGATTATAGAGAAAATCATAAAACTGATTAATTTTCCAGTAGATTTAGACGATAGATAAAAACTAGAAAGGAGAAGTTGAATGATAATAACACAGCTATGTTTAACTATTCAAGGAGAAGGAATTAATACAGGAATTCCATGTCTTCTAATAAGACTAGGAAACTGTAATCTTATCTGTCCTTGGTGTGATACTAAATGGACTAATCGGTTAAGAGATATAGAATCTTTAACACAAAACAGTAGTTTACCATTTCAAATTGAAAGTGACAAAGAATTTGCAATGTTCGCAGAACTATGCAGTAATCGTCTATCTAATTATAAAACGAATAGCGTTTTAATCACTGGTGGAGAGCCTTTTCTAAACGTAGTTCAATTAATTAAACTAATTAATGTATTACACACAGAATGTAAAATCAAGCACTTTGAAATTGAAACAAATGGAACATTATTTAGTTCGAAGTTAATAGAAGAAACTTCGGATGTCGATTCAATTCTACTTAATATCTCTCCAAAAATAGATCCAAGATGTTATCCATTAAAAACTTCAACAATATATGATATAATTGAAAAGTTCACAGAAAAATACTATGAAATTGAACAAACAATTAAAAATTGTAATAATGAAAGAAAAGTTGTCTTTAAATTTGTATATTATAAAGAAATTGAAGAAAACTTAGACTTATTTATCGAACGTTTTAATATATCATTTCCAATTGTAATAATGGCACTAACGCCCGATTATTCGAAATATGTAAATGAGTTTTCATTTTTGGAGGGTTATAGAAAATCGTGTTATGACGCAATAGATTATTGTATAAGAAGAAACTATCGTTTTAGTTTAAGAGAACATATCTGGGTTTTTAATAATTTTAAACATAGAAATGAATTTGAAGATTGTAAAAAATGAAATGTAATATCGGCTGGATCACTTGTATGATCTGGCCGATCATATTTTATTTTTTTTGAATTAATATAGAAATAAATATGATTATTACATAAAAAGAAAGGAGAAAGAAAGGAGGAAGAAAGTATGAAACTAACTTTTAGCTTTTTTAAGAGGAATAATAGGTTATATGTTAGATTAAATGAATTTGGAATCATTAAGCCAGCCGAATCCAAGGCTGGAAAAAGATATAATATTGCAAAAGTATTAGGGTTAGCGTTTTCATTTGGATATATGATAACTGATGGAGACATTTGCAGACTGCAGAATGGAAAGGATGGCGATATAATCGAGATTGAGGTGTAAAATGTTTCGATTTGATCGTAATAATCCATCTAAGATTGTCGCGACTAATTTAATAGAATCTATTGTTCCAAATCATCGATCAACTCCCATGATTTGGACTCCGAATTTACAACCATTTTATTCAAGAAGGGTATTTATAATTTGCACAATTAATAACAAAAATAGGAGTGTATTAAGATTTTATCCATTAAAGAAAAGAAATGATTTACCGCCACCAAGTTTTGTGGTGGTAGATAATGATAATAAATATGTCAATGATCCGACGACACACGTCGTCCTTGATCATGAAGATTTTAAGATCATAAGGCCGATTAAAGCCGTATTTTATAAATCAAAATGGTCGTTGATGAGACGACAAATTGATTATATTCCAGTTAATTTATTGACGTTAATAAAACATTGCTATTTTAAAGATTTAATAGATGACGAATTTTTAGAGCAATGTCAAAAAGAATTTGAAAAAATTGAAAAGATTCTATTAAGGGCGAAGTCGACAAATTTTGAGGCGGAAGCGGAAGTCTGCCTAAATAAAAGTATCGAAATTTGTAATAAGATTTTTACAAAGATCAAGAGTATTTTGGATCTTTAACTTTAAAAAAGGAGAAAGGAGGAGAAAAAATGGAACGAAAAGACATTATTCTGACAAACATAACATCCTTGACTCAGAAGATGAGTCAGGGTATTGCAAATCTAAAATCAGAAAAGAATATGATGAAACAAATTGAAAATACAATTCTGTTATTAGATGTATCAGGTAGCATGAGTGAAATTGTTGATGGAAAAAGAAAAATTGATCATTTAAGGGATGTTGTAAAAGATTATCCGACATTGAGAAAAATTTCATTTTCGGATACAATTTACGATGGTACTATACCAGATCCAAATTCAAGCACCAGAATGGATCTAGGATTCAATTATATTAAACAATTTAATCCCAAAAATGTAATTGTAATTTCAGACGGACTTCCGGATTCAGAAGAGGCCGCTTTAAATGCGGCTAGATCACTGAATTGTCCCATCAATGTCATCTATATTGGACCTCCCGGAGATCGGGGGGAAGAATTTATGAAATTATTATGCCAAATGACTGGTGGCCGTCAGGTCACAGTAG
>FWWL01004504.1_pt1 | contig 20905 bp, 18 predicted proteins | sample 2228331 | NCBI WGS metagenome assembly FWWL01 (sample SAMEA103939775, study PRJEB20133) | metagenome | reverse complement strand
CCGACAATCCACAGATCCGCCGGGACTCCCCGGGCGTGCAACGCGGGAAGCAACGCTGCCAGCCGGTGGTGGCCTTTGCGCGGAATCAGGTATCCGGCCGAGAGCAGATGCACGCGATCCGGGGCCATCCCAAGACGCGCTTTCGCCTCCTCGCGGGGACGCGGGTAGAAGGTGGCTGCATCCACGCCGTTTCCAATCACGCGGCACCGCTCCTCGCTTGCCCCAAGCGAGACGGCGAACTCCCGCAAGGCGCCGGAGACGGCAATGACCGCCGCCGCCTGCCGCAGGGCGCCAGCGCCGGCTCGTTGCCGCGCAGGGTGACGGCGAACGGCTTCCCCAGTTGCGCTGCCAGCAGGCTTGCGGCTGCGCCCTCCGGGTATCCGAAGTGGGCGTCGATCAGCTCGAACGGGAATTCCCGCGCCAGCTTCTTCAGGAACGGGGCGAGCCGGACTGCCAGCACCCGGGCATGGAGAAATCCGAGCCCCGGCGGGTACAGCCACCGGGGATGGTGAACTGTCAGCGATCCCCGTTGAACCACGCGCGGCGGCGCATCGCGGAGCAGGCGCAGTCCCGCCCCGCGCACCTCCAGAAGCGGCACCGGCGCCGCCACCCTCACTTCCGCCAGCCTGCCGAGCTCCTGCAGGCGGCGCTCGACGAACACGCCGAACGAGGGCTCGCCGGGGCGCGGGAACACTGTCGAGAGGCTGAGGATTTTGCGTTGACTCACAACAAGGCCGGGCCGCCGAAGGCGTGCGCCGCCCTTCATCGTACAATTCCCGACCGCTGCCGCTTCATGTATGCTGAGGGTTCGGACCACACCATCCGGGACAAGAGGAATCCACCATGAGCCAGGAACTCTCACGACGCAGCTTTGCCAAAAAGGCGGCGGTGCTCGCCGCGCCCGCTGTTTTGCCCGCGCTCGGGGCGAACGAAGTGATCCGCATGGGCGTGATCGGCACCGGCGGACGCGGACGCTACCTGATCGAGCGCAGCTTTGAGGGCAACCGGGGCCGCTTCACCGTGGAGGCTGTCTGCGATACTTACGCGGGCAACCTGGCCAAGGGCAAGGACGTCGTCGCCACCCGCAGCGGCAAGACGCCGCGCGGCTATGTCGATTACCGCAAGCTGCTGGCCGAGAAAGAGATCGACGCGGTCATCATCGCCACGCCCGAGCATCTCCACCACCGCATGCTGCTCGACGCGCTCGCCGCCGGCAAGCATGTCTACGTGGAAAAGCCTCTGGCGCACACCATCGAGGAGTGCCAGGACATCATGAAGGCGGTGGCGAAGAGCAAGAGCGTCGTGCAGGTGGGCACGCAGAACCGCTCCAACAGCCTCTACCAGATGGCCAAGACGATGATCTCGCAGGGGCTCATCGGCGAGTGCCACTATGTGCGCGCCTTCTGGTACCGCAATGCGCTGCCCAACGGCGCCGCCGCATGGCGTTATTCGATCCCCGAGGACGCCTCGCCGGAAAACACCGACTGGAAGCGGTTCCTCGGCCCCGCCCCGGCGCGGGAGTTCAGCAAGCCGCGCTACTTCCAGTGGCGCCTGTACTGGGATTATTCCAGCGGCATCGCCACCGACCTGATGGTCCACCAGACCGACATCACCGCCTTCGTCATGGGCAAGGGCATCCCGGACAGCGTCGTCGCCACCGGCGGCATCTACCGCTGGACGGAGAACGATGACCGCGACGTGCCCGACACGTGGAGCGTGCTGATGGACTACACGCAGGACCGCTTCCACATCAACTACTCCTGCTATCTCGGCAATGCCCGCTTCGGCTACGGCGAGCAATTCCTCGGCAACGAGGGCATGATCGAGGTCATCAGCCGGCAGACGCTGAATTTCTATCCCGAGAGCTATCCGGGCGTGCCGGAGAAGGTGAAAGCCCGCAAGGAGCTTTCCATCACGATCCCCAACAACGACCATCTTGCGGTGGAGGCTCACATCCGCAACTGGTTCAACGCCATCCGCGGCATCGAGAAGCCCGTGGCGCCGCCGCAGGCCGGTTACGAGGCGGCCATTCCGGGCTTCATGAGCGTACTGAGCTACCGCGAAGGCAAGAAGGTCCTGTGGGACCACAAGGCGGACCGCTACCGTTTCGCCTGATCCCGGCATTGCGGCGACTTGCGGGGGCGCGGCGCGAGCCGCGCCCTTCGCGTCTCCGCCCCTGCCGCTACACTGTGGACAGAAGAGGCCGATGGGAGTCTTCTACTCGCGGCAGCAGTTGCTGGAAGCGCGCCGGCAGTGGCGCCGGGAAGGGCTCACGGTGGTGTTCACCAACGGCTGCTATGATCTGCTGCATCCGGGCCATGTGCGCACGCTGGAGCGCGCCCGCGCGCTCGGCGACAGGCTGGTGCTGGCGCTGAACAGCGATGAAAGCGTGCGCCGCATGAAGGGCGCCTCGCGCCCCATCGTGCCCGAGCAGGAGCGGGCCGCGCTCGCCTGCGCTCTCGAGGCCGTCGACGCGGTGACGCTGTTCGGCGAGGACACGCCGCGGGAGCTGATCGCCGAACTGTTGCCGGACGTGCTCGTGAAGGGCAGCGACTGGAGCCACTTCGTCGCCGGGCGGGAAGAAGTGGAGGCTGCGGGCGGCCGCGTGGTTCTGCTGCCGCTGGAGCCGGGCTATTCGACAACCGCCACAGTGGAGCAAGTTCTGGCGCGCCGGAGAAGGACATGACGCACCCGGCGGTGCGCGATCTGTTCGAATCGCTCTCCCGCTCGCCCGCGTTTCAGAAACTGCTGCGGGCGCTGGCGGCGCAGGCGGCGGAACGCGTCTGCCTGAGCGGGCTGACGCCGACGGCCAAGGCGCTTTGCACGGCGCTGATCTGGCATGCCCTGGAGCAGCCGCTGCTGGTGATCACGGAGTCGCAGCGATCTGCGGAGGCCTGGCAAGAGGCTCTGGAGACATTTCTCGGGATCCTCCACCGCGGTGCGGCTGCGCCCCGCCCGCTGCTGATCCCGGCCTGGGACGTCTTGCCCGGACAGGGGCTCTCCCCGCACAACGAAATCAAGGAGCAGCGCGCCGCCGGGCTGTGCCGCATGGCGGCCGGGCGGGCTTCCATCGTGCTGGCGCCTGTCGACAGCGCGCTGCAGCGCCTGCGCCCGCCGCACGAGTATCTGAACCTCGCCGTGACGCTCCGCAAGGGCGAGGAGACGCCCATGGAGGATCTGGCGGCGCATCTCGTCTCGATCGGCTACCGGCGGCGCGAGCCGGTGGAGATGGAGGGCGAGTTCTCGATCCGCGGAGGCATCTTCGATGTCTTCCCCGCAGAAGCCTCGCGCCCGGTGCGGATCGAATTCTTTGGCGACACCATCGAGAGCCTGCGGCGCTTCGACCCGGAAACGCAGCGTTCGGTGCTCGCCATCGAGGAAGTGACGATCCTCCCGCTGGAGGAGTCCCCGCGCCCGGCGGCCGCGCGCGCGGAGATGGCCGACGCATCCGATGAGACCGCGCCCGGCTGGGAATTCGCCGAATTGGCTGCGGCGAAGCCGGACACCGCGCTCGAAGAATTCCTGCCCGGCGCGCTGGTTCTGCTGGACGAGCCCGAGGCGCTGCGCGAGGGCTCCGACAGGCTCTGGAAGAAACTCGATGCGCTCGCCCCGCAAGCCCCGGCGGCCCCCGATGCGCTCTTCTTCCATTGGGGCGAGCTCTCCTCGCGCCGTCAGGGCCGGCGCGAACTCGAACTGCGCGAGCTGCTGCTTGAGCACGAGCTGCCCCCGGAGACAGTGGCCGTGGAGATCCGCTCGCAGCCAGGCACGGCGTTCCGCAACCACTTGCGCTCCGCCATCGAGGAGGCTCGCGACCTGACCAGCCAGGGCTGGAAAGTGGTCTTCTTCGCGCCGACCGCGGGCGACGTGGAGCGGCTGGCAGATGTCTTCAGCGAGTACTCGCTGCCCTTCCAGCTCGGGCTGGAGGACGCCTCCGGCGTCTCGCCGTACCTGGCCGAACGGGCGTTCATGGCTGTGGAGAGCGCCGGCGTGTTCCTGCTCAAGGGCAGGCTCGCCCGCGGCACGCGCCTGCCCGAGGAGCGTCTGGCGCTGGTCGGCAGCCGGGATCTCTTCGAAGCCGCCTACGACGTCCAGCCTGCGCGCACGCGCTCGCACGCGGCGCTGTTCACGCCCGAGACGCTGGATCTGAACGTGGGCGATTACGTCGTTCACGCGCAGCACGGCATCGGGCGCTTTACGGGGCTGAAGCAGATCGTCACCTCGGGCGTCTCCGAGGATTTCATGGTGGTGGAGTACGCGGGGGGCGACCGGCTTTACGTGCCGCTCACGCGGCTGGACCTGATCCAGAAATACCGCGGCGCAGGCGATGCGGCGCCATCGCTGGACAAGCTCGGCGGCGTCACCTGGGCGCGCACGAAATCGCGCGTCAAGGCGAAGATGCGCGACATGGCCGAGGAGCTGCTGAAGCTCTACGCCGAGCGCAAGATGGCCGAGGGCTTCGCCTTCTCGCCCGACTCCGCCTGGCAGCGCGAGTTCGAGGACGCCTTCGAATTCACTCCGACGCGCGATCAGCTGCAGGCAGTGGCGGAGATCAAGCGCGACATGGAGTCGCCCCATCCCATGGACCGGCTGCTGTGCGGCGACGTCGGCTTCGGCAAGACCGAAGTGGCCATGCGCGCCGCTTTCAAGGCGCTCGGCGACGGCAAGCAGGTGGCCGTGCTGGCGCCCACCACCGTGCTGGCGCTCCAGCATTACGAGACCTTCCGCAAGCGCTTCGCGCCGTTCCCCGTGCGCGTCGAAATGCTCAGCCGCTTCCGCACGCCGCGCGAGATCCGCTCCGTGCTGGAGGACCTCGCTGCGGGCAAGGTGGACATCGTGGTCGGCACCCACAGGCTGCTTTCCAAAGACGTCGTCTTCGCCGATCTCGCCCTGCTCGTCATCGACGAGGAGCAGCGCTTCGGCGTGCGGCACAAGGAGCGCCTGAAGCAGATCCGCAAGAGCGTGGACGTGCTCACCATGTCGGCCACGCCCATCCCGCGCACGCTCCACATGGCGCTGCTCGGGCTGCGCGACATGAGCGTGATCGAGACGCCGCCCAAGGACCGCCTCGCCGTGCAGACCGTGGTGGCCCGCTTCCACCCGGATCTCATCCGCGCCGCCATCGGGCAGGAGCTTGAGCGCGGCGGGCAGGTCTACTTCATTCACAACCGCATCGATTCGATCTGGTCGCGCGCGGCGATGATCCAGGAGCTGGTGCCGCAGGCGCGCATCGCCGTGGGGCACGGGCAGATGGACGAGGAGCAGCTGGAGCGCGTGCTGCTGAGCTTCATGCGCCGGGAGTCGGACGTCTTTGTCTGCACCACCATCGTCGAAAACGGCCTGGACATCCCGCTGGCGAACACGATCATCATCGAAAACGCCCAGAATTACGGCCTCAGCGAGCTGTATCAGCTGCGCGGCCGCGTCGGGCGCTCCAACCGCCGCGCCTACGCCTACCTGCTCGTGCCCGGCGACGGCGAGGTGACCGAAGTGGCGCGCAAGCGCCTGGCGGCGCTCAAGGAATTCAGCGACCTCGGCTCGGGCTTCAAGATCGCGGCGCTGGACCTCGAACTGCGCGGCGCGGGCAACCTGCTCGGCGGCGAACAGCACGGCCACATCGCCAGCGTCGGCTACGAGACGTATGTGAAGCTGCTCGAGGAAACCGCGCGCGAGTTGCGGGGCGAGACCGTGCTGCCCGAGCTGCACTCTTCGCTGAACCTCGGGCTCGACATCCGCATCCCGCCCGCCTACATCGCGGACGAGCAGCAGCGCCTGCGCGCCTACAAGCGCATCGCCGATGCCGGCGAGCCGCAGAAAATGGCCGCGCTGCTCGAGGAGCTGGCCGACCGTTACGGGCCGGTCCCGGAAACCGTGCGCCTCCTGGCCGAGTATTCGCTGCTGAAGTCGCAGGCCGAGCGCTGCGGCATCGAATCCATCGACCGGCGCGCCGGGGCGGTCCTCGTCAAGTTCCATCCCGGCGCGCCCATCGACCCGCAGCGGCTCATGGATCTGGTGGCCTCCACGCCCGGCACGCAGTTCACGCCGGCCGGAGTGCTCCGCTTCCCGCTGGCGCAGAGCGACCCCGCTGGCCTGCTCGCATTTCTGCACAACCTGCTCGGGCAGCTGCGCGGCTGATGCCGGAGCGGCGCTCGCCCGGTTTTGGATAATGGAAGCATGAAGGTTTTCCGGCTGGGCTTCCTGTGCCTGATTGCCGCGGCCGGCCTGCCTGCGGGCGAGCCGGTGGTCGTCGAACAGATCATCGCCAAGGTCAACGGCGACATCATCACGCGTTCCGACCTGGCCCGCGCGCGGCAGGAGCTGGAAGCCAGCCTGCGGCAGCGCAATCTGCCTCCTTCCCAGATCGCCGAAATTCTCGCCCAGGCCGAAAAGGATCTGCTCCGCGACAAGATCGACAATCTGCTGCTGATCCAGCGCGGCAAGGAGCTCAATCTCAACGTCGACGGGGAGGTATCCAAATACCTGGCCCAGATCCAGTCCGACAACAAGATCGCCGACCCGGAGAAGTTCCAGGCCTGGATCCGCGAGAACACGGGCATGAGCTACGAGGATTTCCGCGCCGAGCTGCGCAACAACTTCCTGAGCCAGCGCGTCCTTGGGCAGGAAGTCTACAGCAAGGTCAACATCCCGCGGCGGCAGATCGAGGAGTACTACGAGAAGAACAAGGAATCCTTCCGGCGCAATGAGCGCGTCATTCTCCGCGAGATCCTCGTCAGCACGCAGGGCATGGACGAGGCGGGCGTTGCCGCTGCAGAGAAAAAGGCGCGCGAAATCGTGGCGCGGGCGCGCAAGGGCGAGCGATTCACCGAACTGGTGCGCGAATTTTCCGAAGGCGCCTCGGCGCGGCAGGGCGGTCTGCTGGATCCCTTCGAGAAGGGCATCCTGGCTCCCGAACTCGAGCAGCTGGTCTGGGACAAGGAGAAGGGCTATGTCACCGATCCGATCCGCGTGCCCGCCGGATGGCTGATCCTGCGCGTCGAGGATCACCAGAAGGAGGGGCTCGCGGAGCTGTCGGAAGTCGAGAACGAGATCCGCGAGAAGCTGGCGTCGGAGATCATGATGCCCAGGGTGCGCGAGTTCCTCAGCGAGCTCCGCCGCAATTCCTTCATCGAAATCCGGCAGCCCTGGGTCGACACCGGCGCCGTCCCTGGCCAGAAGACGGACTGGAACGATCCGGCGCTGTTGCGCGCCGAGACGGTGACCAAGGAGGAGGTGGCGGCTCAGGCGCGCCTGAAGCGGCTGCTGTTCTTCCTGCCCATTCCCGGAACGTCGATCACCGACACGAGCAAGTCTTCCAGCAAATAAAATCTCCTCATGAAGTCCCCCATGTGCAGCGACCTGGCCCCGGGGCAGAGCGTCCAGGGCGTCTTCCTCGTGCAGGCCAAGGAGATCCGCCAGAAGAAGACCGGCGAGCCCTACCTTTCGCTGGTGCTGATGGATCGCACCGGCGAGGTGGACGCCAAGATGTGGGACAACATCGGCGATGTAGCGGACACCTTCGACCGCGACGACTTCGTGCGCGTGCGCGGGCAGACGCAGGAGTATAACAAGAAGGTCCAGATCACGATCCACTCGCTGCAGCGGATCCCGGAAGACGAAATCGATATCGCCGACTTCCTCCCCGTATCGAAGCGCGACGCCGCAGAGATGTGGCGCGAGCTGGAGGGTGCCATCGCCTCCATCTCCAACCCGCACCTGAGGGCGCTGCTCGAGTCGATTTTCCGCGACCCGGAGATCGCCGACGCATACCGGCGCGCTCCCGCCGCCAAGGGCATCCACCATGCCTGGATCGGCGGCTTGCTGGAGCACGTGCTCAGCATGTGCGCGGTGGCGCGCTTCCTCGCGTCCCACTATCCGGGCATCGACCGTGATCTGCTACTGGCCGGCGTGCTTCTGCATGACATCGGCAAGATCCGCGAGCTTGACTTCAGCCGCAGCTTCTCCTACACGACGGAGGGCGGGCTTGTGGGGCACATTCAGCTGGGTCTGCGCATCGTCGCGGACCACCTGCCGCAGGGCTTCCCGCCGAAGCTGCGCAATCTGCTCGAGCACATGATCCTGAGCCATCACGGGCAGCTGGAGTTCGGCAGCCCCAAGCTGCCCAGCTTCCCCGAGGCGATGCTGCTGCACCTGATCGATCTGACGGACTCGAAAATGGCTGCCATCCAGGCCGCGCTGGAGAAGGACGGCAACAGCGAGGGCGTCTGGACGGGCTACAATGCGGCATTGGAGCGCAGCCTGCTGGACCGCGAGAAGTATTTGCGCGAACCGGCGCCGCCCGCTCGTCCCGCGCCGGGGGCGGATGCGAAGCGCCGCACATCGCCCTTCGCCGCCGCGCTGTTGTCCGCGCTGGACGGAGGGAAAGGGAAATAGTCATGCCGCGCACGGCCCGCGCCATTCCGCCTCCGCTGGAACTTCGTTGCCTGAACGCCCTCTGGCGCCTTGGCGAGGCCAATGTCCAGGCGGTGCGGGAATGGCTGGCGCCCCAGAAGCCGCTCGCCTACACCACCGTCATGACGATGCTCGATCGTCTGACGCGCAAGCGGTTCCTCGCGCGCCGCAAGGTGGGCCGCTCCTTCCTCTACACGCCGCTGGTTTCGCGCGATGAAATCCGGCATCTGGCCGTCCGCGAGCTGGCGGACTCGCTCTTCGACGGGAAGGTGGAAGAGCTTGCAGCGTTTCTGGGCGGCCACGCAGCGCCTGCCGCAGCACAGCCGCAAACGCATGCCGAGGGAGAGCCGCAGCCCCTGGATGCCGCCCTCCTGTAGCGCCCCCGGGGGCGAACGCTGCCGCATTTCCGCGATATGCTCAACTAGAGTGCGGAGGAATTCTGCGCCCCGCTCTTCGTGAGGGAGGATTTCAAGCGATGAGGAAACCGAGCCCCGCATGGGTGTTCTTGTTGGCGGCCCTGATGCTGGCCTCCTCCTGCGCGCGGGATCCGGAAGTGGTCAAACGGCGCTTCCTGGAGAACGGCAACCGCTACGCCCAGCAGGGGAAGCTCAAAGAGGCCATCATCATGTACCGCAACGCCCTGAAGCGCGATCCGCGCTTCGGGGAGGCCTACCTCCGGCTGGGCGACGCCGAAATGCGCCGCGGTATGCCGGCTCAGGCGGTGGCGGCCTACAGGCGCGCTGTCGAACTGTACTCCGATCCGGAGGAGCCCGCCGGAAAGCTGGCCGACATCTATCTCGCCGCCTACGTGCTGTCCCCCAGGAAGGATCCGCTTCTGCTGAAGGAAGTCGAAGAGCTCGCCTCCTCTCTTGCGGCAAAGAATCCCAACAGCTACCAGTCGTTGCGCCTCCGCGCATTTCTCGCTCTCGCCGACACTACGGACAAGACGCAGGAGCACCTGTTCCGGGCCATCGAATTTTTCAAGAAAGCCGACGCAATCAAACCCAAGCAGCCGGAGCTGCGGCTGGCGATGGTCCAAACCATGGCGCAGGTCGGCCAGCTGGAAGAGGCGGAAAAATACGCCCGGGAAATGATCGAGGACAATCCGAAAACTCCGGGAGCATACTGGTTCCTCAGCCGCCTCTATTTGCAGCAGAACCGCCTGAAGGATGCCGACGCGGTGGTGGACCGGCTGATCGCGGCCAACCCGGAAACCCCGGCCTTTCGTGTCGACCGGGCTGAGTACCTGTTCGCGACGCAGCGCAAGGACGAGGCGCTCCGGTCGCTGGACGAAATCGCCGGCACGCCCGGGATCGAGCCCTCGCTGCTGAAACGCGTGGGGGATACCTATCTCCGGCTCGGCCAGCCTCAGAAAGCGTACGAGACCTATCAGGCGGGAGTGGCCAAATTCCCCGGCCAGAAGACCGAATTCCGGCTGAAAATGATCCCCGCCCTGCTCGCCATGCAGAAGCGCGAGGAGGCCATCCGCCTCGGCGAACTTGCCGCGCAGGAGGATCCTTCCAACAATGGCGCCATCTCCATGCGCGCCTCCTTGTGGCTGAATTTCGGCACGAAGGAGCAGTTCGACGCTGCGGTCAAGGATCTTCAGCAGCTGATCTCGAAGGAGCCCAACAACGCCGTCATCCGCTACAACCTCGGCCGCGCGTACCACTCCCGCGGCGAGCTCGACGCCGCCCGCACTCAGTACGCGGAGGCTGTCAAAGCTTCCCGGTATCTCACCGCCGCGCATCTCGGTCTCGGGCAGATCGCTCTGGCAAAGAACGAACCCGGCAAGGCGGTCTCGGAAGCCGACGAGATCCTTGCCTATGATCCCTCCAACCTCCCGGCGCGCATTCTGCGGATCAACGGCCTCATGGCCAGCGGCAACAACAACCAGGCGCGCATCGACATCAACGCCTATCTGAAAGACACGCCGGACAACCCGGATCTCAGGTACCAGCTCGCCATCGTCAACTTCCTCGACCGGCGCTACCAGGAGGCCGAGCAACAGTTCCGCGCCCTCCAGCAGAAGTTCCCCGGCGACCTCCGGCTCCTGTTCGCCATCGCCGAGGTGATGCTGCGCACCAACCGGCAGGCGGACGCCATGCGGCTCGTGCAGGACGCCTGGCGCAAGAACCCGGACCAGCCCGGGCTGAAGCTCGCCGTGGCCAACACCGCCCTGCGCGTCAATCAGCTGGACCTGGCGGAACAGCACTTCCGCGACCTGCTGGCGAAAAATCCCGGCGACATCGATCTCACCATCCGCCTCGCCGAGACCTTGCGTCGCAAACAGCAGCTGCCCGCCTCGCTCGACCTGCTCAAACAGGGGTATGCCCGCAACCCGTCTTTCCCCGGGCTGGCGTTGCAGCTCGCGCTCACGCACGAGGCTCTGGGCGACTGGCGCTCCGCCGTGCCGCTCTACGAGGCGATCCTGAAGCAGGATCCGAACCACGTGATCGCGCTGAACAACCTTGCTTACCGGTATGCCGACATGGGCAAGGACCTCGACACGGCCCTCACCTACGCACAGCGCGCGCAACAGCGCGCTCCGACCAGCGACGACATCGTCGACACGCTCGCGTGGGTCTACATCCGCAAGAACCTCAATGACGCGGCCATCTCCCTGCTGAAGCCGCTCATCGCCAAACAGCCGCGCAATCCCCTCTTCCATTTCCATCTGGGGCTGGCGCTGCTGCAAAAAGGCGACCGCACCGCGGCGAGGCAAAGCCTGCAAACCGCCCTTTCGCTGAACCCTTCCAAGGAGGACGAGCAGAGGATCCGGGAGGCGTTGTCGCGCGCGGGCTGACACCATGACCTTGCGCCATCCCGCCCTCGCCTACACGGCGCCGTTCGTCTATTTCCTCATCTGCCTGGCGGTGCTGCCGAAGCTCGGGATGCCGCCGCGCGCGGAGCTGGGCTTCTGGCTGGCTTCCGGGCTCGCCGTCACCTGGCTGTTCAGCCGGCGGCTGTTCCGCTTCCGGATCACGGCGCCTGTCTCCTCGGCCGCCGTCGGCGCCGCCGTGTTCCTGTTGTGGGTGGCCCCGGACACGCTCTGGCCCGGATGGCGCAGCCACTGGCTGTTCAGCAATCCGCTGTTCGGACAGGCAGGCACCACCCTGCCGGACGCGGCTCTGCAGGACTCCATCGCTCTCTGGCTGAGAACCGCGCGCGCCGTCGTGCTGGTCCCTGTGGTCGAAGAGCTGTTCTGGCGCGGATGGCTGATGCGCTGGATCGAAAACCCGGACTTCGAACGCGTGCCCTCCGGCTCGTGGCATCCCCGCGCGTTCTGGATCACGGCGATCCTGTTCGCTCTCGAGCATGGCGTGTATTGGGAAGTCGGGCTGGTGGCGGGCGCCGTGTACAACGCCTGGATGATCCGGACGAAGTGCCTCGGCGACCTGATCCTCGCGCATGCGGCCACCAACGGAATGCTGTGCGCGTGGATCCTTGCCACCGGGCGGTACGAGTTCTGGCAGTAGCCTCTCAGGCCGCCGCGGCCGCTGTGCTCTACTGAAAGGTTGGCCCGCTGATGCCCTCTCGATACGCACTCTTTGACCGGTCCCGGCTGCGAATCCTGCCTCTCGCGGAACGGCAGCACGATTTGCGGATCGAGCACTGGCTCCGGCTGGAGGATGCGGCGCCGCCATTCGGGCACCCGGATCTACCCGTGGTCGCCGCACGCTGGGCGGCAGCGCAGCGGCGCGGCGCGGCGAGGATCCTGATGATGGGCGCGCACGTGCTGCGGGCTGGCGTCAATCGCCACATCATCGACCTGCTCGAGCGCGGCGCGCTGTCGGTGATCGCCATGAACGGCGCCGGGCTGATCCACGACTACGAGCTCGCCCGCATCGGCGCCACCACCGAGAGCGTGGCGCGCTACATCCGCGAGGGGCAGTTCGGACTTTGGCGCGAAACCGGCGAGCTGAATGACTGGATCCGCGGCGCCGCCGCCTCGGGTGAAGGGCTGGGCGAACACGCAGGCAGGCGCATCCTCGAATCGGACTTCCCCTTCCGGGACTGGAGCGTGCTTGGCGCAGCTTACCGCTGCGGCGTGCCCGTGACCATCCACGCCGGCATCGGCTACGACATCCTGCACGAGCACCCCAACTGCGATGGAGCGGCGCTCGGCGAAACGAGCTACCGCGACTTCCTCATCTTCGCGCGCGTTGTCGAATCGCTCGAAGGCGGCGTGCTGCTCTGCTTCGGCTCGGCCATCATGGGGCCGGAGGTTTACCTCAAGGCCCTCGCAATGGCGCGCAACGTGGCGCATCAGGAGGGCAGGGCGATCCGCCGCTTCACGACTGCCGTCTTTGATCTTGTTCCGATCCGCGGCGACCACCGCCGCGAGTTGCCGAAAACCGACCCCGGCTACTATTTCCGCCCCCACAAGACCATGCTGGTTCGCACCGTCGCCGACGGCGGCGAAAGCTATTACTTTTGCGGCGATCACCGCGCCACCTTCCCCGCGCTGCACGCCGAACTGCTTCGCGCTCTGGAGACGGAGGCATGACCCCTGCAGCGATCCTGGAAGCCATCCCCCGCCTGCGCGCCCTCGTCGCCGGCGACATCTGCCTGGACCGTTGGTGCCGTTACGATCCGCGGCTCACCGAACCCTCCCGCGAAACAGGGCTGGACCGCATCGCCGTGGTCTCCACCGAGTGCACGCCCGGCGCGGGCGGCACAGTCGCCTCCAACCTCGCCGCACTCGGCTGCGGGCGCGTCGCCGTGCTCGGCGCCATCGGAGAGGACGGGCACGGCTATGAGCTGCGCGCCGCTCTCGCGCGCCGCGGCATCGATGCGTCGCTTCTGGTCACAGCCCCCGGGCAGACCTTCACCTACACCAAGCTGATCAACACCTACACAGAGGTCGAAGACCTCGGTCGCATCGACTTCGTCACCTTCCCACCGCCACGGGAAGTCGAGGACGAAATCCTCCGCCGTCTGGAAGCCGTTGCCGGCGAATTCGACCTGATCCTTGTCTCCGACCAGATGGAAACGGCCTCCGGCGCCGTGGTGACGCCGCGCATGAGGGAGAAGCTCGAGCTGCTGCAGGCGCGGCATCCGGATCTTGTCATCTGGGTCGACTCGCGCATGCACATCGAACAGTTCCGCGGACTCGTGCTCAAACCCAACGAGCGGGAGGCGCGCGAGGCATGCGAACGCCTCGGACTCCCGCAGCCGGATTATGGCGAACTGCGGCGCATCACACGCGCTCCGCTCCTGATGGTCACGCACGGGGGCGACGGCGTCACGCTGGCCACGCAGGACGGCGCCCGCCGCATCCCGACACGCCGCATCGAGCATCCGGTGGACATCTGCGGCGCGGGCGACAGTTTCTCCGCCGGCGCGGCGCTCGCCTTGCGCGCGGGCGCTTCCCCGGAAGACGCCGCGCGCTTCGGGCACCTGGTGGCATCTGTCACCATCATGAAACCCGGCACCGGCACCGCCTCCCCGCAAGAGGTGCTGGCCGCTGCCGCATCCGAAGATCAGCCATGAGCATCCTCGCCATCGACATCGGAGGCACGAAGTTCAGCGCCGCGCTCTTTCGGGGCGGGCGCATGGCGCGAAGAGAGTCCCGCCGCACGGACCGCGAGGGCGGCCGCGAATGGATGCTGGCCCAGCTTCAGGAAATCGGGCGGCGATGGCGCGAGGAGGAAGAATTCTCCGCCGTCGGCGTCGGCTTTGGAGGGCCCGTGGATTTTGCCACGCAGCAGGTGGTGCTGTCGACCCACGTAGCCGGATGGCAGGGCTTCGACCTGCCGGCATGGCTGCGGGAGCAGTTCGGGGCTCCAGTGCTGATGGACAACGACGCCAACGTGGGCGCGCTCGGCGAGGGGCTTCATGGCGCCGGGCGCGGCTTCCGTCCGCTGTTCTACATGACCCTCTCCACGGGCATAGGCGGCGGCATCCTGCTGGAGAACGGCGTCTACCGCGGCGCGGACTCCTACGCGGGCGAGATCGGGCATCTCAACATCCGGCCCGACGGCCCGCCCTGCTTGTGCGGCTCCAATGGCTGCTTCGAGCGGATGTGCTGCGGCCTCTGGCTCGAACAGGACTATGGGAGGAGCGCGCGGGAGCTGATGCAGGACGCGGCGTTCGTCGAGCGCTACGTGGTGGATCTCGCCCGCGGACTCAAGGCCGCCGTCATGCTGCTGAATCCGGCGCGGATCGTCATCGGCGGCGGCATCAGCAAGGCAGGCGAGGCGCTGTTCGGGCCGCTGCGCGCCGAACTGCGGCGGCAGATCACGTCGTGGTCGCGCGCGCGGCTCGATGTCGTGCCCGCGGAGCTCGGCGACGACAGCGTCCTGTGGGGCGCGTATGAATTGGGGCTCGAAGCCCGGCGACAATAGAAGGGGAAATGCAAGCTGACCAGTTTATCGCCGATTACCAGGCGCGCCTGTCGCAGACGGTGGCGCAGATTCCTCTCGACCGCGTCGCGCAGGCTGTCGAATGGCTGCGCGAGGCGCGCGACCAGGGCCGCACCATCTTCGTTTGCGGAAACAGCGCCGCCACCGCTTCCCACTTCGTCTGCGACGTTTTGAAGGGCTGCTCCTACGGACACGAGCGGCGCTTCCGCATCCTGGCACTCCACGACAACCTGCCCACGCTGACTGCCTACTCCAACGACGTCAGCTACGAGTGCGTGTTCGTCGAGCCGCTCAGGAACCTGGCGCGCCCCGGCGACCTGCTGATCGCCATCAGCGGCTCCGGCAATTCGCCCAATGTGCTCCGCGCAGCCGAATGGGCCAACGCGAACGGGCTGCGGACCATCGGGCTCACGGGGCGCGGGGGCGGAAAGCTCGGGCCGCTTTCTCAACTGGAGATCCGGATTCCCGAGGCGCACATGGGCCGCATCGAGGACGGCCACATGATCGTCTGCCACATGCTGGCGTACTATTTCATGGAGACCGAAGGCGCGGGCGGCGGCTGCTGATCCCCGACGCGCTGTTCGGCAACCGGGAGCCTCGCGATGAAACGCCTTGTCATTCTTGCGCTCGCCAGCCTCTGCGCCGCCACCGCCCAGCAGGCGCCTTTGTGGCCCGCGGGCAAGCGAGCCGCGGTCAGCCTCACGTTCGATGATGCGCGCCCCAGCCAGATCGACACAGGGCTGCCGCTGCTTGAAAAGCTGGGCGTGCGCGCCACGTTCTTCGTGCTTCCCGGAAATGTCGAAAAGCGTCTGGAAGGCTGGAAGCGCGCGGTCGCGCTCGGCCACGAGTTCGGCAACCACTCGATGACGCACCCCTGCACGGGCAACTACGCCTTCTCCCGCGCCAACGCGCTCGAAACCTACGACCTCGAGCGAATGGCGAAGGACATCGACGCGGCGCAGCAGTCCATCCGCAAGCTGCTCGGTGTGGCGCCCGTGAGCTTTGCCTACCCGTGCGGCCAGAGCTTCGTGGGGCGCGGATCACAGACGCGCAGTTACGTCCCGCTGATTGCAGAGCGCTTCCTGCTCGGGCGCGGATACATGGGCGAGGCGGCCAATGATCTTTCAGCGTTCGACCTGTCGCAGGCGATGGGCACGCCCTTCGATGACATGCCGCCCGAGGACGTCCTGAAGATGGTGAAAGCCGCCGCCGCGGAAGGCCGCTGGATCATCCTCGTCGGCCATGACATCGGACCGCGCCGGTTCCAGTCCGTGGACTCAGCCGCCATCGAGGCGGTTGTCAACTTCGCGAAGGATCCCGCCAACGGCATCTGGCTGGAAACGGCGGGCGCTGTGGCGAAGTATCTTCGAGACAGGCGCCCCTGAGCGCGGCTTCACTGCTTTCTGGATCCCCGGATTCTCGCACCGCCCTGCTCGAGAACGACAGCCGTCGCCTCGCCCGCAGCGTTCACCTCGAATTCCAGCGATGCATCGAACGCCTTGGGGAAGAAGCGCCGCTCGCTCTCGGCGAACACGGGAAACTTCGGCTGCCCCGTCGCCTGTGTCATCAACTGTCCGCCCTCCAGCGTGACGGTCAGAACAAACCCGGGGCGCAGCTCGTATTGCCCCACATAGCGGCGCAGGACCTCTTCGGAGAGCGAGATCTCCCGGCGCGGCCGGGGCACGGGCCTCTCCTCTCCAAGAGCGAGCGCCGCCAGGTCCTCGGCCAGCCTTCCTGCCTGGGCGGGCACGACGTTCGCGAGAGCCACCACCAGCAGCTCCTTCGCGGGCACGCGGATGATCATCGTCGCAAAGCCGTTGATGCCGCCGCCGTGAGACTGCCACACCACGCCGTTGCGCTCCTTGACGATCCAGCCATAGGCGTAATCGTTCTTGTCAGGTGTGAAATACCGCCGGTAGTTTTCCGCGCTCAGCAGCTTCTGCGCCCGCAGCGCGGCGTCCCATTTCAGCAGATCCAGGCACGTCGAATACAGCGCCCCGGCTGCGTGTGGAAGGCTCATGTCGAGAAACGCCGCGTTCCGCAGCTCTCCGCCCCGACGCTCGTATCCTGCCGCGCGGCGCGGCAGCACCTCCGCGTCGGAGTCGTAGCCCGTGTCGTTCATGTCCAGCGGCTCGAAGATCCTCCGGCGCACGAACTCCGCGTAGCTCATGCCGCTCAGCCTCTCGATGAGCAAGCCCAGCAGCACGTACCCGGTGTTGCTGTACTTCATCTGCGTGCCGGGCTGGAATTCCAGCGGGCGGTCGGCAACTTCCCGCAAAATCTCCAGGGGAGTTTTCGTCTTCCGCATATCGCGGCCGTACGAGGGCAGAGCCGTGTAATTGAACAGCCCGGATGTGTGCGTCAGCAGCTGATGGATCGTGATCCCCCGCCAGGCTTCCGGCGCGTCGCTCCAGTGCCGGGAGACGGGGTCGTCCACCGAAAGCTTGCCTTCCTGCGCCAGCAGGAGCACGGCCATCGCCGTGAACTGCTTGGTGATGGAGCCGAGGCGGAACCGCGTGTCTGGCGCGGCGGGGACCGCCCACTCGAAGTTGGCCATCCCGTATCCTTTGGCCAGCAGTGGCTTGCCGGATTGCGCCACCAGCACGGCGCCGTTGAAGCGATTCAGCTCATGATAGGCGCGCGCCTGTTGATCCAGCCGCTCCGGCGTGAGGGCGGCAGCGGCTGCGGCGAGCGTGAGGCACAGCAGGGCGGCTCTTCGGGTCATGATCAGACAGTAAGACGCCGCAGACCGCGATTTGTTCCGCCAGGAGCGCGCAATCAGCTCTCCCGCACCACCCTGCCGTCGCGCATGTGAATGATGCGGTCGGCGAAGGCGGCCGCCTCGGGGTTGTGCGTGATCATGAGGATCGTCTGCCCGAAGCGGAGGTTCAGGCTGCGCAGCAGCTCCAGCACCGCCTCGCTGTTCTCCGTGTCGAGGTTCCCGGTGGGCTCGTCGGCCAGGAGAATGGCGGGGCGGTTGACGAGTGCGCGCGCGATGGCGACACGCTGCTGCTCGCCTCCCGAGAGAGCGCGCGGCTTGTGGTGCAAACGGTGCTCGATCCCCAGCAGGCGGATGATTTCGAGCATCTCCTTTTCGAGCGGCCCCTTCTTGCCGCCGAAATACCGCGCGATCTCGATATTGCCCAGCGCCGTTAGCGTGGGCAGCAGATTGTAGCGCTGGAAAACGAATCCGACCTTCTGCCTCCGCAGCCGCGTCCGCTCCAGATCGGAGAGAGCGCTCAGATCCTGCCCGTCGACCACGACCTGCCCGGAGGTGATCGACGTCAGCCCGCCCAGGATGTGGAACAGCGTGGACTTGCCCGAGCCCGAGGGCCCCACGATGCTGACGAACTCTCCGCGGGGCACCTCCAGCGACACGCCCCGCAGGGCGTGCACGTCGACTTCGCCCACATGGTAGATCTTGCGGAGGTCGCGTACGACGATGATCGGTTCCACGATAAATTCCCGCTACTCGTAGGAAAGGGCTTCGATGGCATCCTGCCGGGCGGCGCGCAACCCGGGGTAGACCGCGCCGAGCAAGCTTGCCGTCAGCGAAACGGCGAGCGCGATGGGCCACCAGTCCGGCGCAATCTCGGACTGCAGATTGGCCCGCACCTGGTTGTTGATCATCCAGTGCGCCCCCAGCGATAGCAGGATGCCCACGGCCCAGCCCGCAACAGCCAGCACGACCGTCTCCCGCACCAGGATTCCGATGATGTCGAACGGCGAGGCGCCCAGCGCCTTCAGAATTCCGATCTCGCGCGTGCGCTCCAGCACGGTCGTATACATCGTCAGCCCCACCACCAGAAAGCCGATGATCAGCGACAGCCCGATAATCACATAAATGAACGCCCGCAACCCCGGCACGTTGCTCATCGAAAACAGGCTCAGGAACTCCTCGATCGAGTAGATCGAATAACCTGTCAGCTCCGGCTGGCTCTTCAGGTACTCGACCACCTCGCGCGTCCGGGACGGGTCATCGAGCTTGAGAAACGCCTGGCTCAGCTTGCCCTCGCTGTTGGTGAGTTCCTGCAGCCGGTGCAGCCGCACGAAGAGACGCGAGAGCTTGCCCGGCTCCACGACGCCGCACACGCGCCACTTGTGATTCAGGATGACGACCGTGTCGCCTGCCCTCAGCTTTTGCTGCGAGGCGTAGTATTCGTCGACGATCACGTCGTCGTCGGACTGAAACGGCCCGCCCTCGAGGAACCGGAACGGCCCGCTCATCGCCACGAATTCGTCGTAGTCGATTCCGGCAATGGTGCTGATGCCTCCGATGGGCTGAAGCGCCGTGCCTGTGGCCAGCTTGACGTGGGGAACGCCGCGGAAATAGCGCAGCACGCTCTGCGGCATGCTCGCCCCCGAGAGCGAGATGGCGCTCGCGCCCGGCGGCTTGATCCAGATGTCGGCGCCCACGCCGCGGGCGCGGTTCATCGAATCCTGCAGCATGCCGCGGCTCAGGCCCGCGACGGCGAGAATCATGGTGACCTGAAAGCCGATGGACAGCGCGCTGAGAGTGGTGCGCAGCCGGCGGTGCTTCAGGTTTTCCAGAACAAGTCGGTTGATCAACGGCTTGAGCGGCCTCCGGCCGGATTTTCCATTCTACCGTCTGCGCCTGTGGCGACGCCCGCTTTACATCCACAGGCTGCGGCGGCGCCCGCGCAACAGGAAAATGAACACCGGCCCGCCCACCAGCGCCGTCACCACGCTCACCGGAAGCTCGACGCTCAGCAGCGTGCGCGCCGCCGCATCGCAAAACGCGAGGAAGGCTCCTCCGGCCAGAAAGGACGCAGGCAGCAGCACGCGGTGATCGCTGCCGATCACCAGCCGCAAGGCATGCGGCACCACCAGCCCCACGAAGCCGATCGGCCCGGTCACCGCCGTGACTGCTGCCGCCAGCAGGCTGCCGGCCAGGTATCCTCCCAGCAGCAGCCGCTGCGGCGAGGCGCCCCGCGCCGCCGCCCACTCCTCGCCCACCGCCATCAGGTTCCAGTGCCGCCCCAGCGCGCACGCCGCTGCCGCCACCGGCAGGACGAACAGCGCCAGCCCGGCCAGGACGGGCGCGGGCACGGGGTCGATGTTCCCCATCAGCCAGTGGACGATGGCGAAGCTCTGGCCCACGCTGGCCAGGTTGTGCAGCAGCATGATGAGCGAACTCGGGATGCTGTTCACCGCCTCGCCCGCCAGCAGCAGCGTAAACGAGGAAATGCGCCGCCCTTCGGCGGCCACCGTGACCACCACGGCGAGCACCGCCACCGCGCCCGCCGCCGCGCCCGCCCACAGCGCGGGCATCCCGAGCACGGAGTGCACACCCAGCACGATCATCAGCACCGCGCCCAGGCTCGCGCCGCTGGAAACTCCCAGAGTGAACGGCGAGGCCAGCGGATCGCGCAGCAGCGCCTGAAACAGCACGCCGGCCAGCGCCAGCGCCCCGCCGCACAGCATCGCCAGCAGCGTGCGCGGCCAGCGAACGGCGAAAAACATCTGCGCGTCGGGGAACTCTCCGCGCCAGGCCTTCAGCAGGTCGATCCGCACCGGTCCGGCCAGCGGCGTCAACACGAGCGCTGCCAGCGCCAGCAGCAACACGGCCGTCAGCACTCGCGCGGCCCGGCCCGGCGTCAGCGGATCAATCCCCATAGGCGATCCAGGCCCTCCCGCCGCGGCGCTCGAGCCACTCGGCCTCCACGCCGAACACCTCGCGGATCCGCTCCTCCGAAAGCGCGTCGCACGGCGCGGCATCTGCCAGGACGCGCCCCCCGCGCAAGGCCACCACCCGGCTCGCGAACGATGCGGCCAGATTCACGTCATGCGTCACGGCGATCACCAGCATCCCCTCCCGCGCCAGCTTCCGCAGCAGCTCGTACACCATCAGCTGATGATGCAGGTCGAGAAACGCCGCCGGCTCGTCCAGCAGCAGCGCCGCGGGCTTCTGCGCCAGCGCCGCCGCCAGCATCACGCGCTGCCGCTCCCCTCCGCTCAGGGAGCGGAAATCGCGCCCCGCCAGCATGGCCGTGTCCGTGGCTTCCATCGCCTCGCGCACCGCCTGCCAGTCCTCCCGGCTGTCGAAGAAGCCGCCCGCGTACGGCGTCCGCCCCATCAGCACCACCTGCTCGGCCGTGAACGGAAAATCG
>FWWL01005136.1_pt1 | contig 20910 bp, 17 predicted proteins | sample 2228331 | NCBI WGS metagenome assembly FWWL01 (sample SAMEA103939775, study PRJEB20133) | metagenome | reverse complement strand
CTTGTTTATAGATGCGATCGATCCGGCCGGCACGATGGACCCGAACATTTATGAAACAATGGGAGAGCTATACTCTGAAATGGAAGGCTATGAGCCTTATTTGACCATCGATGCGATCCCTTGTCAGGATGTAGCCATTTATATGAACTTTGAATCGGTAATCGATGTTTCGGAGAACAGTAGAAACGTGCTGGATGCTTCATTAACAAAACCCTTCATTAAAAAGGCGATGAATGCGGCAAAAGCGCTGATGGACGCTAATATTCCTTACGGGGTCATAACGAAAAAAAATTTGCGGGATTTATCAAATTTCCAGATCGTCATTTTGCCGGATCTTGTTATGGTCGATATGGAAGAAGCCGATGCGTTCAGAACATTTGTTCGAAACGGTGGAAACCTTTACGCCAGTAAAAACACATCACTTTATACAAAGGAAGGAAAGCGAACAGGAGGCTTTCAATTATCCGATCTGTTCGGAGTAGATGCGGAGGAGGAGACTTTCGAGTCGGTAACCTATTTTTCGCCTGCAGGGATCGGGGAGAAGCTGTTCGGATCTTCTTTTTCCCCTCAATACCCGTTAACATTTGCGAACGCCCAATTGAAGATCAAAGCAAGGCAGCATTCGGATCTTGAACTCCTTGCCACTTTAACTCTGCCGCACACGAATCCAAAGGACCCGAAACGTTATTCCTCCGCGATCAGTAATCCTCCTGGAATAGCGACAGGATATCCGGCCATCACACTGCATCGTTATGGAGAGGGAAAGGTGCTTTATGCTGCCGGAGATTTGGAAGGCGTGGACACAGACGCACATCGGGGAGTGTTCGGTCGTATGATTCAGCATTTGGGAACGAGAGCGATGCACTTTGCATCCGATGCGCCGAAGGCTGTTGAGATCACCCTGTTTCGGGACGACGAGAATGAGCGTTTTTTGATTCATCTTCTGAATTTCCAGCATGAGCTGCCCAACATCCCGGTTGAATGCATTCGGATCCGGCTTAATTTGGGCGGAAGGGTGCCGGTTACGCTCTTGACGGCTACGGATGAAACTCCGATCGCCTTTGAGATCGAAGAGGACTTCGTCGAGTTTCAAGCTCCAAAACTGGAAACTTACCAACTGCTGCTGCTGCAGTTTAAGCATACGGAGTCGAGCTTGTGTTAATATTTTGAATTTAGTGTACCTCTATTGCAGGACATACAAGCTTCTACAGCTACTTTGCAAGACATTAAGCACAGAATTGTGAGATGTTATTGTTAGAGTTCCAAAGAATGGATTACGAGGAGGATTTATATGAGTCGAAAAAAGACTATTGTAAGTCTCAAGCTTATACTTCTGTTAACTATGTTTTTGGGATTTGGAAATATAAGTACAGTTTTTGCTTCCCACGACGATCATTTACGTGAAGTTTATAATCCTAAAGATTATGGAGCCAAAGGGGATGGAATTACAGATGATACAGAAGCCGTACGTGCCGCAATATCCTCAGCGGAGCAAAAGGGCGGAACTGTATACATACCAGAGGGAAACTTCTTGCTGAAGGGGAACGGAACCGAGCTGTTAAAAATAACCAAACAAATTCATCTTAAAGGAGCTGGTTTCAGGTCCCGACTTCTGATCGACGGATCTGTGCCAACTACGACTGACGTCATACGGATCAGTCCGGGTGAAACCGCTGCAGGCGGAGTGGATCCAAATCATTCAAAAGGTTGGGAATACACTATCGATGGAATTATGATCCAACCTAAAATTTTTACACACCCTGTGGCTCGACATGCGATTCATATTGATGTCTCCAAACCTGGCCAAATCATGGCCCGTATGATGATCGGAAATAACTTTATTGCTGGATTCGGAGGGAACGGTATTTTCCTTTCGAACCCAGTGAATAACGACGGTTATTTCACATCAACAATTCAAAATAACGCCATTAATAATGGAATAAATTTACAGCGAGCAGGGGATTCCATCAATATTTTTGGAAATACAATTACGGGTGTAGGAACAGGAATCGATCTTAAGTTAGTAGAAGGAGCGACACATGTGGTTATCGCTTACAATAACTTTACTAGCAGGGTAGGTTCGATCCGTATTACTAGCGGAAGAAGCATTAAGGTGTTATATAATACGATGGAGCAGCAGGTGCCCTACGCGGGTCCGGATAACGCCATCGTTACAATTGAAGGGACGCCGCAATCACCCGTACTTTTTACGGAAATCGTTGGAAACAAGTTAAGCGGTTCCATTACTCGGGTGGAGAACCTGATCAAACTCAACCACGCCAATTATACCAAAATCCGCAGTAATTGGCTGGTCAGAGGAACCAAAGCTTTGATCAACATTCTTCCAGAAGCGAATTTTACCGAAATCGATGAAGATAATGTTTTAAGTGAGGATGCTCTCGGCGCAGTGCTTATACCCCGCTCGAAGGCAATCGAAGATGCTGGTACTGGAACTGTTGGGGTCCGCAAGAATTTAATTTTAAATTCTACCTGGAGTAACTTTAATGATGTAACGCACCAAAAAGCGAGCGTTATCCGGGATACTGGGGGTGTCGTCAATCTTTCAGGCGTAATTAAGAAAACTGGAGAGCCTGTTATAGGAGAAGTCATCTTTACCCTGCCAGAGCATTATCGTCCCTTTATTTCTGAAGTGTTTACGATTTCCGCAAATGTCGAAGGAATGTTGTATCTTGTGCAATTACAAGTTGATCCTAACGGAGACATCAAATACGCTGCAGGGGATAAAAAGTTCAACCAAAAAGGCGATTCAGGATTTATCTCCTTGAGTGGTATCAGCTTTTCAATCTACAATTAATAGAAATATTTAAAGTATATTAAAAAAGAAGTATTTCGGTATACGTTCGGCTTCTAACGCAACAAAATTACGAGAGCAGGACCGCGCAAATGCCTGCGGATCCCAAAGATTGTTTGCCAAGGCACTCTGGCGCGACTTACCGTAGTAAGCAGAATGCAGGGGAAAATTAGATCTCGATCACTTATGATAATTTGTGTTTTTCCGCTAACGGGTAACGTTCTTGAAAAGGGATCACTTACTGCTCTTGCAGTTAAGTTGATCCCTTTTGTCCACTGAACGGGCAGTAATGCTCAATTAATGATTTATAAAAATTTATGAAGTAGTGTAGCAAATAATAGTGGATAAATTTCCCATAGGTGGTGTATAAAATGAGGGAGAACATAAGTTTCTTATCCTATTCCATTTTACACTCACCAAGTTGATTTTAATGATATAAATCTACAAGGATTTAAGAGTAAACAAGAGGCAGAATTTGGAAAATCATTTTGTTAATATTGAAGATTTTAATCGATCCTTTTTTGGTGCATTTATGTCATTTTGGATTAATAAATAGAACGCCGATAAAGATTTTTTGCTCCAATGGGTAAATATTTAGAAATCAAAAAGAATAATTTCATGAACCAAGATGTTGCTCTTTAAGCAATCTTATGAAGTCAACTAAAGCGAAACGGAAAAATCGTAACCAAGCAAAGAAGATGACCGATCTGGCTGCGCTAACGGGAACGATAGCTGAATAAATACACGAAGGCAGCCGGCCAGATCTGATCGGCTTTCACCTAACGGGCAGATTTACGTAATGTCCCTTGAACAGATTTGATTTAAGAGAACCTTTCCGTCTATACAAGCAAACGTATGTTTGGTAAAATTAATAGAAAAATATGGGAGCGTGAAGTGTTTTGGACAGTTCAACAATAGTGATTGACCATCTTTTAAGGAAATACAAAGCAGACCAAAAATGGACTCGCATTGCCATCGAACAATTGTCTGATGAGGATATCGTATGGTCACCTACGCCTGAGAGTAACAGCATAGCAAATTTGGTTGCACACATTTCGGGGGCTTTATATCAATGGTTTGAAGCCGCATACTTTGGTGCTCCACATATTGAAGATAGGAGTAAAGAATTCGAACGTGGTCTGCAAATGACAAAAGAGCAAGCGTTGGAACTTTTGAAGAAATCATACGACAGCGTCATACAAGTTCTTGAAATGATAAATGCAAACCCAGAAAAGTTACTGGATCAACCATATTTAAACTTTCCAACGTTCAGCAGTGCCGGCTTAGACAATCAATCAACAGTTTTAGAAATGCTTCTGCATCAATTCAGGCATTTACCTAGTCACACAGGACAAATCTATTACATTGCAAAAATGAGGAAGGGGCAATTACAGTGGAGTTAAAAAGCACATATTTGGGAATTCCCGTGAGCGATCTTGATGTGGCTGCTGAATGGTATGGCAAACATTTTGGTTTTAAGGTTGTCACGGAGGACCCTATTTTTCTAGAACTACTTACAGAAAATGGCGTAAGGATTTGCTTGAGCAGACATGAGCAGAAGGTCAATTCACAAATGAATCTAGCGAACGGACCGTTTCCAGTACAAGGGTTCATCGTCTCAGATGCAGAAGCAGTTTATCAAGAACTGAAAAATAACGGTGTTGAAGTTGGGCATTTCTTTGACTATCAGGGGAAATCATTTTCGTTCTATGACATAGATGGTAATTTCATAGAAGTTTGGAGTTTACCTGAAAGGTAAGAGTCGATGGTATTCAGCTAACAGGGATCAGGAGAAGTTTGCCGCTTTTTTTCGATGACGGTACCTTCGAGATTCATACGACTTGGAAGGAAAATCGCGAATATGATGAAGTTATCCAAAAAACATAGATATTGTTCTGTAAACCATTCCGCTAACGGGACACGATAGTTGTAGAACAAACCTTTGTTGAGCAGGCTACCGTAGCCTGCTCATTTTATTAAGCTATCGGGCAGGATAGTGAAATAAGGCGTCAAAGGAGATTGGAAAATTCTTATTAGGAACAAGTTTGAAACAAAAACGGATTTTTTCGCTTGATGGAATAGTAGGTATGAAAATGAGAATAACAAAGTTGACTTTATGTTTGGCTTTATTCTGTGTAATGTTAACCACTGCATGTTCGAACACCAAGCCCACCAAAGATATGGGGGAACTTAACTTTAAAGACCTTGATGATACAGATAAGGAACAATTTCTATAGCATTTCGATAAATACAATGTTGAAGTAATGGAATCATCCATTGTCGATAATGATGGATTGTTTTGAATTCGAACGCAACATTCCCAAAATTTTGGCGTTAATTACTATATAAACCAATAGGTGGAGTGATGAGTTTGAAAAAGTTTATTATAGGCTTATTGAGTGTAATCGTATTAATATCAAGCTCCGTTGTATATGCGTCTGATACAATTCAGGCGTATTTATTTCCTGTGAAATATGTCATTAACGGACAAATCAAAGAACTAAACTCCGAATATACCACCTTGAATTATAACGGTCACGCGTATGTACCACTCAGATTTATTGCAGAATCCTTAGATGCAAAAGTTAATTACCATAAGAAAGAAACGGCTATTACCATTAATACGCCTTATCAACAGGTTCCAATTAAATATGATAAGAATGCGGCATGTAGAAATGGTGACTTCGTATATGAATCATATATCCGAATGGAACTAAATTGTAATTTAGATGCATTTGTAGCTTTCCTCTCTAATACTACCCAGCTGCAAAAGGATTGGGTCAGAATTGTTAGATATACAGTAGAGGGTGACCCTATTACTCAGCAACTTGACTTTGATGGAGAGCAAATCATATACACTATAGATAATACTAGAGACAAATTTGGCGGCAGCGAGAAAACAATTACACAAACTAAGTATTCGAAGATAACAACAACAAAATTTATATATGATAATGTTGAGTATACAGAATTTTTTCTTACAGGGACTGAGCCAGATAGTGAACCAAGGAAGTTATTTAATCTGAACTCGCAAATAGTAGCCGATGTCGGGAAAAATTTGTTTAACGATGAAATAATAACGGATAAGGAAGCAGAATTTATTGATGACTGGCAGTTTAATACCGGTGCAAATGCCTACACCGTTCAAGCGTATTTGTTTCCTGCTACAATTGAGTTTAACGGTGTATCTAAAGAAGTAAACAATAGTGAATATGTAGTTTTGAATTATCAAGGGCATGCCTATGTGCCTATTCGTTTCGTCGCTGAAAATATGGGGATTTTGGTCAAATATGATGATTCCACAAAGACAATCCTACTCAATGAGACGCAGTTGAGCCAAAAGTTGCCACTAAATGATGCATTTCTTAGTACAGTGGCACAAGGAAAGTTACCAGGTATTGAATTCGGAATAGGTTCTGCAAAAAAAAAGGTGTTCGAAACATGGGGGGAACCTCATCGGACAGGGTCTAGGCATGGCCGTTATGATGCCTGGTTTGATTATAATTACTACTTCTCGGGTCCAAACCAAACTGTCGGAGCCATAGGGGTGAGCGGAGATACCATCCATTACACCATAGACCAAGTCAAAAAAGCATTGGGTCAACCGAATTACGAAGGTCTTAGCTTAGTTGAAAATGGTTGGGAAATGTCTTATGCCGTGGGTGCATATGTGTTGTTTTTTTCAGCGGATAAGAAGGATGGAACCATCTACTACATGACGTTTATGAAACAAAATGAGAACACGGAAGCAAATAATTACGATTTTACTACCTGGAATGAGAAAAAGTTATACGATTTTTTCTATGAAATTTTGGAATATACAAACCAAATTTCAATGAAAATCTATCCAACCAAAGAAGAAATTATAACTAAGTATCAAGCTTACTTTACTTCGGAACTAAGTGTGAAAATCGTTGATTCCTTATTCGTTAAAACGAACGGGGGTTGGAGAGTGCCCGATGGAGATGGCGGTTATATTTTTACGGTCCCAGTGAAAGGGGAATATGAGCAGAGCAATGTCGAGATCGATATTCAGGAAAAGTTTATTAGACTAAAAGCAACTTACGACATTGGGATGTATTCGTTCATTCAATACACTATCCAATATGATAGTAAACCGATTATTACGGAATGGATAAAAACGAATACTGTAAATCTCACAGACAATGAAGCAAAAGATATTCTCAAACTGCTTATACCGAAGGCAGTAAATTCCTATGGGATGTTTAACGGAACTGGATTTTTCAAAGTCGATACGACTAAAACGATTCCAGGTGAATCAAGATATGCTCTCGTAATCGACGATAAGATCAACACCATAACGGCTTTGAAAAATGCAGTTGAAGAGGTTTTTACACATGATGTTGCTCAAACGATGTTCTATTCTCGTTACCTAACTCCTGAAGATGGCCGTAATCCACTTTTTAAGGATTATGAAGGAAAGCTTTATAATGACACACAGAATGGCGGACACGGATGGGCATTTGATTTCTTGACTAATACCACAAAGGTCATAAGCCAGAAAGATAATATTGCAGAAGTTGAGTTAGATCGAACGCTTTTTAACAATCCGGATAAAAAACTCACACTAAGAATTGAATATGTCAATGGCAAGTGGATCCTGGCATCTCTACTTGATAATTAACAAAAAGCCGAGGACAGGATATCCTTGTCCTCGGCTATTGCTATTAGCTAAGTCTGTATTTTTCAGTAAGGACTGAAGCAGAGGCAGTGAATCCTCTTTTAGACATTGTATTAGCAGTGTTTTCAGTACACCGCCATCAGGATCGGCAACAAGGGGGTATCTGTCAAAACCAGAAGCCGTGGAATCCCATCCGTTCACCAATACATTATGCGAGTTTCCGCCTTCTTGAAGTCTTACCTAGGCAGATATAACCGTTATCAACATCAGCAGAAACGTCACACTAAATGACCATTCAACTCATAAGAGAAAATAGGAATGGGATCAACAACCATGACTGTATTTTCATAATTATGACGATTGGAAAAGAAAAAGTGGGAGTTTGGAATAAGCGGTAAAAGACATAATGCAGGAGCCTCGAAATAAGTGAGGAGATTTTTATTTATTTGGAAGATATAGCAGGGAGGCCGGCTACTTGTATGCAGCCCCATTTTTCTCAATTTGATTGCTTCGATTGCCCCTCAAAAAAGTAGGAAATTATTCTCAATTCATACTGCAACTAATTGATCAACCGATTGTTTTATATATGTGGATCTTTTCAAAACAGCTATCCGAAGAAAACCTATGCATGCAAAGATTTAAACAAGGGGGAGATGTATGAGTGCTTAGAATCGTAGCAGTTTTAATGGTATCCATATTAGTCTGTGCAGGCTGTTCGGATGCGAAGAAACAAATCAATACTCAACAAAATCCCATCCACACTCCTGTACAAGGTGAAACACCAGCTCCAAAAGCGGAACTTCTTCCAATCAAGTTCGAAAAAGTACCAGAATACCCACCTCTATCAAAATTAGGCAGTATTCAAATTAGCGTAGTCCTTCAAGTAAAGGTAGTAGACGATACAAAAGTGATTTTATTTAATATGGTCGGGGATGATTTGATCCATAGCGGGATTCAGGTAAATTCGGAAGTTTACCATATTGGAAATATCGGGTATGGAAAAAGTTTTGATTACGTTGAGATAAGTAAAATCAGACTGAATCGTAGTCCATTCGTTAAAATAACGGGAGCATGCGGGGCCGCTTGTCACATTACACAATATGTTGCAATAGACAATACAGCCCCTAAGCTCCTACTTGTGGCCGAAGCGGGGACTATAGAAAAGGATCTGAATGGGGACGGGAGCGAGGAAATCATTGCATCGGCCAGTACGCCGACAGAAACGGACATTTATAACTTTCAAGAACAAATCCTTCATAAAAGTTCAAGTTCATTAAATCAGATACTTGGTGCTTTATCGGTTGTAGTAAACCCCAATAGTGAATTCGAAGCATTCTTTAATAAGGATGCCGTTACAAAGAAGTATAGATATGCTAACAACAATCTTACTCTGGCTAAGTAAAGATGGCCGGCGCAAAGCTGCCGAAGCTGACTAAGAGAAAGGAGCGATATGCAATGCGATTGTGTTTAGTCAGCGTTATTCTAGCCTTACTGCTGCCAGTCTTTGTTGTGGGCTGCAAAGACACGGACGATCAAGTGGGAGTCACGCCTTCTCAGTCGGTGCCAACGGCAATACAGACACCTGCTGCTGTACAAACGACTGCTGCTGAACGGGCGTCCGGCAACCAGGAATCGGCTGTTCTGTCAGAAAATATTCTGGAGGGTGTTGAACATTTCCAGGGTTTTAAACTGCTCATGCGCATGACGGACGGAATATACAAAGAGGAGAAGGAGCCGGGTCCATTTCAGGGCTGGCATTGGGAAGGAAAGTTTGCACTGGAGTTGGTCGACGGGCACGGTAAAATTATTTCTTCTTTGGACCTAAATGACGCTTTCGGCGAAACACCTCTTACCTTTCATGAAACCTTCACCATCCCTTTCCGGGATTATAACAATGACGGCGCTCCTGAATTCACAATCGGGCAGTATGCATCCAGTAATTTATTTATGTATCGGTTATTCACGGTAAAGCCCGACGGAGTGATTTATCAGCCGGTAAGTGGAGTTTCTGAGCTTATGAGTTCAGAACGCACTTACTCCGCGGCGTTCTCACGGGGTGCGTTAGACTCTTTTACTGTTCCCGTGTATGACAACGCTTCAGGAAAACACCGGCAGGATCGATACGAATGGCGGGAAGGCACCTTCCGTCTGGTGGCAACCAGTGATCAGACGCCGCTAGCCAAGCGTGACTTAAAGGTCCAGACCATTGATGAACCGAACGGCTTTCGTCTTGCTTTTAACGAATTTTCGGATCCTGTTGTCAGAGATACTTTCTCCCTGCCAGGCACCAAGTCGATTGTGCATATCGTACGCAGGGCTGATCAAGTATACCGGCAGGATGCTGTCGTTATGGAACCTGATACACGGCAATATCGCATTATACCTCTCATGAACGCACCCATTCATGAAATTTACTCGGTGGACTCGTTGGTAGGACCGGTCGGCTTCTTGGCAGATGGACGTCTTGCCGTCATTACGGTATACAACGATCAAACGGGGAATCCAAGCTATTACCGAGTCGAGGCTGTCGACATGAGCTCAGGCTTCTCAGAAGTGCTAATTGATCGGGTGGCTGATGTCATTGACCCGGATTTCTTTGCCGCAAAGTGGCTTAGCAAGGAAGCAAACATGATCATGATCAACAGCCATGGAGAAGGAAAAATGTGGCGTGTTGATTTGGAAAATCGCTCCGATCGGGTACTCGAAAGCCGTTACTCCCATGATTGGCCACTAATTCTCACATATAAATCCCCTGATGGAGGACGATTCTGGTATGCAAACCGTCTGCACGACTTGGATGGCCGTATTATTGGGGAGGCGAAACAGACGGGCGGCATGGAACAATACTGGCCTTATATTTGGAGTCCGGATGGAAAATACTCGGTGTATATGTACACTCATGATGAAAAAGAAACATCGGTTATCTCGAGTGAGAATGCCCGTATTGTGGCTCCGCAAGCATTGCGCTTTATTCACCGAGACGGCGAAACGGTCGCCCTTATCGAGACGGGAAAAGGTAATGATGAGGGACGGTATGCCGACGTGGTTGGATGGCTCAACGATCCGAATGCGGCGATTGTCGAGTATTACGAGTTGGAGCGGGTAGGAAATTCTGAGCCCAGAAAGGTGAGGAAAACATACAAGCTGCTAGATCTGCAAAACGGGATGTTATCCGTATTCAAAGCGGTTGACCGCTTCGACAATTTGCAGTCTCCGGAATGGATCATACCCCAGGCGCTCGCCAATACGTCAAGTCAGGCTGCCATTGCCGTAGACCGGCAGGAATGCGAGCTTTGGAGGTTAGATGTCTCGGTGGAGGCGATTTCCGGGTGGGTATCCGATGCTCCGTTATGGGCAGCCAATGATTATAACAGAAACAGTGCGGTTTTGTACCAATACGATGCATCATTCAATGCATTACAGTCCGTGACGTTAAGTCAACCGCTTCAGCGTGGGATGTACCAGGACGGATGGCTATTCAACGATGCTACCGACACCTATTTCGACTTGTCGCGGCTGTTCCAGCCTGCCGGCACGTCTGCTCAACCGACTTCTCCCCCTATACAGCCAAAATCGATAGGAATCGCTCCTCTTTTGAGCGAAGCAGTACTGAAACAGTCAAATACTGATATTGTGATGCACTTTGAAAAAATAGAGCAATGGACTCTACGGGCGGTAACTCAAATGTATCCCGGTCTGTTGGCCATAACGGAAACGCAGAAAGAGGAGATTATAAAGACTCTGGAACAATTATTTGGCAGAGAAGAGGCCAAAGAATTGTTTGCTTATCAATACAAACAAATGGGAAACGTGTACGAGGATTTGCCCGGAGATCACTTTCCGATTGGTGACCTGAATTTGGAAATAGATATTGTACAAGAAACACGCGTTATAAACGAGCGGCAAATGATCGTATTGACGTTAATAGGAAAGCACCATTGGAAAGCGGGCGAAGAGACCGTCTTTAACGATTATAAAAAGCAATATTGGATTGACAAGGATACGTATAAGATCCTGGACCAGAACCCGAAGTATTTACCACTGTGATGAAACTAAACCGACTGTCAGAGAATGGGGGGAAGTGAATGAGGGGCACCATAGCATGTTTAGTTATTCTTCTTCTTATAGTCTTATTTGTCGGGTTTGAAAAAAGTAACCACTACAAACAAGTAACCATTAATCAAGCGTCGAAAATTACTGAACTGCAATCGTTAGTTAATGAAAACCTGGTAAAAACTGATAATTTTCAGGTTTTGCTTAATGGAAAGATGACTGAGATCAACCGCTTGTCTGAGCAACTACGAAAAGCGATGGAACCTCCAACAACGAAACTCGACTTAGTACTGCTGGAAATTCCTTGGCTCCAAAAACTGGGTTCCAATACGAAGTGGGACCATATAACTATATCCAGGTATGAGGGGGACCCTGCTGCAAAGAAGGTAGAAGATCCTCTCTTCTTAAAAAACGTCAATTGGCTTTTACACCTGAGAAGTGTAGGGACCGTTAGCTTCTCTAACGGATATCATTCCGATATTGATAATTACACCTATGATCTGTATCAAGATGGGAATAAGTATTCGATAAAGGTTATTGATCGTGGTGTCATTGAGATTGAAAATCAATATTTTGAAGTAGACGAAGAAGTACATTTATTAGGTGCAGCTTTTATGCCAAAACCACCTTATATCAAACATGATGGATTAATAGCAAAGATGGCAGCTAGTGGAGCCGTTAACCGTGATGATCAGTATGTACATGTTTCGGGATTTCGTACGCAGTTAAGAGTATCGCCCTTGACTGATGCGAAACAGTTAAATAATGAACCTGGGAATGTTGGCGGGTTAATCGAGAGAAACATTTTTTATTATTACGGGCAAAAGCTTGTTATGGAAGTATTTAAAGACCATGCTAAGCTATCTGGTGATGGTGAATTAGAATGGTATTACATCAAAAATGCAGGGACGATGTTAACCGTTGACCCTGGATAAAAGTAATCGGGCAATATGGTTTTATCGTCTAGCCTATTTAAATTGAGTGATTGAACATACATAAAACTATCATCTTGTCGACAGAGGTTAGAATTGGTATAAGGAGGAAGTAAAGCAATGAAACGAATAATTGTTGCATGTTCTTTTGTAATGGGAATGCTCGTATCGGGCTTATTCGGTTTTAACGTAGGGAATTCAAATATTTCAAAAGATGAAATAAGTATTACACCCACTCCATTTGAAAATCTGATCAATAATACACAAATAATTGAGGAGCAAAAAACCAACAGTGACATTAAGGTAAACAATACTTTCAAAAGAAATTATATTGAAATAGTGCATGGGATAAAAAATACCTTGTAAGCAATTTAATGGTACTATCTAATAATATTACTACCGAAAGTGGAATTACGGTCGGTGCTTCAACTGAGGATATTAGAAACCAATACGGAGATCTTTCCGAATACCCACAGATTGAGCATGAGAACATTACAGAAGGTTATTCAGGTAACGGAATGATTCGTGATGGGATAAAGGAATCTTTCTGGTTTGAGCTAAAGGATGGCAAAGTGACCCGCTTCGGAATTAGGTTCCCACATTGTTGATAGTAAGGAACTTGTTTAAGGCGGACACGATAGCATCTGACGAGCAGGTTGGCTGATATCGAAGTGTTTAATACTACTTTTCAATATTGATTAAAATGGAGGCTCACTTTGAATGAAGAAACTGATTCTTGGAGTTGTTTTTGGATTCTTGTTAGCATTAACATCGGGTGTAAATGCGTCAAGTACGGTGGAGACGATACTTTTTCCCGTAAAGATTTTGCTGAATGGTGTAGAGAAGAATCTTGAGGACGAATATACAGTGCTGAATTATAATGGTCACGCTTACGTACCCGTTAGGTTTATAGCAGAATCATTAAACTCAAAGGTGAATTACCATGCTGATGAACAAACTATTACAATTAACTCTCCATACCAGAATGTCCCAATGAAATACAATAGAAGCATAGCATGTTTAAACGGAGACGTTGTCTATATTTCGAATTTTTTTTGTAATTCAGAATCATTTGAAAAGTTCTTTATGAACATAGAAAATAAACAAGCAGATTGGATTAGAATAGTAAAATATGGAGTTGAAGGTGATGCAATGGTTCATAAATTAGAATTCGATGGAAATCAAGTAGTATACACTATGGATAATAGTAGAGACGGATATGGGGATAAGTATATTAAACAAGTCACGTTCCAGAGTTTTAAGAGTGAGAAAATAATCAGGAATGATATTGAATTCACTGATTATATATTATCAGGTGGATCTGACCCTGATTATAGATCGATTACAATACTATCTATAAGAAAACAAAATTAAAGAGAATTTCAGGAGCGATTTTATTCTCGCTAAAAAAGTGAAACAGCTAAACTCAAAGTTAGTAGCATCAAACCAGATAAAAGAGGTATCAGTATTGATGGAGTGACAGCGATTTTGTCCTCTCTCAATTTAGCTGAGCGAATCGATCGGCAGTTTGTATGGAGGGACTAGCAGAGGACTCTAAATCCATCCTTCCTCTATTAGAAGTAGTGAGTATGCTATAATCTTGGTAAGTTTCATAAGGGATGGAAGGTGACATGTTATGAACCTTGTTCAAGATCTGCACAAATTAATCAAGCTTACTGGCGAACGGGCTAAACTGGATGCAAAAGCTAACGGGACTTACATTGTATATAAGACTGATAAAGGCCAGATCGTCAAAGAATATGCAAATGGAGAGATAATTCCAATACAAGAGCCAAGAAATCCTCATGAATGAAGCCCTCAGCAGTGATTATTTATTTGCCGGGAATAATGGTAGCGGCAAGAGCACCATTCGGAATTTGATTTGTAGATCGTCTTGGTAACAGTATCAATATCGATCCCGATGCCTTGGCTCGTAGGATTAATGCAGATCAGCCGGATCGTCACAGGGTATCTGCGGTTCTCTAAATACCTTTGCTAAAAATTTATATAAACTTAGACCCACAGCCCGTTGCTGTGGGTCTCTTTTTTAACTATGAACTAAGAAATTTGAGCTATATAAATGAACCTGTGTAAGTTGTTCAGAAGAAGCCTACCATTTTTAATGTTTACGATCTAAGGGGCGGAGAATTACTTTATAGAGATGAGGTTACCGTCTTGGAGATACTAGGGATGCGGGCATCGTGTATAATCGGGTCCCAACGGATTATGCATCAATTCGTCATATCAAAAAGAATGTGAATGTTCAAAAAAATAACGAGAACAATCTAATAAATATAAAAATTTCTGGTGAAGACGAAAATCAACAAAACTCATATGAGTTTGAATATGTCATAAATCAAGACACCAATAAAATTGAAAGCATAAAACCAATTAAATATCCATATTAGACATGCGATTTTAACGACCCAACACTAAATCATTGAACTAAACGGATACGATAGTACAAGAGTTGCCTTGTGGCGGCTCCTTTTTTATATTCGTTGAAGTAACGGGCAGGTTTACGCAACTTTCGTATTAAATACTGCGTCTTTAATTGTGGAATAATTTGTTAACCAGAAATAGAGACAATATTCTAAAAAAACAAATTCTTACTCTCGATAAAAGATATTGTAAAAATGGAAGGTGTGTATATGGAAATAATGAATACTTTTGAATATCGCTTTAAAGCAATAAGAGTTGTTCTTCTATTCATTTTTCTAGTTTATTTGGTTATTTTATTAAAAGTCGTATTATTTAAAGTTGCGTCTCCACTTACCGTCATCGAGTATATGCTTAATTTTAATTGGGTCGATTTTAAACGTAACGTTAATTTTGGTAGTAACTTTGTGCCCTTTAAAACAATATCAAATTATGTTTTTCATTCGAAAAATCAAAATATTGCTATCAGGAACATTATGGGCAATCTTGTCCTCTTTATGCCGTTTGGATTTTTAGTACCAGTTATTGTAGGAAGAAAGTTTAACTTTGTTTCACTTATTACTATTTCTTTTTTATGTAGCTTAGTTCTTGAACTCATCCAATTATTTTCTAGGATAGGTAGCTTTGATGTTGATGATTTAATATTAAATACTCTCGGGGCATTACTTGGCTTTACTACTCTGAATGTGATCATCAAGATATTAAGGTTTAAGACATAAAAAATTAAATATCCCTAATAGCCGTTAAACTACTATGAAAATTCATAGCACCAAAGTATGGAAAAAGGCAGCACTAAAGAAGACGCAGCTCGTTTGTTTTTTAAAATGGGGAGAGCGCCTGAATTGCTTTTTGTTGAAGCTTTATTAGATCAAGAGACCTCTGATTCAGTGATGGTAACGGAGTAGCCTAGTCCTTCAAGTCTGCGTATAGCATGCCGCACAATGGACTGTTCCCTTTGCTTGTCAAAGTAGTCTTCCCCTAGATCAACATACATTTCTTTACGAGTTAGAAGGTAATAGGAGATTCTCAACATGGCATGAGCGACTACAATTCCTGCTCGTTTCCTTCCTTTTCGCGCTGCTGTACGCCTATACAGTGCGCCAAGGTAATTCTTAGATCCTTTTACGGAATGAGCGGCTTCCGTTAAGCCTGATCTCATATATTTATTGCCCTTTTTGGTTTTAACTGATTTCCTTTTGCCCGCACTTTCGTTATGGCCAGGAACAAGTCCCGCCCAGGAACACATATGAGCCGCACTTGGAAACTGGTTTTTAATATCTGTACCGATTTCCGCTAAGATTTGTTCGGCCATGCGTGTCGATATGCGGGGAATGGAATCCAGTCGCTCGATGTCTTCTTGGTATGGACTTACACGCCGCGCAACTTCTTGATCCAGCATATCAATTTGTTCCGTTAGAAAATCGATGTGGGCTAAAATGGTCTTTAACAGCAATCGCTGATGGGGGCTTGTGTAACCTTGAAGGGCTAGTTCGAGTTCAGGTTTCTTCCGTTTTAGCGTACGTTGGGCCATGCCGGCAAGTTCTACAGGATCGTCAATGCCATCGGCAATCGCACGAAGCATGTTTTTGGATGAAACGCCCATAATATCTGAAACAACAGAGCCCAGCTTGATATTGGCTCCTTCCAGAACTTTTTGAATCCGATTATGCTGCCTGGCACGTTCTTCGATGATGCTCCTACGATACCGAACAAGCTCTCTTAGCTCCCGTTGATCACGGTTTGGAATGAAACTGGCTTTAATCAATCCATGACGAAGGAGCTGGCAAATCCATTCTGCATCTTTAACATCGGTTTTGCGCCCAGGTACTGCTTTCATATGCTGAGCGTTGACGACTAAAAACTCAATGTCCTCTGCTTCGATTAAGTTCACAATTGGCTTCCAGTATACACTCGTACTCTCCATGGCCACATGAGTACATCCGTGCAGCTTTATCCAATCCACTAGCTTAAGCAGGAAAACAGTTTTAGTCGAGAATGTTTGAATCTCCTTTCCTTCAGGTGTCATGATGCATGCCGTAATATTGTCCTTATGGACATCCATACCGCACGCCCGTTCAATAATGACATCCACGTTACTCAACCTTTCTACAGCCGCCTAGATTGGAGGCTGGTGCAGCAACCAGAGTAGGATTAATCGAGTGCTTCCCGGAAGGGAGCAACATTCGGTGGTGCACCGTGGTCGCTGGAGTCAGACTAACGGATGGGCTCTAACGCACCATAGTTGATCGACCTTCCTCTCCCAGCCGTACTTCCAGTATAAAATAGCAAGCCAAAATTTTCATTCTCTGTGGTGCAGCGCTGATTTTGCGCTGCATGGATGGCTAACGGGCAGGATAGTGAGTGACAGTACTTTTGAGATGCCGAGGGACGGGCAAAAAAGTTGAGCTACAGTATCCATCGGTAACTTCAACTCGTTAGAGTAGTAACAAATTGAAAGAATGTTTAAAAATAGGTTGCATGCATCTGAGTGGAAGGATAGAATTGGAAAAATAATATTCAGGAAGATGTTCGGTTGTACTTTGAAAAAGGGAAAGGAGTGGAAGTAAAATGCCTGAGTCAGGGTTCCGTAGAGTATAATTAACTTTATCATCACATAATGGATGGGAGAGTATTATGTATCCAATTAAATTGGTTTTGTTTGATCTAGATGATACACTTTTACACTTTGACGACTATTGGGAAAATAGTGTTAAGGAAGCGTTCAGAAATCATTTTTTTACCAGTGAAATGAATATTAACGATTTATTTGAAGTCTTTAATAATGTAGAACAATTCTTAGTAAAGAAATTAGATAGCAAACAAATTTCTTTTGACGAATATCGGACTAAACGTTTTCTCTATTCTATGGATCAAATGGGGAAAACAACGGATGTAGAAACGGCAATTAACTTTGAAATGTTCTACCAATCAATAAGTAAAAAGCATATGAAGCCTAATGTGATGATAAACAAAACCATTAAGGATCTTAGTAATTATTATCAAATAGGAGTATTGACGAATGGAAGCAAAGGGTGGCAGAATGATAAATTGGAGGCAATCGGATTAGATGGTATCATTCCAAAAGAGTATGTGTTCATATCCGAAGTTATCGGCTATGAAAAACCAAGCCCAGAAATTTATCATTATGTTCTAAGTATGACTTCTTTACCACCAGAACAGGTACTTGTCGTGGGCGACTCTTGGACAAATGATGTTGCGGCTCCAATACAAAAAGGGTTGAAAGCTATATGGTTAAATAAGAAGAATTATCAAGTACCCCAAGTGCCTCACCCTCTAGCAGTGATTACCGAAATAGAGGAGTTACGTGCGATTTTGTTGTCACACGTAGGGGACCACTGTGAATAGCACAAGATGCTCCTCCGGTTTGTTTATTCAATAATAAATACAATCTTTCAAACTCTCGAGTAGTTCCATTCGGCACTTTACAGTTATTTGTAACAATAACCCTCAAAATATTCTGTTAATTTACGAGGCGTCAGTATTGAAGGTTGCGATATCGAAGGGTTGACGATAGACGGCGTCGACATTGCGGCATTGTTGCGGCAGCACAAGGGGCCCCTTGATTGAGTACCTTATTCGCGCTATTCCGCTAACGGAAACTATAGCAAAATGACGACAGACTGCCGGCTTTTAACGGCAGCATATTTAGCTAATGGGATTTCAAGTGAAGGATGGTCGTATACTAAAACTTAGGAGTATTTAAATGATCTATGTGATTGGTGTCCTATTCTTAGTTCTCTTTATCATTAGTAAGTCGCCGAAACTTAAGGGTCTTATTGGCGAGAAGTCAGTTACATACAAGTTAAAAAATTTGGATAAATCGAAATACATAGTTATTAATAATATTATAATTCCTTCTACATCGGGTAGAACAACTCAGATCGATCATGTCGTTGTCTCAATCTACGGCCTATTTGTCGTAGAAACCAAAAACTATAGAGGATGGATAGTTGGCGATGAGAGGTCAGAATACTGGACTCAAGTCATCTATAAAAGGAAAGAAAAACTATATAACCCGCTACGGCAGAACTATGGACATGTTAAAGCGATAGCTGAACTTTTTTTAGAGTATGGTAACCTTCCGATCGTACCTATCGTTAGTTTTAGTGGCAGGGCTGATATTAAAGTCAAGACAACACAGGAAGTCGTTAATGCCTCAAAATTATTAAAAACGATAGAAAAGTTCAATGAAATTAGATTAAGTATTGAACAAGTTAATCAGATCGTAACGACTCTGAAGGCGAATCATGTTGAAGGGAATAAAGCGAGCAAGAAGCATGTTCTGGCAAAAAGAGAAGTCGCAGCAACTAAACAAGCAAAAATTGCAAGTGGAGTGTGTCCTAGGTGTGGAAGTGAATTAGTAGATCGGTTTGGTAGATATGGTAAGTTCAAGGGATGTAATGGCTATCCCAAATGCAAGTATGTCTTTAAAAATTAGTTAGAACTAAATCGTAGTGTAGGAGTAAGATCTGAATTGCGGATTTTACCTATGAAGCGTTATTTAAAGACAAAACTGCTATTTCTTGAGGAGTAAAGCTATTCAGGCAAGAAATCTGACCAACCTACCACAGACTGCCAACTGAGATGACCGGTACCTTAGCTGTGCCAACGGGCAGCATTAGTGCGATGCGGCTGCTGCGGTGGCCGTTTTATTTTTTCCACTGTTGGTGAACGGGTCCATAACGCACAAACAGTCTCACAAATGATATGGCGCGGGGTGAATGACAGGATGCACTATAGAGCTTGATACTGCCCTCGGTAGATATACTTACCTGTAGTTCGTCATGACTAATTTTAGTATTATGTAATCAAGGGGCTCTAGTTTCCCCTGAAATCAGTTACCTTTGGAGGTAGCCTTGAGGCAGCCCAGAAAACACATCACCGTTCTATACATGCTACTAATCATACTAATTACTGTGTGCGTCAGCATACTTCTCGGCAAGTCGAACCAGCCCGATGTCAGGGCAACGTGGGTTTGGGACCGGGATGCAGCTGCGAGCCAAGCGGATCCAATCCTCGAATTTGCCCGCCGGCACGAAATCAATCTTATCTATTTAAGCATACGATACGATGCCGATCCGGTGGCCTATGAAGCTTTTAACCGAAAAGCTGGTGCGCTCGGCATCAAGGTCTTTCTGCTCGACGGGGATCCCGGATGGGTTTATCCGGAAAATAGGGCCAGGCTCGACCAGATGCTAGGATGGCTGCAGAGCTATAATGCCGCTGCGGCGGATAATGAAAAGTTCAGCGGGGTGCATTTCGACATAGAACCCTATAACCTCGCCGATTGGAACACGGCGAACAGGCAGGTTCTGATCGAGAGATGGATGGACACCGCAGATTATATCGTAAATCAGCGCGAACATCTTCCCGGCACGGAGTGGGGGGCGGATTTTCCTTTTTGGCTGGATGACATCAAAATAACGTCCGAAAACGGGAGCCCTACTCTTTTTCGGTGGATGATGGAGCGGTTTGACCATGCCACCTTGATGGCTTACCGGGACAGAACAAACGGCGCAGGAGGAATCCTGGAAATAGTTGAATATGAAATTGACACCGCGAACACGCTTGGCAAAAAAGTTATCGTCGGAGTCGAAACAAACGACACAGGCCAATCTTACACGACCTTTTATGCCGAAGACCAAAGCGTCATGCGAAAGCAGTTGGAAATGTTGACCCATTCCTTACGGCGACAGCCGTCTTTTGCCGGCTACGCCATACATGACTATTCCGCGTGGAAAAATATGGAGCGTTGAGTTGGACGATTTCACAAAGACCGATCGGCATACACAACTGCAAAAAGATGTCTGTGTGACGAGATACTTCACGTGCTGGTTGGAAATGATGTGTGTTATCAGCCTGTGTGATTACGCTAACGGGCACAATAGTTAAGGAGGAGTTGCATCATTTAAAGCAGCTCTTCTTTGATTTATTTAAACAATTTGAATAAACTGGATGGTAGAAGGGATTTCAGTGAAAGGAGAGGTATAAATGAAGGAAAAAGTGCCGGT
>FWWL01005135.1_pt1 | contig 20910 bp, 20 predicted proteins | sample 2228331 | NCBI WGS metagenome assembly FWWL01 (sample SAMEA103939775, study PRJEB20133) | metagenome | reverse complement strand
CGGCCAGACCGGCGGTCAGACCGGCGGCGACACCGGGGTAGCGGGCGGCCACGGCGTTGCGCCGCTCCAGCTGGTCCACGGCGTCCACGAGCCGGCGGCGCACCGGGGCGGGGAGCCGCTCGTCGGTGCGGAGCGGGGCCAGCAGCGCCATCGCCTCGTCCCCGACCATGCAGGTGGGGAAGAAGTCCTCGGCGACGTCGGCCTGCACCCACCCCGAGTGCGCGGCGGCCGCGGCTGCCAGCCCGTGGGCGTAGCGCTCGACGTACGGCGTCAGCAGCGCGCGCTGGCTCTCCCGCCACATGCCGGTGCCGGCGGCCTCGAGCTCGTAGTTGGGCACCGGGACCGCGCCGGTGAACCGCTCGAGCGCGAACTCCTTGGCCTCGACCGTCGGCATCGACGCCACCGCGCGGGTGTGCTCGACGCGGGAGACGGCCGTCGGCTCGGCCGCCAGCGCCGCGTCGAGCTCCTCGCGGTCGGTCTCGCCGAGGACGGCCAAGCGCACCCAGATCCGCCATCGCAGCTCGAGGTCGGCCTCGAGCCCGTCAGGGAGGTCCCGTCCCAGGAGCCAGCCGCGCAGCAGTGCCGGGTCGGAGGCGGTGGCGACGGCGGCCTGCGCGGTGCCCAGCTGCAGGGTCGAGCCGGGCTCGTGGGCCCGGGCGGCCGAGAGGGCCACCCGGTGCAGGCGGGCGGCGGCCTCGGCCGGGTCGCCGGCCAGGGGCAAGACCGAGCGCAGCAGCCACGGCACGGTGTAGGTGAGGCCGGAGTCCTGGGTCTCGACCGGGAGCCAGGCCTCGGCGAGGTCGACCACCGAGTCGGGGGCGACCTCGGCGTGGTGGAAGCCGCTGCGCACGGAGTTCCAGGCGCCGGCCCGCAGCATCGGGTCGGTCGTGGAGGCGACCAGCCCCGGGAGCAGCGCCAGGGTCAGCTCGTCGGGCTCGCAGACCGCCCAGGTGTCCTCCCAGGGGTCGAGCAGCACGGCCTGCCCCGTGGGCACCTCGACCGGGGTCCGCTCGCCGGTGACCTCCACCGGCACCTCCGACCATGTGCCGCCGGCCGGGGCGGTCGCCAGTCGCAGCGCGTGCGAGCGGTCGGCGGGGTGCTCGGCCGGGGGAGTGCGGACGAGGACGCCGGCCGTCCGGTCCAGGCGGAGCCGGTCCGGGCCGGCGGTGACCAGCCAGTCGGAGGAGAACCTCTCGAAGCCGCCCGCCCCCGCGCGCGTCCAGGAGTCGAACAGGTCGTGCATCGTGGCGTTGCCGAAGCGGTGCCGGGTCAGGTGGTCGCGCACGCCGGCCAGGAAGACGTCGTCTCCGAGACGGGCGGCGAGCTGCTTGAGGATGCTCGAGCCCTTGGCGTAGGAGATGCCGTCGAAGTTCTGCAGCGCCGCCAGGGCGTCCTCCTCGCCGTTGCCGGCGACGGGGTGCGTGCTCGGGCGCTGGTCGGCGACCAGCCCCCACTGGCGGCGGGCGAAGGAGTTCTGCACCCACGCGTCGTCGTACTCCGTGACGTCGGCGGTGACCCGGACGCCGATGTACTCGGCGAACGACTCGTTGAGCCACAGGTCGTCCCACCACAGCGGGGTCGTGATGTTGCCGAACCACTGGTGGGCCATCTCGTGCGCGACGGTCGTGGCGCGCTGGATCCGCACCGCCCGCGTCACCTTGCTGGTGAAGACGAGCGGGTCCCGGAAGGTGACGCACCCGGGGTTCTCCATCGCCCCGGCGTTGAACTCGGGGACGAACGCCTGGTGGTAGTCGCCGAACGGGTAGCGGATGTCGAAGAGCCGGTGCATCTCGTTGAAGCACTGCTTGGTCATCGTGAACAGCTCGTCGGCGTCGCGCTCGAGGTCGGCGGCGATGCTCTGCCGCGCGGAGAGGCCGAGCGCGATGCCGTCGTGGGTGTCGCGGACCAGGTGGTAGGGCCCGGCGACGAGGGTGACGAAGTACGTCGACAGCGGCTGGGAGCGCTCCAGCTCCCACACGCCCGGCTCCGGGTTGGTGCCCGGCGCGTTGCCGACCACCACCCAGTCCTCGGGTGCCCGCACGTGGAAGGTGTAGGGCGCCTTGAGGTCGGGCTGGTCGAAGCAGGCGAAGATGCTGGGTGCGGCGTCCATGAAGGACATGCCGTAGACGTAGTGGCGACCGTCGGCCGGGTCGACCGAGCGGTGCAGGCCCTCGCCGTCGTTGCGGAAGGCCATCACCGCGTCGACGACCAGTTCGTGCCGGCCTTCGGTGAGGGACAGCGGCAACCGGCCCCCGCGCAGCGCGTCGACGTCGAGCGGGGCGCCGTCGAGGTGGATCGAGCGGGCCGAGGCCGGCTTGAGGTCCAGGAAGGTCTCGCCCGCCTGGGAGTCGAGCGTGATGCGGGTCAGCGACCCGAAGGTCTCCTCGCTGCTCGCGAGGTCCAGCGTCACGTCGTACTCCTCGACCCGCAGGAGGGCCGCGCGGTGCTGGGCCTCGCGGCGCTGGAGGCCGGTCACGGGCGGGGCGGGGGCGTCGTCGAGGTCGGGCACGCGCCGACCCTACGACCGGCTCCCACGCGCCGGACGTCCCCTCCCGGGTGCCCGATGAGGACACGGTCACCTAAAGGTCCAGACATTTCCCCCATGTCGGGCAACCAACCGGCGCGCGCGCACGTCACCATGTCGACGGGCGCACCCCGCGCCCGCACTCACGGGAGGACACAGCGCGATGACGCGTTCGATCCAGGCACGTCGGGCTCGGGCCCTGGCTGCCACCACCGCGGCCGGGCTGGCGCTCGGCACGCTCGCCGTCGCCGGCACCACCGGCACGGCCGTCTCAGCGGAGCCGGCGGCCGACTGCGCCGCGCCGTACGACGCCAGCCTGCTGCAGCGCGGTGACGCCGTCACCGGCCTGACCGTCGACGAGGGGACCACCCCCGAGGCGTTCACCGGCGAGGTCATCGGCGTCCTGGACGACGGCATCGCCGCCGGCCTGGACATGATCATGGTCGAGCTGGACTCCGAGGCGATCCAGCGCGCGGGCGGCATCTGGCAGGGCATGTCGGGCTCGCCGGTCTACGTCGGCGACCAGCTCCTCGGCGCCGTGGCCTACGGCCTGAGCTGGGGCCCCTCGCCGATCGCCGGCATCACGCCGTTCTCGGAGATGGACGACTACCTCGGCCGCTCCACCCGGCGTCCCGCCGCCAAGGTCGCCGTCTCCGACCGCGAGGCGCGCACCATTGCCGCCGAGAGCGACGTCAGCCGCTCCCAGGCAGCCCAGGGCTTCGCCCAGCTGCCGGTGCCGATGGGAGTGGCCGGCATGTCCGCCTCGCGCCTGGCCCAGGCCCAGCGCCACGCCGCCGACGAGGGCAAGGGCTACCTCGCCCCGTCGACGTACGCCGCCGGCCGGATCGGCCGCGACACCGCGCAGGCCGCGGCGCCCGAGAGCATGGTCGCCGGCGGCAACATGGCCGCCTCGATCTCCTACGGCGACGTCTCCTACGCCGGCGTCGGCACCGTGACCTCGGTGTGCGACGGCGAGGTCGTGGGCTTCGGCCACCCGTTCAACTTCCTGGGTGCCACGACGCTCGGCCTCCACCCTGCCGACGCGCTCTACGTGCAGCCCGACTCCCTCGGGGCGCCGTTCAAGGTCGCCAACATCGCGCCGCCGACCGGCATGATCGACAACGACCGGCTCACCGGGATCAGCGGCACCTTCGGCACCCTGCCCGAGGCCGCGACCGTCACCTCGACGGTGACCTACGCCGACCGGGCGCGCACCGGCTCCTCCGACATCTACTTCACGCCGTTCTCGGCCGACGTGACCTTCGGGCAGCAGATCGTCAACCACGACCGCGTCATCGACGGGATCGTGGCCGGCGGTGAGGACCTCTCCTGGACCATCGAGGGCACCGACGAGAGCGGTGCGCCGTTCACCCTGAGCTGGGCCGACCGGTACATCTCCGACTTCGACATCACCTTCGAGGCCTCCTGGGACCTCGCCGACACCGTCTACAACCTCTCGCGCCTGCCGGACGTGTCGATCGAGTCCATCACCACCGACGCGGCCGTGGACGACGACGCGTCCTCGATCAAGCTCGTCGCCGTGGAGCAGCTGCGCGGCGGTGAGTGGACCAAGGTCGGTCGCCGCTCGGGCATCCGTGCCGAGCGCGGCCAGCTCCTGCGGGTCCGCGCCGTGCTCAAGGCCGCCGACGAGACGCTGAGCTACGTGCCGTTCTCCACCCGGATCGGGAAGAAGGCCCAGAGCGGCTTCCTCAACGTGATGGGCGGCGCGTCGGACTGGATCAGCGTCTGGGGCGCCAAGTCCGTCGCGGAGATCCAGGAGGCCTTCGAGACGTCCGCGGCCAACGACCAGGTCCTGTTCACGCTGCGGCTGAAGGGCAACGGCGGCAAGGTGAGCGTGCCCAGCGAGCGGCAGACCTCCGTGGTGACCGGGCGCAAGGGCTTCTTCGTCGACCTCGGGCCCCGCGGTGGCCGGGGCTGCGATCCCGGCAGCATGATCGAGGAGCCGATGCGCCGGGGCTGCTGACCCGGCGCCCACGCTCCTGACGAGCCCCTCGTGCGGCTCTGGCTCCCCGGCAGCGGGCGGGGGTCAGAGCCGCACGAGCATCTTCCCGGTGTTGCCGCCGGTACCGAGGGCCAGGAACGCCTCGACACAGCTGTCCAGCCCGTCGACAGTGGTCTCGCGTGCGACCAGCCGGCCCTCGGCCAGCCAGCCGCCGACGGTCCGGTAGAACTCCCCGGCCGCCTCGCGGTGGTCGGAGACGATGAATCCCTGCAGCCGCAACCGGCGCTGCACCAGCCGCACGAGGTTGCGCGGCCCGGGCGGCATCTCGGTGGCGTCGTACGTCGCGATCGCGCCGCAGGCGGCCACGCGGCCGAAGTCGGCCATGTGCTCGATCGCCGCCTCCAGCTGCTCGCCGCCCACGTTGTCGAAGTAGACGTCGATCCGCCGACCGTCGAGCACCTGGCCGAGCTGCCGCTTCAGGGAGCCCTCGCGGTAGTCGAAGGCGGCGTCGAAGCCGAGCTCCTCGGTGAGCCAGCGCACCTTCTCGGGGGAGCCGGCCGAGCCGACGACCCGCGAGGCGCCGAGCAGGCGGGCCATCTGGCCGACCAGCGAGCCGACCGCGCCGGCCGCCCCCGACACGTGGACGACCTCGCCCTCCTGCAGGGCGCCGATGCGGGTCAGCCCGACGTACGCGGTGAGGCCGGGCATCCCCAGGACCGAGAGGTACGCCGAGGCGGGGGCCAGGCTGGTGTCGACGCGGCGGGCCTCGGCGGCGTCGACCAGCGCGTGCTCGCGCCAGCCGGCCATGTGGGTGACGACGTCGCCGGGGGAGAGGGAGTCCACGCCGCTGGCGAGCACCTCGCCGACCGCGCCGCCCTCGAGCGGGGCGTCCAGGGCGTAGGGCGCCACGTAGGACTCGGTGTCGTTCATCCGACCGCGCATGTAGGGGTCGACCGACAGCACGGTGTTGCGCACCAGCACCTGGCCGGGGCCAGGGTCTGCCAGCTCGACCTCGACGGTGCGGAAGTCGTCGGTGGTGGGGCGCCCGACGGGGCGGCGGACGAGGTGGATCTCGCGGGTGCTGGTGCTCATGCCCGCCGATCCTGCCAGCGTCCGGCCGCCCCGACCGGGTGGGAGCCCTGCGTCAGCCCTGGACGCCCAGGGCGAACTCGACCCGGCCGCCGTCGTCGACGGCGGCGTCGAGGACCTTGTCGTCGAGCATGGTCGCTGCGTTCTCGTCGAGGTAGACGGTCGCGCCGTCCTGCTCGAGGACCTGGTCACCGGGCTGGGCGGTGTCGGTCGTGGTGACGTTGAGACCCGCCTCGGGTCCGGGCTCGGCGGAGATCCGGAGTCCGGTCCCCTCGGTGCCGCCCTGCTGGTCGGCGATCTCCTTGACGATGAGCGTGGCGTTCTGGGTGAGGGTGAGCATGGCTCGCCTTCCGTCTCGCGTGCGTGTGGTCAGTTGTCCACCGTGCCCGGGAGGACGGCAGCGATCAAGTCGGGGACCTGCGCCTCACCCGCTCGGGGACCCTGGCGGCAGGCGGGTGGTCGCTCTGGCACGCTGTGCCCATGGCTGAAGAGCAGGCACGACAGCAGGGCCGACACGAGACCCTGCGCGAGATCGACATGGTCCGGATCGGCGACAAGCGCTACAAGGCCACCAACGGTCGCGGGGGAGTGCTGCCGATCGGTGGCGGGAACGACCCGGACTTCACCCCGGTCGAGCTCCTCCTCGCCGCGCTCGCCGGCTGCGGCGCCATCGACCTCGACTACCTCACCGGCAAGCGAGCGCCCTTCGCCTCCTTCGCCGCGCACGCGTCGGGTCACAAGGTCCGCGACGAGGGCGGCCACCACCTCACCGGGCTCACCGTCACGTTCGACGTGACCTTCCCCGAGGGGGAGGGCGGCGACGCCGCCCGCGACTCGCTCGCGCGCTCGGTGCAGCAGATCCAGGACCGGCTGTGCACCGTCGGTCGCACCGTGACCCTCGGGGACCCGGTGCAGTACCGCACCGGCGACCTGTCCGGCGCCCTCCTCGAGCCCTCCGACGACTCCGTGGCCGAGCGGCCCACCAGCGGGGAGCCGTCCTCGTCGTGACCGGCGCGCCCTGGACGGCCGTCCCGGCCCAGCACGGACGACGGTTCGTCGTCACCGGGGCCACAAGCGGCATCGGCCTGCTCACCGCCCAGGTGCTCGTGCACCGCGGCGCGGAGGTCGTCCTCGCCGTGCGCAACCCGGAGAAGGGCGCGCAGGCGGCAGCGGGCATGACCGGACCCGGTCGGGCCGTCGTGGAGCGGCTCGACGTCTCTGACCTGTCCTCGGTCGAGGCGTTCGCCGACCGGATCGGCGACGTGGATGTGCTGGTCAACAACGCCGGCATCCTCGGGGTGCCGCAGGGGACCTCCGTGGACGGGGTCGAGCTGCACCTGGCCACCAACCACCTCGGCCACCACGCCCTGGCACTGCGGATGCTGCCGCGGCTCGGAGACCGCGTCGTGGTCGTCTCCAGCAACTCCCACCACCACGGCGACCTCGACGTCACCGACCTGGACTGGTCGCGCCGGGGGTACCAGCCCTACGCGGCGTACGCCGCCTCGAAGCTGGCCAACATGCTCTTCCTCCTCGAGCTGCAGCGGCGCCTCACCGAGCAGGGCTCGACCCTGCGGGTCACCGGCGCCCACCCCGGCACCACGGCCACCGCCATCACGGCCAGCAGCGGCCGGGGCTGGCTGAGCTGGGTCGGCTCGTGGGGCCACGGGCTCGTCGGGATGCCGGCGTGGCGCGGCGCGCTGCCCACGTTGTACGCCGCCACGATGGACGTGCCCGGGAACTCCTACGTCGGCCCGGACGGGTTCAGGGAGTTCTTCGGCTGGCCGACCCTGGTCGGGCGCAGCCCGAAGGCGTCCGACCCCGGGCTGGCGCGGGCCTGCTGGGACGCCTCGGTGCGGTTGAGCGGGGTGGACCTCAGCCCGCGCTGACTCCGTCGGAGGTCAGCCTGCGCTGACGGCTTCCAGCACCACGGGGGTCGCCGGCGGACCGTCGGGCTGGCCGGTGGCGGTGCCGTCGGCCGCGACCTCGCGGAGCACCTCGATCCCCGCCTTGTCGACCTGGCCGAAGACGGTGTACTCGGCGGGCAGCGGGGTGTCCTCGTAGACCATGAAGAACTGCGACCCGCCGGAGTCCGGGTAGGGCGTCTTGGCCATCGCCAGGGTGCCGGCAGGGTAGGTCTCGTCGCCGGTCAGCTCGTCGGGGATGGTGTAGCCCGGGCCGCCGGTGCCCGTGGCCGTCGGGTCACCGCACTGCAGGACGAAGATGCCCTGGGTGGTGAGGCGGTGGCACTCGGTGCCGTCGAAGTAGCCCTGCTCCAGCAGCGAGACGAACGAGCCGACGGTGCAGGGGGTGCGATCGGCGTCCAGCGTCGCGCCGATCTCCCCGGCGCTGGTGGCGATGGTGACCGCCACCTCGCCCTCGACCACGGGGTCGGCCGGCGGGGCCTCGACGCCCTCGACCGACGGGTTCCCGTCGCTGGGGTACGCGCACTCGCCCTCGGTGGCCGGCTCGAAGGAGCCCGCGTCGCCGCTCTCGCTCGACGCGGTCGCGGGTGTGTCCGAGGCGGTCTCCTCGCCGTCGTCACCGCAGGCGGAGAGCGCGCCGAGGCAGGCGAGGGTGGCCAGCGCGGCCAGGCCGCGCGAGGTGGAGCGGGAGGGGCGGCGGGTCAGCATGGCGCCGATCGTAGACAGCCCACCTGGGAGTCGCCTGAGCGCGCCGGACCGCGAGAGGCCACGGTCAGGAGTTGAGGCCTCGTGCCGCGACGTCCCAGGGGCGCAGACGACCGGCCTCCTCGACCCACACCACGTCTGCGAGGTTCACCGCGGCGCACACGTGGTTGGGCACCACGTCGACCTGGCTGCCCAGCCGCGGACGCCGCCCCGGCCACTCCACGACGGCGTGGTGCTCGGCCAACGCCACCACCCGCGCCTTCGGACGTTCGAGGATCCGGCCGAAGCCGGTGGCGTACGCCGCCCGGTCGGCGCCCAGCACCTTCGACCCGGCATCCAGCACCACCCGCCCACCGGCGTGGCTGACCACAGTGGCGCGGGCGGTGAGGGCGATGTCATCGGGGTCGACCGTGCCGAGCTCCCACTGCTGGGCGTCCCCGAACACGTAGACACCCGGCCGCAGCTCGGTCACCCGCCCCAGGTCACCGCTGGCCCCGGCGCTGCCGAGGCTGGCGGCCAGGGTCGGGGTGGAGCCGCCGGAGACGACGGGGCAGTCGAGCCCGGCGGCCTCGACCGACTCCCGTGCGAGGCGCAGCGCGGTCGCCTCGGCCGCCACGACCTCGTCGGCGGCACCCCGGGCGTAGCCGTGGCCCGGGAACGTGAAGACCCCGCGCACCGGCAGGCCGACCCGGGCAGCCGCCCTCGCGACGTGCCCGGCCTCCTTCGGGGGCACACCGGTGCGGTGGTGGCCCGAGTCGACCTCGACCAGCACCTCGATGCCCGAGCCGCCGAGGCGGCGCCCGCCGTTGGCGGCCGAGTCCACGGAGTCCACCCCGATCGCGACCCGGGCCTTCTCGGCCAGGTCCCGCAACCGCTGGGCACGACCCTCGTCAACCCAGATCGGGTAGGCGATGAAGACGTCGGTGCAGCCGCCGCGCACGAACGCCTCGGCCTCGCCGACCGTCGCGACGGTCAACCCGACCGCCCCGGTGGCCAGCTGGAGCCGGGCGATCTCCAGGCTCTTGTGGGTCTTGGCGTGGGGCCGCAGCGCGATCCGCGCGCTCGCCGCCTGCTCGGCGACCCGGCGCACGTTGCGGCGCAGCCGCCCGAGGTCGACGCGCAGGTGCGGCGTCTCGACGGGCATGCCCGTCACCGTATCCGGCGTACGTTTCGTCCATGCGCGTCGGCCGGCAGCACCTCGGGCGCGGGACGGTCCTCGCCCCGCTGGCCGGCCTGGTGCTGGTCGTTTCCGGGTGCGCCGCCGCACCGTCCGACCGTGCGGACGGTGGGCCAGCCTCGGGTCGGGGTCCGACCGCCGCGCCGTCGGCGACCGCGCCGGCACCCGAGGCGCCGTCCGAGGCCTCGTCCGAGACGACCGAGGACGCCTCGGAGCGGGAGGTGCCGCACACGGCCGGTCGTCCCCGTCGGGCGCTGCTCAGCATCCCGCGGATCGGCATCGTCGACCTGCCGGTGCTGCCCTACCGGGGGTTCACCGACGACGCGGCCGGCACGGAGATCCAGGACGGGGGAGTGGCCGCCAGCCCCCACGGGCCGCGCGGCGGCACCGGTCCGGGTGGCATCGGCAACTACCAGGTGACCGCGCACCGGCTCTCCTCGACGCAGGCCTTCCTGGACCTGCCGGAGCTGAGGGCCGGTGACGTCGTGCACGTCGACGTCGGACGCACGCGGCTGACCTACGAGGTCACCCGCACCCGGATCACGTCCTTCCGCCAGCCGGCCTCGCTGCGCGCGCAGCGAGCAGAAGTGCCGGGTCGCCCCGGCGTGGAGGCCACGCGGGCGATGATCACGCTCTCGACCTGCCGCACCCAGGAGGACCGGGCGGAGGGCAACTACTGGAGCGACCAGTTCGGCAACCCCGAGAACCGGATCGACAAGATCGGGGTGCTCCGCTCCGTGCGTCGGCGCTAGGTCCGCGGGGAGCCGACGAGCGTCGCGGTGACGGCGGCGTCGTCCGTGGCGGCCGGGCGGGAGCGGGGGATCGTCGCGGCGATGGCGACGCCGAGGAACGCGGCCAGGGCACCCAGCACGAAGCACAGCTGGAAGGCACCCTCGGTCGGCACGGGCACGCCGCCGACCGGTGTCGTGGAGCTGGTGAGGACGGTGCCCATGAGCGCCGCGGCCAGGGTGGTGCCGATCGAGCGGGCCAGCGCGTTCACACCGACGGCGGAGCCGGCCTCGCGCGGCGGGCTGGCGTCGAGGACGAGCGACGGCATGGCGGCGTACCCGATGCCGACCCCGATCGAGGCCAGGACGGCGGCGGCGGCCAGCTGCCAGGCCGAGCCCATGACCGCGATCGAGACGAGGTAGCCGCCGCCGATCACCGCGGAGCCGATCATCAGCGTCGCCTTCGGGCCCAGGCTGCCCATGAGCCGGCTCGAGACGGGGGCGAAGAGCAGCATCATCAGGCCGCCGGGGGCCATCCACAGCCCCGCCTCGAGCAGGGTCTGACCCAGACCGTAGCCGAGGGACGTCGGCAGCTGGAGCAGCTGGGGCAGGACGATCGCCTGCGCCATCATCCCCATGCCGACGGCGACGGCGGCCAGGTTGGTCAGCAGGACCGGCAGACGGGCGGTGCTGCGCAGGTCCACCAGGGGCTCGTCCGTGCGCAGCTCGAGCAGGCCCCAGAGCACCAGCACCACGATGCCCGCGGCGAGGAAGCCGAGGGTGCGACCGGAGCCCCAGCCCCACTGGCTGGCCTTCGAGAGCCCGACCAGGAACAGCACGAGCCCCAGGCCGAGGCCGAGCGCGCCCGGTACGTCGAAGCGGGCCGGCCGTGCGTCGTGGACGTGGGGGACCAGAGCCACCAGGGCGAGCAGGACGCCGACGGCGAGCGCCGCCGAGAGCCAGAAGAGCAGGTGCCAGTCACCGACCTGCACCACCCAGGCCGACAGCGGGAGGCCGATCGCTCCGCCGACGCCGAGCGTGGCGCTCATCGCCGCGACCGCCGAGCCCGCGAGGCGCGGCGGCACGATCTCGCGCAGCAGCGCGATCCCGACGGGGATGAAGCCCATGGCCAGACCCTGCAGCGCGCGTCCCACCAGCAGCGGTGCCAGGGAGTCGGCGAGGGCGCAGACCAGGGAGCCGATCACCAGCAGCGCGGTGCTGGCCAGCAGCACCCGCTGCTTGCCGAGCATGTCGGCGAGGCGGCCGGTGACCGGCATCGACACCGCGCCGGCCAGGAGCGTGATGGTGACGACCCAGGCGGTGCTCGACGGGGCGCTGCCCAGCAGCCGCGGGAGCTCGCCCTGGATCGGGAGCACGATCGTCTGGGTGAGCGACACCGCCAGCCCACCCGAGCACAGCGCCACCACCGCGGCCCAGGGGCGGGTCGCGCGGTCGGAAGCGGGTGCGGTCGTCGGGCTGGTCACGGGGACATGAAGCCACACGATGGTTGTTAGGAGCAACTATCGCGGATAGTGACGCACGTCGCACTTGGCGCACCGCGCTCGGTCAGGGCTCTGTGCGGCAGGGGAGTCGGGCCTGGATCCCCGGGTCACGTCCGCGGCCCGGCTAGCGTGCCTGGCATGACGATCGTCGTCGTTCCGTACTCACCGGCCTGGCCCCAGGACTTCGAGCGGGTGGCGGGGGAGCTGCGCCGCGGGCTCGCCGCGGTGCCGTCCGCGCGGGTCGAGCACGTGGGCTCGACGTCGGTGCCGGGACTGGCCGCCAAGCCCGTGCTCGACATCGACGTGATCGTGGAGCCCGACGCGGTCGCCGACGCGGTCACCGCGCTCGAGTCCCTGGGGTACGTGCACCGCGGCGATCTCGGCGTCACGGGACGGGAGGCCTTCCACGCACCCGACGACGACCCTCGTCGACACGTCTACGTCTGCCAGGCAGGCACCTTGCACGTGCGGAACCACCTGGCGGTCCGCGAGGTGCTGCGCAATCGGCCGGACCTGCGCGACGAGTACGCCGCCGTGAAGCTGTCGCTCGCGCAGCAGCCCGACATGGACATCGACACCTACCTGGCCCGCAAGTCCGCCGTGCTTCAGCGCGTCCTGACCGAGTCCGACCTCACCGAGGCTGAGCGGTGGGAGATCCTGCGGCTCAACGACTCGTCAGCGTGAGCGGGGAGCAGGTCCACGGGAGTTGACATAATGTCGCTTATCGGCGCTTGATCGACAGTCGGTGACCGGGCTCAGGCGGTGGACCCTGCGTCGCGTCTGTCGCGGATCCAGCCGACGATTCCGATGAGCAGGATGAAGCCTCCCCACATCAGGCCAGCGAGCCAGATCTGACCGAAGCCGACTGGGTCGCCGAAGGTGGTGAGCATCCAGCCGATCGCGAGCGTGATCGAGATGATGATCGTTCCGCGGATCATCATGCGGTCAGGTTCAGTGCGTGGGTCCCCGAGATCCATGTCTCCAGGGTAAGGAGCGGGCCGGTCCGGGGCTCACGAGGCCACGGTGAGGTGCTTGAGGACTGTGCCGAGGTCTCCGCCTGAGGCCCTTAGCCAGCGGTCTACGGCCGGGCCGTATTGCTCGCCCATGATGCGTAGCGTCTGCTCGAGGTGGTGACCGAGTCCATGCCTCAAAATGCTCGAACACCTGTTTGAAACGCAAGGGTATGTCCCGCAAGTGCGTGGGCCGACCGCCAGGTCCCCGGCGGCGCGTGGCGCGCCTCCTCCGCTTCCGGCGTGGATGGCGCGCACATCGCCTGCTCGCCGGCTGTGCGCCTCTCGGCTTCCTGCGCGACGCCGCGGCTGCGAGTCGGGTCGAGGACCGGACGCCAGGCTTCGAGCAGACTGGGACGGTGAGCGACGTGCAGGTGCGCGCCTGGACCGAGGCGGACCTTCCGGCCATCGGTCGCCTCCACGCGACCAGCCGGCACCACGCCTATGCCGACCTGGTGACTCCGGAGGCCCTGGCTCAGGTGTCCCCTGCGTCCCAGGAAGTCGTGTGGCGCTCCCGGTGGGCGGAGATGCGCGCCGCCGCGGCGCACGGCCGGGCCTTCGTCGCCCTGCTGGCCGAGCGGGACGGGGAGCCGGTCGGCTTCGCCGTGGCGTTCGTGCTTCCGCACCCCGACGGCGGGTCCCAGGCCGAGCTCAGCGCCCTGCACGTGCTGCCCGACCACCACGGCAGCGGTGTCGCGCAGCGGCTCATGACCGCCGTCGCCTCCGGCCTCGAGGCGTGGCGGGTCGACGTGGCGCACCTGCTGGTGCTCGACGGCAACGAGCGTGCCCAGGCCTTTTACCGACGGACCGGCTGGGTGCTGCGAGGAGCCGCGGGCACGCACGACGTGGGCGGCGCGCAGGTGCCGGTGCTGCGCTACGAGCTGCGGGTGCGCTGAGCCGCCTCAGCCGAGCGGCTCGCCCTCGCAGCAGTTGGCCTTGAACTTGCAGGAGGGGCAGAACCAGCGGGTCGCGATCGGGTCGAACTCGTGCCCGCACGCCATGCAGGAGTAGTAGCCGGTCATGGGCGGCAGCCTGCCATCGGCTGCGGCCGCACGGAGCGAGGCCCGGGCGACGGCGTACGGCGTGTCGTGGACGGGTCCCGAACCCGCGGCCCCCCTGGTCAGGGCCCGGCGGTCCAGACCAATCGTGGGTGCGCTCGGAGGGGCCCGCGGCCTGAGCGAGCGCCCCGGCACCCCTCCGGGTCTTGCTCGCCCCCGGAGCATGGAGCGGTGCCAGAGGGACACACCATCCACCGGCTCGCCCGGCGCCACCAGAAGCTGCTGGCCGGCGCCGAGGTCCGAGCGAGCAGCCCCCAGGGCCGGTTCGCCGAGGGCGCGGCGCTCATCGACGGGGCCGTGCTGCGGCGCACCGACGCCTGGGGCAAGCACCTGTTCCACCACTACGGCGACGCGGGGGACCTGGTCCTGCACGTCCACCTCGGTCTCTACGGGAAGTGGCGCGACGGCACCGGCGAGCCGCCCGAGCCGAAGGGCGCCCTGCGGCTGCGCCTGGAGACCGGGGAGCACTGGGCCGACCTGCGTGGGCCCACCGCGTGCGAGCTGCTCAGCCCCGAGGAGGTGGCGGCCAGGACTGCCCGTCTCGGCCCCGACCCGCTGCGCAAGGGCGCCGACGTCGAGCGCTTCCTCGACCGCGTCACCCGCAGTCGGGCGCCGGCCGGCACCCTTCTCATGGACCAGGCCGTCATCGCCGGCGTCGGCAACGTCTACCGCGCCGAGGCGCTGTTCCGCGCCGGGCTCTCCCCCTTCACCCCCGGGCGCGACGTCGACCGGGTGCTGTGGCACGCGATGTGGGAGGACCTCGCGGTCCTGCTGCGCGCCGGTGTCCGGGCCGGACGGATCGTCACCACCGAGCCCGAGGACCGGCGGCGCCCCGCCGGCCGGCCCACCCGCGCCGACGCCCACTACGTCTACGGCCGCACCGGTCTCCCCTGCCGCCGGTGCCGTACGCCGGTGCGAGCCGAGGTGATGGCAGCCCGGAACCTGTTCTGGTGCCCGGTCTGCCAGCCGGGCTGACCCCGTCGCTGCGTGCCGGTCCCCCGCACGTCCGGGTGCGGCCGGGTTGAGTACCCGGCCTCATGACAGGCAGGACGGCGGAGCGACAGCCTGGACGTCATGACCACGACCCGGCCGGCCCCGCCGTCCCCCGACCTCCTGCCGACCTGCGCCCCCTCGACGGCGTCGCCTGCGGCCCGTCTGAAGGACCTGCTCGGTCGACCGGGCGCGGCCGCCGGCACCGCCTGCTTCCTCGGCGTGCTGTCCCTGCTGGCCGTGCTCTGCTTCCACGCCCCCGAGCTGCTCACCAGCCGAGAGGTGCGCGCGGTCTACTCCGAGGACGTCGCCCGGGTCCTGCTGCTCGTCGGGCTGGTCGGGGCGTTCGTGACGGGCACGGTGGCGGTGCTGCGGGGGCAGCACCGGCTCCCGGCGCTGGTCGGCCTGGGCGCCGCCGGCCTCGCGGTGGCACTCGGCGGGGCGTCGGTGCCGGTCGGTGAGGTGGAGCCGACCTCGCTGTCGCTGGGACTGGACTGGTTCGTCCTGGCGCTCCTCTTCTCGGCGCTGGTCTTCGTGCCGCTCGAGCACCTCTTCGCCCGCCGCCCGCTCGCGGTCCTGCGCCCGGGTTGGCGCACGGACGCGGCGTACTTCTTCCTCAGCCACGTGCTCGTCCAGGCGGTGCTGCTGGTCGTCACCGGCGTGGCCGCGGTCGGGGTGGCGGTGCTCGACCTGCCGACGGTGCGCGCGGTCGTGTCCGGGCTGCCGATGCTCGTGCAGGTGCTGCTGGCGGTCCTCGTCGCCGACCTCGCCCAGGCGGTGCTGCACCGCTGCTACCACCGGGTCTCGACGCTGTGGCGCTTCCACTCGGTGCACCACTCCAGCCGCGAGCTGGACTGGTTGGCCGGCTCCCGGGTGCACCTGGTCGAGACCGTGCTCACACGCAGCATCGTGCTGCTCCCCCTGCTCGTGCTGGGCTTCGACCAGGCAGCGGTCAGCGCGTACACGGTCGTCGTCGGCCTGCAGGCCGTGGTGGCCCACGCGAACGTCGACATCCCCGCGGGGTGGTGGGAGAGGGTCGTCGTGCTCCCGCGCTACCACCACTGGCACCACGCCCGTCACCTGGACTACTGGGACTGCAACTACGCCATCCACCTGCCGCTGGTCGACGCACTGATGGGCTGCTCCCGGCTGCCGCGCGACGGCAGCTGGCCCGAGGAGTACGGCGTGCTGCGCCTGGAGACGGTCCCCCAGGGTGTCCTCGCCCAGCACCTGATGCCGTTCCGGAGCGCGCAGACCTTCGAGGACCACGTGCGCTGACGGCAGACGCCGCGCGTGCGGCGCTCAGGCCACCCTGCCGCTGACCTCGAGGACCTGCCGGTGCAGCCTGCCCGGCCAGGTAGCGAGGTCGGCCGGCGTGGCCGCCACGACCAGCCGTGAGCCGCGGACGAGGTCGTGCAGGGCCTGGGCGGTCGACAGCGGGTGCGCCGGGTCGTCGGTCCAGGCCAGGATCGTCGTCGGCACCAGGATCCCCGCGAGCGCCTCCGGCGGCGGCAGGTCGGTGAGCGCCGCGCCGCGCAGCAGCGTGGGCAGCAGCTCCTCGGGGACGTCCGGCACGGTCTCGGGGGCCTCCACGGTCGCCGGGGGTCGTGGTGTCAGCCTGCCGGCCTCGACGAAGGCCGCCATGCCCTGGCGCTCCACGAGCTCGGCCGCCGCGCGGTAGTCGTCGGCCTTCGCGGCCCGCGTCCCCCAGGCCGTCGGCGGGACGACGAGGGTGAGCGCCGTGAAGCGATCCGGCTCTCGCGTGATGGCGTGGAGCAGCGTGCCGCACCCCATGGAGGGTCCCACGCCGTGCACGGGCTCGCCCGGGAACACGACGTCGAGCAGGCGCAGCAGGTCCTCGGCCAACCGCTCCCACCGGTAGTCCTCGGGGACGAGGCGACCGGTCGACCGGCCGTGCCCCCGCGCGTCGTACCGCAGCAGCCGGGTGCCGCTCAGGCCCACCCCCAGGTCGAGGTCGAGCACCCGGTCGCGGTACCGGCTGGAGGTGAGCCCGTGCAGCTGGACGACCGGCTCCCCGCCCTCGTCACTGAGCTCCCAGTCCAGCGTGGCACCCGGCACGTCGAAGGTCGGCACGGGCGGCTCCTGGGTCCGGGGGCTCGCCGGCGACGCTGCCGGGAGCACCTAGAGTACGCCGCATGCGGCTCACGAACGTGGCGCACCTGCGGCTCCCGTTCGGCCGGCTCGTGGGCTACGACCTCCAGGTCGGGCCCCCCGGGCGCGAGCTCCCCGTCTCCTTCGACCAGCGCCGCCACGTCGGGGCGGGCGAGCGTCCCGGCTCGTGGATGGCGCTGTCCCTGCGGCTCGAGGGGCCCCGCGAGCTAGGCGACCTCGCCGCCGCCTGGCGCGCCGTCGTCGCCCGGCACGGCACCCTGCGCTCGGTCTTCTCCCCCGGGCCCGACGGCCCGCGGCTGCACGAGGTCGAGGTCGGGGAGGGTCGCTGGGTGCAGCACCCGATCCGTCCCGGGCAGGCGGTCAACGACGCGCTGCGCGAGGTGCTGGACCAGCACTGCACGCCGTACGCCGCCCCCTCCCACCGGCTGTGCGTCCTGGAGACCGCCGAGGGCCCGACCGTGGTGGTCGCCGCCGACCACGCGCACGTCGACATGTGGTCGATGCTCGTCGTGGCGCGCGACCTGCTCACGGCCCTCGACGACGTCGGCGCCGGACGTCCGCCGCTGGCGGCCAGCGCCCCCTCCGCCGCCTTCGCCGAGCACACCGCGGCGCTGCAGGAGCGCCCCACGGCCGGCCCCGACGTGCGGCGCCGGTGGGTCGAGGTGCTCGGTGCGTGCTCCGGCCACATGCCGCGGTTCCCCATGGACCTCGGGCTCGGCGAGGGGCCCCAGCCCGAGCGCGTGGAGGTGCGCGACGTGCTGGACGTCGACGCCAGTGCGGCCCTCGGCGCCCGCGCCGCCGACCTCGGGGTCTCGACCCTCTCGCTGGTCGTGGCGGCGATGACGCACGTGACCCGTGAGGTCGCCGACCAGCCGCTGCGCGCGGTCTTCCCGGTGCACAGCCGCTACGACCACCGGTGGCACGACTCGGTGGGCTGGTTCATCACCAACTCGGTGCTGGAGTCGCCCGACCCCGACCCGCGCGCGTGCGCGGAGGCCGTCAAGGAGGCGGTGCACCTCGGGTCGTGGCCGCTGGAGGACCTGCTGGCCCCCTGGGGCGGCATGCCCGAGGCGCCGGGCATGTTCGCCATCTCCTGGCTCGACCTGCGACGGCTGCCGGTGCGCGTGGACTCCGTCGGGCTGGAGGCGCAGTACGTCGGTGCCTCGATCCTCACCGACGGGGTGATGCTGTGGTTCGTGCTCGACGAGTCCGGGCTGCACCTGCGGTGCCGCTACCCCGACACCGGCGCCGCTCGTGCGGGCGTCGGCCGCTGGCTGGACCACTTGGTGGCACGCCTGCGCTCCGAGGCGCACCGCTCCTCGGGCAGCGTGCTCGAGGTCGCGGGCGAGCGCCTCGTGCTCGAGCGGGCCACCCGCGACGACGTGCCCGCCATCGTCGCGCTGCTGGCCGACGACCCGATCGGGGCGGCCCGCGAGGTCGAGGAGCTGGTCGGCTACGAGGCGGCGTACGACGCTGTCTCCCGCGACCCCGCTCAGCTGCTCGTCGTGGTCCGTGACGCGGCGGGCGAGGTCGTCGGCACGATGCAGCTGAGCATCATCGCCGGGCTGTCGCGCGGGGGCACGACGCGCCTGCAGGTCGAGGGCGTCCGGGTCGCCTCCTCCCGGCGCGGCGCCGGCCTGGGCGCGGCGATGCTGGGATGGGCGCACGAGCACGGACGCGCCCGCGGCGCCCGGCTGGCGCAGCTGACGACCGACGCGGAGCGCGGTGACGCCCACCGGTTCTACGCCCGGCTGGGCTACACCGCCTCCCACGTCGGCCTGAAGCGACCCCTCTGACCTCCAGCAGGGAGGACAGCCCGGTTCTCAGCTGGCGTCGAGCCGCGCGAGCTCCTCGGCGCTGAGCTCGAGGTCGGCGGCGGCCGCCGAGTCCTGGATCGAGGACGGGCGCTTGGCGCCCGGGATGGGGATGACGCACGGGTCCTGGGCGATCTCCCAGGCCAGCGCCACCTGCTGCGGCGAGACCCCGCGCTCCTGGGCGATCTCGGCGAACGCCGGGTGCGACTCCCCCAGCCCCTTGGCCTTGCTGAGGCCGCCCAGCGGGCTCCAGGGCAGGAACGCCAGCCCCAGCTCGGCGCACACCTCGATCTCCGGGGCGCTGGAGCGGAACGCCGGGGAGAACTGGTTCTGGACGCTGACCAGCGCCTCGCCCAGCACGGAGTGCGCCAGGCGGATCTGCTCGGGGTCGGCGTTGGACAGCCCGACCATCCGCACCTTGCCGGCGTCGTGGACCCGCTTGAGGGTCTGCACGACCTCCTCGTAGGGGACCTTCGGGTCGGGACGGTGGTGCTGCCACAGGTCGATGTGGTCGCCGCCGAGCCGCTCGAGGCTCTTCTCGACCGCGGACTCCAGGTGCACCGCCGAGCTGTCGGTGTCCCAGCCGCCGCCCTCGGTGCGGACGTGGCCGGCCTTGGTCGCCAGGAACACCCGGTCTCGCACCCCGAGCTCGGCGAGCAGGGAGGCGATGAGCCTCTCGTTCTCGCCCTGGGCGCCGGCGCCCCTCTCCTCCCCCGGCCCGTAGGCGTCGGCGGTGTCGAAGAGGGTCACGCCGGCGTCCAACGCGGCCCGGACGGTGTCGAGCAGCTGCTCGCGGGGCTGCGCCCCGGTCTGGTCGAAGGTCATCAGGCCCAGGCCCACGGCGCCCACCGTGACCCGGCCGACGGTGTCGTTGCCGATCTCTCGCGTCTGCATGGTCCCTGTCTACCCACCGGCAGGGAGCCCACGCTCACCCGGCCAGCAGGAAGACCCGCAGCGCCGAGACGAAGGCCTCGGGCTGCTCGGAGTGCACCCAGTGCCCGGCACCCTTGATGGTGACGGTGAAGACTCGCGGGAAGAGCTCGCGCATCCGCTCCTCGTGCTCGGGCCGGACGTAGGGCGAGCGCTCGCCGGCCATCCACAGGACGGGGTGGTCGAAGGTGCGTCCGGGCTCGAGCCGGTCGTCGGGGAACCCACCGATGACGGGCAGGTCGCGCAGCAGCAGGTCCAGGTCTGCCTGCCAGCGGAAGCCCTCGGAGGTGGTGCGCAGGTTCTGCAGCAGGAAGCCGCGCACCCGCTCGTCGGCGATCGGGCCCGCCAGCTGCTCGTCCGCGTCGGCGCGGCGCTCCAGGGAGGCCAGGTCGAGCGAGGTGAGGGAGGTCAGCAGGTGCTCGAACTCGCCCGCGCCGTCGCTGGGGGCCGGGGAGATGTCGACCACGACCAGCCGGTCGACCAGCTCGGGGTGGCGCAGCGCCAGCACCATCGCGACCTTGCCGCCCATCGAGTGCCCGACCAGGTGCACGGGCTCGCCGTCGTACGTCGCCCGCAGCCAGGCGGCGACCGTGTCGGCGACCTCGACGTAGTCCACCGAGCCGGTCCAGGGCGACCGGCCGTGGTTGGGCAGGTCGACCAGCGTCGAGACCAGGTCGGGCAGCAGGGCCTTGGCGACCTGGGTGAAGTTGCGGCCCTGGCCGAAGAGGCCGTGCAGGAAGACGACGCGGTCACCGCTGCCCGGCTCGCCGATCTCGGTGTGGTGCAGCGCAGGGCCGTCCTCGGTGGTCACCGGGCCACCCTAGGAGCCCCGGACCACGCCGGCTGTCCCGGGCATGACCCGTTCGGGCCATGCGGCGTCCCCCGGAGGGACCGACCTGCGTCCCGATCGGCGCGTTGCGCGCAGATCACCACCGGTCCGGCCGATGTCGTGCCTACCGTCGCTCGTAGGGGATCGGTTCGTTCGAAGGACAAGGCTCATGTGGGACACCGTGCAGGACTCGTGGCAGGACCCGTCGTCGGGTCGCGGCGCCGACCCGGAGGGGCTCCACCTCTCCCACGACCGGCCGTGCGTGCGGTGCGGCCACGCCATGCACACGTTCCTGGCCTGTGACGCGGGCTGCGGCTGCGAGCCCGCGTCGGTCGCCGTGGCCGTCAACGTCGCCTGAGGCGACGCACCGGTACGCCGGGTCGTGGCTCGAGCTCGACCAGGGTGCGCCAGCGGGGCCGGTCGTGGTCGCCGTCGACGACCTCGCCGGTCGACCAGCGGATCCGCAGGTCGGGCCCCTCGACCTCCAGCACCGCCAGCAGGTTGTCCAGCCACGGCCCCTGCGTGACCTCCCA
>FWWL01005134.1_pt1 | contig 20912 bp, 17 predicted proteins | sample 2228331 | NCBI WGS metagenome assembly FWWL01 (sample SAMEA103939775, study PRJEB20133) | metagenome | reverse complement strand
GAGACCCCTAAATTTTTAGCAATACTAAAAAGAGTATCACCTTTTTTCACAATATAAATATTAAAACCTTGAAGGTCTTCAATCTCCTTAAAGTCTTTAAAAGTTTTAGTTTTCTTCCTTTGAATCTTAAAAGCTTTAGAAGCAACCTTTTTGGCTTTTTTCTTCTTTTGGGAAGAAGCTTTTTCTATAGCTTTTTTTGGAGAAGCCTTCTTAGAAGAGGCCTCTAAATCTAAAGAATTTAAAAATAAAAAAGAAAGAAAAAATAACCAAAAAATATATTGAAACCTTATAGCTTTCATTTTTAATCTAAAATTAGCCTTATTTAATTATTTATAACCAAAAATCAGAAAAAAGTCAAGATTCTTTTTACCTTAAGAATTCTACTTTAATACCTAACCATTGAGGAATCCCCAAAACCCCTTTTTTCAAAGGATAGTATTTAATATCATAATACTCTTCATCCAGCAAGTTTTTAGCCCAAACAACCAGTTTTAAATTTTTTCCCCAATTTTTCTCCAATTCACTCTCTAACCAATAAACTCCCTTTTGCTTCAATCTTTTTTGATAGCGAAGAAAAGGTTTAAAGATAGTTTCATAGGGAAGGAAAAGACTTACTCCTAAGGCTAAATTATGCCTCAGATAGTTTCCATGATAGCGAGCTAATTGGAGATTGTCTCCAACCAGATTAAGATAGGTATAACTAAAAAAGAGAAAATGTTTCTGAAAAGACTTTTTCCCATCTAAGGTCATTCCGTAAGTCTTGACATCCAAATTTGTAGCATAGGTCTTTTGATCCTCCGGATTATACATCCAATCTATTACTTTCTCCCCTTTTCTAAAAAAGAGGGTAAAGGAAAGAGTCCAATCCTCTTTTTTAATATCTAAACCTCCTTCCCAATTTAAAGCTTTTTCAGGGGATAGATCAGGATTCCCTTTAATTCCTATAGCTTGATATCTAAGTTCAGTGACACTCGGAAGCCTGTAAGAATAGTTTATAGCTCCTCGAAATTTTAAAGAAGGATTCCAATTATAAGCTAAGCCCCCTCCTAAGGAGAGAATATCCTTCTCTTTAAGATAGTAGTCATATCTTATTTGGACGAGGGGTTGCCATTTAAGAGAAAATTTCGGGGATAACAAGCCATATATAGAGATATTTCTCCTTAAATAGGAGTTAAGCCTTGAACTTTTCAAATCTTCATATCCTGCTTCCAATCCTAAAAGATATAAAGCTTCCTCTCTTTCTAATACTATAGGAAGATTAAAACGATAAAGATAGCTTTGATGTTTGTTTATATAGGATATTCCTTTAATAGCATAGGTATCGTAATTTTTTCTATATAAAAAAGCTGGATCTAAAAACCAACCTTTGAGATTAAGGGCTTTTTTAATTAAAAATAGGTGGGTTCTTGTTTCTTCCCTTTCCGTGTCAAAGCGGGTGGTATAGAAATTTCTAGCTCCGAAATCCTTTTCTATAAGACCATAAAAAAGGGTTAAATTAGAATCTTTAGTATAGAAATTAAAACTGCGGATATCAAAGTCCCTATTTTTAATAAACCCTGGGCTTTCTTTAGTATCAAAAGTTATAGTAAAGGTTTTACTTCCCAGAGGAAGCCCTATTTTTCCGAAAAATTCCTTTAAATCATAGGAGCCGTATCCCGCTGAAACCTCCAATCCTTCCTTAGAAGGCTCTAAAATAAAGTTAAGGGCCCCTCCAAAACCCCCTGCACCGTAAATGGGACTTGCTCCTCCTGGCAGGACCTCTAAGGAAAAAAGATTTTTTGTTCCAAAAGGTAAATTCATCAAATGATGTCCTGTTTGTAAATCCGAAACTCTAATACCTTCTAAGAGGACTAAGTTTTGTTCAAAAGTTGTGCCCCTAAGGGAAAGGTCTTCCTGAATTGCAAACCCTCCTCTTTCCCTTAAATCAAGACCTGTATATCCCTTATAACCAGAAATCTCTAAATCCTCCCTGGATAATACCTTAACCTCTTGAACAACCCTTTCAGAAGAATACCCAATAGAGGGTGCTACAACTTGGATTTCTCCCAATTGATATTCATCAGAAGCTAAAAGAAGGTAAGGATTTAAAAAAAGGATACCTAAGGACCCTACAACCCTAACTTTAAACCCCATCTACCTCCCTCCTTTATCTCTTTGTTAACTAATCTTGAATTTACAAGTTAACATATTTTGAAAAAGATGTCAAGGAGAGTTTTTTTGTAGGGAGATCTTGACAATGCAAGGATTTAGCATTAGATTAGATATGGTACCTTTCAAGATAAGCCCCCATCGTCTAGTGGCCTAGGATACTGGCCTCTCACGCCAGAGACACGGGTTCGAATCCCGTTGGGGGCGCTCTAAAACTTATGCCTTTTAAAAAAGAATTTCTCACCCTTCCTAATTTTTTAAGTTTTTATAGACTGATTCTATCTTTACTTTTACCTTTACTTTTTTATTTAAAAACCCCTCCTAAATGGATTTATTTCCTCATTTTTACAGGAGCTTTAAGTGATACCTTGGATGGAAATTTAGCCAGGCTCTTAAAACAAAAAAGTGCCTTAGGAAAAATTCTTGACCCTTTGGCTGACAAATGTTTTATTAATACCCTTTTCTTTTTACTCTATTTAGATGATAAAATTGATATTTATTTCTTTTTAATTATACTATTCCGAGATGTTTTTATTATGTTAGGAAGCTTTTACCTTTATAAAAATAAATATCCGTTAACTCAACTTTCCCCTACTATTCTCGGTAAATCTTCTACGGTTTTCCAACTCATTACTTTAATTATCTTTTATATAAATTTTTATCTTTATACCTTACCTAACTTTTTGGTTAAAACTTTTACTATTTTTACTCTTTTTTTTACTACTACTTCTGGTTTTCACTATTTTCTAATTTTTAAAAAACTTTTCCTTCAAACTAAAATTTTAAGATAAATCCAAAGGATTTTCCCTTTGATGATAGGCTGAGATTATTTCCTCCAAGGTAAAAAAAGCTTTTAATTCATAGCCCTTTTCTCTTAAAAGTTCCTTTCCTCCTTCTTCTCTATCAACTAAAGCTAAAACTTGGACTATTTGGAGACCTTCCTTTTCACAGGCTGAAATGGCTTTTAAAAGGGAACCTCCAGTTGTAACTACATCCTCTACTACCGCTACCTTCATTCCCTTCCAATAGTTACCTTCTAATTGTTTTCCTGTGCCGTATTGTTTAGGTTCTTTCCGAATTAAAATTCCTTCTAAGACTCTCTCCTCTTTTAAAGCCGAGGACAAAATGGCACAGACTATAGGATCAGCCCCGATACTCATTCCTGCTACTCCTTGAATATCTGTATATCTCATCTCTTCCCAAAAAAGATCTCCAATCTCTTTAAAAGAAAGAGCATAGAGGGTTATTTTTCTACAATCAAGATAATAGGGGCTTTCTTTTCCACTGGAAAGTTTAAAGGGTTTTTTAGGACTATAAAGAAGGGCTCGATTTAAAAGATAAGGTAAAAGCCTTTGTTTTAAATGAAAGATATTAAAGGTCTTAATAATTTGATGGGGAACTTCAAATAACCCCATAAATTTTCTCAACTCTTCTTCTACAATTTCCGGAGTTCCAAGATTGTAGTATAAATAATTTTTGAGATGAAAGAGAGATTGAGGAGGAAGGGAAATTAATTTTACTCCAAAACCCTTGATATCCTTTCTTACCACCAATCCTTGCAAAAAAATATGAACAGGGGGATCCGTATTTTCTAAGTTTAAAATTAGTTCAATTTCCTCTAAAATTTCAGGAAATTTTTCGGGATTTTCAATATAAAGACCACCTAAACAGATATCTCTAAGAAGTCCCTTAAAAAGACCCTCTTTAGTCTTAAAAAAAATTTCTTCCTCAAAGGAAAATCTTAAAAATCTTCTTTTCTCTTTCATAGCTTAGAATCTAAATTAATATGACATTTTTGTCAAGAAGCTTTTTAAAGAATAAAGCTTATTCTCTATAAAAATTCTTTTTCCTTTTTAAGTATTAGAACCAAAGGTTTCATTGGGAAGTTTTAAGAGTCTATCTTTATAAAAACTCACTTCAAATAAGAAATAAGGGCCCCTTTTTTTGAACTATCCCGAGACTTCAGCCCTCTGGATGATGAAAAAAACAGAGGAAGACAGTCAATTTTAAAACTCTTTCAAAAATGCTAAAATATTTTATAATCATAACTTAGTAAGTTTTAGGAAATCTTTGGGGAGGGAATTTTTATGAAAGTGCTTGTTTCGGATGCTCTTTCGGAAGAGGGATTACAAATTTTGCAGAAGGCCGGACTGGAAGTTATTTATAAGCCAGGGATTTCGACTGAGGAACTAAAAAAGAAAATTGAAACTGCTGATGCATTAATTATCAGGAGTGGAACTAAGGTTACTAAAGAGATTATAGAGGCAGCTAAAAACCTTAAAGTTATTGGACGGGCTGGAACAGGTTTAGATAATGTAGATATCCAATCAGCTAATCAAAAAGGTATTGTGGTAATGAATGTCCCTGGTGGTAATACCCTTTCGGCAGCCGAGCATACCTTAGCTCTTCTCATGTCCTTAGCCAGAAAAATTCCTCAAGCCAATAATTCGGTAAAGACTGGAAAATGGGAACGCAAAAAATTTATGGGGGTAGAGATAAATAATAAAGTCTTGGGTATAATAGGGCTTGGAAGAATTGGAAATATAGTTGCTGAGCGGGCTCAAGGTCTAAAAATGAAAGTAATTGCCTATGATCCCTTTGTTAATCCCGAATCAGCCAAATCAAAAGGAATTGAGGTGGTCTCTTTGGATGAACTTTATCAAAGGGCTGATTTTATAACCATTCACACGCCTCTTACCAAAGAAACCTATCATCTCTTAGACAAAAAAGCTTTTGAAAAGATGAAACCAGGGGTTTATATTATTAATTGTGCCAGGGGAGGTATTATTGACGAAGAGGCTCTTTATTCAGCTTTGGTCTCGGGAAAAGTAGCTGGAGCTGCCTTAGATGTTTTTGAAAAAGAACCAATCCCTCCGGAACATCCACTTTTGTCCTTAGAGAATGTTATTGCCACTCCCCATTTAGGAGCTTCTACCGTTGAAGCTCAAAGAGTGGTAGCCATTGAAATAGCTAACCAGGTAGTAGATTTTCTCCTCTCAGGAATTGTCCGAAATGCTGTAAATGTTCCTTCTATTACCTCAGAAGCCCTTAAAACTCTTCAACCTATTTTAAATTTAGCTGAAAAAATCGGTCTCTTTATAGCTCAGCTTTCCGAGGGAGCTATTCAAGAAGTTGAAATTACCTATAAAGGTGAGATTGCAAGTTTAGATACCAGACCAATTACCTCTTCTCTAATGAAAAGTCTTTTAGCTCCTTTTTTAAAGGAGGATGTAAATTATGTGAATGCCCTCCTTAGGGCTAAAGAAAGAAATATAAAAATTCTTGAGTCAGCTACAACTGAAACCGAAGATTTTACCTCTTTAATCAGTGTTAAGGTGAGACATACTCAAGGAGACACCTTAGTTGAGGGAACTCTCTTTGGTAAAAGTGAACCCAGGATCGTTCGTATTAACGGCTTCCGATTGGATGCTTTACCTGAGGGATATATGCTTTATATTTTTAATGAAGATCGCCCCGGAGTAATAGGAAAAATCGGCTCTACTTTGGGTAAACATAACTTAAATATTTCAAGAATGTATGTAGGACAAGACCCTATGAAAAAAAGAAATATCATCCTTTTAAGCTTAGATGAACCTCCTACTAAAGAGGTTTTAGAGGAACTACAAAAAGATAGAGATATTTATTTAGTAAAATTTTTAGAGGTTTAGGAGATTTTGAATTTAAGAAATTTAAATCTTGAAGAAATAAGAGAGGAATTTAAGTCTCTTAATCTTCCCTCGTATAGGGCAGAACAAATCTATCATTGGCTTACTTGTAAATCCGCCCTTTCCTTTGAAGAGATGACAGATCTTCCTAAAACTTTAAGATCTCAATTAAAGGAAACCTATTCTATAGAAGTTCCAGTTATTATAGATGTCCAAAGGGATGAAGAAGGGACAACCAAGTTAGCTTTAAAGCTTGAGGATGGGGAGGTTATAGAAACGGTTTTAATTCCAGAAAAAGACCATTGGACCCTTTGTGTGTCTACTCAAGTAGGATGCGCTATGGGCTGTAAATTTTGTTTAACTGCCCAATCTGGGTTTAAAAGAAATTTAGAGGTCTATGAAATTTTAGGGCAGGTAGTGATAGCTAAGAGATATTTGAAAGAGCTAAAAGCTTCTTATCCTTTAAGAAATATTGTCTTTATGGGGATGGGAGAACCTTTGGCCAATTATGAAAATCTTGTTAAAGCTTTAAAAATCCTTGAGGATAAAAGAGGCTTTGGTTTTTCTAAAAAAAGGCTTACTGTTTCCACCGTTGGTTTGGCTCCTGAAATGGAAAGGCTGGGAAAGGACTTTCCAGTAGCTTTAGCCCTCTCTCTCCATTCTCCAAGGGATGATTTGAGAAAAGAGTTAATGCCTGTAGCTAAAAAATACTCTTTGCAGGAACTTTTAAAGGTGCTAAAAGAATTTCCTAGAGTAAAAAAAGGCAGGCATACCATAGAATATGTTTTAATAAAAGGAATAAATTCTTCCTTAGAAGATGCTAAAGCCTTAGCAGATCTTTTAAAAGGGCTTCCTGTTAAAATCAATCTTATTCCTTTTAACCCTCATCCTGATTTACCTTTTGAAAGACCAGAAGAAGAAACTATAATTAAGTTTCAATCCTATCTCCTCTCTAAAGGTATTCTAACTACCTTAAGAAAAAGCAAAGGATTAAAGATTTCGGCAGCCTGCGGTCAACTAAGAAGAATTTTAGAAAGAAATTTACTTCCAAACTCCAGCTATCAAGAAAGAACAGTTAGGGCATCTACCCTCACTGGTTAAGCGATTTTGTAAAATCCTAAAACCATATCTTTCAATTAAGAGGGTATAACACTGAGGACAGTAAGTATTTTCTTTATCTGTGCCTCGAACATTACCTATATAGATAAAATAAAGTCCTACCTCTTTTCCAATGGCATAAGCTCTTTCTAAACTTTCCAAGGAAGTAGGGAGTTTGTCTAACATTTGATATTGAGGATAAAAACGGGAAATATGCCAAGGGGTATCTGGACCAAGTTCTTCTCTAATAAAAAGAGCTATATCTTTTAATTCTGGAGGGGAATCATTTTCTCCTGGAATAAGCAAGGTGGTAATCTCTACCCAAATTCCTAATCTTTTAAGAAGCTTTAAATTCTCTAAAACTGGCTTTAATTTGGCTTTACAAATCCTTTGATAAAAGGATTCTCGGAAGGATTTTAGATCTACATTAATTCCGTGAAGATAATCCTTTATAAGGTCAAGGGCTAAAGGTGTCATAAAACCATTAGAGACAAAGACATTTTTTAGGTCTTTTTTTACTGACTCTTTAGCACAATCTAAGGCGTATTCTAAAAAAATGGTTGGTTCCGTATAGGTAAAGGAGATACTCTTACATCCTGTAGAAAGGGCTCTTTCAACTAATTTTTCCGGAGACACCCGGGTTCCTGGAATTTCTCCTGGATAAAGATGAGGGTATTGAGAAATTTCAAAGTTTTGACAAAAGGAACATTTAAAATTACAACCTACCGTAGCTATAGAGTAGGAGAAGGACCCCGGCAAAAAATGATAAAGAGGTTTTTTTTCAATAGGGTCAAGGTTTTCCGCAATAATTTTTCCGTAAACCAAAGAATAAAGGGTGCCATTATGGTTCTCCCTTACTCCGCAAAGACCTCTTTTACCTTTAGGAATAATACAGTTATGGGAACAAAGATGACAGCGAACTTTTTTATCTTCTAAGGATTCGTATAAAAGGGCCTCTTTCATTTCTTAAGGATGGAGATGAGGGGATTCGAACCCCCGACCTCCGGAGTGCGATTCCGGCGCTCTCCCTCTGAGCTACATCCCCGGAAATTTTAAGCTTAAGCTGCACTCTGAGTAAAGGCTTTAAGTTTGCTCTGATTAAACTTAATAAAAAGCTTAGCAATTTTATTACCAGCTTTATTCTTAGGAAAAATTCCTTTACTTACTCCTTTATGAAGAAGACTTTGAGCCATCTTTAATTGCTCCTCCGCCTTTACTAAATCCCCTTGAGAAAGATAATTTAAAAACTTTTTAATCTCTGTCTTTACCCTGGATTTAAACACCTTGTTTCTTAATCTTCTCTTCTCACTTTGTCTTAAAGCCTTTTTTGCTGACTTATGCTGTGGCACCTCTTAACCCCTCCTCTTTAATTTTTAATCTATTTTAATCTTTCTTTTGAAAATTGTCAATCTTTTCCCACCCAAATACCCTTGAATTTTTTTGTGTTTTAATTTAAATTATAATCTTTATGAAACTTCACCAAAAATTTCTTCTTCATGGCCTTATAGGATATCTATTTATAAGCACTTTCTTATTTCTTTTTCTTTTTATTTTTGTAAGAACTATTTTAGAAAACAATATTATTGAAAATTTTGAGAGAGAATTTCAAGGCCTTTTTAAATCTCTTTATTGGGCTATGCAAAAAGGTTCTAATAAAGAAGAATTAGAAGAACTTATAAAAGGATTTACCACAAAGAAATACCAAATCAGCCTGGAAATAATATCAGAAAAATCGTCTTTTTTAAAAGAAAAAGAAATAATTAAAAAGGAGGATCTTTTAAAAATCCGCTATCCCATTAAAGCTCAAAAGGAATGTTTACAATGTCATAAAGTAAAAGAAAATGAGCTTTTAGGTAATATCCAAACTACCATTTTTTTAAAAGAGGATTTTAAAAGAATTAAAAAAACTTTACTCAGTATTTTTCTTCTCCTTTCCCTTTTAATTTTACCTGGAATCTATTTAATAGGCTGGGCTCAAGGAAGAAAAATCAGTAGAATTTTAAGTTCCCTTAAAAAGGAAATAGTAAAAGCCTCCAATTTTGATGAATTAATTAACACAGAGAAACTTATTAAAACCTCTAAATTAGGAATTTTTGAGATTGATGAAGTAATTAAAATTACTGAAAAATTTTTAGAAAAAGTTAAAAAAATAGCAGTTGACAGGGAAATCTTTCAATTTGAATTACTCTTACTGGAAAAATTTATTATTACTTCAGAGTTTGTCAGAGATTGGAAATATTATTTAAAAATTTTGGTAAAACAAATAAATAAAATTATTGAAGTCCCCTTAGTTTTTGCCCTCTTTTATGTAGATGAGTTTTTTTATGACTTTGAAATCTTTTGGTTAGCCTCTCCTGAAGAAGAATTAAAAAGGAATTTAGAAAGTCATTTTAAAAAATTGATTAAAGAACAGCCTTCCTTTTCCATTAACTATCCTCACCTTAACTTTAAGCATAATATAGTTGAGGAAGAAACTCAGTTAGAAATAAAGGATCTAAATATCTTCCAATTTAAAACTAAAACCCTCCTTTTATCTCAACCTAAGATTGGAGGAATTGTAGGAGTAGGAATATCTTTAAAGGAAATGACTCCTACTCAAGAAATAGCTATAGAAACGGTTTTAACCTCACTTTTAAATGTAGTAGGCTCAATTAAAGCTATTAATAAATATACTAAAGAGCTTGAATTTTATGTTACTAGGGATTCTTTAACTCAGCTTTACAATCAAAGAGTTTTTTGGGAATTTTTAGAATATGAAATTACAAGAGCCCAGCGCTACAATTATAAATTTGCCTTATTGATACTAGATTTGGATAATTTTAAAATGATTAATGACCTTTATGGACATCTTTTCGGAGATAGATTTTTAGTTGAGGTAGCTCGTCTTTTAGAAAATCTTAAAAGAAAAGGAGATATTTTAGCCCGCTATGGAGGAGATGAATTTGCTTTAATCTTGCCTTTATGTGATCTAACTCAAGCGGTATCTGTAGCTAAAAGAATAAACGAAAGTATTGATAATTTTAGATTAAAAGCTCCGGACGGAAAAGAAATAGGCTCTACCGTATCCATTGGAATTACTATTTTTCCGGATCACGGAAAGAATAAAAATGAACTTTTTTCCTTAGCTGATACTTTAATGTATAGGGCTAAAAAGGAAGGAAAAAATCGTATCCTTTATCCTTCCTCTGAAGAGATTATAAGTCTTCACAAAGAATTAGCAGAAACCTCTCTTTTAGTAAGAAAAGCTATTGAAGAGAAAAAAATTATTCCCTTTTTTCAACCTATTTATGATATAAAAAAACTAGAACTTTTCGGATGTGAAGTCTTAATGCGTCTTGAAATGGAAAACGAAATTATCCCAGCTCAAAGATTTGTCTCTTTGACAGAAGCTATGGGACTTATGTTGGAAATGGATTTTATAAACATGGAAAAGGCTTTAGTTTTAGCTAAAGAAACTAATTATCAAAAATACCTTTTCTTTAATCTAACACCCCGGGCCTTGATAATACCAGAGTTTTTATCTAAAATCACTGCTCTTGTGAAAAAATATGAATTTTTGCCTGAGCAGATTATATTTGAATTAACTGAAAGGGAAACCGTAACAAATTTAGAGCTCCTTAAAAAATTTATTAGAAACCTTCAAGATTTAGGTTTTCACTTTTGTATTGACGATTTTGGAGCTGGTTTTTCTTCTTTTCAATATATAAAACATTTCCTTATAAATTTTGTCAAAATAGAAGGAGAATTTATAGTGGGGTTATCTAAACATAGTTTAATTGATTTAGCAATAGTAGAAAGTATTATTGCTCTTTGTAAAAACCTTAATATTAAAATGATAGCTGAATTTGTAGAAAATGAAGAAATAGTTCAAAGATTAAAAAATATAGGAATAGAGTTAGCTCAAGGATATTATCTTGGGCTTCCCAGTCCTAATCTTCCTAAAACTTAGAAAGGGAACTTTACCCTATGACTCGAAGTGATAGGTTCCTTGTCACCCGGAGAGGTGATTGATGAGGGGATCAATAGGATCCTCAGTTTTTAAACTCACTACTCTGATTGTAGAATTATGGTCCTTTCTGGTATTGACAGAGTAGAAAAGCTCCTTCCCAAAAGATTTCTGGGGAAAAGGGCTGGTCTTCTCATTCATCCTGCCTCTATCAACAGAAAACTTATCCATACCCAAGAAATACTTCTTCAAAGCGGAAAAATTAAAATTATAGCCTTCTTCGGTCCTCAGCATGGAATCTTTGGAAATACTCAGGATAATATGATAGAATGGGAAGGCTTTAAAGATGAAAAAACAGGGCTTCCTGTTTACAGTCTTTACGGAAAGGTCCGAAAACCACTCCCGGAAATGTTAAAGGATATAGAGGTCTTTATTATTGATCTTCAAGATGTGGGAGCTCGCTATTATACTTTTATTTGGACAATGTCTTTATGTTTGTCGGCCTGCCAAGATTTGGGTATCCCTGTAATAATTTTAGATAGGGTTAATCCTATAAACGGAGACCAAATAGAAGGTCCCCTTATTCAAAAAGGCTTTTATTCTTTTGTAGGACTACATCCTCTACCTATAAGGCATGGATTAACTATAGGAGAAATTGCCCTTTATTTAAGAGATCGCTTTTACCCTAAAGTAGATTTAACGATTATTCCCTTAAAAAACTGGAAAAGAAGGATGTGGTTTGATGAAACCGGGCTTCCCTGGGTAATGCCCTCTCCTAATATGCCAACCTTAGATACTGCTACTGTTTATCCCGGAATGTGTCTTTTAGAAGGAACCACTCTTAGTGAAGGAAGGGGCACAACTCGACCCTTTGAAATCTTCGGATCTCCCTTTATTAATCCAGATAAACTTGTAAAAAGATTAAAAGACTTTAAGTTAAAGGGGGTCATCTTTAGACCCCTCTACTTTACTCCTACTTTCAACAAATTTACCGGAGAGCTTTGCGGAGGAGCCCAACTCCACATATCTAACCGAAAAAAATTTAAACCGGTTCTTACAGCTGTAGCTATCCTTTTAGCAATAAAGGACCTCTATCCACAAGTTAATCTTTGGCGAAATCCTCCCTATGAATATGAATACACAAAGCTTCCCTTTGATATCCTTTCAGGCTCAGATAAATTAAGAAAGGAAATTGAGAAAGGCACACCTCTTAAAGAAATTGAAAACTCTTGGAAAGAAGAAATAGAAAATTTTCAAAAAATCAGAAAAAATTATTTACTCTATCCCTAAATTTTTTTAACTTTCCTTTAATTTTTCTTTAAAATTTTTTTAACAAAAGTAGGCTATTCTTTTTAAAAAAACTTAAAAGGAGGTTGGGTTATGAGTAAATTTAAAGGGTTTAAAAAATTGTTTACCTTTCTCTTATTCTTTTTGTTAGGTTTTCCTTTTTCGGTAAAAGCTTTAAAAGACATTACAGGGGCTGGAGCTACCTTTCCCTATCCTATCTACTCTAAATGGGCTTATGAATATGAAAAAGAAAGGGGTGTCAAGGTTAACTATCAATCCATAGGATCGGGAGGTGGTATTCGCCAAATCAAAGAAAGAACTGTCCACTTCGGAGCCTCAGACCTACCTCTTAAACCTGAAGAAGTAGAAAAAAATAACCTCCTTCAATTCCCTACGGTTATAGGTGGAGTGGTCTTAGCTGTCAATATTCCTGAACTAAGCAATCAAAGATTGGTATTGGACGGAGAAAGCCTCTGTAAAATCTATCTTGGTGAAATTAAAACCTGGGATAATCCCAAACTTAAATCCTTGAATCCTAATTTAAACCTCCCTTCTAAACCTATTATCCCAGTTTATAGATCAGACGGTTCAGGGACAACCTCTATTTTTACTCACTATCTTTCTCAAGTCTGTGAGAGATGGGCTAAAGAGATTGGTTATGGGACTTCTGTTGCCTGGAAAACCGGAATCGGTGCTAAAGGTAACGAGGGGATAGCTAACTATATTAAAAGAACACCCTATAGTATCGGCTATGTAGAATATGCCTATGCCATCCAGAATAAACTGGTTACCACCGATTTAATTAATGCTAAAGGAAAAAGGGTTACTCCTGATGAGGAAACTTTTAAAGCTGCGGCTAAAGGAACTGATTTTGATCTCCAAAAACACTTCTATGCTTGGATGACCAATTCTCCCCATGAAAAGGCCTGGCCCATTACTGGAGCCACCTATATCCTCTTAGCTCGGGAAAAAACTAATATCAACCAAGAAGTCGTTAAATTTTTTGCCTGGGCCTATCAAAAAGGAGATCAAATGGCCTCCTCCTTAGATTATGTGCCTCTTCCTAAGGAAGTAAAAAATAAAATCATAAACTATTGGAAAAATTACAAAATTTATTAAAATTTCTAAAAGAGGAAGCCCTTTATTAAGAGGCTTCCTCTTAGGCTTAATTTACTCCTTGGAAAAATGGTTAAAATAGTTATTGTAGAAGATAATCCAGAATTAGCTAAACTTTTAGAGGATAGTCTTAAAAATCTAAATTATCAGACTGAAGTTTTTTCTAAACTCTCTCAGGTCTATTCTTATTTTTTAAGAAATCCAGAAACGAATTTAATTATTCTTGATTTAATTTTACCAGATGGAGATGGTTTAGAGCTACTCAAATATATTAGGAATTCCCATAGATATAAAAAAGTTCCTGTAATTATAATTTCAGCTAAAGGTGAAGAAGTAGACCGCATCCTTGGCTTAGAATTAGGAGCCGATGACTATGTAGTTAAACCTTTTAGCTTAAGAGAAGTAATTCTTAGAATTAAAAGACTTCTTAACCAAAGTGAACAATCTCCATCTAAAAGTATTATCATCGGTCCCTTTCTTTTAGATAAAGAAAAAAAGACTATTTTTCTCCAGCATAAACCCTTAGATCTTACTGCTACGGAATACAAAATTTTAAGTCTTCTTCTTGAAAATCCTTACCGAGTCTTTTCCCGAGAGGAGATTCTGGAATATGTCTGGAAGAACGAAAGGGAATATTATTCCCGCGTTTTAGATGCCTATATTTGTAGATTAAGAAATAAATTAGGAGAAGCAGGAAAGGCCATTCAAACGGTCCGTGGACAGGGATACCGTTTAGCTCCCCCCTAAAACCCCTAATGAACTTCTCTTCAGAACTTCTACTTTTAATTATTCTTCAAGCTACTTTAATCTTTCTTCTCTACCAAAAAATCCGAAAATTAAAAAGGGAACAAAAGTTTTTTCAAGAAAAAGAAGGAAGTTTAGAAATTTTCAAAGAGTCCCTCTTTCACCTTCCCTTAGAAATTTTTCTTAGCCGAGATTCAGAAATTCTCTTTCAAAATAAAAAAGCCTTAGAAACCTTTGGCCCTCTTAAAAGGATTGAAGAATTACAAAACAAGAGGAGAAAAAAGGAAAAAATTTATCAAACTGAAGTTATAAACTTGAGAGAAAATTATAAACTCTATCTTCTTCTGGACATCACGGAATTAAAAAAATACAAGGAAGGCTATCAAATGGCTTTAAGTTATCTCTCTCATGAATTAAAAACCCCTTTAGCTGTAGCTAAAAGCTATTTTGAAAAGTTAGAAGAAATTTTAACCCTTAGAGAATCTAAAGAAAAAGAAACCTTCCAAAAAGCTAAAGAAGCCCTTGAAAAATTAGAAAAACTTTTAAAACAGATCTTAAGAGGAATTGAGGTTTTAAAGGAGATTAAGATTTCCGAAGAAAAAATTAGTCTTAAGAAATGTATAGAAGAGGCTCTTTTTTGGATAACCCCTTTAGCAGAAGATAAAAAGATCTCCTTCTCTATAGAAGGTGAAGAAGATTTTGTAATCCCAGGCTCAGAAGAATTTCTAACTCAAGCCTTTTTTAATCTTATAGAAAATGCTGTTAAAGCTTCTCCTGAGGGCGGAATAATTTATATTAAAATCTTAAGAGGCCCTTCAGAAGGAATAATTATAATAAGGGATTTTGGAAAAGGAGTTCCTCCTGAAAGTTTACCCCTTCTTACTGTTCCCTTTTTTAAATTAGAACCTTCAGAAGGTATGGGCCTTGGTCTTTTTATAACAGAAAGAATTATCTTGGCCCATAAAGGAACTTTAAATTTTTATCTTCCCCCTGAAGGAGGCTTAGAGGTAGTAGTTAAACTTCCCCTAAGCCTTCAATAATTTCCACTCCGAAACACGAAAACTTAAACTTTCCACTCTATTTCAATTTCAAATTCCTTTTTATTCTCCTTTTCCTTGTATTTGAGTTCTAATTCAAAAGTTGAGGGAAGATCAATTCTTTTCTCTCCAAATTGGATGTAACCTGCTTCTACCGTAGAAATAAGTTCTTTAAGATACTCAACTAAACCCTTAGCATCTGTAATCTTTTCAATCTTCTCTTTGTTTTTCTCTTTCATAACTTCCCTCTAATTGAAATTTTCTATAAAAAAATAACCACCCCTTTATAAAATTTCAAGTTAAAAAAATTTAACAGTATCCCCCTTGACAAAAAATTTTTTCTTTTTATAATTAAAATTGAAAATCAAAATCAATTTTAAAAAAGAGAAGAGATGAAAATTGATATGGATTTTCAGAAAAAATTAAAATAAGAGGTGAAAAATGATACCCTTAGGGCTTTTAAAAAGAGGAGAAAAAGGAAAGATTATTAAAGTAAGAACTAAAAAAGTTTTAGAAGGGTTAGGAGAATCAGAAAAAGAATGTAGAGGATGTTTTTTTTGTAAAGAGACTCCAAAGAAGAAAGAGATTATTAAAACAAAAACCTTAGGTCTAATTGAGGGAAAATTAGTTGAAATCCTCAAAAATGATCCGGGAGAGCCTCTTTTGGTAAAAATAGAAAATACTTATTTAGCCATTCCCCGAGAATTAGCTATGAAAATTTTTATTGAAATGGCAAAAGTTAAAGGGAGGTGAGAAAAAATGGTGAGACTTACTGAGCTAAAGGTAGGAGAAAAGGGAAGGATTTTAAAGGTAGAGGGGCAGTCCCTTTTAAAAAGGAGGCTTCAAACTATGGGAGTTCTTCCGGGAGAAATTGTGGTTATAGAAAAAATCGCCCCTTTAGGAGATCCTATCGACCTCCTAATTAAGGGCTATCATCTTTCTCTCAGAAAGGAGGAGGCAGAAAATATTTATGTGGAGGTGCTTTCATGAAGGAGATTAAGATTGCTGTCTGTGGTAATCCTAATACTGGAAAATCTACTCTAATTAATGCCTTAGCAGGAGCTAAGCTTCAAGTCGGAAACTGGCCAGGTGTCACTGTGGAAAAGAAAGAGGTTCTTTTTAAATTAAACAACCATTTTCTTCACTTCATTGACTTACCAGGAGCCTACAGTTTAACTCCTTTCTCTCTGGAAGAACAAATTACCAGGGATTTCCTCTTTTTAAATAGACCGGATCTTCTTCTCTGCGTTGTTGATTCTACTAATTTAGAAAGAAATCTCTTTTTTGTAATCCAGCTCCTTGAGTTAGAAATACCTCTTGTGGTGGCTTTGAATATGTATGATGAAGCCCAGAAACTGGGGTATAAAATAAATATTAAACATCTTGAAGAATTATTAGGAATTAAGGTAGTGCCTACAGTAGCTACCAAAGGAGAAGGAATAGAAGAGTTAAAGAGGGCTATAATAGAAGTTAAGGAAGAGGGAAGAATCCCCAAAAAACTTTCCTACGGAGAAGACTTAGAGCTTATTTTAGCTAAGGTGAAGGATCACCTACTTAAAGCTAACCCTAACTTAGAAAAAGATTTACTTAATAAAGGATTACTCCTTAAAGTCTTAGAAGGAGATAAAGAGCTTCTCAATAAGTCTGGGTTAAGATATTCGGAGGAAGAGATTAAAAATTATTTAGAGCATATTGAAAAGATTCACAATCAGTCCTTGGAAGATTTTATTACAGACATACGCTACGGAATAGCCCACGGGATAGTTAAGGAGGTTTTAACCAAACCGGAAAGAATAAAACTTACCCTCACGGAAAGGATAGATAATATAGTCTTAAACCGGTATTTAGGAATTCCTATCTTTTTAATTACTATGTGGTTTCTTTTCAAAATAAGCTTTGATCTATCTTCCCCTTATGTAGATTTTTTAGATGAAGCTATAAATAGTTTTGTAATTAAGTGGGTGAGCTTAGGTATGGAAAGTTTAGGCTCGCCAGAATGGTTAATTTCTTTAATAGGTGAGGGGATAATTGGAGGAGTAGGTATAGTTCTTTCTTTTTTTCCGGTAATTGGAATGGTTATGCTTTTAATTACCCTTCTGGAAAGTTCGGGTTATATGGCAAGAGCGGCTTTTCTAATGGATAGAATTATGAAGATTTTTGGAGTCCAGGGTAAAGCCTTTATTCCAATGTTGATGGGTTTTGGTTGTAATGTGCCTGCGGTATATGCTACTCGGATAATAGAACAAGAAAGGGAAAGAAAGCTTACCGCTTTTCTTCTTCCTTTTATGTCTTGTGGAGCCCGTTTGCCTGTTTATGTAGTCTTTGTATCAGCCTTTTTTCCTGCCTCAACGGGCACAGTGATTTTCTTCCTTTATATTTTAGGAATAGTAGTAGCTATTGGGGTGGGAATTATTGGCCACAAAGTTGTTTTTAAAGGAAAAAGCTCTCCCTTTATTATGGAACTTCCTCCTTACAGATTCCCTACCCTAAGGGATCTTTTGACTCATACCTGGTTAAAACTTAGGCACTTTGTAATAAAGGCCGGAACTTGGATTCTCTTAATAAATATCTTGGTTTGGACTTTATTAAATCTTCCTTGGAAACCGGAAAAACCTGAAGATTCCCTTTTAGGAAAGACTGGAAAGGTTTTAGCTCCTATCTTTGCTCCCCTTGGATTCGGAGATTGGGCCAGTGCCTCAAGTCTCTTAGCTGGAAGCTTAGCTAAGGAAGTAGTAGTTTCTACAATGGCTCAAATTTACGGAGGGCCAGAAATAGAACCTAAGGAAGAAGAAAGTTTAGGAAAAGACCTAAAAAAAATAGCTGGAACTTTTTTGGAAAAAACTCAAGAGGCCTTCACTAATCTTTTCTCTACCTTAGGAGTTATTTCTCTATCTCCAGAAACCCCTGAAGAAGCTAAAGGTCTATTGGATAAACTTAAGACTCATTTTACTCCCCTTTCAGCCCTAAGTTTTATGATTTTTGTCCTCCTTTACTGGCCCTGCTTTGTTTATGGAATTGCTTTAGTAAGGGAATTGGGAAGTCTTAAATTTTATGGCTTAGCCATCCTTTTACATACCTCTATAGCCTGGCTCGTTGCCTTTACTTTTTATCAAGTAGGCCGATTTTTAGGATTTTAAAAGGAACAAAAATAAAAATTGGTTGCAAAAATTTAAAAAAAATGTTATTATTAAGACCTAAAATAAAAGAGGAGGTAGAGGATGAGGAGAAAAGTAGTAAGTGGATTAGTAGGCTTAGGATTAATTTTTACAGGAGGAAAAGCTTTAGCTTTAGAAATTAACGAAAAGCTTTCAACTGAAATTAATCTTACTTGGGTGCACCAATGGCTTAAGCATAAAAAGGGGGAATTCCAAGATAAAGATAGGGGTTCCTTGGTAGTAGATGGCAGTATCAGCTTTAAACCTACGGAAAAGGATGAGTTATTCTTAAGGGCTAGCTTGGCCAAAGAAAATGGCTTAAAAAAGATTAATCCCTTTGTTTTATCTCCTAATGCTGATGATTTAAGGGACGATCTTCATAACATTAACGCGAGATCAAGAGATCATTTAATGGAATTCTGGTATGCCCGCACCTTTGACCTGCCTGGAAAGAGCACCCTTAAAACTACCTTAGGTATCATTGATGCTACTGCTTTCTTAGATGATAATCGCTTGGCTAATGATGAACTTACTCAATTTATGAACGAAGCCTTTGTAAACTCACCTTTAGCCAATCTTATTAGCTATGACTATGGAGTAGCCTTAGAGTGGGAAAAGGGTCCTCTAATTTTTAAACTTCTTGGAATGCAAAGCCAAACGGAGGCCCATGAAAACCCTCGGTTTCATAAGAAAAATTACAATTACTATGGAGCCCAAATTGGATTTAAAACTGAGCTCCCTTTAGGAGAGGGAAATTACCGACTCTATTTCTATAGGACTAATAAGAAATTTCCAGATTGGGAAGAAAACTCTAAAGAGGCCCTTAAAGGTTGGGGGGTCTCCTTAGATCAAGATTTGATTAAAGAGCGTTTAGGGCTCTTTGGAAGGATTAGTTTTCAAGATGATGCTGCCCAAATTAATTATAAAAGTATGTATTCCCTCGGTTTAAATTATCAATTTTGCCTTTTTAACCGAAAACCTACCTTAGGTATAGGTTATAGTTATCTCAAAGCACCTTCCCAACACAAAGATTTAAAGCATACTAAGGTTTGGGAGAGTTATTTAGCTATCCCCCTTTATGAAAAGGAAAAAAAGTTCTCTTCAGTTTTAACCTTAGATTGGCAATATATAAAGGATAGAATTAAAAAAGAAACTCCTAAAAGGGAAGGTTCTATTTGGGGATTGAGATTAAATATAACTTTTTAAAGCAGGAAGTCACATAGCTCCTGTCACTCCCTGCTTTCAGAAATTTTAAACCTGAATTTTTAAAAATTAAAAATTTTTAAAACTAACTCCATTGACTTTTATTAAATTTATTTTATTTTAAAATTTTACCAAAATAACTCAAATTAGGGGGGGAAATGGCACGGTCAAAGCTCCAATCTCTTAATTTCAATTTTTTATTTAATCTTTTCGTTATAATCATTATATTAATTTTAGTCTTTGGAGTGCAATTCTGGGCTGAGTCTTCTCTTAAAAGAGATGAAAAGATTCTAAAAGAATTCCTTGGAATCCCAATGCACCTAAACAAAAGCATAGTTGATGCTCTTATCTTATTTGATTTAACTTGCGAAAAAAAAGAAATAGGAGAGAATCCAGCTGAAATTCAAAAGACGATAGCGGATAGTCAGAAAAGACTTCAAGAAGTATTTAAAACATTAAAAGAATTAGGTTACACTAACTCCCTTTTAGAAGACAAAAACCAAAAATTGTTTCAAGGAATAGAGGAACACCTAAAATCCTGTAATTACAAAGAGCTAATTGAATTACATGATTTAGGAGAAGAGGTTTTTGACCTCCAAAGAAAGGTCTCCCAGGACATAGAGAAGGATTTAGAAAGGAAAACCCTCTTTTTAGAGCTTTTATCCTTAGGAAGCTTTTTGTTTATAATAGTCTTTATAGTTATTACTAACCAAAGGATCCTTAGACGTATTAAAGGTTCCTTAGATGAAGCTATTAGAACCATAGAGGAGATGGAGAAGGGTAATTTTAGAGTAGTTTATGATTTGAATAAAGTTCAATTGGCGGAATTTCAACCTTTAGCCGAGGGGTTACTTTCTATTCAAAAAACCTTAGAGAGAATTTTAAAAAATCTAAGCCATGGTTTTAATATTACTTCTACCATTAGTAAAAGATCTTCAGAAAAGATTGAGAGTATTTCTCCTATATCTAATCAAATTTCTTCTCTTATAGAAAAATCTTCTAATATAGGGCAAGAGGTCTCTGATCTTTTAAAGGATGTAGATAGATTAACTGAGGAAATGAAAATAGCTATTTCCGACATCTCTAAAAACACTCAAGATACCGCTACGAGAGCCAGATTTGTTAAGGAGTCAGCTCATTCTATGGCTGAGGTAGTCCTTAATTTAGAAAATTCTATGGAAAGAATTAGAGGAATTACCGATACCATAAGAGGCATAGCTGAGCAGACTAATCTTTTGGCCCTTAATGCTAGTATTGAGGCAGCAAGAGCAGGAGAGGCTGGAAAAGGCTTTGCTGTAGTTGCAAATGAGGTAAAAGATTTGGCTAAAAAGGTTTCGGAATTTACAGGAGAGATAGAAAAAATTATAGAAGGTCTCTCTCGGGAAATTCGTGTAGTAGTAGAAAAGGCAGAGAATACTAAATCCCTAATTGAAGAGGTAGAACAGTCTACCTCCACCATAGCAGGAGCTGTAGAAGAGGAGACCTCGGTAGTAAATAATGTAGTAGAAAATAT
>FWWL01005130.1_pt1 | contig 20912 bp, 24 predicted proteins | sample 2228331 | NCBI WGS metagenome assembly FWWL01 (sample SAMEA103939775, study PRJEB20133) | metagenome | reverse complement strand
AATCACCGCAGGGCGCGTCTTTTTGATTTCCGCGCCGACCGTCGGGTCCAGATTGATGAGCCAGACCTCGCCTCTATTCATGCCACGCCTCGCCGTCCAAGGCACTAAAAGCGGTCAGTTCGGGGTCATGGAGGTAGTCGTCTCGGAGCGTCTGTGCGGCGGTTTGCAGGCGTTGTGCGAGGGCATGCGAAGGGGGGCTTGGTGTTATTGGCGTTCGCAGTTCCACCTCGACGGTTGTGCCATCGGGGAGGTGGGGGTCTTCTTCCAGTTCAATCGTGCGCCCGTGAACTACACCGCGCAGGCTCATTCTATCGCTCACCTCATAAGAGTGTCCCAAAAACTTGTATCATATCCCCACAGACTACTTGAGCAACTCTTTGAACGCCTCCACCGTCAAGCCCGCATCCCGAATAATCCCGCCCATCGTGTACGCATTAATCGGGTTCGCACGCGGAATCGTCAGAATCCGCACTCCATCCGTCATCACAATATGCTTGCCCTGACGCACCACCCAAAATCCCGCCTTCTGCAACGCCCGAACCGCTTGCTGGTGATTGATACCTGCCAACTTAGGCATAGCTGACAGGTACCTCCACCTCACGCACCTCGTCACTATCCTCTTGCAGCTGGTGAACGGTTTCCAGGTAGGCTTGAATGGCGTCCCGAATGTTTTGCAGAGCCTCCTCTTCGGTGTCGCCCTGCGACCAACAGCCGGGTAAGCCTGGGCACCAGACGGCATAGCCCTCGTCGGTCTTTTTGAGCAGTACCTTATAGCGCATAAGCGTTCTCACCTGTCGAAGTATACCGTGTCAAGCAGGGTTTTCGCCATCAGTCCCACGCAGAGGGCGGGTTTCACGCTCTTGCAGAGCGTTAGTGACGATTTCGTCTACCAGCTCCGCCTCATCGGCGGGCCTTCCGATGGTAGAGGGAGTGGGCTGGACTACAAGTGGCACAAGATAAACCCGCACCTTCGTACCAGCCGGGTAAGTTAACAGGTTCTTCCAGTTCGATGCGATTGCCCTGTACTGTGCCGATAGTGGTCATCCTCTCACTTGGAGGAGATTATGCCTGATATTGTGGCTGCTCAGCATCACGAACTACTGACTATCGCCGCTGCAATATTTTCATGGCAATCAATACAGTCAGGAAACAGCCAATTACAATAACCGTAGCAGCCAAGACTAACAAACTACCTTGCCAGGAGCTTCTCGAGAGAGCTAGCCCTAACCCAATACCGATAATGACCAAGCGCATCAGTGTATAAACATACCGAGGAAGGAATTCTTGCATATGAACCTGAAGACTCGAGAATTGTATTGGGAGATTCGAGCGCTCTATTTCTATCATTCTGTCAAGCGTATTTAACAGATCAGTGCGCTTCACAAGTATACCTCGACCAACTCGATAAGCTGGATGGAGAACAATTTCTCTTAGTCTCTCAGAGCCTCTTCATATTTAGTCTCACTTGATAAAAAACGATAGCTCATGATTAAAGATAGGAAATCACTATCTAAGTATTCATAAGGGGTTAGGATACAAAGCCATCTGATAAATTTCTCCAACAGACCCATACTCTCATCTCCTTACCTACGTCGCCCCTTAATACCAGTAAGCCAGTCTACTATCTGAAATGTCTTGTCGAATAGGTCAGCAAGCAGGTCGTGGGCATCAGCACCCAGTGCCATGAAGTAGGTGCCCAACAGCATCAACAAGGCTCCTGCAAGGACTGCTTTGACTCCGCTACGGAGTTTTATAAAGCCAAACATCTCTGCGGGTGGCCAATACTACCACCAAAGAACGCACGCATTGTGCGCCCCCACAGGATATCAGATATTCCTTCACCAATTTCGGCTTTACCTTTATCCATATACCCTGACCCAAGCCTGTACAAGAAGTAACCCACAAGAAACAATGTGAGCTCATCTAATGCCACCTTAGTCCATTCAGCGGACCTCCCATCCGCATCCACCTTCCCCACCGGATTCCCATCCGCATAGAGATACCAATTCACTCCATCCCGGCTGGGGTCTTCGCTGATGAACCGCCCCGTCGCAGGCTCGTAGTACCGTGCCCGCATGTAGACCAAGCCCGTCTCGTCCTCAGGATGACCCAAGTTCGCACAATAACCCCTACCAAGAGCAAGACTACCCTGCACCTCGCCCCATACCCCACGAAACTGCCACGCCGAGAGGCTATAGTCAGACGCCATCATCCGAACCAGATTGCCGTGTCCATCGTACAGCAACCACCTGAGCGTTGTCGGATTGCCTTGTGAGGTATGGTCTATCGCCACCACCGCCTCTATCCCTCTGACTCCCAAGAATTGTACCCGAGATTGTTGGAGCATGCCATCTTCAAATACCTGTGCGCTGAATGGGCAGGATGCCCAAGCCACGACTGCCCACTGCCTATTCCCCACTCCCTATTCCCCCTCAGCAGGTATACTCCTGCTGTGCGCAGGTGGTGGATTGGAATCGGGTTAGCGATTGGGCTGAGCATTGTAGTCGCCCAAACTCAAGAAGGCGGTCAGATACGCTTTGGAAAGGTTCGAATCACCTACTCCAACCTTGTTGGCTCGCGCCAGCTCAAGACAGGCGTCCACGAGGTGCAAGTTCAGGGCAGGCGCGACCGCCCCGTACGGATTGTCTCACCCGACCAGTTTTTCGAGATGACCTGCGACCGCCTCCAGACGACCCTTGCGCCCGATGAAGCACGTCAGTTAGTGGTGCGCTCGGCTCAAGCGGAAGGCAGAGTGCGATTCGTCTACGACCGCCCCCAGCCCTACAGCAAACTCAACGCCACCGCTAACCGCGCTGTCTATAATGGCGAACAGAACACGATTACGCTGATAGGCGATGTGTCGATGGATGGCGAGGACGAGTTCTATCGCGTGCGCTGGCGCAACAACGAGCGCGTCACGGTCTTCTTGGGCGAGGATATCCAGCGCGTGGAGGCGGTTTCCAAAGAGGTGGGGGGCGAGCCTATCGGCACGATGGAAATCGAACCGCGCGAACCGAGCCGTCCTGCTACCACCCAACGGCGTTAGGCTCAGCGTCCTTCCACATGCGCCTTCAGCCCCCGCACAATCGCGTCGGCGACCCGCTCCTGAAACTTCGGGTCAATCAGTTTGGCACGGTCGGTATTGTGATTGATGAAGCCCACTTCAATCAACACCGCAGGCATCTGGCTGGTGCGCAACACGGCTAAGCCCGACTGATAGAGTGTGCTATCGGAGCGTACCCCACGCGAGGGCAGTCCTGTCACCTTCACCATCTCGTTCAGGATTGCCTGCCCCAACGCACGGCTATCGGCATCGTCTTTGTGAAAGTAGATGGTCGTACCTGAAGCAGAGTTGGGGCGCGGGTTCGAATCGCAGTGGATGCTAATGAAGAAGTGTGCACTGGCACTGTTGGCAAGTTCGGTGCGGGCATAGAGTCCGACCGCCACATCGTCGCTTCGGGTCATTATCACGCGTGCGCCCTCCGCTGAAAGTTTCTCGGCAACGAGCTTGGAAATCGCCAGCACAACCTCCTTCTCCTCCACCCAGCGATTGCCGTGTCGGACGCGGGCGCCGGGCTGGTTGCCCCCGTGTCCAGGGTCAATCACGATGACCTTGTCGCGCAAGGTTCCACCCGTGTTGCGGGGTCGGCGCAGGTTGAGCGCAATACTGTCACGGTTGGTCAGCAAGGTCGCCCCCACCGTGCGCGTGAGTTCCAGCACCAAGCGCACTGTGCCCCCCTCCGTTGGGGCAGCGCGCAGGGCACGCACGAACAGGTTCGGGTCGTCAATCACCTGTTCCAGGGTTTCCTGCAGATTGCCCGGCACCTCCAGCACAATTCGGAGCGGATCTTCCAGAAAACTGATGCGGGGGCGCACGGGTTCTTGGGTGGGCAAGCGCACCAGCACACCCTGGTCGGTGCGCTCAATCGCAGGCAACTGGAAGGTCGGTTGGGCAGGAGCTGGCTTGGCTGGCTCGGTGGACGCAGGTTCAGGCTCTACAGTTGCCGCTTGGGGTGATTCACCGCTGAGAGCGAGCGTCCATGCGCGCGCTGTGCCTTCCCAAGTCTGATTCAGCGGTTCATCCAACTCCAACACCACGCGCACGGTAGTCGGGTCAAACTGCCCGACACGCACCGCTTTCACGCGTTCGTGCGTGCCTTCGGGAATGGGGGGTTGGTCGGGCAAAGCGCATCCCGTGAGGTCGATCACAAGGCGCGCGGGGTCTTGCAAATTCATCGTGCGCCACGCTACAGGAAAACTGGTCTTGAGCGAAACTTGCCCCGTTTCGGGGTCTATCGCCACGCCCCGAAAATGGGCTAACACCGTCAGCGTCTGGCTCTCCTCGTTCCAGCGCGTGATACCCCCCAGCCGACGCACCATATCGCGTATCGGCACACACAGAATCGGCTCGCTATCGGTTGTGGGCTTAATGGGCGTAATCAGCAAAGTGGCGTGAGCGGAGTCGTGAGGCAGGTCGTTGAGCCGAACCGTTGTGGAAGTTGCTGAGAGGTTCCAGCCCAGTTGATCCAGGTGTTGCACTGGGAGCCACAGTTCGCGACCATCCCAAAGCGGGGGCGGATTGAGTTCCAAAACGCGCAGACCTATGCTGATGTGCGCCGTACGGTAATCACCACCCGCCCACCCCACGGCGAGCAGACCAATCAGCACAACCCACACGACCGCAGTCCGTTGCACGATGGCGTCCCTCATCGCTACTATACCCTAATTATTTCGGAATTCCTGCTGAAAATTTGGATTGGAATAGGGTATAGTAGTTGTGTGAGACGCCGAACCGTCCGAATGGTGGCGCACTGGCTTGCGCTTTGGCTGGCAGTATCGCCTCTGCTGGCGGTGGTCGGTTGCGTTCTCACCTGCGATGTCTCTCCATCGGTTGCCCTCTGCTGTACTCAGGAGCGACACGAACATCTGAGCGATACGCCTGCCACTTCGCACGAATGTCAATCCTGCACAGTCTGCCACTCTCAAGACGCCCAGCCCACCTTGCTGGCTTCGCAAGACTTGGTGGGCAAGTGGTTCGGCATTCTTTGGACGAAACCGTCTGAGTTTCAGTCTCCTCTTGTCCTTATTCCCCAGCGCGCTTTCCGAGTGAACGAAGCACGCGAAACGCTCCTTCTGAAAGCGCGCCTCTATCTACGCGCCCCGCCTCCATCGACACCTGTCTGAGCAGGTCAGGCTCCACGCTTCAAGCGTGTGAAGCGAACCCTAAACAACTCTTTATTTTCCACCAGTCGTCTGGTGGTTCACAGAGTGTCTGATGGAGGAAAAACAATGCGACAGCCCATTCGCAAGGGCTTTACGCTCATCGAGTTATTGGTAGTGATAGCGATTATCGCCATCTTGGCGGCGATTCTGTTCCCTGTGCTTACGCAGGCACGCGAGAAAGCACGCCAGACCACCTGTACTTCGCAATCGAAGCAGTTGGGGCTGGCATTTATGATGTACCTCAACGATTACGACGAGACCTACCCGCTCGGCTTCGGGCGCGACATGAATACGGGGCAGTGGCTCTGGGACCACTACCACGCCGTGCCTTCCAACTGGCGCAGTTCGGTTCCACCGAGTAGCCCCCTGTTCCACGCCTATCTGGTTCACTGGTCGAACGCCATTCAGCCCTACCTACGCTCGCTTCAGGTGTATGGATGTCCCTCTGCGCCCCTCAAGCGTCTCAACACGGGCGACTCTCAGCAGACCACGCCTTCACCTGTGAGCTACACCTACAACGGGCTTCTGCATGGATTGAGCCAAGCGTCGGTAGCGTGTGCTTCCAGCCTCCCTCTTGTTTGGGAGGGGCGCGGGCGGTCGGGCGTGGAGGGCTTTGCCCTCACGAACCCTGCCCTGCGATGCGACGACCCGAACCGCCCCTGCCGATACTTCTCCTGCTTGAACGGACCCGTCAACGGGGCGTATCCTACAGGTGCAATGTTCCGATTGGACGGCACGATGTGGGTTCACTCGCAGGGGGCAGTGTTTGTGCATGCGGACGGTTCTGCGAAGTGGCGTCGGTTGGGCGCGCAGCTAGCGCCTGCCAACACCGACCCACGCGTAGACCCCTACACTCAGTACGATGCCGAAGGCAATCCGGGGCAGTTCTGGTGGGATGGGTGCAACCCGTGGCTCTTCCGTCCCGATTACGAACCGCATAACACCTCACTGCAACACTGTACACGCGGAGACTGCCCCGATTGTAGGCACTAACTGGTGGCTTGGGCATCGTGCCCATTTCGCACACGGGCGGGACGCCCGTGCTACGCTTGCGTGGCTTGGGCATCCTGCCCATTTCGCCTAAGGAATCCCAGCCCCTCTCCCACGCGGTGGGCTTACTGCACAACCGTTTTTCGTACTTGTGCCTCAGGTGGGCTTCTGTTTGGCAGGGCAGACACGGGGGTCTGCCCCTACAGGTAAGGCGGTTGTGTAGGGGCGCACCCCCGTGTGCGCCCATTCTCTATTCTCCCTCAAAAAAGTGTCGTGCAGTAAGCACGCAGTGGGAGAGGGGAGCAGACCCTTCGCTTCGCTAAGGATGATACGACGCGACTCTGTGAAAAAATGCACAATCTGCCGATTATCTATTGACAGGGCGGGTGGATTTGGGGTATTATATAGCCGACGAGCAGGGCGGTTTGCCCTGACAGTGAGGGAGATGAATGTTTAGCCTGACTAAGATTGTGATTGGTTTCACAATCTCGGCGGGTGCCGATAAGCACCTTGGAAACCCCCAAGGTTTTTATCCGCACCCGTTTAAGCAGGAGAATTTTGCCTGCTCGCTGAATCGATGGACGAGACGAGGTGAACCTTATGCCACAGGTCTTTAAGCGTCATCATAATACGATTGCGCGTGCGACGATTGTATCGGGTGTGCTTGCGATTGTCGCCTTAGCGCTGGGCGGTTCCAGCTACACCCGTTCCGCGTGGTGGACACGCGTGCAAGAACCCCCTGACCAGCCCGTCGCCTTCAGTCATAAACACCACTACGAGGAACTCGGCATCGACTGTCGATACTGCCACTGGTCGGTGACCGAATCGGCGCACGCGGGCGTCCCGTCAGCGGAGGTCTGTATGTCGTGCCACTCGCAGGTCTGGACGAACAGCCCCCTCCTGCAACCTGTGCGCGATGCCTATAACAACAATACCCCCCTTGTCTGGAACAAAGTGAACGATTTGCCTGAGTTTGTCTACTTCAACCACAGCGCGCATGTGAACAAGGGTATCTCCTGCGCCACCTGCCACAGCGGTATCGAGAAGATGCACCTGACCCACAAGTCGCAGTACTTCTCAATGCAGTGGTGCTTGGACTGCCACCGAAATCCCGAAAAGCATATCCGTCCCGCAGGAGAGGTGTTTAACATGTACTACAAGACTCCGCGCAATGCCGAGGAGATGAAGGCTCTGCTGGACAAGCACGGCATCCCCTACGACCCGAATAACATTCCCCGCAACCAGCTGGAGCTGGGCGCGCTGTTGGTCAAGCACTACAACATCCATAAAGAGCAGTTGAGCGACTGTTCAATCTGCCACCGGTGAGGAGAGCGATGGAAAAGCGAAACGAAACGCAAAAGCCACAAAGCACGGGAGAACAGTTTTGGCGTAGTTTGGGCGAGCTGGAGCAGACACCCGAATTCGAAGAGCTCCTGAAGCGGGAGTTCCCACGCCAAGCGGCACCGCTGGGCGATTTCGTGAGCCGACGCCAGTTCCTCAAACTGATGGGCGCATCGATGGCACTGGCAGGGCTATCCGCCTGTGGCTACAAGCCTCAAGGACCGATTATCGCCCAGTCGCGCACGCCCGAAGACCGCCTGCCAGGCATTTCGCACTACTACGCTACCGCCGTCACGCTCGGAGGGTTCGCACACGGTGTGCTGGCGCGGGTCTACGAAGGACGCCCCATCAAACTGGAAGGCAATCCCGACCACCCCGCCAGCCTCGGCTCGACCAGCCTGTGGACGCAAGCCGAAATCCTGAACCTCTATGACCCCGACCGCTCCCAGACGGTGCTGAAGTTCGGACGCCCCGAAACTTGGCAAACCTTCAGCGCAGAACTCGGCAACGAGCTGGCGAAGCAGAGCATCGTGAAGGGAGAAGGCGTGCGAATCCTCACAGGCAGGGTTACCTCACCCACGCTCGCTGACCAGATTCAGCAGTTCCTCCAAGCGAACCCGCAAGCAAAATGGTATCAATACGAAGCCATCCACCGCGACAATCTGTACGAAGGGACACGCCTTGCGTTCGGCGAGTGGCTCAACCCCATCTATCGCCCACGCGAAGCGCAGGTAATCGTCGCCCTCGATAGCGACTTCCTCTTCAATGAACCTGGCTCGGTGCGGTACGCGCGCGAGTTCGCTGAACGACGCAAGATTCGCAAAGACCAGCACTCGATGAACCGCCTCTATGTTGCCGAGCCGATGTTCACCGTGACGGGCATGACCGCCGACGAACACCTGCCGATTGCCTCCAGCAAGATTGCGCGCTTGCTGGCAGAGATTGCCCGAATGGTGGGCGCGCCTGTGGAGGTCGATGTGCAAGGCACACTCTCTGCCGAAGAGCAGAAGTGGGCGCAGGTCGCAGCAGGCGACTTGGTGGCACATCGGGGCGAAGGGCTGGTCATCGTAGGTGAAGCACAACCCGCTGAAGTGCACGCAATTGCGCACGCCATCAACGCCCATCTCGGCAACATCGGTAAGACGGTCGTCTTCACCGCGCCTCCAGAAGAGAAGCCGACCCTGCACCTGAACGACATCCGCCAATTAGCTCAAGATATCGAGCAGAACAAGGTGCAGGTGCTCATCATGCTCGGTGTGAACCCCGCCTACGACGCACCCGCTGACCTCAAGTTCGAAGAGCTCATCCCGAAAGTGCCCTTCTCGGTGCATCTGGGCATGTATGTGGATGAGACCGCCGCGCTCTGCGTGTGGCACCTGCCTGAGAGCCATCCGTTCGAGACTTGGGGCGACGCGCGCACCTTCGACGGCACAGTCACCATCCAGCAACCGCTCATCTTCCCGCTCTACACCAACACGCGCTCGGCGCTGGAACTGGTTGCACTGATGAACGGCAAGGCAGGGGTACAAACTTTCGACTTGGTGCAGACCTACTGGAAGAATGCGAAGGTCGCTCCCCAAGCCCAGTTCGATGCGATTTGGCGCAAGGCGGTACACGACGGCGTGCTGGTGCGCACCGCACGCCCCGTGAAGCAGGTGGCGATGACCAACAGCCCGCTCATCGTGCAAGTTCCCCCAATGCTGGAACCTGTGCAAGCCCCTGCTGGACGCACCTTCGAGATTCGCTTCGCGCCCGACCCCACCGTCTATGACGGACGCTTCGCCAACAACGCCTGGCTCCAGGAACTGCCTAAACCCGTCACGCGTACCTGTTGGGATAACATGGCGTTTATGAGCCTGAAGACCTTCAAGGAGCTGGGGCTGTGGGAGAAGGGCACGATGGCGTTCAACGAAGATCCCGCCTTCGTGCGTGATGTGGCTCCGCTCGTCGAACTGCGCTTTGGCGGACGCACCCTCGTCTGCGCCGCCTATCCCATTCCGGGGCATGTGGACGATGCGGTGACGATTCATTTGGGCTACGGACGCACGCGCGCAGGCGAGAAGGGTTCGGGCACGGGCTTCAACGCCTACACCCTGCGCACGACGAACGCGATGTGGTTCGGGCGCGGGGCAGAAGTGGTGCCGACGCGCCAATCGTACCCTGTGGCGCGAACCGAAGAACACCACCTCATCGACACTCGTAAGCCCGACACGATGGATAGCACTCAGCACCGCCCCATCCTGCTCACCGCACTGCTGGAAGAGTTCAAGAAAGACCCCGAGCTGAAGGAGAAGCCCCACCGAAAGGGCTACGAACATAAACATCCCAGCATGTATCCCGAAGATCGGTGGACTTACGAATCGTACGAGAATCCAGACAACCACCGCTACGCTTGGGGCATGGTAATCGACCCGACACTCTGTACAGGGTGTAGCGCTTGTGTGGTGGCGTGTCAAGCCGAGAACAACATCCCTGTCGTCGGCAAGCAACAGGTGATGCGCCGTCGCGAGATGCTCTGGCTGAGAATCGACCGCTACTTCAAAGGCTCACCTGAGAACCCGAAGGTGTACCAAGTGCCCGTGCCGTGTATGCACTGTGAGCTGGCGCCGTGTGAGCTGGTGTGCCCCGTCGCAGCGACCGTCCACGACCACGAAGGACTGAATGTGATGGTTTACAACCGCTGTGTGGGCACGCGCTATTGCTCCAACAACTGCCCTTACAAGGTGCGACGGTTCAACTTCTACCGCTACACCTATATGAAGTCGCCCGTGTTGCACCTGTTGCAGAACCCCGATGTGACGGTGCGTGGGCGCGGTGTGATGGAGAAGTGCACCTACTGCGTCCAGCGTATCAGCAAAGCACGCATCACGGCGAAACGCGAGAATCGGCGCATCCGCGACGGTGAGATTATCACTGCATGCCAGCAGGCGTGCCCGTCGCAAGCGATTGTGTTTGGCGACCTGAACGACCCGAACAGCAAGGTGCGCCAACTGCGCGACCAACCGCACAACTTCGCAATGTTGGGCGAACTGAACGCCCGACCGCGAACGACCTATCTCGCCAAAATCGATAACCCTCATCCTGAACTGACTGGAGCGGAGGCAGACCATGCAGGAAGCCATTAAAGCTCGAATCGAAGAACCGCCCTTGTTCGAAGGGCAACAGACCGACGCTCGGATTACCGATCAGATAGCCAGCATCGCCGAGCGTCCCCACCCGCGTGCGTGGTTCGTGATGTTCGGTATCGGCGCAGCAGGCGCACTGATGATGGTCACCACCATCGTCGCCCTGCTGGCAATCGGTATCGGCATCTGGGGAGTGAACCAACCTGTCGGCTGGGGCTTCGACATCATCAACTTCGTCTGGTGGATTGGTATCGGACACGCAGGCACGCTAATCTCGGCAATCCTGCTCCTGCTTCGGCAGGGTTGGCGTATGTCCATCAACCGCTTTGCGGAGGCGATGACCATCTTCGCCGTGATGTGCGCAGGACTCTATCCGCTCCTGCACACGGGACGCCCGTGGGTCGCCTACTGGCTCTTCCCTATCCCTAACTGGCTGGCGATGTGGCCCCAGTTCCGCAGCCCGCTGGAATGGGATGTGTTCGCCGTGTCGACCTACTTCTCGGTCTCCGTGCTGTTCTGGTACATCGGTCTCATCCCTGACTTGGCGACGATGCGCGACCGCGCCAAGAGTAAGATTGCCAAGTTCATTCACGGTATCTTCTCTTGGGGCTGGCGGGGGTCTGCCCTCCACTGGCTCCGCTACGAGCAGGCTTATCTGCTTCTGGCAGGACTATCGACCCCGCTGGTGCTGTCGGTGCACTCCATCGTGTCGTTCGACTTTGCGATTTCAATCGTGCCCGGCTGGCATGTCACGATTTTCCCGCCCTACTTCGTCGCTGGGGCAATCTTCTCAGGATTTGCGATGGTGCTGACGCTGGTCATCCCGTTCCGAATCCTCTACCCAGCCCTGCGCGAGTACATCACGATGAAACACATCGATATGATGGCGAAGGTGATGCTGGCGACGGGGCTAATCGTCTTCTACGGCTACCTGTGCGAGATGTTCTTCGGCTGGTACAGCGCGAACCAGTTCGAGCAGTTCCTCGTAGTGAACCGCTTCACCGGACCCTACTGGATGACCTTCTGGGCGCTTCTGCTGTGTAATGGGGTACTGCCCCAACTGCTCTGGTTCCCCAAGATGCGCCAAAACTTGGTGGTACTGTTCATCCTCTCGATTATCATCAATATCGGGATGTGGTTCGAGCGGTTCGTGATTATTGCGATTAGCCTACACCGCGACTTCCTGACTTCAGCGTGGGGTCAGTATGTTCCCAAGACCGCCGACTGGACGATGTTCATCGGCTCGATCGGCTTCTTCCTGATGATGATGTTTCTCTTTGCCCGATTCATCCCGATGCTGGCAATGGCGGAGTTGAAAGACCTATGGCATCGGCTCTATCACGGGCATAACGGGCATCACGGGGCGCACGCTCCTGAACCCGCTCCCCGAGGAGGTGGTCAGTAATGGCACATGTGGAGACCGCACCGAGACTGCACGGGATTATGGCAGAGTTCGCCACGCCTGATGAGATTATCGAAGCGGCGAAGCGCACACGCGAAGCAGGCTACAAAAAGTTCGACTGCTACACGCCGTTCCCCGTTCACGGGTTGACCGACGCAATGGGCGTGGAAGATTATAAGGTGCCGTGGACCTTCTTCTTCGCAGGTCTCTTCGGGGCGATTGCGCTCTTTAGCCTGCAGGTCTACACGAGCATGATTGACTACCCACTCAACATCGGTGGGCGCGACCTGTTGAGCTGGCCCTACTTCATTCCTATCACTTTCGAAGGAATGGTGCTGTTCTCGGCGTTCACGGGCGGGCTGGGGATGCTCTTCTACAACGGGCTACCGCGCCCTTATCATCCCGTGTTCAATGTGCCCCAGTTTGAGCGCGCCAGCACTGACCGCTTTTTCCTGTGCATCGAGTCGGACGACCCGAACTTCGAGCTGAACCGCGTGCAGGAGTTCCTGAAGTCGCTCAACCCGATTAGCATAAGCGAGGTGCCAGAGTGATGAGACGAAACGCTTGGCTTGCTCTGGGCGGTCTGGCGATAACGCTGAGCCTGACAGGATGCCGAACCGATATGTGGGTTCAGCAGAAGGTGGAGGCGCAGGGCAACAGCGAGTTCTTTGCGCTGACCGACCCAGTCGTGGGCTTCGATGGAAAAGTTTATGGGGACGGCTCGCGCCCGATGCCACCCAACACGATTGCGCGCGGGCGATTACAAGACCCGAACGACCCCTTGTTGACAGGGCGCGACGCGCAGGGCAATCAGATCGACTATCTGCCTGCACCGCTGAAACTGACCCCTGAGTTCCTGGCGCGTGGCGAACAACAGTATAATGCCTTCTGCTCCCCCTGTCATGGGCGTGCAGGCGACGGCAAAGGCATGATCGCCCTGCGAGGACAGTGGCCCCGAATGCCGTCATCGCTGATTAGCCAGCGCGTTCAGAACATGCCCCTTGGCTACTACTTCGCAGTGGGCATGAACGGCTTCGGGATTATGTATGGCTATGGCACACGCATGACCCCTGAAGATATGTGGGCGGTCTCGGCGTATATTCGTGTGCTTCAAGAGAATGCACGCATCAGCGGGCTGGATATGGCAGATGTGCCCACCACGCCCCAGCAAACTGCACAGAAACCGTAAGGGAGAACGAAACGATGGCGACCACAACCACTTCGGAAGGGCAGGTGCGAGAACGAATCCAGCGAGGGCGCTCAATGGCTTTGGGCGCGCTGTTGCTGGGATTGGCAGGTCTCGGCGTTGGTATCGCTACCGACTCGAAGACCGCCTTCCAAGCCTACCATCTGGGCTTCTTCTATTGGTTTGGGATGGCGTACGGCTGTCTGGGTATGAGCCTGCTCATCCACGCCGTGCGCGGGAAGTGGGGACTGCCCCTTATCCGTATCTTTGAGGCGGGCGCACGCACCATCCCCTACATCATGATTGCCTACCTGCCCGTCCTGCTGTTCGGAATGTACCCCGTGTACGAGTGGACACACAAGGAGGTATTGGCAAACGACGAGGTAATCCGCACCAAGTCGCCCTTCTTCTACTTCCCTGCCTCCTATGAAGGGCTTCCCATCTTTTTCTATGTGCGCTATGTGATTTACCTTGTGGCGTTCACTTGGCTGGCGAACTACATCTGGAAATCGTCTATCGCCCAAGATAACGCCAAAGACCCATTAGAGGCAGAGGCAATCTCGCGTGGGCGATCGGGTCCCGCAGCAGGGGGCATCGTCGCCTATATGCTCTTGCTGACCCTGGCGATGGTGGACTACGGGCAATCGCTCCAGCCCCACTGGTTCTCCACGATGTACGCCGTGATTATGGTGGTCAGCTTTGGCTATAATGCCCTCGCACTGGCGGTCTATATGGTTCTACGCTGGCGCGACCTGCCCCCCTATGGGGGTAAGATTACCTATATGGACTATCGGCGCGACTGGGGCAACTTGCTCTTCACGCTCACGGTGTTCTGGTCGTATGTCAGCTTCTCCCAGTTCCTGATTACCTATTCGGGCAACCTGTACGAGTTCACTCAGTTTTACCTCCTGCGCAACAAGGGCGGATGGGAATATTTAGCCTACGCGATTGTGCTGTTCCAGTTCTTCGTGCCGTTCTTCCTGTTCCTTGCGCCCCGCACGAAGAAGATTCCCCAGCAGTTGTTAGCAGGCACAGTGCTGGTGATGGCAATACGTATCGTGCATATCTTTTGGGAGATTAAGCCGAACTTCAGTCCGACACTATCGATCAGCCCCTTCGATATTGCGGCGCTGGTGGGCTTCGGTGGACTATGGTTCTACCTGATGTTCGGCTACCTGCTCCAGCGCAGTCTGTTGCCGAAAAACGAACCACGACTTGCGGAGGTCGCACATGGACATTCTTAAGCCTGTCGATGCCGAAGAGTTGAAGCAGATTGAGCGCCAACCCTACGAGGAGCGCGACCTGTCGGTGCGCGCGATGGTACAGTTCCTGGTGATTATCTTCTTCACCATCATCGGCTCGCTCATCATCGGCTGGTTCATCTATCTGTGGGTTCTGCCCAAAGAGGAACCGAACCTGCCATCGGTGCGTAAAGAAGCTTTAGAGAGGCAACTCCCGCCCGAACCGCGCGTTCAGGGCTTCCCGATGCGCGACTGGGAGGAGTTCGTCGCTCAAGAGAATGAAAAAACGAAGAATCTGCCACTGGCGAAGGAGCGCATCCTTCAACAGGGGCTTCCCCGTTCGGGGGTGATGAACAATGCAAGCCAGACTATGTAAAACGCTTATCGCAACGGTTCTATTGAGTTCGGTGCTGAGTTCGCTCTCGGCACAGCTCTATCGCCGTCCTGGCGAGGTCGGACAAACGCAAGATCAAGAGGCACAACGGGTGCTGGACCAGGTCGGCATCCAGCAAAAGCTGGATACGCAGATTCCCCTTGACCTGACCTTCCGTGATGAGCAGGGCAACATGGTTCGCCTGCGCGACTATTTCAACGGCGAGCGCCCCGTGCTGATTACGATGGTCTACTATGAATGCCCAATGCTCTGCACGGTGATTCTGAACGAGCTCACGCGCTCGCTGAACGCGCTGGACTTCACGGTGGGCAAGGAGTTCGAGATTATCACCGTCAGCATCTCGCCGACCGAGACACCCGAACTGGCACGCAAGAAGAAGGAGAACTATCTCAGCTCCTATCGCAAAGACCGTGCGCTTGCCGAAACGGGCTGGCACTTCCTCACAGGCGATGAGGAGAACATCCGCAAGTTAGCAGACGCCATCGGCTTCCAGTACACCTACGACGAGAAAACCAAGCAGTACGCCCACTCCGCTGCAGTGATGATTGCGACTCCACAGGGCAGGCTGGCGCGTTATCTGCTGGGGATCGAGTTCTCCGCGCGCGACCTGAAATTCGCCCTGACCGAAGCCTCTCAGGGCAAGATTGGCAACCCCGTTTTGGGCGCAGTGATGTACTGCTTCCAATATGACCCTGCCAGTGGAAAGTACGGTTTGGTCATCCTGCGCGTCGTTCAGCTGGCGGGCATTATCACAGTGCTATCGATGGCGTTGCTGATTGGTGGGGCGGTGCTGTTGGAGCGCCGACGCACCAAGCAGATTCTCAATAACGAAGAAATAGAAGAGGTGAAATAACGATGTGGAACATTCCATTCGTACCACCAACGGCATCGGAAGAAGGCGCAGCCATCTCAAACCTGTACTGGGCAATCTCGATACTGGCAATCGTCTTCGGGTCAATCGTGCTGTTCGGGGCGGTCTTCCTCGCTGTTCGTTACCGAGCGAGCAACAACGATGTGGACCGCTCCAACCCAGTCGACAGTGACCTCCGAATGGAGCTCACTTGGACGCTGATACCGCTCTTTCTGGCGTTGGCGATTTTCGGCTGGGCCGCGAAACTCTATGCCGACATCTATGCGCCCCGTGAAGGCGGGTACTACGAGGTGTTCGTGATAGGCAAGCAGTGGATGTGGCACTGTCAACACCCGAACGGCGTCCGCGAGAACAATATCCTGACCCTGCCCGCAGGGCGTCTGGTCAGGGTATCGGTCATCTCGCAGGATGTCATCCACGCCTTCTCGATCCCCGCGTTCCGTGTGAAACGCGACGCCGTGCCTGGACGCTACAACTGGATGTACTTTACGCCCACCAAACCAGGCGAGTACCACCTGTTTTGCACCGAGTATTGCGGAACCAAGCACGCCGAAATGATTGGCAAGGTGCGTGTCTTGCCTGAAAAAGAGTTCCAGCAGTGGCTGGAGAGCGGTGGGGCAGGTGTGCAGACAGCTTCGCGCCCTGCTTCATTAGAAGAGCAAGGCGCACAGGCGTTCCAATCGCTTGGGTGCAACGCCTGCCACCTGAACCCGAACTCGGCGGTCAAAGTGCCCGACCTGACCAAGCTCTACGGCTCTGAGGTAAAATTAGCCGACGGTCGTGTGGTTAAGGGCGACGAGGATTACATTCGCGAGTCGATTCTCAACCCCGCCGCAAAGGTGCGTGCGGGCTATGACCCAGTGATGCCCACCTATCAGGGCGTTGCGACCGAAGAGCAAGTGATTCAACTCATCGCCTATATCAAATCGCTGGCACAATCCAGCAATGGAGGTAACTGATTATGGCAACGACCACACAAACGGGTGCGCAACCTGTGAACTATCTGAACTGGAAGACCACAGTTGGTTCGTGGCTCCTTACGCTTGACCACAAGCGAATTGGCATTCTCTACTTGATTAGCATCAGCGTCTTCTTCCTGCTTGGCGGGATCGGCGCGATGTTCATCCGAATGGAGTTGGCGACCCCACAGGGCGACCTACTCTCTTCGGATGTCTACAACAAGATGTTCACCCTGCACGGCGTGGTGATGATTTTCTTCTTCCTAATCCCATCCATCCCCGCTGTGTTCGGCAACTTCCTGCTCCCGCTGATGATTGGAGCGCGTGATGTCGCCTTCCCACGCCTGAACCTCCTAAGCTGGTACTTCTTTATGGGCGGCGCGCTGTTGGCGATTATCGCACTCCTACGCGGTGGAATCGACACGGGTTGGACTTTCTACACGCCTTACAGCAGCGCGTTCGCGAAGGGCGAGGTGAGCCTTGCGATTGTCGGTGTGTTCCTTGCAGGGTTCAGCTCGATCTTCACAGGGATTAACTTCCTCGTGACCATCCACAAGATGCGTGCGCCAGGAATGACCTGGTTCCGATTGCCCCTGTTCGTCTGGGCGATGTACGCCACGAGCCTGATTCAGGTGCTGGGCACGCCCGTCGTGGCAATCACCTTGCTGTTGGTGGCGGTCGAGCGCACATTCAACATCGGCATCTTCAATCCCGAATTGGGCGGAGACCCCATCCTCTATCAGCACCTGTTCTGGTTCTATTCACACCCAGCGGTCTACATTATGATTCTGCCTGCGATGGGTGTGATGAGCGAGGTCATCTCGGCGTTCTCCAAGAAGCGCGTCTTCGGCTACAGCTTCGTAGCGTTCTCCAGTCTGGCGATTGCGATTATCGGCTTCCTTGTGTGGGGACACCACATGTTCACCACAGGGCAGTCGATGTACGCAGGAGTTGTCTTCTCGCTGATTACCTTCTTGGTGGCAGTGCCGTCTGCGATTAAGATGTTCAACTGGATGGCGACCATCTGGAAGGGGCGAGTCCACTGGGATACGCCCTATCTCTACGCGCTGGGCTTCATGGGGCTGTTCGTGATCGGTGGGCTGACAGGGCTTCACCTGGCTGCGATGGCGACCAATGTCCACCTGACCGACACCTACTTCGTGGTGGCGCACTTCCACTATGTGATGGTGGGCGGTGCGATAATGGGCTATCTCGCTGCGCTCCACTTCTGGTGGCCCAAGATGACGGGACGAATGTACCCCGAAGGCTGGGGCAAGTTCGCGGCGATTCTGGTCTTCGCAGGCTTCAACCTGACCTTCTTCCCGCAGTTCATCTTGGGCTATATGGGCATGCCCCGCCGATACCACAGCTACCCCGAAGAGTGGGCGGCGCTGAACCTGCTCTCCAGCGCAGGGGCGTCGATCCTAGGACTGGGCTATATCCTGCCCGTGTTCTATCTGGTCTGGTCACTGAAGTACGGCAAGGTGGTCACCGAGAATAACCCGTGGGGTGCGCGCGGTCTGGAGTGGGAAGTGGTGGCGACCCCGCCCGACCCACACAACTTCGAGCGCACGCCCATCGTCACGCGCCCTGCCTACGACTATCAACATCCTGAAGAGCCGACCGCTTTCGTGCCCAAGCCACGCCCTGTAGTAGTCGGCGGGAAAGATGGCTAACCGAAAATCAGAGCGTGCAGGGGACACTCCTTGCACGCTCTCTAAAGCTAACTAATCGGAGGAGAGAACCGTGAGCGTCAAAGAGGCGGAGATTTTAGAAGCAACTCATCATCACGAACACGAAGATGGTATTTTGGGCGAGCAGTTCGAAACCATCGAACAGCAGAACAACGCCTACCTCATCGGCATGTGGGCGTTTATTGTTCAGGAGGTGCTGTTCTTTGGAGCGATTTTTGCGGGCTACTCCGTCTACCGCTTCAAGTTCATCGAAGAGTTCACGATTGCCCACCATGAGCTGAGCGTTTTCTTCGGCACGCTCAACACCTTTGCGCTCCTGCTCAGTAGTTATACGATGGCGCGCGCGGTGCGGGCAGCGATGAAGAATCAGCACCTCAAGCAAGTCCGCTATCTGCTATTCACCTTCCTCTTGGCGGGCGTGTTTATGGTGAACAAGTATTTTGAGTACAGCGCAAAGTTCGACCACCACCTATTCCCCAATGTCAGCTACGACGCTCACGAAGTGGTCAAGCACGCCAAGGAAAAGGGTGAACTGAAACCCCTGCCCGACGGCAACTATCAACTGCCCTCAGGGAAGACCGTTAGCCCTGAAGACTTTGAGCATCGCACACGCCTCTTCTTCGGCTTCTACTTCGTGATGACAGGCTTGCACGGCTTGCATGTGTTGATTGGAATGCTTATCATCGGTGTGCTCATCGTGCGCGCCTACTTAGACCACCTGAAGAAGAAGGCGGTCGCCGACTTTATGCCCGTCGAGATGACAGGACTCTACTGGCACTTGGTCGACATCGTTTGGATTTTCCTGTTCCCCCTACTCTATCTCATCGGGAGGTAATGATGGCTGGACACGAAGAGCATGTACACCCTGTTTCGATGTATGCCAAGACGCTCTGGGCGTTGATGGTGCTGTTGGTTATCACGGTCGCAGCGGGCTACATTCCGAACATCGCGATGTGGCTGGCGACGGTGATTGCGCTCACGATTGCGGTGGTGAAAGCGACCATCGTGATTATGTACTTTATGCATGTGAAGTACAGCGGGAAGCTGATGTGGCTCTTTGCGGGCGCGGGGTTCTTCTGGCTGGTGATTATGTTCGCCTTCGCCTTCAGCGACTATGTGAGCCGTCCGCTGGAGCCTCAACCCGCTTGGGACACCGTGATTATTCGCGACACCGCCGAGTAAACGAGAGCAGGGGCAACTTGCCCCTGCTTTTGAGTTCAAAGCCTTGATTTCCCCGTAAAAATGGTGTATAATACTATGGGGTACATCCCCGAAAGGAGGTCAATGATGAGACGAACGATTCTTGGACTGAGCGCCCTGCTCACCGTAGCGAGCGTGATGGCGCAACCGGGTGCATGCGTGATTGCGGACTTTGAAGGGTATCCAGTTGGACTTAACGCCTCTGTTCTCTTCCGCCAACCCAGTTTCTCTGGCTCGACTAGTGGTTTCCTGGCTTTCACTGGATTATGTAATCTGGATACAGGTGTCTACAACTGTGCCCTTATTAGCGATGAATTCGCCCACACAGGAACCCAGTCGCTCAAAGTGGCGTGGCAGTTTACTGGTGCGTCTAATGCCTGGCTTCGGCTCACGACTTTCAATACTCCAAATATTCCCAACCCGAACTTCAACTTCAGCCATAGGGTGCGCGTGTGGCTCTATGTGCCATCGAGTACGCCCGACTTCTACCTCACACTTGCAGTGCGCGAGACAGGCTCGACTGCTGCTTGCGGGGGGAACGGCGGAACCGCTGGAGGCATAGAGTGGGTCGGCGCGACTTCGGCTTCTCCACCTATTGGAGTGCTCGTCGATCAGAAAGACCAGTGGGTCTTGGTGGAGTTTGACCTGCAAAGTATGCCACTCATAGCCTTTGCAGGTAGTTCGGCGAATGGGGTTTTGGACGGAAATGCAGGTGTGCTGGAGCATCTCGCCTTCACACCTGTTGATCCCAATCAGGTCGGTCCTTACATCGTGTACCTCGATGACATCGAGACAGTCATACCAGGACCTCCTGGTGATGTGAATGGCGACGGCTGTGTGGACGACGCCGACCTCTTGGCGGTGCTATTTGCGTTCGGGCAGTCGGGTTCGGACTTGCCTGAGGATGTGACGGGCGATGGTATCGTAGACGACGCCGACCTGCTATTGGTGCTGTTCAACTTCGGTTCTGGGTGTTAGCCCTCACCCCAAACCCCTCTCCCACGCTGTGCTTACTGCACGACACTTTTTTGAGGGAGAATAAAAACAGGGCGCACACGGGGGTGCGCCCCTACTCAACCGCCTCACCTGTAGGGGCAGACCCCCGTGTCTGCCCCGCTAAACAGAAGCCAACCTCAGGCACAAGTACGAAAAACTGTCGTGCAGTAAGCCCACGCTGTGGGAGAGGGGAGTCTCAGCCCTCACCCCCTGCCCCTCTCCCACGCTGTGGGAGAGGGGAGTCTGGCTCCCTCCCTCTCCCGAAGCGTCGGGAGAGGGAGGGCTGGGGT
>FWWL01005129.1_pt1 | contig 20914 bp, 23 predicted proteins | sample 2228331 | NCBI WGS metagenome assembly FWWL01 (sample SAMEA103939775, study PRJEB20133) | metagenome | reverse complement strand
TCACGCTCCCGCGCGCCAACGTTACCGCCATCGCCGCCTTCGTCCGCACCTTCCAAGAAATCGGCGACCTCAACCGCCTCTACCCCGGCGTTCCCGCAAGCCCCCTCGCTATGGAGTGCATGGCCGCCGCCATCCTCGATGCTGCCCGCGAATTCCGCGTCGAGCTCCTCCTCGACCTCCACGAATCCTGGGCCTTCTACGCCGAACTCCCCGGGGCCGGCACCGGCGCCCTCGGCCAGACCATCACCGTCGGCCCCGGCCCCCTCCAGCCCTCCTTCGGCGCCCAGCTCGCCGAGCGCATGAACCCCCAGCTCACCGCCCGCGAGCAGATGATCGTCCGCGATGGCACCCGCTTCGGCCGACCCACCACGCCCGTTCCCGCCGGCCAGCCCAACCGCGGCCGTAGCTCCCTCGCCGCTGGCGGCTACGTCCCCGGCCTCACGCCGGTCCTCATCGAAATGGGCCAGCTCGATCAGCCCCTCGATCGCCGCGTCGCGCTCCACCAGGTCGCCGCACGCGCCGCCCTCGAACTGCTCGGCATCCTCTGAACCCTCCGCCCCTCGCTACACTGGAGTCGTGCGCTCCTCCACCATCTCCGAGAAGCTCCGCAAGCAGCTCGCGGCCCTCCCCGCACGCCCCGGCGTCTACATCATGCGCAACGCCCGCGGCGAAGTAATCTACGTCGGTAAGGCCGCCCGCCTCCGCGACCGCGTCCGCTCCTACTTCGGCTCCCCCCATGGCCTCGAACCCAAGACCCGCGCCCTCCGCGAACAGGTCGATGACTTCGAGTACATCGTCGTCTCCAGCCCCGCCGAAGCCCTCCTCCTCGAAGCCGCCCTCATCAAACGCCATCAGCCCTTCTTCAACATCCGCCTCAAGGACGACAAGCGCTACCCCTACCTCAAAATCGACGTCCAGAACCCCTGGCCTCGCGTCTCCATCACCCGCCGCATCGAGCAGGATGGTGCCCGCTACTTCGGCCCCTACGCCAGCGCCGGCTCCGTCCGCGCCACCCTCGATCTCACCAAAAAGCTCTTCCCCTGGCGCTCCTGTACCAAGGAAATCACCGGGCGCGACCCCCGCCCCTGCCTCGACTACTACATCAAGCGCTGTATCGCCCCCTGCACCGCCTACTGCACCAGGGAGGAGTACGACGAGGTCATCCAGCAGGTCATCCTCTTCCTCGAAGGCAAGGCCGACGACGTCCTCCGCCGCCTCCGCCGCCAGATGGAGGACGCCGCCGAGCGCCTCGAATTCGAACGCGCCGCCCAGCTCCGCGACCAGCTCCGCGCCATCGAACGCACCGTCGAGCGCCAGGCCGTCGCCACCACCCGCAGCGAAGACGCCGACATCTTCGGCCTCGCCCGCGACGGCGACGATGCCTGCGTCCAGGTCTTCTTCATCCGCGGCACCCAGATGATCGGCCGCGATAGCTTCATGCTCGCCGGCGTCCGCGACGAGCCCGATGCCGCCGTCCTCGCCAATTTCCTCCTCCAGTACTACGAAGGCGCCCAGTACACCCCCCGCCTCGTCGCCGTCCCGCTCGAGCCCGAGGACCGCGAAGCCATCGAAGCACTCCTCACCGAAAAGCGCGGCGCCCGCGTCGAAGTCCGCATCCCCGCCCGCGGCGAAAAACGACGCCTCGTCGACCTCGCCGCCGAAAACGCACGCGAAGCCCTCGCCCTCGCGCGCGTCCGCTGGCTCGCCGATACCAGCAAAACCGAGCAGGCCCTCGAACAGCTCCGCGAAGAGCTCTCCCTCCCCGCCATCCCGCGCCGCATCGAGTGCTACGACAACTCCAACATCCAGGGCACCAGCCCCGTCTCCAGCATGGTCGTCTTCGTCGATGGCCGCCCCGCCCCCGGCCAGTACCGGCGCTTCCGCATCAAAACCGTCCAGGGCGCCAACGATTTCGCCACCATGCAGGAAGTCCTCCGCCGCCGCTTCGGCCGCCACGCCGCCCGCATCCCCGGCGCTCCCCCGCCCGATGCCCCGGAGTCCCCCGCTCCCGAAGAACCCGGCGACGCCTGGGCCCTCCCCGATCTCGTCATCGTCGATGGCGGCAAGGGCCAGCTCTCCGCCGCCCTCGAAGTCATGCACGAGCTCGGCGTCCACCACATCCCCGTCGTCGGCCTCGCCAAGCGCCACGAAGAAATCTTCCTCCCCGGCGAGGAGGAGCCCATCGTCCTCCCCCGTGGCTCCGAAGCCCTCTTCCTCGTCCAGCGCATCCGCGATGAGGCCCACCGCTTCGCCATCACCTTTCACCGCCAGGTGCGCGGCAAATCCTCGGTCCAGAGCGCCCTCGATACCATCCCCGGCATCGGCCCCAAGCGCAAAAAAGCCCTCCTCAAGAAGTTCGGCTCCGTCCGTGCCATCCGCGAAGCCGACGTCGACGAAATCGCCGCTACCGTCGGCTTCACCCGCGCCCTCGCCGAGCGCGTCAAGGCCGAACTCTAGCCATGCGTCAGCCGCCCACCTCCGCGCACCCCCGCCGCATCCTCGCCCTCGGCGACTCCTACACCATCGGCGAGGGCGTCGCCCCCGCCGACCGCTGGCCCGCCCGGCTCGCCGCCCGCCTCCGCGACCGCGGCATCCCCCTCGCCGAGCCGACACTGATCGCGACCACCGGCTGGTCCACCGCCGAGCTCCTCGCCGCCATCGATGCCGCGCCGCCCGTGGGCCCCTTCGATCTCGTCACCCTCCTCATCGGCGTCAACGACCAGTACCGCGGCTACCCGTGCGATGCCGCCTATCGCTCCCGCCTCGAGTCCCTCCTCGCCCGCGCCGTGGCGTTCGCCGGAGCCCGACCCCAGCGCGTCATCGTCCTCTCCATCCCCGACTGGGGCGTCACCCCGTTCGCCGCCGACCGCGACCGCGCCGGCATCGCCGCCGCAATCGATACCTTCAACGCCACCAACCGCGAGGCCGCCCGCGCCGCCGGCGCCCACTGGCTCGATATCACCCCGCTCTCCCGCGAGGCCGCGGCCAACCCGGCACTCCTCGCCGCCGATGGCCTCCACCCCTCCGCCGCCATGTACACGCGCTGGGTCGAACTCCTCCTCCCACTCGCCCTCCAGGTCATGCATCCCTGACCGGCCCCATCGACGCGCCGTCGCCGATGCCCTACGGTGATAGCGACATGCCCGACCGTATCGAGCGCGAAATCGAAGAGCTGCTCGCGAAGCTCGAATCCGAACTCCCCGAGGGCGGCCGCCAGCCCATCTCGCTCGAAGAACGTCGCCGTCGCCGTCGGCAGCGCCGTCCATCCATCCCTCGCCTCCGTATCCCCGAACTGAACCCGGCCACGCTCCTCCTCGCCGGCGCCGGCATCATGGTGGGTGGCCTCTTCCTCGCCATCTTCTGGGATCCCCTCATCTGGGTCTCCTTCGCAGGCGTGGTCATCTTCATCGCCGCCTTCCTCCTCTCCTTCCGCTCACGCCCCGGCGGCACCGGCACCGCCCGCCCGCGCGGCGTCTACTGGCGCGACCGCTACATCGAATACGAACCCCACCCGCGTCGCACGTCCCGCTTCCGCAATCCTTTCCGCCGCCGCTAATGCTTCCTCCTCCCTTTACCGGCTTCCGCCGTACCGTGCCCTTCGTGCACGCCCGCTGGCTCCTCCTTCCCCTGTTCGCGGTCCTCGCCGTCGCCTGCTCGCCCCGCGACCCCGTCGCCGAGCCCACCCCGGCCGACGCGCCGCCGTCGGCACTCCCCACCTCGTCACCGACACCACCCCCCGCAGCCGCACCAGGTCCGGCGGTCCATGACCTCGACCGCGCCATGGCCCACGTGCGCGCCCTCGCCCGCGAACCCCGCGTCGCCGGCACGCCCGCCGAACTCCGCGCTGTCGAATACCTCGAAACCGAGCTCCGCTCCTATGGCTATGCCGTCGAGCGCATGCCCTTCACCTTCGAGAACGACCCCTTCCGCGTCGGCGAGGTCCGCCTCGGCGCCACCGCCATCGAGGCGCTCACCATGGCCGGCAGCCCGGGCGGCAGCGTCTCGGCCCCAGCCGTCGATGTCGGCCTCGCCGACCCCGCAGGCATCGCCGGCCGCGACCTTACCGGCCTCATCGCCGTCGCCGAGCGCGGCGTCCTCAACTTCAGCGTCAAATACCAGAACGTCGCCGCCGCTGGCGCAGTCGCCCTCATCGTCGTCAACAACCAGCCCGGGCCCTTCTCCGGTAACCTCACCCTCGCCGCCTCCATCCCGGTCGTCTCCGTCTCCCGCGAAGATGGCGCCCTCCTCCTCGAAGCCGCTCGCCGCGGCGAAACCCTCGCCATCGACGCGCCCCCAACCGCCGGGTCGACCACCGCCTACAACGTCATCGCCCGCGCACCGGCCGGTGGCCAGTGTCGCATCCTCGTCGGCGCCCACTTCGATACCGTCCCCGGCGCCCCGGGCGCCAACGACAACGCCAGTGGCACCGCCAACGTCCTCGAGCTCGCCCGTGCGTTCGCCGTTGCTGGGCCCGATCCCCGCCTCTGTTTCGCGCTCTTCGGCGCCGAAGAGTCCGGCCTCCACGGCAGCCGCGCTCTGGCCGCTCGCCTCCGCGATGACAACGCCCTTCCCCGCTACATGATCAACCTCGATGTCACCGGCATCGGCCAGCGCATCGAGGTCATCGGCGATACCCCCGCCGCCACCCTCGCCATCGATCTCGCCCGCGCCGCCGGGCTCGATGCCGTCCGCTCCCAGCTCCCGCCCAATACCGGCAGCGACCACATGAGCTTCGCCGATGTCGGCGTCGAAGTCGTCTTCTTCACCAGCGGCGATTTCTCCACCATCCACTCCCCCCAGGACATCACCGATGCCATCCAGCCCGAAATCCTTGGCGCCATCGGCCAGGCCGCCCACCTCACCATCACCCGCCTCCTCCAGGCGGTTGGCTGAGCACCCGCCCCACAGCTAGCATGGACCCCATGCACCGACCCCGCTCGCCACGCGCCATCGCCGCGCTCGCAGGTGCCGCCCTGGCCGCTGCCCTTGTCGCCGCCGCCTGCGGGGGAGACAGCACCCCCGAATCCGCCGGCGGCGAACGCATCACCGACCCCGCCCGCGTCCCCACCGCCACCCCCATGCGGAACCCCGTGCTCTACCGCATCCAGGGCAACCAGGTCATCCTCGAAGGTGGCACCCCAGCCGCCATCACCCCCTCGGCCACGACCACCGCGACCCCGCGCAAGACCTACACCGTCCAGTCCGGCGACACCTGCTCGGACATCGCCGCAGCCCAGGGCGTGAGCCTCGATGCCCTCATCCGTGCTAACCCAACTGCCTGCGATAACCTCCGCGTCGGCGACGTCCTCACCATCCCCGTCCCCACCCCAACTCCAGTCGCTGGCGGGAGCGGCGGCCTCACCGCCAACCCCACCGTTCGCCCCACGCCCACCGTCCCCCGGGGGAGTGGCGGCTCCGGCTCAGCCAGCGGCCGCGTCTACGTCGTCCAGTCCGGCGATACCTGCGCCGATATCGCCGCCAGCTACGGCGTCAGTCTCGCCGACCTCATCGCGTTCAACGGCTTCAGCGCCGATTGCCCCCTGCGCGTGGGCCAGGAAGTAAAAATCCCCTAGCGCGCGGCCGCTCCCTCCCGCGCCTCCCCCGATGCCTCGGCAACGCCGAACGCGGCCGCCAGCCGCTCCGGCGTCATCCCCGCCCGTCGTGCTGCGACCCCCAGCGTCACCCCCAGGTCGTCCCGCCCGAGCCCAAACGCCCCGAGCTCCCGCACCGAGGCATGCCGCGCCCGCAGCACCTCGTACAGCGAAACCTGCTCCAACACATGCGCCCGCCGGGCCATTGCGCACCCCCATCGCCGAATCCCCCGCGGCCAGCCACCATGAACGGCCGCCGGGATTGCTCGAGCGTACCGCCCCCGGCTGCCCCGTTCATCGCCCGCAACCAAATCTTCACCATATAGAGCAGTTGCGATTCTGACATGCACGAAAAAGGGGCCTGGCCGCACCGTGAGCCAGGCCCCAGAAGCAGCCCGCCCGGAGGGGACAGGGGAGGCGGCTGCCCATCGGGAAGTCCCCGATGTCCACAGTCTCGCCCGTCGCCGTGAACCCCGTGTTATCTGCGCGTGTCGGTCATGTTTCGCTCCCCAGCCACTCCCCCACCACCTCGTCCGTGTGTTCGCCCAGTCTCGGCGCCGGCCGTCGCAACTCCCACGGCGTCGCACTGAAGCGATATGGCGCACCCGGCATCCGCACCGGCTCTTCCTCCCGCCCCTCCCCGCTCACCGCGACCCAGAACCCCCGGTCCTCCCAGTGCGAGTCCGCCAGGTTCTCCTCCGGGCTTCGCACCACGGCCCATGCCTGCCGGCGCTCCTGCCCGCCACGGTACACCTCCTCTGCCGGGTGCGCCGCGATGAATCGCGCCAGCTCAGCAAAAATCTCCGCCGCCTCCGGGCTACCCCGCCCCGGCTGCCGCCACGCCGGGTCATCGAACCGCTCCTCGTCGAACTGCGTTCCAAACCCCTTCTCCTGGAACCACGCCTTGATCCGCTGCCAGCTCGCGTTGTCCCGCCCCACCCCGAAAATTAGCGCCCACCGGCCGTCCGCCGCCCGGTACAGCCACCGTTCGGTGCGTGAGGCTGCCGCGTGCCGCCCCGTCTGCCGCACGACATCCACCTGCTGCGTGAACCAGTACGGGAGCGCCACCTCCGTCGTGCTGCTCACCGCCTCGTGCGCCGAGCAGTCGATGAACTGCCCCTCGCCCGTCCGGTCCCGCCAGAGCAGCGCCGCAAGGATGCCCTGCACCGCGTAGTGGCAGGCCGTGTAATACCCCTGGTCGCCATGGCCGCGGATCGGCGGCGCGTCAGGGGCATCCTCAGGGTCGTACCCGTTCATCATCATCGCCCCGCCCAAGGCCAGCGACACCATGTCCGTCGCCTGCCACGCCGCCCACGGCCCATCCTGCCCAAACGGTGTCACCGCACACCAGATGAGCCCCGGGTTGCCCGCGGCGCACGCCCGGTACCCGCACCCCAGACCCGCCAGCCAGCCCGGCCTCGTATCCTCGATCACGATATCCGCCACCCGCGCCAGCCCCAGCCACGCCCCTCGCCCGGCCTCCGTCTCCAGGTCCAGCACCACCGACCGCTTGTTCGTATTCGCGTACCAAAAGCTCAGCGAGCGGTTCGGCCCGGGCACATCATCCACGAACGGCCCCACCCGGCGCGCCTCGCCCCCACCAGGCGGCTCCACCTTCACCACGTCGGCACCCATATCCGCCAGCAGCTTCCCCGCGTACTGGCCGAGTGGGCCGCACAGCTCCAGCACCCGCAACCCCGCGAGCGGCCCGCTCACATGAACACCCCCATCGCCTCCAGCTCGGCGAACTCCTCCGCGGTCATCCCCACCACCTCGCGCATCACCACCTCCGTGTGCTCACCCATCAGCGGCGAAGCCCACCGGTTCCGTCCCGGCGTCCGCTCCAGCCGCGGTGCCACGCCATCGAACCACGCCTCGCCCAGTTCCGGGTGCGGCATCCTCATCCACCACCCCCGGGCACGCAGCTGCGCGTCCCGCTCCACCCGGTCGCCCGCCGTCTGGCACACCCCCGCCGGCACCCCAGCCGCCTGCAGCAGCTCCATCACCGCGTAGGCATCGCGCTCCCGCGTCCACGCCGCGATCCCGGCGTCCAGCTCGTCCTGGTGCGCCAGCCGCCCCGCGTTCGTCGCGAACCGCGCATCGTCCGCCCACGCCGGCTCACCCATCGCCCGGCGCAGCGCCTCCCATTCCGCGTCGTTCCGGGCCGCAATCGCCACCCACCGGTCCTCCCCGGCGCACCGGTAGGTGTTGTGGGGCGCGATCGCAGGCTCCCACGCCCGGTTCCCTGGCGGCATCCCCTCCCGCAGCCAGCTTCGCCCGTTCACCGTAAAGTCGAGCACCGCCGGCCCGGCCAGCACCATCCCCGTCTCCACCTGCGAAATGTCGATCGCCTGCCCCTCGCCCGTCCGGTTCCGATGGTGCAGCGCCATCATCACCGCAATCGCAGCGTAGTACCCCGCCGTGTGGTCCAGGTACGAATACCCCCACCCGGCCGGCGGCTTCCCCGGCAGTCCCGACATCAGCGTCAGCCCGCTCAGCGCCTGCGCCGTCGGACCCCACGTCGTGAAGTGCCGGTCCCTCCCCGTATGCCCGAACCCGGAGATAGAGCACGAAATAATCCGCGGGTTAATCTCCCGCAGGGCCGCGTCATCCAGCCCCCACGACGCCAGCACACCGCTCGAAAAGTTCTCGATCACCACGTCGCTCACCGCAATCAGCCGCTTCAGCACCTCCAGCCCCAGTGGGTGCCGCGCATTCAGCAACACACTCCGCTTATTCCGGTTGAAGTAGTTGAAAAAGCCCGAGTTGTTCAGCGTCGGCCGCTCACCCGCGATCGGCCGCCCCAGCCGGATCGGGTCCGCTGCCTGCCCGTGCTCAACCCGGATAACCTCCGCGCCAAAGTCCGCCAGGATCCGCGTCGCCGTCGGCCCGGCGATCACCCACGTCAGATCGCACACCCGCACCCCGGCCAGCGGCAGCTCCGTCATCGCCGCCGGATTATAGACCGCGACGCGCCGCTCCCGGCCCAACCCTGTACGATCACGCCCACCAATCGCCCCGGAGGCCCCATGTCCGACGTCCCCGTCGTCGAGTCCGACATCTTCGAAGTCATCGGCACCCAGCGCGCCATGCGCCGCCTCAAGCCCGACCCGGTCCCCGAGGAGTACATCAAGAAAATCCTCTGGGCTGCCACCCGCGCCCCAAGCGGAGGCAACCGCCAGAACTGGCGCTGGCTCGTCGTCACCGACCCCGCGAAAAAGCAGCAGATCCAGCAGTGGTACAAGGAAGGCTGGGACCGCCTCGTCGCCAGTGGCTACGGCAACCGCCCTGGCCTCCCGCCCGAAGAAGCCGCCAGCAACGAACGCGTCATGCGTTCCGCACAGTACCTCGCCGATCACCTCCACGAGGTCCCCGTCCTCATCTTCGCCTGCGTCCTCCTCGACCCCGGTCAGAAGCCCGATATCACCGCCGGCTCCAGCATCTACCCCGCCGTCCAGAACCTCATGCTCGCCGCCCGCGCCCTCGGCCTCGGCACCGCACTCACCACCCTCCACCGCATCCGGCAGGATGACGTCCGCGCCCTCCTCGGCATCCCCGCGACGGTCGAAACCGCCGCCCTCATCCCCGTCGGCTGGCCCCGCGGCCGCTTCGGCGCCGGCTTCCGCAAGCCCGTCGAGGACGTCACCTACTGGGAGCAATGGGGCAACAAGCGCCTCCCAGCGAGCTGACCCTGCCATGGCCACCCGCCTCGCCATCACCATCACCTACTGCCGGCGCTGCAACTTCCTGCCCCGCGCCCTCTGGACCGCCCACGAACTCCTCCACACCTTCGGCGAGTACATCGCCGAACTCCGCCTGGTCCCGGCCGGCGGCGGCGATTTCGACATCCACGTCGATGGCGACCTCCTCTTCTCCCGCCGCCAGGCCGGCCGCTACCCCGAGATCGCCGAGCTCAAGCAGGCCATCGCTGCCCGCCTCGATCCCGGCGAAGCTGCGACCCTCAAGCGTCACCCCCACCAGGGCGCCTGACGTGCCAAACCCCGTCCTCGTCCGCAAACGCAAGTACGATGGCACCATCCGCTACGAGTGGCCCGGCGACCTCGTCGATGCCATCGGCGACGACTGGCTCATCGTCCTCCACGACACCACCCGCCACCAGAAGACGCCCCCGGCCCCGGCCGAATCGCCCGGCTTCGGCCTCCACACCATCGGCCTCCGCGGACCGCTCACCGTCCTCCACTGGTTCGATGAGCTCGGCCGCCTCGTCGATGCCAAGTGCGACGCCGCCCTGCCCGCGCAACGCTCCGGCCGCCTCATCGACTTCATCGATCTCGACCTCGATCTCGTCGTCCTCCCCGGCGGCCATCACTACGTCCGCGACCGCGACGTCTTCGAAGCGCGCGCTCGCGCCCTTGCCTACCCGCCCGCCGTCCGGCGCGCCGCCTGGTGTGGCATCCTCCGCGCGCTCCGCGCCTTTCGCCGCGGTCGATTCCCCTTCGATGGCACCCCCGAAGCCATCCTCGGCCGCGAGCTCGCCGCCCGCGGCCCCCTCTGACGCCCCGGCCACCACCCCGTACAATCCCCGCCACCACCCCGCGGAGGTCCCCCATGCCCTACATCGAACGCGACGGCGTGCGCATCTTCTACGAAGCCGCCGGCCAGGGGCCCCCGGTCCTCCTCAGCCACGGATACAGCGCCACCTCCCGCATGTGGCGCGGCCAGGTCGATGCCCTCGCCAACCGTTACCGCATCATCACCTGGGACATGCGCGGCCACGGCCAGTCCGATAGCCCACCCGAGCAGGCACGCTACTCCGAAGCCGAGACCGTCGCCGATATGGCCGCCATCCTCGATGCCGAAGACGTCCACCGCGCCGTCATCGGCGGGCTCTCCCTCGGCGGCTACATGTCCCTCGCCTTCCACCTCGCGCACCCGGCCCGCGTCCGCGCCCTCATGCTCTTCGATACCGGCCCCGGCTATCGCAACCCCGCAGGCCGCGAAGCCTGGAACCGCACCGCCGAGGCCCGCGCGCTCGCCTTCGAAACCCGCGGCCTCGAAGCACTCGGCCCCGGCGCTGAAGTCCGCATCGCCCAGCATCGCTCGGCCGAAGGCCTCGCCCGCGCCGCCCGCGGCATGCTCGCCCAGTTCGACTCCCGCGTCATCGATTCGCTCGAATCCATCCGTGTTCCCACCCTCGTCCTCGTCGGCGAAAACGACCAGCCCTTCCTCGGCGCCACCGACTACATGGCCGCCAAGATCCCCGGCGCCCGCAAAGTCGTCATCCCCGGCGCCGGTCACGCCGCCAATCTCGACCAGCCCGAGGCCTTCAACCGCGCCGTCGAAGCCTTCCTCGCCTCACTCCCGCCCGCCTGACGGGCCCCCCGAACCCAACCCGTGCTATCCTGAACAGGACACACGCTCCACCCAGGGGGGCTCCTTCGTGCCGTATTCCATCGTCGAAACCTGCATCGGCTGCACCGCCTGCACCAAGCGGTGCCCGACGAATGCCATCACCGGCGAGCGCAACCAGCTCCACGTCATCGACCCTACCCTCTGCATCGACTGTGGCGCGTGCGGCGTCGTCTGCCCCCCCGAAGCCATCCTCGATACCTACGGCAACGTCTGCCGCTCCCTCAAGAAAGACCAGTGGCCCAAGGCCGTCGTCATCGAAGAAAAATGCATCGGCTCCGGCTGCGAACTCTGTATCAACATCTGCCCCTTCGATGCCCTCAGCCTCAAGCACACCGACCGCATCGAAGACTTCTTCGGCGTCTCGACCGTCGATGAGAAGAAGTGCACCGGCTGCCGCCTCTGCGAGGACGTCTGCGGCTGGGATGCCATCCACATCTTCCCGCTCAAGCACGAAGTCCTGAAGGACGACGCCGAACTCTCCGAGGAAGAGCGCCGCATCGTCCTCCGTGCCCGCGAAGCGCTGGGCGTCGTCTGACCCTTTCCGCCCGCGCTCCTTCTTATCCCCCGGCCAGCCGATTGATCCGCCGCGCCAGCTCCAGGTCGCGCTCGGTCACCCCACCGGCATCGTGCGTGCTCAGCCTGAACGTCACCCGGTTGTACACCCACAGCACCTCCGGGTGATGGTTGAGCACCTCGGCCACCGTCGCCGTGCGCACCACCAGCCCGATCGCCTCGATGTGGTCCGCCATGCGAAACTCCCGCCGGATCGCCACGTCGCCCTCGCGCTCCCACCCGGGCAGCTCCGCAACAGCCGCCGCCAGCGCATCGCCAGTCAATCGCTCTGCCATCACGAACCTCCGCGCGGCCCCACGCCTGAACCGTGGATTGCCGGTCCGTAGCGGCCGCTCAGCATAGTATGGACCGAGGCATGGATCGCGATCGCCAGCACCCGCCCCGCATCTCCCGCCGTCGCCTCCTCGGCGCCGCCGGGGCCCTTGCCGCCGCCGCGACCACCGCAGCAGCCTGTTCCCGCGGCCAGGGCGGCCAGCCTACCCCAACCGGCGACCCCTCCCAGCCCACCTCCACGCCCACCCGTCCCCCGTCCCCCTCGCCCACCGCCCTCTCCAGCCGTCACGGCCACACCCTCCGTCACACCGGCTTCGTCGAGCGCGACGCCTTCGTCGACCCCCACAAGACCCAGGCCGGCCCCCTCATCGGCCACCAGGCCATGATCTTCAGCCGCCTCCTCACCTACCAGGACCAGGCCCAGGGCACCATCGCCGCCGACCTCGCCCTCTCCCTCCCGGAGCGCCCCGATGGCACCACCCTCGTCTTCCGCATCAACCCCCAGGCCCGCTGGCACGATCTCCCACCCCTCAACGGTCGCCCCGTAACCGCCGACGACGTCAGGTTCAGCATCGAACGCCAGCTCTCCGGCGATACCACCTTCATCCGCGCGCCCCACTGGGCCGCCATCGAAACCATTGAGGTCACCTCCCCCCAGACCATCACCTTCCGCCTCAAGCAGCCCATCGCCGCGGCCCACCACCTCTTCGCCGATGTCGCCTCCTTCATCGTTGCCCCCGAGCTCGCACCCAACGGCACCGACATCGCCCTCGATATGCAGGTCGGCAGCGGCCCCTTCCTCTGGGTCGAATGGAACGACCAGCGCTTCGCCAGCGTCCGCCGCAACCCCGCCTGGTTCGGCGGCGACCGACGCCCCTTCCTCGATGGCATCTCCCTCGTCCAGCCTCGCACCACCGCCGAGGTCGAAAGCGGTCTCCGCACCCGCGCCCTCGATGTCGCCGTCGTCTCCCGCACCCTCGCCGACCACCTCAAACGCGCCCTCCCCCAGCTCGTCGAGTACACCATCGGCCACTCCATGTTCTTCAGCGTCCGCTACTCCCTGGTCAATCACCCCTACAACGACCAGCGCTTCCGCAACGCCATCACCTGGGCCCTCGACCGCCGCGAAATGGTCCGCCGCTTCTTCGATGGCTCCGGCGGCCTCAGCCCCTGGATTAGCTGGCCCGTCACCCGCTGGACCCTCCCCGAGAGCGAGCTCACCACCATCCCCGGCTACCGCCCCGGCGATGGCGGCCGCCAGCAGGATCTTGCCGAGGCCCGCGCCGCCCTCGAAGCCTTCCGCTCCGAGAAAACCCTCCCCGCCGACCCCCTCCCCCTCTTCGTCGTCGATGCCACCGAAGCAGCCATCGGCCTCGGCTCCCTCATCCGCGACCAGCTCAAGGCCGCTCTCGACCTCGACATTCGCGTCGTTCCCATGCCCCTCAGCCAGCTCGTCGCGCTCCTCCTTACCGCCGAAGCCCCCTTCGCCGCCGGGCCCGATACCGGCTGGATCGACCTCGACGATTGGGTCTACCCCTACTTCCACAGCGCCGGCACCCGCAACAGCTTCCCCCTCCGCGACCCCGACCTCGACGCCCTCATCGAACGCCAGCGCCTCGAGCTCGACGAGGCCCAGCGCCGCCAGCTCGGCTACGAAATCCAGCGTCGCATCCTCGCCATCAACCCCGGCGCCAACCTCGTCTCCGAGCGCGTCGTCGCCCTCGCCTGGCCCTACGTCAAAGGCTACCCGCTCGATACCACCGACGGGTACCAGGACCGCTTCGCCAGCTGCTGGATCGACGCCGCCGACCCCACCTTCCGCGGGCGGTCCTAGCTGGCCCGCACCTCGAACCGGTACCCCGTTCCCCGCACCGTCCGCACCGCCCGGGCCGCCCCCCGCTCCGCCAGCTTCTTCCGGATATTCGAAACGTGCCGCCGCAGGATCTGCAGCGACCTCCCATCCACCTCCAACCCCCACCCGCGCTCGATGATCTCCGCCGCGGGCACCGTCCGGTTCGCCTGCGCCAGCAGCAGCGCCAGCACCTCCGCCTCCCGCTCGGTCAGGGCCACCTCACCCCCGGGCCCGAGCAACCGCAATCGCACCGGGTCGAGTTCGAAGGGCCCCGCCGCCACCACCTCCGCCTTCGCGATTCCCTCCCGCGCCAGCTGTCGAATCTTCCCCACCACCGCCTCACTGCTTCGCTCCCCGCGGACGATGCCATCCACCTCCGGCCGGTACGTTCCCGGGATCGCCAGCCCAGGCGCCTTCGGGTCGCTCACGTACAGCACTGGCACAAACCGCCAGCGGCGAAACTCGTGGAAGGCCGCCGCGATTGCCGCCTGCTCCTCCGCCGGCATCCCACACAGCACCAGCAGGTCGAACACCTCCTCGCCGGCGCGCGCCACCCATCCCTGATCATCGCCGCTCAGCTCAGCCTCCAGGCCGGGGCCGAGAATCGCCCTCCCGGCCACCGTGGCCGGCAGCTCCCCGTCGATGATCAGCACTCGTGCCATCGCGACGTTCTTCCCCTCCTCGTACGCGCAGGCGCCGCCCGCTCCCACGGTCCGCACCTGCAGCGTCATCTCCTTCAGCCTAGCCCCACTTCCGCTGCCACCGGCATTGGGGCATCCCCCGCTTCGCCGGGGAAACCCCGTGCAACCCTCCGGGCCGAACCCCTGCCCCGCCCGTTACCGTTCCCCGCCGTGCTCGAACCCACGCTCCACCAGGCGCCGCGCAATCTCCCGCGGGTCCGGCTGGTACGTCCCCTCCGCAATCGCCCTGCGCAGCGCCGCGATGCGCAGCTCGCGTAGCTCCGGAGCTGCACGCACCGCCTCCAGCGCGCGCGCCAGCTCCCGCGCCTCGCCCGTGATCCCAGCACTGTCCGCCGGCTCCGGTGGTGGAACCGCCCGCACCGGCCGCAGCGGCGTCGGCTCGAACGCCACCCCCCGGGTCTCACCCGTCCTGCGCACACCCGTCATTCGTTCGTGCTCCTTTGTGTCCTGGTGCGCTGCGCCATCAGGCCGTCCCCGCTGGCGCCAGTTCGCTAATCAGGCTCCCCGTCACCACCAGCCGATGCCGCAGGTCGCGCGTGCACGTGATGAGCGTCACCGTCGCACGCGCATCCGATCGCAGCACCTCCGTGGCCTCAGGCTCGACAACCTCTATCCTCTCAACAACATAACGATACACCCGCGCCCCGGCGTACACCTCGATTACGTCCCCCTCCCGCACCCGGTCGAGCGTCGCGAACACCGCCGCGTGGCGAGGGTCCGCCACCGAAACGTGCCCGCTAATCACCACGTTCCCCGCCTGGCCCGGCAGCGCCGAGTCCAGGTGATGGCCCGCGGCATGCCACGCCGTCTCCCAGCGCGCCTCTCCGTCCTCCACCACCACCCCAACCTCCACCACGGGAGCGTCGATCCCCGCCGCCGGCACCACGATCCGCGTCGGCAGGCCGCCCTGCGAAACGCTCCGGTACACCGTCGTCGTGCCGTCATCGCGCGGCTGCCCTGGCATCGTCACCGTCGGCGCCGCCGCCGGAGTGCTGCGTCCCTCCGGCGCACCCCCGAACCACGCAATCGCACCGGCAGCGAGCACCATCGCCGTCGCGATGGCCGTCGAACCCCACTGCCGGCCACCCTTCTTCCCGGGCATGCATCTCACTCCCTGGCGCCCCCTGGCGCGCTGTCCTGAGTGTCGGCACGGTCCGCAGCTATCTTGATCGCCAGCAGGTGGTGGTTCAGGCGCCGTTCGATGACGACCCGGTGAAAGAACGGTGCCCACGTTTCGGCCATTCGCCCACAGCGGCCCCGCTCCCTGCCGTTCCTCCCTCGCCTACGGGGCCCGCTCAATCTCGCGGTACGCCGCCCGTCCCGCCTGCCCGGCCCGTAGCTCACGGATCCGCGCCCCTGTCGCTGCCATTTGCTCCGCCAGCAGCAGGTCAGCCGCCCGCTGGATCGCCAGGATCTCATCAATGACAGGCCCGTCACCCGGCGCGAGCTCGCCCTGCGCGGCCTCGCACGCACCCAGGAGCGCCGCATCCACCTCCCCCAGCTCCTCCACCGCACCCGCCTGGAGCAGCAGGAGCCGCCGCTGCGCCAGCGCGAGCGCCCGGTCCAGCGGCCGCTCCCCCTCGCTCATGCCGCCGCTTCCGCCCCCGGCGCCGCCTGCCGCGCCTGCGCCCGCAGATTCGCCGTTGCCGTCTTCCACGCCTCCCCAATCGTGCCGATGTGCCGCTCTACCTCCGCCAGCTTCTCGAGGTCCCCGAGCGACGCCTCCACGATCCGCCGCAGGCAGTACGCGTAGATCGCCGCCAGGTTCTCCGCAATCTCCCCCTGGCTCATGTCCAGCGTCGCCCGCAGCTCCCCGATGATCAGGTACGCCCGGTTCGTCTCATCGCTGAACCCCTGCCGGTTCCCGTTCTCCCAGTGCAGCCGGGCCTTCCGCAGCGCCTTCACTGCGCCGTCGAACAGCATCGTCGTCAGGGTCACCGGGTCAGCGGTCATCGCTTCAACGGTGCGGTACGCGGCATAGGGATTGCTCGTCATGGGGTATCCTTTCTCGTGGCCTGTCGCCACAGGTTTCGTTTCATCGTTCCCGTTTCTGAATCCTGCCCCGCTGGGCCTCACTTCTGCCCGCTGGTCGCAGCCAGCTGGTTCGCCAGTTGCTGCAGGCTACCCAGCACGCTCTGCGCACGCGCCTGCGCACGTTCCATCTCCGCAAACTTCCGCCGTAGCTGTTCCATCTCCGCCGTAATCCGAGCCTCCAGCGTCGCAATCCGCTCCTCGATGTCCGAGGCGATCCGGTCATACGTCGACTTCCGCTTGTCCAGCGTCCCGCCAACCCCCGCCTGGTTCTCCGCAAACCGCTTCAACCGCTGGATCACGCTCTCCGCCGTCACCCCCACCGTGATCACGTGTTCCCCCGCCTGCAGCGTCGGCCCCGCCTGCAGCGTCAGACCCGGGATCAGGTTCGAATTCGTCCCCCCCGGCGCAATCGTCCCCGAGGCCGGAACCGTTGGGCCCCCGTTCGCCGGCGTGAACACCGCCGAGAGGTTCCCCGCCCCGTCGTCCGTGATCACCCACCGCCCCGGCTCACTCCCCGCGTACGTCCCGCTGATGCCCGTAATCGAGCCCGTCCCGCCCGGCTCCAGCGTCGCCGCCAGGCTCAGCCGACTCAGCAGCTCCTGCACGCCCGCCTGGTTCGTCCGCACTGCCTCCGCAAACTTCGCCTCGTCGAACTGGAGTGTGTTCGTTGTCCCAACCGCCGAACCCACCGGCCCGAACGTCAGTCCAATCTGCGAGAGCGTCACCAGCCCGCCGGTCAGGTTCGTCCCCGGGCTCGTGAGGATGCTCCGCAGGTCCGATTTCAACTGCCGCAGCGAGCTGTCGCCGCTCAGCGGCCCCGACTGGTTGTTCGTCTTCGAACCATCCGCCTTCGTCGCCGCGTCGATCGCCTTCATCACGTTGTTGAATTCGCTCACGAAGGCCTTCACCGCGTTCGCCGCTGCGCTCGTGTCCTGCCCGATCGTCACCGTCACCGGCGAGCTGGTCGTCTCCTTCAGGGTCAGCGTCGCGCCCCCGAAGCTCACCGAATTCGATGCCGATTGCTGCGTCGGCCCCCCGTCGATGCTGTACTCGGCGTTCTGCCCCGCCGTCACCGTCCCCGTCGTCAGCCCCAGCTTCGCCGCCAGGGTCCCGCCCGGTGCATCCTCCACCGTCAGCATCAGGGCGCCCGTCGCCTTGTTCTGCAGCCGCACCGTATCGGTCAGCGAGTCATAGCGCGCCGTCACCCCCGCCGCGCTCGCGTTGATCCGCGCGATCACATCCGCCAGCGAGTCCGTCGCCGCGTTGTAACCGATACTCACACCGTTGATCACAATCGCCTGGTCCCCTGCGGCCGGCGGCCCACCATCAAACCCGGCATCCTGCAGCTTCGCTGCCGTGCTCAGGCGTGCGATCGGCGCCGAGCTCGTCCGCGTCGTCCCCGCCGCCGAGGTCAGGAGCCCCGTCACCGCCAGGAAGTTCGATGTATCAGCCCCCGACCCGAACGAAATCGCCCCCTGGGTCGAGGTCACCTGGATAAGGTTCGGGCGCCCGTAGGCATCGTTCACAACGCTCGCCGTCACGCCGATCCCGCTCGCGTTGATATCCGCGATCACGTCGTTCAGCGTCATCTGCTGCGTCATCGCCGCGCCCGTCCGCGTCGTCCCGGCCGGCGTCGAGAGCAGCCGTGTCGCCGAGAGGAAGTTCGAGCTGTCGCCCGTCCCCCCGAGGATGATGTCGCCCGAGCTCGAGGTCAGCTCCAGCCGGTTCAGCCGCCCATTCGCATCGGCCACGATGCTCGCCGTCAGCCCCACCCCGGCACTGTTGATCGCATTCACCACGTCGTTGAGCGAATCCGTCGTCACGTCAATCGTGATCGTCTGCGTCCCCCCGCCAACCGTCCCAACCGTAAACGTCCCGCTCGTCACCGCCATCTCGATGTTCGCCGATTGCAGTGCCACCGATGCCTGCACCGCCGCCGGCCCCACCGTAAACACCTGGGACCCGCCCAGCGCCGTCGCAATCGTAAAGGTCCCGTTCGTTGGCGCCGTCCCAAAGTTCGAACGATTCATCGCCTTCGTGGCATCGATCCCGGCCGAAATCGGCGTCCCCTGCAGGCGCGTCGCCGTCGCCAGCTGCGAGACGCTCACCGTGAAGCTCCCCGGCTGCGCCCCCGGCAGCGCCGAGACCGCCACCGCCGTGCCGCTCGCCGTCGCCGTCATGCCGCTTACCGATTGCGGCGCCGCCAGCGCCTTCAGCTTCTCGAGGAACGCCCGCATCGCCGTCTGCACCGAATTCACGGCGTTCTTCTTCGCCTGGTTCGCTGCCCCCTTCTGCTCCAGCAGCGTCACCTGCCGCATCCGGATCTCCGTCAGCTGCCGGATCACCGCCTCCGTGTCGAACGTCGCGTAAAACCCACCGATCCGCACCGGGTCGCTCATCGCCTACCCCCGTCGCTCCAGCAGCAGACCGCCCGCAGCCTCCTCGCTCGCCAGCCGCCACAGGTCCTCCGCTCGCACCCGCGCAACGAGCTCACCCGTCACCCGGTCGCGCACCTGTACAGCGACCATCATCCCTTCCTGGTCCACCACGTACTCCAGTTCCAGCGTCCCCGGGTCGTGCCCGGGCGCCAGCATGCGCACCATCCGGTCCCGGCTGCTCCCCTCACCCCGCGGCCGCTGCTCTCGCCGCTGCCGCTGGCTCCCCTGCCCCCAGTCCACCGCTGCCGGGGTCAGCCGCGCCGGCTCGACACCACCCAGCCTAAGCTCGCGCATGGCACCCCTCCTTCCGGGAACTACCTGATCATCGGCCGCATCTTCCCGCACCTTGAGCGCGCGCCCGATCCGAAACCGAACGGCCCCCGGGTGTCCCCGGGGGCCGCCGTCACGCCTGGTGCCGGGCCGACTAGCCGCGGAGCAGGCTCAGGATGCTCTGTGCCGACTGGTTCGCCTGCGCCAGCACCGCCACGCCGGCCTGCTGCAGGATCGTCTTGCTCGCCAGCTCGCTCGAGAGCTGGGCAACATCAGCATCGCGGATGCGGCTCTCGCTGGCGGTGAGGTTCTCGACGGCGACCCCGAGGCTGTTCACCGTATGCTCGAGGCGGTTCTGGGCCGCGCCGAGGTCGGAGCGGCGGGTGTTGAGGGTGGTGATGGCGGCATCGATCTGGTCGATGAAGGCCTGCGCTGCCGTGTTGTCGGCGACGATGGTGGAGGCGCTGGTCCAGTCGACGCCACCGCCGGAGAGGAGGTTGAGGCCGGTGGCCTGGGTGGCGCGGACGTCGTTGAAGGAGACGTTCATGACGTCGTAGGCGGTGGTGTTGGCGCCGACCTGGAGGGCCGCCGCGCCGGAGCCGGTGACGACGATCGTGTCGTTGGCTGCGGCGGTGAGGGCCGTGATGATGTTGGCGGCCGTTTCGCCGGCGGTGGACTGGAGCTTGATGGAGATGCCGAGCTGGTTGAAGTTGAGGGTCTGGGTGCCGTTGGCGGCGATGTTGGAGACGGTGATGGTCTGGGCCTGGCCGCTGGGGCCGGTGAGGGTGAGCTGGCCGGCGCCGGGGCTGGTGAAGGTGTAGGTGCCGGGCTTGGCACCCGCGACGTTGATCTCGGTGGCCATGGCAGCACCGACGGCATCGTTGACGACGAGGTCGTTGGCGGAGGCGCCACCGAGCGTGCCCGTGAGCGCGCCAGTGAGCAGGTTCTGCCCGTTGAAGTTGGTGGCGTTGGCGATGCGGTCGATCTCCTGGCGGAGCTGAATCAGCTCGGTGCCGATGGAGGTGCGCGCCGCGCTGTCGTACGTATCGTTCGCGGCCTGGACGCCCAGCTCGCGCATGCGCTGGAGGATGGAGTGGATCTCATCCATGGCGCCTTCAGCGGTCTGGATCATGGAGATGCCGTCCTTGGCGTTGCGGATGGCCTGGGCATTGCCGCGGATCTGGGCGCGCATCTTCTCGGAGATGCCAAGGCCGGCGGCGTCGTCCGCGGCCCGGTTGATGCGGTAGCCGCTGGAGAGCTTCTCCAGCACCTTCCCCATCTTCGCATTCGTGATGCCCAGGTTCCGGTTCCCATTGAGGGCGGCGAGGTTGGTGACAATCGACGACATGTTCCCTGTTCTCCCCTTTGCTGTTCACCCGGCCTCCCGGCCGGTGCCACCTCGGTGGCGTTGGTGTCAGCTTGGGTATCGCCCGGTGGCAGCAGCGTTTGGGGCGGCGAAATGGGAACCACCCGGTTGCGATCGCGTGACCCAGGTGGCCGACAGGTGCCCGCGCGGTGACAGCCAGGTGAACATCCCCCGGCTCTGCCCCGGCGCCCCCGCTCCACGCGAAACACCCCTCCCGGCCAACGCCGGGAGGGGTGTCCAGGGTCAGGAACTGAACCGCCAGCTTACCGGAGCAGGCTCAGCACTGCCTGGCTCGACTGGTTCGCCTGCGCCAGCACCGCCGTGCCCGCCTGCTGCAGGATCTGGCTGCTCACCAGCTGGGTCGAGAGCTGGGCAACATCAGCATCGCGGATGCGGCTCTCGCTGGCGGTGAGGTTCTCGACGGCGACCCCGAGGCTGTTCAC
>FWWL01005127.1_pt1 | contig 20923 bp, 23 predicted proteins | sample 2228331 | NCBI WGS metagenome assembly FWWL01 (sample SAMEA103939775, study PRJEB20133) | metagenome | reverse complement strand
AATTCTTGTTATAAGATATGCCACATGAAATATAAAGGCAACGAGCATGGTGAAATAACCGGCGATACTGAGTTGTTTCTTTGGAAAGGCGAGATAAAATAAGTAAAAGAACAGGGAAATGGAATAGAATATAATTGTAAGTGCGGTAATGCTCATTTTTTGTTCCTGAGTATTTTCTCTATTCTTCTCTCTTCCTTCTTAAGATAATTTTCAATATATTTTCCTCTCTCTTTTCTACCCATAATATTCTTTAGAAATTTTTCAAGTTGACTCTCTTTAAATATTTTAATTCTGTCCGAACTTTTATTCAATCTTTTCCTCACCTTAATTCGCAGCCCTTCAATACCCTTCATAAGAAGGATGAATTCATTTCCAAATTGTTTCTCCAGTATCCTGCGCACTGCCTTTGAAAGGGCGGGTGCCTTCCCGCCAGTAGTTATGGCGATGGCGAGGTTGCCCCTGCGAATTATGGATGGCACAATAAAGAGACATTTTGATGTGTCATCGGCGACATTGATAAGGACTTTCTCTCTCCCTGCATCCCTCAGCACCCTTTGATTGAATTCCCTGTCGCCAGTTGCGATGAATAACAGTGTTGAACCTTTTAAAATTCCAGGAGAATACCTCTTATAAATTTTTATTTTGTTCTGAAACCTGAGAATCCCTTTACTTATTTTTTTTGCATAGAGGCAGACCCTTGCCCCACATCTTATGAGTTCCTTTACCCTTCTCTCTGCCACATTTCCTCCGCCAATCACCAGGCATTTTTTATTCACAATGTTAAGGAAGAGAGGATAGTAATGCATCAGGACCTTTTATTGAGTTTCTCCATAACAGCCCAGAAGAGGAGCGGTACCATAATCTCGTGGTGTCCCGTTAAGGATATGCCTGTGCCACTTCCCTGTGTGGGCCTGCGGATGACATTTGTGAGAGGTCTGTAATGCTGGATAAAATCAAGATTGGCTGTTGTAATATTTGATACACTGTTGCCAAGGTTGCGGGCAATTGTGATTGCCTTCAGGAATATTTCAGGAATAATTACTGCGGAACCAATATTTATAAAGACTCCGCCCGAGAGTTCTGCAACAAGTTTTGTGAAATTCTTAAAGTCAATCATGGTGCTCTTTCCGATTGCCTCTGGCTCTGCGCTTCTGTGAAAGTGGATAATATCTGTACCTAGAGCAACATGAACTGTCGCAGGAATTCCAAGTTTGTAGGCGTTTCCGAGAATGCTCAGGTTAAAATATTCTGGTTTTTCTTCATAAATCATCTTCCCCACAGACCTGCCAATTCCGTCACCCTTTTTAACCCCATTTATGATGGCTTCGTTGATCATTTTTCCCGTTTCCTCAGCCATTCCAAAACTTCCGTCCTTTATAGCGCTGTCAACATCCTCCGATGTCTTACCCGCGAAGGCAATCTCAAAATCGTGGACAAGGCATGCACCATTCATTGCAAGACCGGTTATGATGCCATTCTCCATCGCCTGGATAAAGATGGGGGAGAGTCCTACCTTGATTGAATGGGCACCCATGCCAACAAGGACATGCCTCTTCTTCTTTCTGGCTCTGACAATACGCTCAATGAGATCCTTCAGGTCTTTTCCTGCGAGAATATTCGGAAGAGCATTCAGGAAATCAATAAACCTTGCATTTTTTCTATATTCTGAACAGAAGTCCTCAGTTTTTACCTTGCTCTTGCGGGACTTCAGAGAATATGTTCTCAATTTTGTGAAATCAATTGATTTCATCTATTTTTTTCCATAAAGTATTTCGTCCACGAGAAGGCAGATTATGTGAAATGTTGTGATGTGTGTTTCCTGAATAAAGGAGGTATCCTTTGCTGGGACAATAATTTTAATATCGCAGAGATTCTTTGCCATGCCCCCATCTCTTCCAAGGAATCCTATTGTCTTCAGCCCACGCCTGCGTGCCTCTTTCAAACCAAGAAGCACATTTTTTGAGTTCCCGCTTGTGGTGATTCCGATGGCGACATCATTTTTTCTCCCGAGAGCAGAAATCTGTTTCGAGAAGACCTCATCAAAGGTATAATCGTTTCCAATGCTTGTGATAATAGATGTATCAGTTGTAAGGGCAATTGCTGGCAGAGGCCTCCTTTCCATCCGGAAACGGTTAACAAATTCGGCTGCGATATGCTGAGCATCAGCAGCGCTTCCGCCGTTGCCGAAAAGAAGGATTTTATTCCCCTTATCTAATGCCCTGGCAATGCATTTAACTATTGCCTCAATGGATCTCCAGTTATCCTGTGCAAAAGAGATCTTTAAGGCAGAACTTTTTTCAAAGTAATCAATGATATTTTTGCGGAAGTCGATCTTCATATCATAAATAATATGCCATAAAATGCAGGATTTAACAAGAAAAGAAGACCTTATTTTGCTATAATATGTGGATGAACAAGTATGAAAAATTTCGGAGTGGAAAATACACAATTATATGCAGGAGTGATTACAGGAGTAAACTTAATGACCTCTTTGTTGCACCGGATGAGTTCATTGGAAAGAATACTATACGCTCCTACATGACAGCACCAAATCTTGTTGCGGAGGTTGCTTTAAAATCAGGGGATAGATTAATTGTCAAATCATTTGGATGGAGGAGCAAACTCCATTTTCTTCTGAGTCCTTTCAGAACTTCAAAGGCGATGCGTTCCTTCAAAGTAGCAATGCGCTTACTGGAATATGGTATTGGAACACCGGAACCACTATGTGTAATTGTGAGGAGATTTTTTGGCTTTGTTATAAAGAACATTTATATAACCAAAAGTATAGACAACTATATTACGGTGAGAGAATATTTACAGGATCAGCCAGAGGGATACAGAAGGGCGCATGAAATTTTGCCCTGGATTGCAAAGTATGTAAAAAAGATCCATGATGCAGGGATCTGGCACAGGGATCTCCATCTCACTAATTTTTTGATGAAGAGGGATCCCGATGACAAGCCGGTATTTTATATCGTCGATCTCAACAGGGCAAGGTTATTTCGCAAACTACCCTATATCCTTAGAATTTTTGATGTTGGGAAAATGGATTTTCATGAGTTCAGGGCAGATTTTATTAACCTCTATCTTGAAGATGTCAATGATAGGGCTTCCTGGGAGAGGATATTTTATCTCTATGTGATGTTGAGAAGGATAAGAAGGATAATTGTGAGAAGGAGAAGGGCTCATGATGCCTACGGTTAATTTATTGTAATTGCATAATTGTCCAAAAAATGATAAAATATCATCTATGCCCCATTTTATTGTTATCAATCAGGAAGACGGAAGTGCTGAGGAGTTTGAACTGGATTCTCATATAACAACCATCGGCTCATCCAGAACATGCGACCTGCAGATTGATTCTCCTGAGGTGAAGGAAGTCCATTGTCATGTCTCTTTTGATGGAGAGAAATATGTGGTTGCAGGAGCAGAACCAGATATCACTATATTGCTGGACGGAAAGAGGGTGCAGAGAGGTGTCCTGAGTAACGGAAGTTTTATTGATATTGGAAAACGAAGAATTATTTTTGCTCAAAACTTTAATAAGAGGATAGAGAGGCAGGTTCAGGATAACGGAGGTCTGTCTGCGCTTGAGAAGGTTGTCAGTTTCAGTGAGAGATTGATGTCCGCTTATACTCTTGATGACCTCCTTGATAAATTGATGGAATATGTCGTTGATCTTACACATTCTGATAATGGATTTCTGATACTCTTTGAAAATGGTAAGATCCGATTAAAATCCGCCTGGGGAGTTAAGCCAGAATTGCTGAAGGATAGCATTGAAAAATTGAGTGATACAATTATATCAAGGGTAATTAAAGAGAAGAAGGCAGTAATTGTCTCTGATGCACTCAGCGATGACGAATTTAAGAATGCTGAAAGCGTTATGAATCTAAATCTACATTCAGTGATGTGTGTTCCCCTGTCAGTAAAGGATAAATTCCTCGGTCTAATTTATCTCGGAAGTCAGAGCGTAAAAAATCTATTCAGTATTGCTGACCTTGAAGTCATGAAGATATTTGCTTCCCAGGCATCCCTTCTAATAGAGAACGCAACTCTCCTTGGTGAACTCAGGGCTGAGCATATCAGGCTCCTTGACAAACTGGGGGAGTCCACATTAGGTCCACTGATTGGAAGTTCTGGAGTTATGCAGGATATGTTCAGAAAAATAAAGACAGTTGCCGGTGAGAATGGTCCTGTCCTTATAATCGGAGAGATAGGAACAGAGAAGGAATCGGTGGCGTTTACTGTACACAGGGAGAGTGGGAGAAAAGGCGAGTTTGGAATACTCAAGGCAGGAATTTATAATGAATTGCAGTTTAATATTGAACTTTTCGGAATAGTGAAAGGTGCACTTCCCGGAGCCATCTATACCAGAAAGGGCAAAGTTCATATTTGTAAACACGGAACATTATATATAGAGGATGTTGAGAAAATTGCCAGTGATACGCAATTGAAATTAATCGGTTTAATAAAAGAGGGGTCTCTCACGAGGGTTGGTTCTGCCAGTCCGGAAAAGGTGGATGTTCGGCTGGTCTTTTCCTCTGTTGACCTTGAAGGCGCTCTCAAAAGTTCCGGATTCAACAGGGAACTTTTCAATTTACTCCAGGGATCAATTATACGGGTTCCTCCCCTCAGGGAGAGAAAAGAGGACATTGATCTTCTCGCCACTCACTTTCTGGAGAAATTTGCAAAGCAGTATAAAAAGACACTACTTGGATATACACCGGATGCTATCAAGTTTCTGAAGAGCCAGGACTGGCCAGGGAATGTTGCAGAATTTGAAAGCAGGATCAGAAGGGCTGTTTCGTTAAGCGAGGGAGAGTTATTGACCCCCGATGATCTGGAAATTTAGAAGTTGGTGAAGAAATTTATAATAATTTTAATGAGCATTATATTTTCTCTATTCACCTGTGTGATGCCAGAGAATCTACAGACCACTGAAGATGGAGAAAATAGCAATCATGCCCCAAGAGTTCTGGAGTATCTACCTTCAACGCATGTCATCAATATTACGCTGAGTGATTCATACCCCACGAGGGAGATAAATTTTTCTATTGATGCGGAGGATCCAGATGGAGATGCCCTATTTTATAAATGGGAAGTTTCTGATTGTACCGCTTCTTACTGCAAGATAAATGTTGTTTCCACAGAAAAAAATTACAATTATATCGCGTCGCTTCCTGTTAAGGAAATATTTGTTGGAGTTGAGATCTCAGACAGTGTGAATAATGTCTATCATTACTGGATTGTAAGGATACAGAGAGAGGGATTATAAAAGGACCTTTTGTTATTATGAATGAAAAGAGCGAAGGCATTATAACCTTACAGGGATTTATTGAAAGCATACCTGTGAGTAATCTCCTGCTCTTTTTGAGTAAACTGCAGAAAACAGGGATATTAAAGTTCATGTTTAAAGAGGCAGTAAAGTCACTCTATTTTAAGAACGGAAAGGTTGTATTTGCTACCTCCAGTATTGACGATGATCGCCTCGGCGAATCACTCATCAGAAATGGGAAGATTACAGAGGAGCAGTTGAAGATCGCTGCAAAAGAAATTTCGCCTTCAAGGAAACTTGGCAAAATTCTTGTGGATAAGGGTTTTATTACAGCCAAGGATTTATTCCTTGGCGTAAGGGTGCAGATAGAGGAAATAGTGGTGAGCCTGTTTCAGTTTGATTCGGGGTATTTTGAGTTCAAGGAGGGGAATTTCACTGATCTCGCAGCAAGTATCCCGATTAATTTAATGAATGCCATCCTGAAAGGATTACGTAAATCAAATAAAAAGGCAAGACTTCACTCCCTTCTCCCATCCTTTGATACCTTCCTTGGAGTTAGGGAAAATATTACAGATCTGGAACTGGACCAGAAAGAGAATGAGGTCATAAATTATGTAAAAGCCAGAAAGACAGTGAATGAAATTATAGCATTGAAAGACATGGAACTTACTGATGCTCTCCTCCGGTTGCTGAGCCTAGAGGTTCTTTATCCAGCGGCAAGGGCTCCTGTGGATAAATATGGAAAAGAGGATGAGATAGAAGAACTTCTCAAAAATGTCAATTCTATTCTCATGGACATCTATACAATAATCAAGACAAAATCACCTGAGAGAGATGTTCACAAAACACTTAATACATTTTTTATGAATATTTCTCCAAAATTTAAGGAAATTTTTGATGGAGTAGAATTGAAAAAAGATGGGTCAATTGATATATCTAAAATTATAAAGAATAAGTTGCGAATAAAGGATGGCGGACAGGAACTCGTTAACCTTGCAATAAGCGAATTACTTCAATTTGAACTCTTTGAATTGAGGCATTATCTCAACAGGGAAGAGGAGAAGGAACTGATGGAATTATTAAAGGAGTTCAGATTTGAAAGATAAGACTGTTGTTAAAAATGGAGCGCTAACGCTTTCTGATGAGTTAAGGAAAGAACTGGATATTAAAGAAGGGGAGTCCTATGAGTTAATAGTACCTTATGATGACTATATCCTTTTAAAAAGAGAGAATAGAAAGAATGAGGGCAGGGTGGCCTTTATTGGAGAAATTGGAGGTCTCTCTATAAGTGATCTTTTTTCAATCCTGAACATGACACAGAAAACAGGCGTTCTCCATCTGGTTTCCCGGAAAGTCAGGAAGAGCGTATATTTCAGAAGAGGAGAAATTGTATTTGCCTCCTCCAATCTCCCGGAGGAGCGATTGGGCTATGTTCTTTACAGAACAGGGAAGATTTCAATGGAACAATTAAAACAGGCAGAGGCGCAGATGGATAATAAAACAAGGTTCGGAGGAATTCTGTTGAAGAATAAATTTATAACCCCGAAGGACCTCTGGTGGGGTGTAAAATATCAGTTAGAGGAGATTATCTACAGCATATTCTCATTTACAGAGGGGACATACCTTTTTATTGAGGGTGACTTTTTACCACCTGACCTGACCCGACTCTCCCTTAATACCCAGAACATCCTGATGGAGGGCTTCAGGCGGCTTGATGAATGGAAACTCATAAAGGAATTAATACCTTCAGGTGATTCCTATGTAACAATGACTGATGAACCGATTACAGTTGAATTGACGCCTGCTTTCCAGAAGATTCTCTCCTGTATTGAAGGTCAGGTCTCCGTTAATGAAATAGTGCGGCGCTCACAGCTTGGTGAATTTAATACTTATAAAATACTCTATCAGTTACTTAAAATAAAGGTAATTAAGATAGTTGACAAAGAAGAAAAAAGGGAAGAAGATGCAGGGATAAAAAGGATGCAGTCAGCGATTGACAAATATAATAATCTTTACAGATACATTGTTGATAAGATCCGCACTGTGGTTCCCGATTACAATATAGTTGAACCCCTCTCATCATTTTTTGATGAACTTTCCGATAAGCAGAGGAGAATATTTGATGGAGTCAGGATAGACGCATCTGGAGAGATTGATGCAACAAATATAGTAAAGAATTTGAAAAGAATGCAGCTGGTGGAGAGTGAGAACCTGAGCAAAATCGCGGGCTTTTCCGAATTGATGTTAACGCAATTCCTGCTGGAGGGATTAAATGAACTTCTAAATTTCTACATCTTTACCGCCCGCCAGATTCTGCCGGAAAAGGATGGAGAGGAACTCACTAAAGTTATAAGAGGACTTCAGCAATCAGGGGGAAAGTGATGAAGACAGAACTTATACTTGCCCTTGATGTAGACAGTGCAGATAAAGCGAAGGGATTTATTAAAAGCCTGAAGGGACTTGTTCAATGGATAAAAATTGGTCCCCAGTTATTTGTATCTGAGGGTCCATCAATTATAGAAGCAGTAAAATCTGAAGGATACAAAGTGTTTCTTGATTTAAAGTTGCATGATATACCGAATACAGTTGGCAATACTGTTGCTAAAATCAGGTCCTTCGGGATTGATATGCTTACTGTCCATACTTCTGGCGGAAGGGAGATGCTAAGTGTTGCAAAAAAGGAGGCAGGGGAAAATATTAAGGTCATAGGAGTTACTCTGCTCACAAGTTTATCTCAGGAGGACTTAAGGATAGCAGGTGTTAATCGTGAATTGAAGGAGCATGTTCTCATCCTTGCAAAATTTGCTAAAAATAGCGGGATAGACGGAGTTGTATGTTCACCTGTGGAAGCAAAAGAAGTGAGAGATACAGTGGGGGATGGTTTTATTATTGTGACTCCAGGAATACGGTTTGATAAAAGCGAGGAGGATGACCAGAAGAGGACCCTTGCGCCTTCAGAGATTCGTGAATCAGGAATAGATTATATTGTGGTAGGAAGGCCTATTTTAAAAGCCGATGACCCGGCTGGTGTTGCGGAAAAAATTCTTAATTCTTTAAAATAATGGTAATTATCCGAACATCTGAATTTATTTATGGCTTTCACCCTGTGAGGGAAGCAATTATTGCAGGGAAGAGGACTCTCAAAAAGTTAATGCTTTTGAGGCATTCAGAGAGGGATTTTAATGAGATCAAAAGAATGGCAATGGATAAGAATATAGAGATAATATTTCTTGACAGGCAGGAGATGAACAGAATCACAGGTAATAATGAGCATCAGGGAATTATTGCTGAGGGGACACCCTATGTATATAGCGATATGGATGAAATTCTTGAGAGCTGGGCGATTTCCAGAAGAAGTGCCTTCTTCCTTATACTTGATTCTATTGAGGATCCCCATAATCTCGGCGCAATAGCAAGAAGCGCTCTGCTCTGCGGCGTCCATGGCATCTTTATCCCTGAACGGAGGAGCGCAAAGGTTACCCCGGCTGTCTGCAAGGCATCATCAGGTGCTGTGGAGCACTTAAAGATTTGCGTTGTGAAGAATCTGAATCGCCTGATATCAGAGTTAAAACAACATAATGTCAATATTGCAGGATTGACAGAAAAAGGAGATATTGAATTGAAACAATTTGATGCGAAGAGAGATATTGCGATAATTATTGGGAGCGAAGGACGTGGAATTAGTTTCACAAGGGAGAAAAATTGTGATTTTTTGATAAAAATACCGACTTTCTTCCGCGGTTTCTCATTCAACGCCAGCGTCGCAGCAGGAATTGCAATGTATGAGGTTATGAGGCAGAGGACATAAGACGAATTTTTCTTGCAATTTATATTGATTTCAGGATATAATTTCAGCCTGTGCTGGTGTAGCTCAGTCGGCAGAGCAAGCGCCTTGTAAGCGCTAGGTCGGGGGTTCGATTCCCTCCACCAGCTATGTAATAGCAGGAAGCGATAGATACGAAGGAGCGTGGTGAAGGCTCTTCTCCCCCCGACCTTGGGGGAGTGGGGAGCAGGTTGCGGAGCAACCGCTGAGGGGCTGTGCCCCTCAGAGCCCCCTTAGGGGGGAGAGGTCGGGGGTTCGATTCCCTCCACCAGCTATGTAACGGCAGGAAGCGATAGATACGAATATGATAAAAATTGAACATCCTGAAAACATGAATCTGCTGGGGCTCATCCTTGCAAGTATCCTGAAAAAAAACTTGGAGAGAGAAAATATTTCACGCATTGTAAGTAAATTGTCTTCTTCAATAAATATCAGGGCTGGCAGAATGGAGGCAAACCTTACTTTTATAGATGGCGATGTCCTTATCAGACGGGGATTTTCAGAGAAAGCGGATGGATACGTGAGTGGAACTCTAAATGCCTTTGTTGACATGGGACTCAGGAGAAATCTTTTAAAAAGGTTTTTGAAAGGAGATGTAAAAATAGGTGGAAATATATTGAAATTGTTGCCCCTGTTGAAATTATTATCAATCTAAAGGAATATGCAGGAAATTCTTGAAAAACTTGAGTCCATTACAGGTAAGGGAAGGGTCCTCTATGAAGAGAAGGATCTCATGCCATATAGTGAGGATATGACAGAAGCAGAACCCCATGCTCCTGATTTTGTTGTGAAACCAAGGAGTACGGAAGAGGTTCAAAAAATTGTTAAACTTGCAAATGAATATAAAATTCCTGTTACACCTGTTGTTGCCGGGACGAATCTGGGAGGACTTGCAATCCCTGTGGAAGGAGGAATAGTTCTTGATTTGAAGGAGATGAACAGAATTATTGAGGTGAACAGAGATGAGATGTATGTCCTGCTTGAACCGGGTGTCACCTTCGGGCAGTTGAAAAAATATCTGGATGACAATAATATAAATTTGACTATAGGTTATCCTCTGTCACCTCCCTATGTCTCGGTTGTTGCAAATTGTCTTCTGGACGGCCTTGGAAATCTCTCCTTCCTCCACGGTGCAATGAGCGAATGGATCGGGGGTATTGAGGCGGTCCTTCCGAACGGTGAGTTGATAAAGACAGGTTCTCCAGCCCTCAGCGAATTCTGGTTCTCTCGTGCACCACTGCCTGATCTTACCGGGATCTTTGTGAACTGGCAGGGCACCACGGGAATTGTCACAAAGATGGCTGTCCAGCTCTATCCAAGTCCTTCTCTGAGACGCAGGGCTTTTATACTGATATATTCTGCAGAAGATGGATTTAAAATAATGAGAAAGTTTTCAAGGGCGAGGATCTTTGATGACCTTGGCGGTTTGACCTGGCCAACAGGAAAGATGCTCTTAGGGATTGAAAAACCACAGGAAAGGGATCCTGATGAACCTGAATTCTATGTCTATTTTGACTATTCGGGGAATATCCCTGAAGAGATGAAGGCGAAAGAAAGAATTGTTGAGGGAATACTTAAGGAATTTAATTCACAGGGCATTGATATTGAAGGTCCCATTGAAGTGAAGGATTTGATAAGGCTTAACCCCGACTTTTCAAAGTTCGCAGAGTTTCCCATGTCCCTTGATTTTCTTATAGAGACAACCGGAGGGGGATTGACCTGGGTGGGGACCTATGGCCCCACATCACGATGGGAACAGGGACTGCGAGAGGGTGAAAGGATAATGAGAAGAGCAGGCTTTCCTCCCACAGTGGTAACAAGGCCCATGAAGGGCGGGCATTATGGGGTTTTGAGATTTATTATGATATTCAATAAAAAGGATCCTGCCGAGAGAAAAAGGGTGGCAGAGGTCAATTCTGCACTCTGTGATATGGTTCTTGAGTATGGATTTATCCCCTATAAAGCACCTGCCTGGGCAGTCAAAAAATTTTTAAGAAAGATAGATCCAGGGTATCTCATGATAATGCAGGAAATTAAGAAGATGGTTGACCCCAATGGAATTATGAATCCCGGCAGATGGCTCTTTGAATTAAAGAGAACATGAATAAATGGCTGAGCGCCTCAAGCAACGGGAAAAGAGTATTTAAACCGCTTTTAAAACCAGCACCAGGATTTATGAAGAGATACAGAAGGATGGTAAGTTCTGCGTCAGAAGGAGCAATCCTGAAGTAGTTCTAATTATGAGAAGAAGATTTGAAAATAGGGTTGTGGTGATAACAGGGGCATCAAGTGGAATAGGGAGAGCGTTATCCATAAAATTTGCAGATGAGGGCGCGAAGGTAGTGCTTGCTGCAAGGTCAGAGGAAAAACTTAAAGCAGTGGTAGATGATATAAAAAAGAAAGGAAGGGATGCAATTTACGTTCGGACAGATGTTTCTATAAGAGAGGATGTCAGAAATCTTTTCCGTGAGACAATAAAAAATTTTTCAAGAGTTGATATACTGGTGAACAATGCTGGTATTGGACTTTACGGAGAGATTGAAAAGATTGATGATGAATCACTTTTGAAACTTTTCCGGACAAATATTTTTGGATCCCTCTATTGCATTCAGGAGGTAATACCTCTTATGAAAAAACAAAGATCTGGACATATAGTTAATGTGTCAAGTGTTGCTGGCAGACGTGCCATGCCTGGGGTTGGCGGTTATGCAATGACAAAATTTGCACTCCATGCCCTTTCAGAAAGTTTGCGCATTGAATTGATGCCATATAATATTCATGTAACGGTAATCAGTCCGGGGCTAATTAAGACGGACTTTCCTGATCATGCAATGAGAGCAGGTGATACAAAAGCGGTCTTTTCAAAGGAGTCAAGAAAAATGACCGCAGAGGAATGCAGCGATATCATCCTGAATGCAATTTATAAAAAGAAGAGAGAAAAGGTAATTACTGCTGGTGGTAAATTCATTGTCTTTATGAATAAATTTTTTCCTTCACTTACTGACTGGCTGGTGGCAAAGATATCACCGAGACTGAGGGAGAAATAATTTTCCTCCCCTGCAGGGTGGGCAAATATAATCTTAAATCAGGATAAGGAAGAGAGCAAAGATTTACATGGTCGGGGCGAGCCGATTTGAACGGCCGACCACTCGCACCCCAAACGAGTGCGCTACCAGGCTGCGCCACGCCCCGAAAGGTTCACTGTGCCAGTAAATCCCGTATTTCAGTAAGTTCAGCAATAATTTTCTTAAAATCCAGTCTCTGTGGTTCCCCGGGAGTGTTTTTCTGTCCCTCTTTCAATTCCATTAATTTCTTCTTGGCTCCTGCAATGGTCAGTTTGTCCTCATAAAGTAATTTTTTTATCAGCAGGATAGATTCTATATCCTTTTTTCTGTAAAGCCGATGTTTACTCTTTGCCTTAAGTGGTTCAATTATGTTAAATTCTGTTTCCCAGTATCTCAACACATAGGGCTTAACGCCCGTTATTTCGCTTACCTCACCAATTTTAAAATACAGTTTATCAGGGATGCTTTTCATAATTTTTTATCCCGCCATTTTTATCACTTTCTTCTTAAGCGTATTTGCGGGTCTAAATTTTAGTATCTTTAACGGCAAAATATTAACCTTTTCGCCCGTCTTTGGATTATGTGCCACTCTCTCCTTTCTTTTCTTCACTACAAAAACACCGAAGCCGGAGATTTTAACCGGTTCCCCGTTTTTGGCTTTCTCTTTAATAAGCTCAAAGATTTCGTTCACAATCCTGTGTGCTGTATTTATTGAAAAGCCAATTTTTTGGTAAACCTTTTCAGCAAGGTCTGCCTTTGTCATAAACCGTCCCCCTTAATTCCGCATTAAAGTTCTTCTCTAAAATTTTTACTACATTTAATATAATATTATCAATTTCATCTTCTGTCAAATTTTTTTCTAATGGCTGTATCTGTATTCTTATTCCAATGCTTTTTCGACCGGAGGGAATATTTTTTCCTTCATAGACATCAAAAATTTTTGCAGTACTGATAAGTTTAGATGAGCCGAGGAGTGCATCAATTAATGCCATGGCTGGAATTTTCTTATCCACAATAACAGAAATGTCCCGCTCAATGGCGAGGAGGCGAGGAATTTGTTTGAATTCAGGTGATGGAATTCTTTTATGGATTAGATTGTCTATGTTCAACTCAAAGATAATACAGGGACCTTTAATTCCTGTTCTTTCTTTTATCTCTGGCGTAATCTCTCCTGCGATGCCCAATTTCTCTCCGTTTACAAATATATCAACAGATGCATTTGGAACTAAATATGGCTCCCTGCTCTGCGTGGTAACTAAATGTAAATTCCAGATTCCCAGTATCTCCTCAATTATTCCCTTAATGTCATAAAAATCCGCAGGTCTCTTCGGAGCATACCATTCATCTTCAGCAGAACCAGTCATCAATCCAGCCAGATGTTCTTCTTCAATGCAGATGCCCTCGGAGTTATAATGAAATACCCTGCCCGTTTCAAATAATCTGAGATCGCTGTTGCCGTGATTAATATTATATTCAGCAACTTCAAGCAATCCAGGAATCAGCATGGGCCTCATAACAGAGCGATCCTGAGAAAGGGGGTTGAGCATGGTTATGGTATAATTGTGATCCTTAAGTAATAATTTATCTCTATAATCAGGGTTTATAAAACTATAAGTTATAACTTCTGTAAAGCCCATTGATTGCATTTTTTCTCTTATGATTTTAAAAATATCTTTTTTTAACTCTGGAGACCTGTAAAGTTTTTCCGATGGAATTATGAGGGGTATACGGTCGTATCCGTAGTGTCTTGCTATCTCCTCATAAATGTCGGCAGGGAATGAAATGTCATTTCTGTAAGACGGAACTGATACAATAATATTTTTATTCTTTTTGGTTATTTTAAAATTTAATGCATTGAGTATTTTTATAATTTCCTTCTCCTTTATGTCAATTCCGAGGAATGATTTTACTGTATCAACAGAGAATGTTATTGTGCCTTTCAAATGTCTCCTGCTGATATCTATACAGGATTTCAGTATCCTTCCACCCGCAAGTTTCTGTATCATTTCCGCTGCACGGTCAAGGGCATACTGGACCCCTTCAAAGTCAACTCCTCTGCTGAACCTTATGGATGATTCTGTCTCAATTTTTAGTTTCTTTGATGTCCCCTGTATTGATTCCGGTAAGAATACAGCAGCCTCAAGAAGGATACTGGTAGTTGATAAGGAGACCTCCGTATTTTCACCTCCCATTATGCCAGCCAGGGCAATTGCCTTCTCCTCGTCAGCAATTACAAGATTTTCTGGCGAGAGCTCTCTTTCTATTCCATCAAGTGTTTTTAATTTTTCCCCCTTTTTTGCTCTTCTCACAATTATTTTATTTCCCTTGATTTTATCAAGGTCAAAGGCATGGAGGGGATGCCCAATTTCCATAAGGATGTAGTTTGTCGCATCCACAACATTATTGATTGACCTTATCCCAACTGACTCCAGACGCTTTTTAAGCCAGTCAGGGGAATCATGAATCTTAACATCTTTAATTATTCTTGCACAGTATCTTGGACACAGGTCTTTGTCCAGTACACTCACTGAGATATATTTACTCACCTTCTCCTGTGACTCTTTTAATTTAATTCTTCGTTGCTGTAGTTTTTTCCCTGATAGGGCTAATAATTCTCTTGCGATTCCAAGATGGGACATGCAATCGCCCCTGTTTGGGGTAATGTTTACATCAAGTATGCTAAAGTTTTCAAACTTAGTTACTGATTCAACTTCAAAGCCAAGATTTGTCAGAGTGTTAATCAAGTCCTCATCAGATAAATTAACCCCGAAGTCCCTTCTTAACCACTCAGTATTTAATTTCATTAGAATTGCTCCAGAAATCTCATGTCATTCTGGAAAAAGAGGCGTATATCATCAATGCGGTATCTCAGCATGGCGAATCTCTCAACGCCGAGGCCAAAGGCAAACCCGGTGAATTTATCCCCGTCGTAATTCACATTTTTCATTACCACTGGATGAATCATGCCACAGCCCAGGACCTCAAGCCAGCCAGTATTTTTACAGACCCTGCATCCTTTACCGGAACAGAGAATACACTGTATATCAACCTCTGCGCTTGGTTCTGTAAAGGGGAAGTAACTTGGACGGAATCTGCTTTTTGTGTTTTTGCCGAAGAAAGCAATCAAGAACTCTGTGAGGACACCCTTGAGGTGAGCGAAGGAGACTCCTCTGTCCACCATAAATCCTTCAACCTGATGAAACATCGGTGAGTGACTTATGTCGGAATCCCTTCGGTAGACCTTACCAGGAACTATAACTTTAAGTGGTGGCTCTGTCTTTTCCATCACCCTTAACTGGACAGGTGAAGTATGAGTTCTTAAAAGCAAATTGTCTGTGATATAGAAGGTATCATGCATGTTCCTCGCAGGGTGATTTTTTGGTATATTGAGTCCCTCAAAATTATAGTAATCCGTCTCAATCTCAGGACCCTCTCTTACTTCAAACCCCATGAGTTTAAAAATTTCTACAATTTCAGTAATAGTTTGTGTTACGGGATGAATTTTCCCCTGGCGCGTCCTTCTTCCTGGCAGGGTATGATCAAGCCACTGTGCTTCCAGCATTTTTTGTTCTTCAATTTTTTTCAGTTCCTGTAATTTTTCCTCTATTGCAGATTCAATTTCATTCTTGATTCTATTCGCTTCCTGTCCCAGAATGGGCCTCAGGTCCTCTTTAAAATTTTTCAGCCCCCTGAGAAAAAGGGTGATTTCGCCGTCAGCCCTTCCGATATATTTTGCTTTGATATTTTTCAGGTCTTCTGTTGATTTTACAGAGGCAATCTCCTCAATGGCTCTTAATTTCGTATCATTCAGTTTACCTTTAATCTGCTCAATGTTCTCGGAATCACCCATCTTTAAAGGTTCTCTTTTGCAACCTTCACATACTCACTGAATGCCTGAGGATCATTGACAGCAAGATATGCCAGTGCCTTTCGGTCAATTTCAACGTTCGCTTTCTTAAGGGCATTAATAAATCTGTTGTAAGATAAATCATGGAGCCTCACCGCTGCGTTAATCCGGACTATCCAGAGATTTCTGAAATTTCTTTTCTTTGCCTTTCTGTCCCTGTAGGCATATTGAAGCCCTTTTTCAACTGCTTCCCGGGCAAAGGTATATAATTTGCTCTTTTTGCCCCAGTATCCCTTTGCTGCTTTTATATACTTTTTTCTTCTCCGTCGTGTTTTGAATCCACCCTTTGCTCGCGGCATTTTTACCTCCCGAAAATTTTTTATACTCCGTAAGGAATTGTCCTCCTTATCTTTCTGGAAATACCTGGTTCCAACTCTCTGTATTTTCTTTTCTTTCTTGATATTTTAGAGGATTTACATTCAAGAAGGTGACGTCTTCCTGTGATCCGTCTTAATATCTTGCCTTTACCAGTAACTTTAAATCGCTTGCGCGCACCACTATGGGATTTTATTTTAGCCATCTCATTTCCTCCTCTGCGGAGCTACTATTGCGCATAAATTCCTGCCTTCAAGTCGCGGCGGTGATTCTATGACTGACATATCCCTGACCGCGTTTAATACCCGCGCCATTGCAGCATCTGCAAGTTCTTTAAACATCGTTTCCCTTCCACGAAGTACCACTGTAATTTTTGCCTTGTTTCCTTCCTGAAGGAATCGTTTTATGTGTTCAATTTTGAAATTCAAATCATGTTCACCTGTAGCTGGTCTCAATTTTATCTCCTTTATTTTTATCTGGGTTTGCTTTTTCTTTGCATCATGTAATTTCTTCTTCAGCTCATACTTGAATTTCCCGAAGTCCATTAATTTACATACGGGCGTATCCTCGTTTTCAGCAACCTGAACGAGATCGTATCCTCGTTCAGCGGAAAGCCGTAATGCGTCCTCCAATGCAAATATACCGAGCCGTTTGCCCTCTTCGTCGATAACCATAACCCTGGGGCTTTTAATTTTTTGATTAACCAAAAATTTCTTTTCCAGTCAGACCTCCTATTTTTTTAATTTTATTCTATTATTAATTGCTTCTATAAAATTTTCAAGCAATATCCCTCTTTTTTCTTTCCGTTCCACCCTATCTCTAACAGAGAGTGTTCTCCTTTTCTTTTCTTCCTCCCCGAGTACAACAATATACGGTATCTTTTTTAATTCAGCATTTCTTATTTTATATCCAAGTTTATCATTTTCAAAGAATTCTTCAACTCTAATCTCTGCCTCTTTCAGACGCTGGCTTATCTCCTTTCCGTAATCAAGATACTTTTCTGAGATAGGGATTACTGCCACCTGGACAGGAGCAAGCCAGAGAGGAAAATCGCCAGCATAGTGTTCAATTAGCATCCCAAAGAACCTTTCCAGAGAACCCATGAGAGCTCTGTGAATCATTACTGGTCTATGTCTCTGATTATCCTTATCAATGTAGGTTACATCAAATTTTTCCGGAAGGTTGAAGTCAACCTGTATTGTTGAACATTGCCAGGGCCTTCCCAGGACATCCTTGATTTTTATGTCAATCTTTGGTCCGTAAAAAACGCCCTCGCCCGGGTCAAGGCGATAATTTATGTTTAATTTTTCAAGGGCGGATTTTAAGGCATTTGTAGCCCTTTCCCAGTTTTCAACAGGACCCACAAATTTTTCAGGTCTTGTGGAGAGAAAAACATCGTATTCTGAAAATCCAAAAGTCTTAAGCATATAAATGGTAAATCGGATGACCGCAAGTATTTCTTCTTCAAGCCCTTCGGGGGTAACGAAAATGTGGGCGTCATCCTGGGTAAATCCACGAACGCGAAGGAGCCCGTGAAGCACACCGGTCTTTTCATAGCGATAGACTGTTCCGAGTTCAGCGAACCGGATTGGTAAATTGCGATAACTTCTTATCTGGGATTTATATATTGTAATGTGGAATGGACAGTTCATCGGTTTTAACTGAAATTTGACGCCATCAATGTCAATGGGGGCGTACATGTTCTCTCGATAAAATTGTGTATGTCCACTTGTATCCCAGAGATGTAACCTTGCAATATGAGGAGTATAAATGATTTGATAATCGTTTTTAATATGTTCCTCACGCCAGAAGTCCTCAATGATTTTTCGGACAATTGCGCCCCTCGGATGCCATAAAATAAGGCCTGAGCCAATGTCCTCATCAATACTGAACAGATCAAGTTCTTTGCCGAGTTTTCTGTGGTCGCGCCTTTTTGCCTCTTCCAGGAGATGGAGATACTGTTCTAATTGGGACTTCTCTGGAAATGCTGTTCCATAGATCCGCTGTAACATCTCTCTCTTTTCATCGCCGCGCCAGTATGCACCTGCTACGCTAAGGAGTTTAAAATGTTTTATGAATTTCGTAGAAGGCAGATGGGGACCCCTGCAGAGGTCAACGAACTCACCCTGCTCGTAAAGGGAGACATTCTCTTCAGGGATCTCATTGATGATTTCAATCTTGTATGATTCTCCTATTTTTTTAAAAAATTCAATGGCTTCTTCTTTGGTCATTTCTTTTCTTGTAAACTTTAGGTCCTCCTTTATGATCCTCTTCATCTCTTTTTCTATTTTTTCAATATCCTCAGGTTTAAAGCCGGGTGGATAATAAAAATCATAATAGAAACCATCCTCAGTGGATGGTCCTATGGTGACCTTTGCAGAAGGAAACAATCGTTTAACCGCCTGTGCCATTACATGGGATGTGCTGTGCCTGAGAATTTCTATTCCTTCAGGAGAATCATAAAAAACAGGTTCTATTGTATCATCATTTTGAACAGGGGTATTAAGATCTTTCAGTATTCCATTTACTTTTACAGCGATTATCTTATCTTTGCGAGAAATATCTTGAGCGAATAATTTTTCCGACGCGCTTTGTGCCATTTCATATTTCCTTTTATGATTTTAGCATAGAATTTTATTGTGTAAATTTATCTGAGGTCACGGGATGCCTTTTATGTGATATTAATTTTCATATTACTTATTTAATAACAAATTATTACAAAATATAATAATTGTCAAGATAAATGAAAATGTCCACAATAATGCGTAAAAAACAAATAGGCACGGGCGGTCTCGAACCGCCGACCTTTCGCATGTCAAACGAACGCTCTACCCCTGAGCTACGTGCCTGTAATATAAAATCTACACCAATGAGTATTGCAATGTCAAGCAAATATTAATAAGGAGTTTTATAACGATTTTTTAGAGCCCCTCAATCTCTTTCTCCATTTCTTCCATCAATCTCATGCTCTCGGTATAGTTGTGCACGCCCCTGCCCTCCCCGGTTGCTTTCAAAACTAACTCAGCCCTTCTGAGTAAATCTTCACTGTGTTTAGGAACTTCTTTACCGAGGAGTTTGCTGGATTCTATTTTTTCTTTCAATTCACTGACTTTGAGCGTGAGAGTGTTCTCTTTTTCAAGAAGGTCCTTTTCCCATTGGATCAAGAGATCATCGTATCCATCTCCATGACATTCAACACATTTATCCTTAAGTGTCTCCACCGTGTGTGCCTTCTCCTTTAAATTATGACAATCAACGCATTTAACCCCTCCAGAGAACATTACATCAGGGTTAATCTTCGCCTCCCTGAACTCACCCCTGTATAATTGTGTCTGGAGTGGATGACACTGCAAACAATTGGGTTCTTCTCCCTTGTGGTGGCAGCTCATGCAGCCCTCTTTTGTTATTATTCGCATTTTATGCTTTGCAGGAGAATGACATGTGGCACAGCCGAGGTCCATCTCCTCTGAATGGAGGCGATGGGGAAATTCAATATGCATTTCGTCAAAGAATTTTTTCTCCGGCAAACCCAATCTGTTGTGGCATAGTTTTGCACAGTATCCATCCGGTTCCCTCAAAACCTCCGGTCTTGTGGCTGGAGAATATCCAGGATTTATTGATTTTTTCGCAATTTCATACTGATCTATTGACGATGCAAGAAGTTTTACTGCATATTCTACATTATGTTCACCCCTGCCATTTTTGACGAGATTATAATTGAACAAAGCATCTTCAAGTAATTCTCTTGTGCCCTCATACTTTTTCTTTTTAAGCAGAGCGCTCTTGAGTAATTCTTCTGCCTCCTTCATAATATTGGATACATAATCAAGGGCTAAATTTATCTCCCTTTTCCAGTCATCCAGCATAAGGTCGTATTTTTTGCCGTGGCAGTTAACGCAGGCATTTTTGATTGATTTGTATCTTGCGCTTTTTCCGTCAGAATGTGTATGACATCCGTCGCAACTGACCTGAGCCGCAAACATCCTGCTGGGGGTGTCTGCAACGCCTTTTCCGCTCACTCCCATATAAAGTTCTTTCTGCGGAGAATGTTTTTTCTCATGGCAGGATTCGCACCGGACCTCAAAGGGCTGAACGAGACGAATGCTTCCATGCTGTATTTCCTCATGGCAGTTAAAACAATATATTTCCTTTTCCGTTACATGAATTTGGTGAAGTTTAATAAAGTCAACATCTAATTTTTTTCGCGGGATATGACAGAAGTGGCACCTCTCTTCAGGGACATTGCCATCGCCTGATGAAACCTCTGTGTGGCACTGGTTGCAGGCAACGCCAATTCTTAAATACGATTCGTGACTGAAGGAGAAGCCTTCATGCTCTACAATCTTTGTAGGCACTCCATGGCAGGATGGGCAGCCGGTAATTGATTGACCCTTCGCTGCGCCCTTGAAATGACAGAGGAAGCATACCTTTTCTGTTACGGAAATATGCTCGCCCTGAACAATCTGAGAGTGGCAGGTTACGCATTTTAATTTTTCACCCCTTTTTGTTTTGGTTATATGAATGTCGTGGTCAAA